>Ga0209724_1004877_pt1 | contig 10428 bp, 3 predicted proteins | sample grotaG_FD_184143 | JGI IMG/M metagenome (GOLD analysis project Ga0209724, IMG submission 184143) | Glacier valley bacterial and archeal communities from Borup Fiord, Nunavut, Canada, to study Microbial Dark Matter (Phase II) -... | ecosystem: Environmental > Aquatic > Freshwater > Ice > Glacier ... | reverse complement strand
TTAAGCATACCGAATCTTTGTTTAATGATTTCAGTTTTCAGCGGTTATTGCCTCAAAAATATTCTCAGTTGGGGCCATTCATTTCTGTTGCTGATATTAATGGTGACGGGCTTTCAGATTTTTTTATCGGAGGCGCTTTTAAACAATCTGGAAGAATATTTATGCAACAGGCTGGCGGTAAATTTAGTGGTAAAGAACTTGTTAAGGGTATTAAGTATGAAGAAGATTTAGGAAGTGTTTTTTTTGATGCCAATGGAGATAAATTTCCGGATCTTTTTGTTGTAAGTGGCAGCAATGAGTTCGATGAAGACTCTAAGTATTACAGGCCAAGATTGTACCTGAATAATGGAAAAGGGGATTTCGTTCTTAGTGTAAATGCCATACCTGCCTCTGTAAACACAAGCGCACAGGCCACTGCGGTCATTGATTTTGATGGAGATGGCGATCAGGATCTTATTGTTGGTGGAAGAGTAAGTACCCGGTATCCTACATCTCCAAGAAGTTATATCCTTCAAAATGATAATGGTGTTTTTCATGATGTTACAAACGCTGTGTGTCCTGAATTGGCAAATGCAGGAATGATAACGGCTATAGTTGCAGCAGATTTCGACAACGATAAGAAAACAGATTTAATCATTGCAGGAGAATGGATGCCTCTTCTTTTTTTTAAAAACGTAGATGGCCACTTTAAAAATGTTACACTTCAAACAGGTTTATCCAATATCAATGGAATGTGGCGTAGCCTTGAAGCAACAGACATAGATAAGGACGGAGACATTGATTTTGTTGCGGGTAATTTAGGTTTAAACTGCAGATACCATATTACGCCAGATAAACCAATGTGGCAATACGCAAAAGACCTTGATGGTAATGGGAGTATCGATCCTGTTATTGGTTATTATATTAAGGATAATACTTCAGATAGTAAATTGTACCCTGCTGTTTCGTTGAATCAGTTTACAGAACAGGTGCCATCTGCAAAAAAGAAATATCTCTATTATAAAGATTTTGCAAAAGTAACGATGGATGATATATTTAAACTAGAGGAAGGAGAAGATTCTTTTTTGCGCATGCAATGCAATGAAGTTCATTCCTGCTGGTTTGAAAACATAGGAAATGGAAAATTCACAAAGCATATTCTTCCGGCAGAGGCACAGTTTGCGCCTGTTAATTCAATTGTTTGTACTGATATTGATAACGATGGTAAAATGGATTTGTTATTAGGAGGCAATGAATACCAGGCAGAAGTAATGACAGGAAGATATGACGCTTCTTACGGCTGCTATCTGAAAGGTGATGGTAAAGGAAATTTTTTGGTAATAAAGCCTGTTGTAAGCGGATTTGTTTTAAAAGGAGATATAAGAGATATGAAAATGATAACCATCCTTAAAAATAAAAGAATATTGCTTGCAGCTGTTAACAACGATTTGATGAAAGCTTTTGGGTTTTAATAATTTTTTAAAATATAGGAAACGAAACAGTTGATTGATTTAATAAGAGAGGTGCAGGCAATATGACATCTTGGTTTAACTTATTCAAAAAGTGAGCAACCATCTATGCACAGGGAGGTCAAAAAATTTCCGGAAAAATTACTGATGAGAATGGTGTACCACTATCTGGCGTGTCTATTTTGCAGAAGGGAACAAGCAATGGAGCTTCGTCTGATGCAGAAGGACTTTACTCAATTTCTGTATCAATAAATGCTGTGCTGTTTTTTTCGTATGTGGATATGATTTCACAGGAGATAAAAGTAGGTAACAGAACCTTGGTGAATGTTGAATTAATGCCCACCCCAAAATCCAATCTCGGAGAAGTGGTGGTAGTGGGATATGGCACGCAGCGAAAAGCCGATCTAACTGGTGCTGTAGGATCCATTTCGAAAAAGGATTTTGAGAATAAGCCTTTTACAAGCCCTGATCAGATTCTGACTGGCCGTATAGCTGGCGTTAATGTCACCAATCGCAGCGGAGACCCAGGCGCCCCCATCGAAGTTAGAATCCGTGGTGTTGGTACTGCAGGTAATAACCAGCCGCTTTGGATAATTGATGGTGTACCTGTTGCAACAAATACAAGTACCATTACAGTGAACACTGGAAGTCAAACAGAAACGAATCCATTATCTGGTATTAACCCAAGCGATATTGAAAGTATTGATGTATTAAAAGACGCCTTTTCTACAGCTATTTATGGTGCCCGTGCAAATAACGGAGTAATATTAGTAACTACAAAGCGGGGCAAAGCTGGCGCAGCCAAGCTATCATATGATGGTTATGTTGGTGTTCAGGCAGTGCCAAAAAACAAATTATTTAAGGTGTTGAACTCACAGCAATATATCAAATACCAAAAAGATGAATTTAATAGCGATTATTCAGCATTTGATGCTCAACCAAACGTTGATTGGCAGGATTTAGTGTTTAAAAAAGGTAATGCAACTTCTCATAACTTAACTATATCTGGTGGAGGTCAAAATTCCACTTATAGTTTCGGAGCAGGTTATTTTAACCAGGACGGTATCCTACCAGCCCAAAAGTTCACGAGGTATTCCGCAAAGGCAACTTCGGATGTAAAAATCGGTAAATTTTTGAAATTCGGCGAGTCCATTTTAATAAGTAGAATCAACAGGCAGGTGCAATTAGAGGAGACCTCCAATACAGGATACGGGGCTGCATTGAATGCACCCTTTTTTCAGCCATTTAAAGCGAATGGCGAATATAACCCGACTAATGCCAGCACCACAGGCGGTGCTAATGCGTATAATTATCTTTGGGGAAACGATCCCGAGGCAGGCTATACTAAAGTGGCGAGTAATAAAATATTAGGAAACCTGTATGGCGAATTGGAACTGATAAAGGGGCTAAAATACAAAGCCAGTTTAGGACTTGATTATAATGAAGCAACCGGCTTGTATTATCAGAACGCTGTTGATTTTTCTGGCATTAGCAGTCCAAGAGAAGCTCAAATCGTTAATGAGCAGCCAAAAGAAGCAACCCTAACTTTGACCAATACGCTTACCTATGATAAAACATTTGGCAAAAGTAAAATAACTGCTTTAGTGGGGTATGAGCAAACCAGTTATCTTTTGCGCAGATTGAGGGTGCAAGGTAACGGCCTGTTAAACCCTCCCTTAGGGCTGGCCGGCGGATCAAGAGCATTTGGTTCTGCAGAAACTGCCGACCATTGGAATATTCAGGGTAAACTGGCCCGCTTATTTTATTCCTATAACAATCGTTACCTGTTAACAGCTACAGTTAGAGAAGATAAATCTTCCCGGTTTAATAAAGCGAATAATTCAGGAACTTTTCCCTCCTTTTCCCTGGGATGGAGGCTTAGTGAAGAGAAATTTTTACAAAACTCAAATCTGATTAATGATTTAAAAATCAGGGCTGGTTGGGGCCAGTCGGGCAACCAGTTTACGGGTACCAATTTTTCTTACCTCCCTGCGCTCAGCAGCTTTATTAAATATGTGGTTGGTAAAGGACAAACAATAGCAACCGGTTATGCGCCGGTGCTGTTTGCTAACCCGGACTTAAAATGGGAAACGGCAATTCAGACAAATGTTGGCCTCGACTTTACTATTCTTAAATACAAACTCACTGGTTCTATTGATTATTTCAGCAGAACAACTAAAGATTTGCTGATAAGCGTGCCAGTAGCATTAACCAGCGGCTTTTACCAGTTTGCTGATTTAAACTCGGGCACTTTAACCAACAAGGGCATTGAGTTTAGCGCAAATTACAGGGACAAAATTGGAGACTTTGGCTATAACATCGGTGGCAACTTTACCTTTGTAAAAAATCAGTTTACAAAACTACCCGATGGCATTGACTATATACAGCTGAACGATAAGCGGATTTCGATAGGAAGGCCATTGGGTTATTTTTACGGATATAAAACCGAAGGCATTTATCAAACTGATGCTGAAGTACCTGCTACGGAAGGATACCTTGGAGCAAAGGCAGGAGATATAAAATTTGTAGACGTAGACGGAGATAAAAAATTAACCGATGCCGACCGGACTTTTTTAGGCAGCCCTATTCCTAAATTCTATTATGGAGTTACTTTGGGTGCTAATTATAGGTTATTCGATTTGTCAATTGTACTGCAGGGAGTGGGCAACTATACGGTTAACGATGGTCCCCGTGCAGGTCTTGAAAGTATGAATGGATCAAGTAACCAAAGTATTACAGTATTAGACAGGTGGACGCCTTCCAATAAAAGCAACACCATACCTCGTGCCAATAGTAACTATAATAATGGTGCTGGATTTAATGATCGGTTTTTAGAAAACGCAGCATTTCTTCGTGTAAAAAACCTGCAACTTGGGTACAACATTAAATCCATATCAAATGTTACCAAAGGTGTTATCTCTTATGCAAGGTTTTATGTAGGGGTATCCAACCTTTTTACATTTACAAAATATAAGGGGTATGATCCTGAGGTTACAAGGCAACAAAGTTTTGCGGGTGGAGAAAACCAGTTTTTAAATGGATATGATAATGGTAATGCGCCACAATCAAGAATGTTACAAGTTGGATGGCAAATTAATTTTTAAAAAGACATCGATCAATCACATTACTAAATAATACTATAATGAAAAAAAGAATTTATCTGAAGTTTTTTTTAGTGGTTTTAATTATTGCTGGTGCTTCGGCAATTATTGTATCCTGCAATAAACTCAATTTAACACCACTGGATAAAACAACTACCGCTACGTTTTATACAAAAAAAGCGGATTTTGACGGAGGTTTGTTTGCTGCGTATTCCTCTATGCAGGATTTATGGCAAGTAAACAGCGCCACTTCTTTTGGCGGGCATAACGGATGGGGTTCATTTTGGGTAGTAAGCATGCTCGCCAGCGATGATGCCGAATTTAATACCTCTCAGAACAATACAGTAGTTGATGCACAAGAGGTAGATGCACTAAATTTAAAAGCGAACAACAGGTTTATTTACACTGTGTATGCAGAAACATACGAAGGAATAAACAGGGCTAATATTGTGTTGGAGGCTGTTGATAATGGAAAAAATAATCTTACTGATGCGGAAAAGAAGGCAGTTGTTGCTGAGGCAAAATTCATAAGAGGTTTTTTTCATTTTTTAGCCGCCCAGATATGGAAAACAGCTCCAATAGTAACAGAAACAGCAAAATCGCTAAAAGCTACTTATAAGAATGGCGATCCAACTGCTCTTTTACAGGCTAGTTTAGATGATTTTAAGGCTGCAGCTGCAGATTTACCAGCATCATGGGACGATGCCAATACAGGTCGGGCCACGAAATGGCCAGCACGGGCCTACGAAGGAAAAGTAAATGTATGGATGAAAAAATGGAATGAGGCTGTTGCCGCATTTGAAGATGTTGAAAAAAATGGAGGGTATGAGGTATTAACAGACTATGAAGACGTATTTGCCGGAGGAAATGAAAATAATAAGGAATCAGTTTTTGAAGTTCAGTTTGGCGGACCTTATTCAGACGATAACAGCTGGATTTTGGACGATAACGGAAACGAAGATTTTAAATCTACACAGGGTTCTCCTCGTATCTGGTTCTTTAATGCACGTTTAGATGCAGGCAGCCAACGCTGGTTTGTACCCACTACAAAATTGAAAGCTTTGTTTGATGAAGAGCCGGGTGAAAAAAGGCTGGATGCATCTTTGTATTATAAGGAGGGAGAAGATTATACGACCTATGCTGGTGATGGTGCAGGGGTAACGCCGGCCGTATTTACTAAAGTTCTTCCTCCAAATGCTAAGTCACTGTCGCCTACCGGGCTTGCCATTAAAAAATATTTAGGCCCAAAAAATGCGAAAGCCGATTATTATACCAGAGCTGTTGACAAAAACAACGAACGCTTTCTAAGGTTTCCTGAAATATTGTTGTTACATGCCGAAGCTTTGTTGAGTGGTGGTACACCTAAAGGCATAAGTGTTTATCAAACTGCTGATGCCTGTATAAACAAAACAAGGAGCAGGGCGGGGTTGAGTAATTTGTCTGGAGCTACCATAGCGCAACTTCAAAAAGAAAAGCAAAAAGAGCTTTGTTTTGAACCAGCCAGGTATTTTGACATGATCCGTTGGAATGTCGGCGGGGCAAAAATCTTTCCTTTCCCGCAGGATGAAATAGATAGAAACCACGGTGGCCTTGTGCAAAATCCATAAAAGGACGGATACCGAATTGGACTTATGATTATTTTATATTAAGCAATTTTTTTTGTAAGCAACAGGCAGATTTCTATCTGCCTGTTGCTTTTATATAGAAGCGGATTATATACGAACTTTGAAAGATAAGACCAATTTGAAATTAAAAACAGCCTCATTGCAACTGCTTTCACATCGAAGGAGATATCTGCTGATCAATGATGTATTGATAAACAAATATTTCCTTGTTAAGGATCACTATATCTTTTTAATGTTTAAATTGTAAAAACATTTTAAGCAATTGTTAAATAAAAATGGTTATGTGTTTAAGAATTAAAATAGCTTGTCTTGCCGTGATACTTTTTTCTGTTTCAGCCTGTAAAAATCACAATACGGTTTTCAGAGAAGTAATTCCATCTGAAAGTGGCGTGGATTTTAATAATAAACTTACCTACTCCGATTCTCTTACAGTACTGGATTTTGAATACATGTTCAATGGCGCCGGTGTTGCCTTATGTGATATTAATAACGATGGGTTGCAGGATATTTTATTTACCGGTAACATGGTTCCTGCAAGGCTTTACCTTAACAAAGGCAATTTAAAGTTTGAAGACATTACTGAAAAAAGCAGATTAAAAACAGAAGGCTGGTGTTATGGTATTGCTGTGGTGGATATTAATCAGGATGGTTACCAGGATTTTTATATTTGTAAATCAGGAAACAAAAATACGCCGGCTTCTCAAAGGCACAATTATTTTTTCATCAATAATGGCAACAACACATTTACAGAATCCGCGGCAAAAATGGGCCTGGATGATGATGGTTACGACGTTCAAGCTGCCTTTTTCGATTATGATAAAGATGGCGACCTGGACATGTACCTTGTGCGTAATTCTTTTGTAAACTACAATCGAAATAATGCCCGGGAAATGAAGTCTAAAGTCGAAACATCGTCAACAACTAACAAACTTTTTCGAAATGATGGTAACCTGAAATTTACGGATGTTTCTAAAGAAGCTGGTATTAATATTGAAGGTTTTGGCTTAGGGGTAGCTGTATGTGATATAAACAAAGATAACTGGCCTGATATATACGTGTCAAACGATTTTATCACAAGCGATTTGGTTTGGATAAATAATCATGACGGAACATTCACTAATAAAGCGAATGAATATTTGCGGCATCAAACTTACAATGCAATGGGCAATGATGTGGCAGATTTTAATAATGATGGCAATGATGATATTGTAACGGTGGATATGCTTCCCCCGGATAATAAAAGATGGAAACTTACGATTGCCGGTAACCGTTATGACGAATTTAATAATGCATTAAATTTGGGTTATGCCCCACAATATGTTCGTAAAACTTTACAGTTAAATAATGGCGACGGAACCTTTAGTGAAATTGCACAGGCATCGGGTATTAATGCTACTGAATGGAGCTGGGGCCTTTTGTTAGCTGATTTTGATAATGATGGCTGGAAAGATTTATTTATTGCCAACGGTTATAAAACGGATATAACCAATCTCGATTTTATGACGTATGGTAAACGTGCTTTGTTTATGGGTACGCCCGAGGCTAACCGTAAGGAAAGATTAAAAATGCTGGAAAATTACCCAGGCATTTATGTAAACAATTATGTTTTTAAAAATAATCATGACCTTACTTTTTCCAATGTTTCCGAAAATTGGGGCTTGAACAAACCCTCATATTCTAACGGCGCTGCATATGGCGATTTAGATAACGATGGCGACCTCGACCTTGTTGTGAATAATATTGATGAACCAGCCTTTATTTATGAAAACCAGACCAACAAAATTAATCCATCCGCAAAATGGATGGAAGTAAAATTTAAAGGACCTGCTGGAAACCGTGATGGGCTGGAAACCAAAGTAAGTTTATGGCAGCATGGAATGATGCAGTATGGTTATTGTGCGCCGGTAAGGGGATATTTGTCAAGCGTACCTGCAATGATTCATTTTGGATTAGCGGATAAGCTTGTTGACAGCTTGAGAGTTTTATGGCCTGATGGTAAAACACAACTTATAAGTAAGCCATCATTGAACCAAATTTTGGTGTTGGATTATAAAAATGCAGTATTATCCACAACACCTTTTAATATAATTATAAAACCGTCATTGCTGTCGAAGGTTGATTCATCTTTGCAAATAAATTTCCTTCACAAAGAAGATGATTACATTGACTTTAAAGCTCAGCCCATTTTGCAGCACACCTGCTCACATGAAGGTCCGGGGCTTGCAGCAGGAGATGTAAACGGCGATGGTTTGGATGATTTCTTCATAGGTGCAGCAGCAGGTGCTGATGGTGCGGTTTTTATTCAGCAAAAAAGTGGCAAATTTTTACAGCAACCGCTTGCTCACGATATGCATGCTGATGATATGGGCGCATTATTTTTTGATGCGGATAAAGATGGCGATTTGGATTTGTATGTAGTAAGCGGCGGCACCACCGCTCAGAAAAAAGGGAACGCAATTTACCAGGACAGGCTTTATATTAATGATGGCAAAGGAAAGTTTTCTTTGTCCGTGGGCGCATTGCCTGCGATGAATAACAGTGGTGCAAGCATTGTTGCTGCTGATTATGATAAAGACGGCGACCTTGATTTATTTGTTTGCGGACGGGTAAGCCCCGGCGAATATCCAATCTCGCCAAAAAGTTTTTTATTGAGAAATGATTTTTCAAATGGCACTGCAAAGTTTACTGATGTAAGTGCTGCTCAATTGCCACAACAAGGAAACATGGGAATGGTTACTTCTGCTTTGTGGACAGATTTTGATAATGATGGTTGGATTGACTTGGTTGTTGCTGGAGAATTTATGCCAATCACCTTTATTAAAAATGAAAAAGGTCAGCTTATACACAACTCCCCACGTACCATTGACAACTCACAAGGTTGGTGGAACAGTTTGGTTGCAGGCGATTTTGATAATGATGGCGATATAGATTTTATAGCGGGGAACTTAGGTTTGAATAACTGGCTGAAAGCAAGTGTTGCAGAACCAGTTTGTGTGTATGCAAAAGACTATGACAAGAACGGAAGGCTTGACCCCATTCTTTGCCATTACAGTGATGGCATCGAATATATGGTTCACGCAAGGGATGATATCAATTTACAAATGACGGCAATGAAAGCAAGGTTCAAGGATTATACTGCGTGGGCTGAAGTAAGTTTTAAGAACGCTTTTTTAAAAGAGGAAATTGCAGATGCATTGGTATTAAAGTGCCAGACCTTTTCCAGTGCATATATTGAAAATAAGGGAGCAGGGAAATTCGAAATACATGCATTGCCGTTAGAAGCACAATTGTCGCCGATTTATGGAATGCTTTGTACCGATATTGATAATGATGGCAACCTTGATGTGGTGTGTGTAGGAAATTCCTATGCACCTGAAGTTCAGGCGGGCCGTAATGATGCACAGGGTATGTTGATATTGAAAGGTAATGGTAAAGGTGGTTTTGTGGCAGACAGGACTGAATTTAATACAGCCAGCGACAACAAAGCTATTAGCAGTATTCAGGCTGTTGATGGAAGCAGGTTATTGCTTGTAAGCAGTAACTCAGGCGCTTTAAAAACCTATCGTGTTAACCAGCAAACAAAACAAATTCCGTTAACTGATGCAGATGTGTATGCTGTTATCATCAATAAAAATGGTAAAACGTATAAAGAGGAATTTCAGTTTGGTAATTCGTATTTGTCACAAAGCAGCAGAAGGTTGAATGTTTCAGCAGGAACAAAGTCTTTAGTGATTTACGATTACAAAGGGAATAAACGGGAAGTTAAATTATGATGTTGGTCCGATATAAAATATTATTATTTTTTATTATTACAGGACTGGTATCCTGTAATAATAAAAAAACTTTGTTTGAGTCATTGCCTTCTTCACAAACCGGAATTGATTTTATTAATAAAGTGGAAGAGAATGATAAGTACAATGTACTGGACTACATGAATATTTACACGGGTGCTGGTGTTGCAGCAGGTGATGTAAACAATGATGGATTAGTTGATTTATATTTTAGTGGCAATGAAAACTCTGGTAAACTTTACATCAATAAAGGTAATTTTAAATTTGAAGATGTAACAGAAAAAGCTGGTTTAATAACGAACCGCTGGTGTACAGGGGTATCAATGGTGGACATAAACCAGGATGGCTGGCTGGATATTTATATTAATGTAGCTGGCAGTCCTAAGTTTGGCAATACTGCAAATTTGCTTTACATCAACAACAAAAATGGAACTTATACTGAAGAAGCAGCAAAATATGGAAT
>Ga0209724_1004872_pt1 | contig 10430 bp, 8 predicted proteins | sample grotaG_FD_184143 | JGI IMG/M metagenome (GOLD analysis project Ga0209724, IMG submission 184143) | Glacier valley bacterial and archeal communities from Borup Fiord, Nunavut, Canada, to study Microbial Dark Matter (Phase II) -... | ecosystem: Environmental > Aquatic > Freshwater > Ice > Glacier ... | reverse complement strand
CGCTCGAGCAGTTGGTTGACCCTGTCACTCGGGGCGATCCCGAGTCGTCGTTGCGATGGACGTGCAAGAGCACGCCGGTGTTGGCTGCGGAGTTGTTCGCGCAATACGGCATCCGGATCAGCGACAAGACGGTGGCCAAGTTGCTGCGCGAGCACGGGTACAGCCTCCAGGCGCCGACCAAGTCCGTCGAGGGCGCGCAGCATCCAGATCGCAACGCGCAGTTCGCGCACATCAACGCCAAGGCGAACGACTGCATCGAGCGCGGCGTGCCTGTGATCTCCGTCGATACGAAGAAGCAGGAGTTGATCGGCAACTTCAAGAATGGGGGCCGCGAGTGGCAGCCGCAGGGCGAGCCGGAGCTGGTGGACGTCCACGACTTTCCGTCGGATGCGATCGGCAGGGCGATTCCGTACGGCGTCTACGACCTCGCAGCGAACGATGGCTTTGTCAGCGTCGGCATCGATCACGACACTCCGGTGTTCGCCGTCACGTCCATCGAAGCCTGGTGGAAACAGGTCGGCGTGAAACGCTATCCCGAGGCCCGAGAGATCTTCATCACCGCCGACGCGGGCGGCAGCAACAGCTATCGGTCGCACGTGTGGAAGCAGCAACTCCAGCGCGTCGCCGACAAGCTCGGCATCGCGATCCACGTCAGCCACTTCCCGCCCGGAACGAGCAAGTGGAACAAGGTCGAGCACAGATTGTTCTCGTTCATCTCGATCAACTGGCGCGGCCGACCGCTGCGCACGTACGAGACGATCATCAATCTGATCGGCAGCACGACGAACCGCGGCGGCCTCGTCGTGCGCGCGCGCCTCGATCACCGCAATTATTTATCCGACCGGCAAGAAGGTCTCAGCCAAGGAACTTCGCGCGCTGAAGATCGAGAGAAACGAGTTCCACGGCGATTGGAATTACGTCATCAAGCCGCGCAACGAGATGCGTTGACCGACTGACTTCGCCATTCGCGGCCCCTCCTTCGGATCGTGACAGCTCCAATACGAGGCGAGACTCGTGGTGATCGGGGCCCACCAGACCAGCCGGCCATCAGGTGGGCCGTACCTATTCGGAAATGCACGCATCCACATCGCGACGACAACCCGGTGAGGATGCCGATCACCACGAGGTTGACCTCGATGACGTTTCGCGACAGCGGGATGTGCGTGGTCTCGGAGAGTGCCAGCGAGGCGACGAGCGCGATCACGACCAGCGGAGACATCAGGCGTGCCCGGGTCAAGGCGATCTGTGCGTAGCGAATACTCAGCGCTGGCCGGACGTCGCCCATCATCGGGCGTATCGGACAACCGGCTGGGAGATCGAGCGCGTTGCCAGGTACAACCCGGTTAGCGATGATGCTCTAGGTTCGAGGACCGGGCGAAGCCTCAGCGCTCGGGCTTCACCGACGAGTGGGAGCGGTTCGCCAACGATCTCGTCGCGATCGCAGCGGAGCGGGAGATCGCACACTTACACCGACGCAGATCCAGGACAGCCGCGGAGGTCGAGCACCGGGATAGCGCGTTTCACCACGCGATCCTCGCGGCCGACCCACAACCAGCTGGTCGTCGAACTCTACGAGTCTGTGATCGCCAAGCCGTGACTACGGGACATCGAAGAACTGCGGCGTCGCCGTCAGCGACAGCGTCGCCGTACCGTTCGACGACGAGACGCTCGTCGTGGCTTTCGTGGACGCGTAGTTCCACGCATACGCCTTGACCGTGCCATTCGTGGTCACGCTGCAGCTCGCGCTCGCTGCTTCGCCGGTCGCCGAGGTCGCCCACAACGCGACGATCGTGTGGCCCGCGGTCGTGTGGAACGCACCACCCATCACGCCATGCGGTAGTGCGAGCGCGGCGGTCTTGGTCTGGTCCACGGTCGCGCCCTTCAACACCATGCCGAGCGTCGCATACGCGGTGCCGGTGTCCGTCATCACGGCCTGCGCGGGAGCCGTCAGGTTTGCGATGTCGTGATACAGGCCCATGTACCGGTATGGATCGGTCCCGCTGTCGTTCTGGATACCGTCGCTGAGCAGGAACCAATCGAGGCCGATCATGCCGGTCAGGTGCGCGTCGAGCATCGCCTTTAACAGGTAGTTCTTCGCGTAGTCGTCTCCGCCGGGAAAACCGGTGATCGCGATGCGCGGCGCACCGGTCTCGGTCGCGTTGAACGTCTTACCGGTGACGCCGAACTTCGCGAGCTCGCCGGCCATCGCGTCGTGCTGCGCCATCAGGCCCGCCGCGCCCGCGTCGGAGTTGCCGGGAGTGTAGAGCGGATAGTAGTGAAAGTTGAGGACGTCGAAGTACGCGTCGCCTTTGCGGGGATAGTCGGACGACACGGCGCCCGCATCGGGGTTGTCGGTGTATCGAAGGATCGCGTCGACGAACGTCGCATAGCCGACGCCGCCGAGCGCGATCTGGCACGTCGGATCGATCTTCTTCGCGACCGCGTACGTCACGCGCAGCATCCGGATGTAGTCGTAGATCGTGCCGTTGAACCGAGGCAGATCCGCCTTCGTCGGGGCCGCGGTCGCCCAGCCCTGGGTCGTCGTGTAGTTCGGCGTCCAGTCCGGTTCGTTCCAGACCTCCCAGATCCGGACGTATGGTGAATACGCGGTGACGGTCTCGGCGACGTACGCCGCCCAGTAGTTGTTTGGGTTCACCGAGCCATCGGTGGTGAAGATCGGCTCGTACAGATTCTTCGGGATGAACTGCTCGAGGTTGTTGCCGCTCGGATCGGTCGAGTGCGCGGCGGACGGGCCGATCAAGAAGCACACGAGGTTCGACATACCGTCGCTGCCGTAGCTCATCGCCGCATCGATGCGCACGCCTGCACCCCACTGCTCGAGAAAGTACTCCGGCAGCTTCATACGATTGCTGTCGGCTCCGGTCGCGGCCCCGAGCGCGCCGCCCTGGTTGTCGGTGAAGCTCGCGTTGACGTGGCCGTCGTTCATGCCGTGGCGGAACGTGCCGCCAAACGCGTCGCCGCCCGTGCTCGTCGTTCCACCGTCGGCGCCACCGCTGCCATCGCTGCCATGGCTGCCATCGCTGCCATCGTTGCCACTGCCGCCGCTCGTGCTGTTACCGCAGGCAGCGCAGACGAGTGCCAACAGCGTTACGGTCAGGGATACGCGCGCAGTTCTCATGACGACGATCCTATCAGGCTCCACCCCCAGCCCCGGTCTCGGATGTCAGGTGCGATGCGGTGCGCGCTCGGCTGCCATCGCGGCCTGCACCGCCGGCCGCGCCGCGACGCGCGCCTGGAAGGCGGTGAGGTTGGAAAGATCCGACAGATCGAGCTTCACGAAGCCCGCCCAGTTCGTCACCGTGAACAGGTACGCATCCGCGACGCTGAACTGCTCGCCGAAGAGGTAGGACTTCCCGGCGAGGTGTGTCTCGATGTAGCCGTATCGCTTACGCAGGTACACCTGGCGCTCTGCCCGGACCTCGGGCGTCGCAGCCAGGTCGAACAGCGGGCTGTAGGTCTTGTGGAGCTCGCTGTTGATGTAGCCGAGCATCTCCTGCACGCGCGTCCGCTCGAACGTGCCCACGGGCGGCAAGAGCTTCGCGTCGGGCTTGAGATCCGCTATGCGCGCACCTTCGCCGGCAGCGCCCGCGTTCCGGGTATTCAGTCGCAGGTGCCGCCCACCTCGAATGCACCGATGTCCGGGGCCGAGTCTCGATGCGCGCCGCGTTGGTCCAGTGGCGGGGCTGGCAGCACCGCTGTATCGAGCGCAGGGCTACCCGTCACGAGTGCACGTACCCATGTCCCTTCGTTCATGGTGAGCGGTTCGAGCAGCGGATCGACGACCCGTGCCATTGCGAGCGTACGTGTGCTTGCCCCCGACGCTGGCCATTCGAGATTGCCGCCTCCGTCCGTTACCGGGAAGTTGATCTGCTGTGCGCCGGCGCTGCCGGTGTTGTTCGCGACGATCGTGTTCCGGACGCTGACGTCGCGAATCCCCGGCAGCCAGAGCGCCCCGTTCCCTCCGTTGGCGGCGTTGTCGACGATCGTGGTCGATGCGATACGGAGCGCTCCAGTAGTTGATAGCTCCATGCGCAAGGCGCCGCCCAGATCGTTCATGCTGGTGTTGCCTGAGAACAGCGCGTTCTCGATCGAGTACGTCGCATTCCCGTCGGCCCAGATCGCGCCGCCCGAACGGGTCGCGGTATTGTCGACGAACGCCACGCGCCGGAGGTCGACGACCTTGTCGGCGTGGATGAACAGGGCGCCCGCACGTCCAGGGTTTGACTGGTTGTTGCGAAATGTCGAGCTCTCGACCGTCACTGTGTCGGACGGGTATGCGTAGAGCTCGGCTGCGCCACCGTCATCACCCGCGCCGCGGTTACCCTCCACACGCAGCCCCCGCAGAGTGATCCCCCCTGGGGTCGTGATGCCGTTGCCATAGTCACCCGGCCCACCGCCATCGGCGAAGAACGCGCCACTGCCAACAATACCGGAGCTTCGGTTGCCCACGAGCACCGAGTACTCGATCACCGGGTTGGCGTGGATCGCGTAGACCGCACCGCTCGTAGAGCCGACATTCGCGTCGAAGCGGCAGCGCACCACGTGAAGCTCGCCGCCGCTCGCGGAGATCGCGCCGCCCGAGAACCCGCTGGCCGTCAACGAGCCATCGTTGCGAATGAACACGCTGTCGTGCACGAACGTCTTGATGCTGCGATAGCCGGCGCGGATCGCGCCGCCCTCTCCCGCCGCGTTGTCTACAAACGTGACGCCACCGATCTCGAGCTCGAGCGCACCGCCGTTGACCGAGATCGCACCACCCGATCCCATGGTGCGGCCACGCGTGATGCGCAACGAGAACACGGCCAACTTGGTCGCCGCGTCGCCGTTGAAGTGAAACGCGTTGTCCTTGAGGTCTGCATCGATCGTCAGCCCTGGCGCTGCTCCCCCGTCGATGGTGACCGAGCGCGTGAGCTCGATCCGGCGAGTCAGCTTGATCGTCGCCCCGGCAAGTTGTTGGGAGAACCCTACGACCGCATTCGCCGGCGCTGCCGCGATCACCGCGCGCAGCGAGTCAGCGCCATCGTCATTGCCGTTCGTCACGATGACCGAGGGCGTTAGCCCCGAGCCCGGGTACGACGGGACCGGATCGAAGTCGATCGCCGGTGGTCCATTGCAACCGCGCACGCTGCCGTCATCACCGCCACCGCCACCATCGCCGGATGGGGCGCACACGTCCTGCGCGTTGCACGAGGACCCCGAAGGACACTCGTGGTTCACGCCGCACGCCGGCCGTTCGTCGCTCGGAGAGCAAGCCGCGAGGACACCGCCAAGCACGAGGACCTTCCACATGCGCTTCACTGTAGCTCAGTCCGCACCGGGCCAGCGCGCCAAGTTAGATGGGGTGCGGCGCGGACCGCGCGCGCGGTGCCTGCACGCACGTGTGCGTCACCGCGGAGGCACGTGGGGGGCGTTGGCGAACGCGCGGCGCAGTACTGCGTCCAGCTCTTCGAAGGTGAACGGCTTCGCGAGCCGGCCGATGAACGCATGGCGTTCGGGATGTGCGAGCGCAGCATCGTGCGAGTAACCACTGGCTACGATGACCGTTGCCTCGTGATCGAGCTCGATGAGGCGCTTTGCGCACTCGAGGCCCCCGGGGTCACCTGCCACGATCAGCTCCACGATCACAGCATCAAAGCGGCGGCCGTCGCGCAACGCGGCGCGATAGTGCTCGACCGCGTCGGCGGTCGTCGCAACTGCTTTGGGTGTGGATCTTCTACCACGATCGAAACCTGATCAATTTCGCGGGCTTGGTCGCGACGTCTCTGTCCGGATCGATCGCCACCGGGTAGCGTGCGCGGCCTGATGACCAGCGCACGCATCGCCACCATCGCCAACGACAGCCGGTTCTGCGAGTCTCGGCAGAACATGAAGAAGCTGGAGGACGACCTCACCAGCCCGGAGGCGATGAACGCGCCGTTGGATGAGATCGAGCGGATGCTGCGAACCCAGGGCCGCGAGATGTTGCGCGTGATGATGCAGACGCACTTCGACCAACGCGCCGAACAGGAACGTCCGGTCAACGTGCGAGGAGTGGATGGCGTCGAGCGCACAGAGACTCGACGTGGATCCAGAAAGGTCGAGACCGAGTTCGGCGAGGTCGAGCTGGAGCGGAATCTGTACCGAGCGCCTGGCGTCGAACGCCTCGCGCCGCTCGATGCCACGATGCAACTGCCGACGGAGAAGTACTCGTACGAGCTTCGCCGGATGGTCGCTGAGGAGAGCTCGAAGTCGTCGTTCGACGAGGTCGTGGAGCTGATGGCGAAACGGACGGGTGCCAACGTCCCGAAGCGCCAGGTCGAGGAACTCGTGGTTCGTGCGGCGCAAGACTTCGACCTCTTCTATCGGGATCGCCTGCGCGAAGCCGAGGAGACAGACCACCTGATGGTGCTGAGCTTGGACGGCAAAGGCATCGCGATGCGGCTCGAAGATCTGCGCGATGCGACGCGCAAGAAGGCAGAGGCAGCACGAGCGAACCGAACGCGGATGGCGAGCGGCGAGAAGCCGAATGCGAAGCGCATGGCAGAGGTCGCCGCGGTTTACGCGCTCGAGCCGTGGCCGCGGACGATCGAGGACGTCTTGCACGGGCTGCGGACGAAGGAGACCGAGGACAAGCGACCGCGACCGACGTCGAAGCGGGTGTGGGCCAGCGTCGAACACTCTCCTCAGCGCGTGATCGACGACGCGTTCGACGAGGCGGTTCGGCGAGACCTGGAGCTGCGTCGGCAGTGGGTCGTCCTCGTCGACGGCAACCGCGATCAACTTCGGCGCATCCAGAGTGCGGCACGGCGCGTCGGGGTCGCGATCCGGATCATTCTCGACATCGTTCACGTGCTCGAATGCCTGTGGCACGCCGCGTATGCGTTCGAAGCGGCCGGCACCGACGCAGCCGAGACGTGGGTCGAGAACCGGCTGTATGCATTACTCACCGGGCATTCCGCAGCACAACTGGGCACCAGCCTGCGCGGCATGATTGAACGCCACACACTCGAAGCCAAAGCCGCCAAGCCCGTCGAGAAATGCATCAAGTACTTGGCGCGGAACGCGACGTGGCTGAACTACGAACGCGCGCTCGCCGAGGGGCTACCGATCGCCACCGGCGTCATCGAAGGCGCGTGCCGATACCTCGTCCAGGATCGGATGGGCCGCACCGGTGCACGGTGGTCGCTCGCGGGCGCCGAAGCTGTGCTGCGGCTGCGTGCCTTGCGCACGAGCGCCGACTTTGATGACTACTGGTTGTTTCATCTCGCGAAAGAGCACGAGCGCACTCACCAATCACGTTACGCCGACGGTGCTGTACCGAATCCAGTGCCGCGCTCGCGACCGATGCTCAGGCTCGTCAAGTGATCGAGATTGCTGCCGTCGAGCGGCGCGGTGAAAGAGCCGCACCCATCCGCGATCGCCTCGATCTCCTCGAGTGCGACCATCGCGGCACCCCGCCATGGCCGGATCCCGATCCACGCGACGGTGACGACCTGCGGCACGATCTTCAGACGCTCGACTAACGTCAGCACGGATGGGACTATGCCGTACTCATGGGGATCGGCATCATCGCGCTCGCGGATACGCTCAGTCGCTGGGAGACGGTCAAGACCGCCGAGGTCACGCGCATTCTCGGACTCGAGCCGAGTGGCCCCGTGCGTCAGAGCTTCGAGCCACCGCGCGTCGTGATCGCGGTGGTAGACAGCGCGCATCCCGAACACATGCGGTGGAGCGGGCCGTGGCTCGCTCGGGCGGCGCACGTGATCTTGGTCAATGACGTTCGCTCGCTCGCGAACGACCAGGAGCTGACCGAGATCGCGGTCGCGATCGATCCGCCGCCGTTCGCGGCCGAGGTCGTCACGTGGCGCCATGATGCGGACCTCGCAAACCTGGTGAGCCGTGCGAAGGAGCTGGACCAACCCGAGCTGGAGACGCCAGTGCCGGTGATCCCCGATCGCGAGTTGCCCTCGGGACCTTGGATCCTGTACTCGGAGCGGGCCCTCATGCACACGGCGCAATACGTCGATCAGTTTGACTTCGAGCTACGCGCGGTCGCGCCTGGTGACTTCGTGCGGTTCGCTCGTGGCGAGCGTCCCGTCGCGCGGATCGTGAATCGCGATCCCGTGCGCCCGGTCCGCTGGACAGGCCATCGGATGTCGCTCGCGTGGGAGTTTCACGACTCCTACCTCGATGCGCTCCAGCACGACTATCCATGCGGGCCCGCGAAGAAGCTTTACGGCTACTCCAACAACGACCCCGTACAGGTCTGCATGTCGCCGACGCTGGAGGGGTTCCTCGCTCGCTTCGAGCACGACGTGACGTTCTCGACGCACATCCCGATGCGGTGGCAGCGTGCCGGCGATCTCGACGTCGCCGTGTTCCTGCGCGATCCGCGGCGTGCGGCGTTCTTCGCGCGTGACCCGGCACACGCGTACTACGATCTTGCCCCCGAGGAAGAAGACGCTCGCACCGAGGCGCCCGTGATGGTGCTGGGGCCGCAGCTCTACGCGGTCGATCTCCGGCTCCAGGTCTGGCGCGTCACGCGGCCGGCGGATCACCCCGAACCTTCGCCGGCGGGCGACTTCGTCAAGCTTTCCGATCCGGATCAAGGTTACGCGGTCTATACGTTCGATCACGTGCTCGTGCGCCGGGGGACGGGGAGGTTGCTCGGAGGCTGGTATCGCCACGCCACGCTCGAGGACGATGGTCAGTACTGGCGCGAGGATCTGGAGACCGGCGTGCGCACGCGGCTCGGGCCGATCGATCTGCGCCGTTGCGCCGACCAGGAGCACGAGGAAGTGGCGCGCGACGCGATCCTCGAGGGTCGTGTCGACGACGCCGCCCGCATCCGCGACAGTCATCCTACCGAAACCGCGACGGTCGTCGGCTATCTCGCGATTCCAGGCACGCGCAATATGCTGATCGTGACCGAATCATCCATACGCGTGATCTAGTCGGCGACGGGCGCCGCCGACGGATGCTTCGTACGGTAGGTCGCGTCGATGTGATCCATCAGCTCGAGCAGGTTGAGCTCGCTGCGCGCCGTGCTACCGAGCGGCGCATCGAGATAGAACGTGCCTTGCTCGCACCGATCACCGCTCGGATCGACTGGCACACCGCTCTGCTGCGGCTGGCACTCGCCATCGACGAACACCATGAGCGCATAGCGCATAGGTGAAAGAAAGCGGTGTTTTGGGAAGTCGAGCCATGGCCGGTGGGTTCGTGGGCGGGGGAAATGAGGAGGGGGCCGGCGCGCATTGTAAGCTGGACCCCAGAACGGAAGACCTAGATCGGGGTTCGGACACAGGTGCCCGATTCGACACGGTCGGGTTGGGTCGGCGGGTGGATCGTTCAGCCGCTCAGGCGCCGTCGAACAGGTCGTCAAACGAGGGTTCACACAAGGTGCACATCTTCGACCTTGAGCTACACGCTGGTAACAGTGTCCCCCAAATCAGAAAAAGACTGGGCCTGGCCAAGGCTGACATAGGGCAGAGTCGAGTCGTATCCTCTTCTGAAAGATCGCCGCAATCGAAGTCTCGCCCTTTCCCCCGGAGTCCGTCATGTCGCGTCGCGCGCTCTCGATGTTCCGACTCGCCCGCTCCTCTTTGATGGGTGTCTCCTTCGTTCTCACGGCCGGGTGCGACTCGACGCCGCCGGGGGGCGATGCTGCGTCGACCTCGCCGAGCCCGTACCCGCTGTGGTTCCTCTCGGGACCGGGGAACGAGGCGGAGGCCATGGCGACCGATTCGAATGGCATCGCCTTCTTCAGCCAGGCCGGGCTCCGGACGTTTTATCCGATCGATTACAAGGTCGCGCCGCCGTCGACGTGGAGCGTGATCTATTTCAAGAAATACGCGAGCTACGCGAGCTTTCAATCGGACGTGAACACGCCTGGAAAGATCCAGAAAGAGGCCAAGGTGGTCGTCTATGACAACGAGTCGTGGTCATTCACGCCCGCCGCCGAGCAGGCAGACCCGGTCGGCTATGCAATGCGGTTCGCAGATCTCGCGCATGCCAGCGGCTTCCAGTTCGCCAACACGCCGGCCGAGGATCTGATGCAGCAGTTCTTTCCCGGAACGAACAAATACCTGGCTTTCGTGAGCTACGGCTACGCAACGCAGGTGGCGCCGAGCTGCGACTATTATCAGATCCAGGGGCAGCAGATAGAGAACGACACGACCGGCGACAGCACCAATCCGTCATTCGACTGGTTCACAAAGCAAGTGACGGGTCAGGCGCTCTCCGCTAATCCGAAGGTGGTGGTCCTCGGTGGAGTGGTCGCCAAGTCTGGCTACACGTCGACCGATATCGTTAACGCGGTCGACTCGACCATCGGCGCCGTGTCGGGGCACTGGCTCAATATCCTGTGCAACCTCGATTGCGCCAACGGCGTGGGCCTCACCAACACGCAGATGGCGTCGTCGGCTCTC
>Ga0209724_1004867_pt1 | contig 10450 bp, 9 predicted proteins | sample grotaG_FD_184143 | JGI IMG/M metagenome (GOLD analysis project Ga0209724, IMG submission 184143) | Glacier valley bacterial and archeal communities from Borup Fiord, Nunavut, Canada, to study Microbial Dark Matter (Phase II) -... | ecosystem: Environmental > Aquatic > Freshwater > Ice > Glacier ... | reverse complement strand
CAAGAATTCGGCTACCAGCAGCGAATGATTCAACTTTTGCAATTGCAAGAGAATGTAGAATATGATGAACTTCAAGATTTTCGGTATCTTTTCGCGAAATCAGGTTTATTTTTTCATTCCAGCCCCTGTATAAGGCTGGTAAAGCAGTAAACTGCTCAATCTGAGCAGGTGATAGTTCGAAATAGTTTGTTACTGTTTCCATTACCGGCAAATGCCGTAAGCTTTTAAAATTTTTACTTAGAATACAGCCATCCTGGTAAAGAATACCTCAGATAGTATCTTTAGAATGCTTTAAAATATTGAGTAATAAATTATGGGCCCTAAATAACTGGGCTTTAACTGTTCCCAAAGGAATATCTAGCTGGGTTGAAATTTCTTCGTACGATAATTCTTCAAAATAACGGAGTATCACAAGCTTTCTATACCTGATAGGGAGCTTGTCAACCACATTTTTAAGAAGGCTGGTTTTTTGTTTTTTAATCAACGACTCTTCAGGAGTTGGTGAATTACCTGCTATTTCCCAGGGACGTGAGTTTTCGCCATCCTCACCTGATACCTGATCAATTGAAAAAGTCTTCAGCTTCTTTTTACGGATATAGTCGATGCAATTATTGGTTGCAATTTTAAAAAGCCAGGTACTAAAGGCGTAATCCGGCTTATACTTCTCCAAATTTTGAAAGGCTTTGGCAAAAGTTTCAATAGCCAGATCATTGGCATCATCACGATTGTTAACCATCTTCAAAAGAATGAAGTAGATGGCATCGCGATACCTTGCCATCAGCTCAGCATAAGCTTTCTGTTCACCAGCAATTGCCCTGCCGACAAGTCGGAGGTCATTCTTGGCATTTTCAGAAAAATTCGGATTTATTTCCATGTTTTCTGTTTGTAAAATAAACTGGCCACACTAATAAAAACCAGGTATAAATGATAGACAATATCCATTAAAGGACTCAAAATACCAAGTTCTGTTGAATCTAGTTTTTTACCTATTCTGCCCATCAGAATTAACTGAATCAAAAGGCGGAAGGCAAAGATACCAAGGACCCATTCAGGATAAACACGTAAAACCAGCAGCACTACAAAACAGGTATAAAAGCCCAACGTAGAAACTGCATTTAATGTAAGCAGGTTTTTATGAATTTTTCTGTAAAAATGTCCTACGCTAGTATGCCGCATTTTCTGTCTGAAATAATCTGTATAGGTTGACTTAGGATCAGAATACGTGAAAGACGGCTGATAAATGGCAACTGAGGTATTTTCAGCCCGTGCAACTTTATTAATGAATAAATCATCGTCTCCGCTCATCAGGTGTATATGGGATGAAAAGCCCTTACTTTCAAAAAATAGTCGCTTATGATATGCCAGGTTACGACCCACCCCCATATAGGGTAAACCAGCCAGTGCATAAGAAAAATAATTCGTGGCGGTAAGGAATGTTTCATACCTGATAAACAGGTTCAGAAATCCAGATTTACGGGTATAGGGAGAATAACCCAGAACAATAGATTTCTCACGCGTAAAACCACTTTGCATAAGCTTTATCCACTGGTTTGAAGTGGGCTCGCAATCAGCATCACTAAGTAATACATGGTCATATTTTGCTCCTTTGATACCCATCATCAACGCAAATTTTTTGCCCTGCTTATTTTTAACCATTTCACTTAGTTCAATAACGCGCAGGTTAGCATATTTTTCCTGCAATGCCTGAAGTGTAAAACGGGTATCATCAGTTGAACCATCATCAACCACAATTACTTCAAAAACCGGATAATCCTGGTCAAGTATTGAAGGAAGAAATCGTTTCAAATTTTCATTTTCATTCTGGGCACAGATAATGACTGTTACTGGCAAAACCTGTTCACTAGTTTCACCGGCTACTTGCCTTAAGAATGCTAGCTTGAGGTAAAAATATAGGTAATAGAACAAGCTAACCAGTGAAAAAATTAAAAATAAGGCACTAAAAATCAGCGTATAAGTTTTTATCAACAAAGTTTATTTTTTGGGGAAATTATAGAAAAACGTGCAATAAACAGTGAACTATTTAATAATGCAAGCCCGAATGTAATTGCGAACCAATCCCGTTATATTTGCAACCTTAAATTTCAGTACCCCGTACCGCTTCAGAGTATGATGAAATTAACCGATTATGAAATTCAATTTACAATATACTGATTCAAACAGCAAGGCCCGGGCAGCGGAAATTCATACAGCTCATGGGGTCATCGAAACACCAGTATTTATGCCAGTTGGTACTGCCGGAACTGTCAAAGGAGTGCATCAGGTCGAGCTTAAAGAACAGGTCAATGCCCAGATAATACTTGGAAATACGTATCATTTATACCTCAGGCCAGGTACGGATACCTTGGTAGAAGCTGGTGGGCTGCATAAGTTTATCACTTGGAATAAGCCTATTTTAACTGATAGTGGTGGTTACCAGGTGTACTCACTTGCAGGGGTCAGAAAAATTAAAGAAGAAGGTGTAGTTTTTAAAAGTCATATTGATGGCTCAAAGCATCTTTTTAGTCCAGAAGGAGTCATGGATATACAGCGAAAAATTGGGGCTGATATCATCATGGCTTTTGATGAATGTACCCCATACCCATGTGAGAAAGAATATGCACGCCGCTCAATGCATATGACTCATCGCTGGCTTGAACGCTGCTGTAAACAGATGGATAGTACATCGCCTTTGTACAATTATGCTCAGACCTTGTTCCCCATTGTACAGGGGAGTGTTTTTCCTGACCTGCGCAAACAGTCTGCCGAATTTATTGCTTCTATAGATAGGGAAGGAAATGCCATAGGAGGACTTTCTGTTGGTGAACCAGCTGCAGATCTTTACAGCATGACGGCACTGGTTTGTGAAATACTCCCGGTTCATAAACCCCGTTACCTGATGGGAGTTGGAACGCCCGTTAATATTCTCGAAAATATTGCTCTTGGAATTGATATGTTTGATTGTGTAATGCCAACCCGAAATGGGAGAAATGGTATGTTATTTACAGCAGAAGGAATAATTAATATAAAAAATGAAAAATGGAAAAATGATTTTTCACCTTTAGATGCTTCAAGTGACCTGTTGCTTGACCGAGCTCATTCTAAAGCCTATTTGCGTCACCTGATTCATTCAGGAGAGATGCTCGGGGCTTCAATAGCCAGCATTCATAATTTACATTTTTATACCTGGCTTACCACCCAGGCAAGAAAACATATACTTGAAGGTAACTTTGCCAGCTGGAAAAATCAAATGGTGCCCAAACTTAGCCGTAGACTCTAACCGTTACCAGTTTGTATGAAGGAAAATAATAGCCCTCAAACTCTTCAGGAAGTGCATGTAAATGCTCCAAGGCCAACAAAAAGGGGTATTCAATACTTTTTAAGAAGTCTTAAGATTACGATCATTGACCGGTATATAATCGGAAAATTTTTAAGCACCTTCTTTTTCACGATTGCCATTTTTGTTGTCATTGCGGTAGTTTTTGACTACTCAGAAAAGGCAGATGATTTTATCAGGGGTGGTGTAAGTCTTAAATTGATCTTCTTTACCTATTACCTGACATTCATTCCCTATTACTGCAGTATATTAAGCCCACTAATAGTATTTGTAGCAGTCATATTTTTTACTGCTAAGATGGCTAACAATACAGAAATAGTGGCCATTCTTAGCAGTGGAGTAAGTTTTATTCGCTTGATGTATCCATATTTTCTGGCTTCCGTGATTCTTGCAATTATGGTTTTTGCGCTCAACGGCTATATTATACCCCCGGCTAATAGAATCAGATATGACTTCGAGGCCAGATATCTCAGGCGTGCTGAAATGAGCAAAGACCGTAATATTCATATGAAACTGGCAAATGATACCTATGCCTACATGGAATCATTTAATAATCTGGAAAATACTGGGCTCAAATTCTCTCTTGAAAAATTCACAGGTCTTGATATGCGCTATAAATTAATGGCGAATTATATTAAATGGGATTCTGTAAAGTCTACATGGAAAATGTATGATTATACCATAAGACAGATAAATGGGCTTCAAGAAAAAATGTCAAACGGGAAGGAAAAAGATACCATACTTGACTTTAGCCCAAAAGATTTCGCCCGTAACAATACGTTCAAAGAAACAATGAACATGTCTCAGTTGCATCAGTTCATTGCGCGTGAAACTGAACGCGGAACAGGTGGTGTTGAAACTTATCAGTTTGAAATGTACAAGCGTTATGCATTGCCATTTTCAACATTTATTCTATCACTTATTGGCGTTTCCCTATCATCTAAGAAGGTACGGGGGGGTGTTGGATTACACCTGGGTATCGGTATTGGCTGTAGTTTTGCCTTTATAGTACTCATACAGTTTTCAAACGTATTTGCAACTCAGGGTGGTGTTCCGCCTATTCTGGCTGCCTGGATACCAAATTTACTTTTCGGAATAGTCGGCCTATATCTTTATAAAATTGCACCTAAATAAAAACCTTTTAAAGCTTCATATCACAGTACTGATTTGGGGTTTTACTGCCATTCTTGGGGTCGTTATTACCAAAACAGCACTCATATTAGTATGGTACCGTATGCTTTTTGCTGCTATAGCACTGGTAATTTATATGCTGTTCAAATATAAAAAAGAGGTAATCTCAAGCAAAGAAATCTTCAAACTACTACTCGTCGGGGTGCTGGTAGCACTTCACTGGTTTTTGTTTTATGACTGTATAAAACTTGCGACAGCATCGGTTGCCCTTATCTGCCTGTCTTCGGTTACCCTGTTTACAAGCATACTTGAACCGATCATTAACAAGCGAAAATTCTACGCTCTTGATATCATTATCGGACTGGTCATTATCAGTGGAATTGTGGTGATTTTTAAATTCGAAAGCCAGTATATAACTGGTACTATAATTGGGCTGGGCGCGGCCCTGGCAGCAAGCCTGTTTACGATCTTCAACTCAAAATTTGCACAGAGAAATAGTCCTGTTACTATCTCTCTCATTGAGATGCTGGGGGGTCTTGGAGCTCTCAGTATGTATCTTCTTCTGACAGCAGGTTTCAGCGTGAAAGCCTTAAGTCTAAGCCTGTCGGATTTTGGGTATCTGTTTATTTTGAGCACTGTCTGCACGGCCATGGCTTATGTGATGGGAGTAGCGGTTATGAAAACATTAAGCCCGATCACAGTTGTTTTAACGACAAGCCTTGAGCCTGTATATGGGATAATACTTGCCTTTCTTTTCTTTGGAAAAAAAGAGCAGATGTCAACAGGCTTTTATTTTGGAGCCTTGATAATTTTGATTGCCGTACTGAGCTACCCCCTGCTAAAGAAAGTAATTTTCAAACCGGTTATTTTTGAAACAGACCTGGAAGCAGAAAAAAATATTCTCCTCAATAAACCTTGACGATACGTTAAATTTTTCTTTTCAATAAAAAGCTATTGAGAAATAAAATAAATTTTTTATTAATTTAAGTACCTTATAATGTGTATTTTAATTGCTAGTTTTTGATCATTTTATTTAAGTGAATTACCAATCCTTCCCATTTTTTTTAGTAAATCTGGTTTAATCTGCCTTACATGAAATATAAATTACTACAATTCAGTATTTTAACACTCTTATATTCGCTTTTTTCATTAACTACTTCAGCACAATTTATTGACTATGGTCAAAACCCAATCGGGCTACACTGGCAGCAAATCAATACCCCCCATATACAGTTAATTTTTCCTGAAAACTTTAAAAAAGAAGGTTCAAGAATGGCTGGAGTACTTGAAAAAATCTATTCTTTTGAAAATCATTCTTTGAAGGTTTCAACAAAACCTATCTCTGTGATTCTTCAAAACCAGCAGGTAGAATCGAATGGCTTTGTATTACTTGCCCCTAGGAGATCAGAGTTTTTTACAAGCCCCGCCCAGGATATGGAGCCTACCGATTGGTTGAATAGTCTGGCAGTTCACGAAATGCGGCACGTTGCCCAGGAAGATAAAGTCTTTGGCGGTAAGCGCATCCAGCTATTCGAATCAATTCAATTAGGGGTCTTCGGAATAGTATTTCCATCCTGGTTTTTTGAGGGCGATGCGGTCGGGATGGAGACTGCTTTAACCGCTACCGGTAGGGGCAGACTGCCCTCTTTTGAACGCGAGTTAAGGACGAATTTACTCAGCGGAAAAGACTACTCTTACTCAAAAAATTACCTCGGATCATTGAAAGATAATGTACCCGATTATTACCGTCTTGGATACTTTATGGTAACCAAAATTCGCCGTGATTATGGCGATTCAGTATTCAATCTGATTTACCGCCGGGCTCTTCGTCTGACACCCTGGCCCCTGTCTTCAGCCCTGAAAAAATATACTGGTTTTACGACTCCTCAGTTCTACCATCAGACAATGAATGAGCTGGAAAAAAAATGGTCTTATCAGGATCAGGAAAAAAAGGCAGAAAACTATACATCATTAAATAGGCGCCGCGATTCTATTTACTCAAATTACCTCTTGCCCCATTTATATTTAAAAGACCAGCTTGTATGTCTGAAAACAGGTCGAGATAAAACGGATGCTTTCTACCTGTTAAATATAAAAACCGGGCATGAAAAATTATTATTTAAAATCGGGCATCAGCTGGTCTCGCACTTTGACCTGGCCCAAAATGAACTCATCTGGGATGAAGAACGCTTCGATCCCCGTTATGCATACCGAACTTATTCAGTGATCATGCATTATAATCTGGTCACCGGAATAAAGCAACAACTGACCCATAGCTCAAGGTTATTTGCTCCATCGCTTTCGCCTGACGGAAGCCAGTTTGTAGCAGTTATGACTGATCAGCATAATCAGATTACATTAAATCTTTACCATACAGCTGATGGTTCTTTCATAAGATCTCTGGCAAATGAAGAAAATTATTACTTTCAGACACCTCGTTTTGACCTTACAGGTCATAAAATAATTACCGTTGCTGTTAATAACCGGGGTAAGGCGATATATAGCTATGATCTTGATAGTAATACCCATCGTTTACGGAGTTTATTCTCATTCATTGAAATTACCCGCCCGTCATTCACCCATACAGGTACAATATTATATGTTTCGGCTGCTGATGGGGTTGATGATATTTTTGAACTTAACCAGGCGACAGGCCTAACAAGACAAATAAGTAATTCAAGATTTGGCGCCTATAACCCATATGAAAAAGATGGCATTGTGTATTTTAACTTGTTTGGGCTTAGGGGTCAGAATATAGCTACCCTGGATATAGAAAAACAGAGAGAAAAAAATCTGGTTACTAAGTCAAATTTTATCGATTACTATGCTCCTTTGGTCAAGCGTGAAGCTGGTGGTTCTATTTTTAAAGAACAACGCAGTAATTCGGCAAATGATCAGAAATTCATTGCTGACAGTTTATTGATTGCTGAAAGTGATACTACCCAAAGTAAAGTACTTTACGAACAAAAACCTTATCATGAGATTGAACACTTTTTTTATTTTCATAGTCTCTTGCCAGACGTACAGGGGGCAAACCTGAACTCAACAAACTTTCTGTCGGGGGTAAAAATTCTTTCAACAAATAAATTAAACACGACTCAAACGTATGCTGGTATCTATTATGCCAATGGTAGTAATAGTGCTGTTTACCAGGCGGGATTTACTTATAAACGATACTACCCTTATATAACGGCGAATTTTGTCGATAGCAGGCGCTTTAGCACGGCATCAGGAAAAAGTAAAGCGGGAGTTATCACCTATTATCCATTCTCTTATCGTGAGGCCAGGTACAATCTAGGGCTGCAGGTACCCTTAAATTTCATCATCGGTAATCAGGCTCTTTCGGTCATACCCCAGATAAATACCAGCTATATAAGAAATGGTGATCCAACGATAAAACTCTCAAGCTTTAATCGTACGCTGGCGTTTCCAATGCATTATTCAATTTACCTTTCTCGCAATACGCTCATAGCAGCCCGGGATCTATATCCACTCTGGGGTCAGAATGCCGATTTTGAATTTGAAAACCTACCCTTTACGACCATTGAAAAAGGACGTCTGTTTTACATGAATTCACTGTTTTACCTACCGGGCTTGTTTAATCACCATAGTTTGCAGGCAGGCTTCAGCTATCAGCAAAATATAGGTGTTTATAAAAATGACCGTCTGATCAATGAAATCAGTGGTTATGCTTTTCTAGAGCCAAATAAGCTAAAAAACACTTTCTTCCTGAATTACTATTTACCTCTGGCCTATCCAGACCTGCAAATTTCTAGCCTTGCTTATATTCGAAAGATCCAGGCTGGTGTATTTTTAAATGAGCAAAACCTTGGACAAAGCTCCGACCCCCTTTTTAAAAGGCATCAAAGTTTTGGTTTCGATGTGCGTATTGACTGTAATTTATTGAGGTACTATCTACCCGTATTTCAGATTGGAACCAGAGCGATTATTCTAGAAAATAATTTCAGATCACCCAAATTTCAGTTAGTTTTAAATTATACGATCTAACAATGAATGTGAAATTAATATTTGTCGTCATCGCAACAGTCATACTTACTGTTTTCTTTATGCAAAATGCTGAAAGGGTACAAGTTAATTTCTTTTTTTCAACCATTCAAGTATCAAAACTTGCGTTATTGCCTGGTCTGGCAGTTGCTGGTTTTCTGATTGGATTTATAGTAGGCAGAAGTGGCAGATCCCGAGCAGCACGGCGCCGTGAACTTTTATATGCAGAGCGTGAACAGGCCTTTCATAATCAATCAAATAATCAGCAATCAGACAGGCAACAAAACTTACCGGGCAAAAACCTTAGCCAGGAAGATCAGGACTATCTTAATTGAAATTTAGCTCAGCTTAATCAGGGCTTATAGTTTTTACAGGCAGGTATTGCTTTCAAAATCTTCTGGCTGAAGATTTGCCGATGACAACAAAATAATATTGTAGACAAGGCCAACAGTAACAATATAAAGTATGATGGCCGTCTCAGCACGGTAACTTAACAGCCAGTGTGTACATCTGTTATTTTCACCAAAAAGCTTCAGACTGGCAAAAATGGCAACTAGCAGATTTGTAAGAATCGTAAAAAAATAAAAAAAACGAATGATGATTTCTCCAACATCTGCTTTTCTGTTCCCAATCATTAAAACTAGCTGAGTTGAAACTGCGAACCAGCCCGGTAAAAAAATTATTAAAAGAACCAGATTTTTAAACGTTACATGTATGTTTAAAGAGGTCTGTTTTGAAATTGAATCAGAACCCTTTTAACAAACTTGTAGTCATCTAAGCTCGCCACAGTCAAGTGATGATTTTGTGCAATGGCAAAAATACTTGAATCAAGCTCTGACAACTCAAAGTTAAATCGCAATGGTTGTTTGGAATTGTCTTCTGCCCGTTTGGCTGAAGAAAAATGAATTTTAAGGTCCAAGGAACTAATCCAGATTCTGATAATTCTTGCAGGGATATACCCTTTTTGAATATATTCAAGGATCGTATCAAACTGCGAGTAAAAAACAGCATGATCAGGAGCATCAGCAATTAATTCCAGATTTAAGATTTGTTCGAGCGTTTTCATATGAACCAGTGTTCTAATCTACTGATTTTGCTTATCATATCTACGTCTTTACCTGTTTGAAGTTGAAGTTTCTATCAATAAATAGTTTATTTAAGTATTAAGTTATTGTTCCTGACAGAACCGGTTCACTTCAGAACCAACCCCCTTTTGACTGGTATGTGCCGTCCATTACCAGCGGTAAATTATCATCAATCCACAGCATGAAAAGAGAATGAAGATATTCAACCTGTTCCTGGTCTGCTTGTAATGAAGTGGTGTGGTCAGCAAAAGCATGATGGGCTTTTAACCAGCTTTCTCCGAGTGTTTGAAATTTTATAGAAATTTTAATCAAGAATGCAGCACGCAGATCTATAGGAAAAAATGCCATAAAAAATTCTACATGATCAACTCTTTTAGCAGTTGCACGCTTCATTACCTGTCTGGTTAAAAAATACCGTCCAAAACTATTTTGCTCATCACTGATAACGCCATAATTAAGTCCTGAAATTTCAAATACAACTTTGTCAACTGCCCGTGCAAGTTCGGGATGTTCTACTGATAATAATTCTGATAAATCATGGATGGTTTCCATACGGGATTGTTTTTTTAGTGGTTTACGTAGGGAGTAAAATCTATGTTACACGTTAGCTATGTAAAATTTTCATAATAATTCATTTTATTTCTAGTGTAGTATTCCAGATTATTTGGAATAAGTTTAATTGCCAATAAATGAAAGATTGAGAAACAGAACTGCTTGCCCAATAAAGCGCAAATATTCGAGTATAAAATGCAGCAGGATATTTTGCTCTTTATATATTTGCGAATAAATTATATGCGAAAGTAGCTCAGTTGGTAGAGCACAAGCTTCCCAAGCTTGGGGTCGCGGGTTCGACTCCCGTCTTTCGCTCATTGCTTACCCTAGATATATGCGTAAA
>Ga0209724_1004864_pt1 | contig 10452 bp, 13 predicted proteins | sample grotaG_FD_184143 | JGI IMG/M metagenome (GOLD analysis project Ga0209724, IMG submission 184143) | Glacier valley bacterial and archeal communities from Borup Fiord, Nunavut, Canada, to study Microbial Dark Matter (Phase II) -... | ecosystem: Environmental > Aquatic > Freshwater > Ice > Glacier ... | reverse complement strand
ATGTGGTGAAAACGGAAGAATTATTGATATTAAAGAATTGGGAAACGTTTTAGGAAAGATACTTCATATTGATTTGGGAGATGTTTACCGGGCTTTTACCGGGATTAAATTACGTAAAAAGGATCGAACAAAATTCATTGACTATTTGAGGGATAGATTACTAAGCAAAATGGATGAGGATGACCAAAAGGAGCCATAGATTTAAACAATTTCAGAGACAAGAAGTGGATAACCAATCTGGTTATCCACTTCTTGTTTAACGATATAAAACACACAACTTGGCTATTACATGGTAGAAACTCGCGATCTTTAATTTACAGCAAATTCAATTTGAATCATTTAACTTGAAGAGATGTGCTATCTTAAATTGTTTATAATCAAAAATTTGATTGTACTAATGAATTAAACCCGGCAACTTAAAAAAGCATTAATCAGAGATCTATTGATGGCATCCTTCCGAAAATAGGCGCCAAAAGAAATTTGATTTGTCGTTCCGCTATGGATTTTATTCTGTTTATATAATCCTTTGATTAAAACAATAACTTGATTCTCCAGTACGTTTAATTCACTTGGCTTAACTCCCAATCCTCTGTCAAACAATAGAAATAGTGGCTCTTTTCAACTTAATTGTGAGAAATCATCAATCCATCACCCCTGAGTTTGTCTTCTTACCTTATCCCTGCACTTCCTTTTTTTTAAATATTTTTTCCTTTCAAATGGTTTAAAACAACCTTGTTTAGAACATGAGGATCGGTCAATTTAACCATTCAGAATTCAAAATGAACTATTCTGTATCAAATGGTATTAAACCACCTATATGATATTTAACCATATAAAACACCCAACTTGGGTACAACTTGGGTAAAATATATTTTAGAAATTTTCATATTTGGGCGCAGTCAAAATGAACCTTTTAATATAGAAAAACTATGCCTACAGAAATTGTTACCACTGACGATCTCAGGGAATTCAAGGTGGAATTATTGTGTGAGTTAAAAAGAATGTTCCAGGAGCACCATGGCCAGCCTGCAAAAAAATGGCTTAGATCTTATGAAATCCGAAAATTATTGGGAATTTCTCCCGGAACATTACAAAACCTTCGGGTGAATGGTAATCTGCCATTTACCAAAATCGGTAGTGTCATGTTTTATGATTATGAGGACGTCCGTAAAATGCTGGAACCTACAAAGCAAAAATCCCAGATTAGCATTAAATATAGACGATGAACTATATCAGACACTTGAATGGCTTTTTTGCTCGGTTGAGCCAGGACCAGCTGATGACACCTTTTCATGTAAGCCTTTATATGGCTCTATTCCAGCTTTGGAACCTGAACCGGTTTAGAAATCCATTTACGATCTCCCGCGACGAGACGATGCATTTGTCACTAATCGGATCTGTAAATACCTATGCCCGTTGCATTAAACAACTTCAGGAATGGGGATATATCCGGTATGTTTCCACTGCCAATAACTACTTTGGCAGCCATGTTACCTGTATCAGTTTTGATACTGGAAGGAATACCGGCAGTGATACTGGCTGTGATACTGGCAGTGATACCGGTAGTGATACCGGTAGTGATACTGGCAGTGATACCGCTTCCTATTATATAAACATTACAAACTTTAATAAACAGGACACCAATAAAAATTTGAATAATGGAAGAGGGAAAAAGCCATCCGGAAACCAACAAATCCGCTTTGGAAATGACAAAGATTATTCAGAACCCCTATGAAGAAATCGCAGAAAAGCAGAACGGACTTTTCAATTTTAGCTTTCCTACGAGCCTTGATTGGTTGCAAAAAAAAGGACGGGTTTTATTTGGAGATCATTTCACTGTTTTTGCAGAGGATCACGAACTGATTTACAAATTGTTGGTTTATGCCATCGGTGATTTTGAAAATACAGCACGACAAAATCTGAGTCTGAAAAAAGGAATCCTAATGAACGGGCCAGTCGGGTGTGGAAAGACATCGCTGATGACCCTGATCAAAGCTTTTTTCCCTCAGGAGAAGCAGTATACCCAGAAATCGGTCCGGGAAATCCCCTTTGAATTTGAAAAAGAGGGTTTTAAGGTAATCCACAGATACAGCAACCTGGCCTTTTGTAATTCACCTTATTCCGGGACAAATAAGGCTTTTTGCTTCGATGACTTGGGTATTGAACAGCCCATCAAATACTTCGGTAACGAATGCAATGTTATGGCAGAGATACTGTTGAGCCGGTATGACCTGTTTATTCAGAAAGGCGTTCTGACCCATATCACCACCAACCTTTCAGCTTCTGAACTCGAATCGATGTACGGCAGCCGCGTCCGCAGCCGGATGCGCGAGATGTTTAATCTTGTTGCATTTGAAAGAAGTGCGAAAGATAAGCGCGTTTAAGCCTGTATTACTGCCAGTTAATTACAAAGTAAGCCTGAAAAAACAATAGTCATTTCAGATCCAAGCAGAACTTCAACGTGGATAAAAATCCTTTTTTTCAATAATCCCCTGTTCCTTAGGCCTGTTCGTCTGCACTTTGCTCATATGCTCCCCCGGAACATTCGCTTCTCACAAAACCGGTCACCTCAATCGCACGTTTGTCTCACAAGCCTTTCGTCACAAAACGGGAAGATTGGCGCTGTATGGGCTGAAATGCAATAAACAACCCAACATTCTCAGTAGCTCTGTCTGCTTTTTCGCTTTCATCACCACACTTCCTGACTTTTTTTCGGGCTTTTTTCATCTTTTTTTAAAATATTTTTTCATTTCAAATGGGTTAAAACAGTCTCGTTTGGAACGGGTAAACGCTGCCTTCCGTTCATTCATGAGTCATTCTGAACCAAAGTGATTCAAAATGTATTAAACAGCCTATCTGATATTTAACCATATAAAACACCCACCTTGGGTACAACTGGGGTATTTTTCCAAAACGGCACATTTACATTTGCGATGACGGTAATCCATGACTGGCAAGTTTCCAAAACCGCCTCTCCGGGAACCGAAAAATTTTAACCATTTAAAAACGGACACAATGTTTGGACTAGAAAAAATCAGCTGGACACAATTCTCACTCTTTCTCCTGTATGTTACCGGTGCGTGGTATGGAGGACTGTTTGCCTGGGCATGGATCAAAAGCAAAAAGAGCCGAAGGAAAACCCTTTTTGAATATGATGATTTAGACGAATTGCCAAAAGAGGTGCTGGTGCCCTTTAGCGTTTCTGCCTCCGACTTTCCAAAGGAGATGATCTCAAATGGCAAACCGGAAGATTTAGAACTCATCACTAACCTTTACGAAGATAACGGAATTGATGACGGGTATCCGATGGATCATTTTATAGAAAAAGATCTCTCCAGGTCGCCAGAGATCCTCAAAAAAATCCGGATTCAACAATAATTATTCACTTTTTAAAAAACGCAGAAAATGAAAAAAACAAAGAACTTTTTGAAAAAAGCAGGTATTGGTATGTTTTTGATTATCCAAACTATTGAGCGGGTCGTTGCCCAGAATGCTGCAGGGATTGACCAGGCAACAACTGAAGTGAAATCTTACATTGACCCCGTTTCCAACCTGATCATTGCGATCGGTGCCGTTGTTGGTTTGATTGGCGGGATAAGGGTCTACATCAAATGGCAGAGTGGCGACCAGGACACCCAAAAATCGCTGATGGGCTGGTTTGGTGCCTGTCTGTTTTTGGTACTGGTGGGTGTGGTGATCAAAGCATTTTTTGCCTGATGGAAACCCACAAGATCCTTAAAGTGGATACCCGGCTATATATCAAAGGGCTTTCCGGCTCTTTGGTATTCATGGCTCTCTACGGCATCATCGCAGCTTTTCTGCTCTTTACTTTCCTGTACATCTTTCTCGGCGTTTTCCCCTCGGTGGTGATCTGTGTCCCGTCCTGCTTTTTCTGGCTCTACCGGCTGAACACGATACAGAAAAAGCTGGGGCCGGAGGGTTGGAGCAAAAAACGGACAGCGCGTTCTTTGCCTCAATTTATCAGTATTAAACGACGAATCTGTCAATTCAGCATCCAATGAAGATCAAAACAATAGAAGAAGTTTTACCCATCCTTGGATTCAACGGAAATGTGCTGGTCTCGGACAACCTGAACCTGACCATCGGGTTAAAGCTTCACCTGCCGGAAGTACTCTCCTGTAGCGGTGAAAAGATCGAACAGTTGCACGACACTTTTCGACGTGTTGTGAACCTTCTTCCTGCTGGAAGTTTGCTCCATAAGCAGGATTTTTTTCTCGCTGACAAGTTCCAGTGTAACCTTAAATCAAATGGAAACCAGACAGAAAGCCTGACGGACTCATATCTGCAACATTTTGAAGGGCGTTCATATCTCAGGCATGAATGTTACCTCTATATCAGCATTTTGAATAAAGGACAGCTTAAGAATTACCTTTCTTCTTCGCTGATCTTTTCAAAAAGGGATCGCAACACCCTGGAGCTTCAGTACGACAAGCTTCGGGAACTTGAGGCCAATCTGACCTCGCTATTCGTTCAAAGTGGTATAAGATGTGAACCAATAACCAGGGAAGAAGCTGCAGGGGATGATCATACCACCGGACTTATCGAACGGTTCCTGACTCTGAACTTTCAAGGCGGAGAACCAATCCTAGGTGGAATTGACTTCCGTGACCGGCTAAAGGTGATGGACCGGTTTGTGGAGATCCTCAGTCTGTGTGATTATTCGCATGTACCCGGAGAGGTAAAGCCAACAACAGCGCATCCGCAGACCGGACTTCCAGTCTCGCTGGTTTATCCTGTCACCTGGAACCTGCCGTTCTCGCATGTGACCAATCAGTTTATCTGTGTACCCGGACAACAGGAGGTGAAAGCCAGTCTGGAAGCTAGCTACAAAAAGATCTACAGCCTGTCACGTTTCTCTTCGGAGAACCGGATTAACGCTACCCTGATTGAGCAGTTTCTGGATACGGTTCAAACATCAGGAGAAAAGATCGTAAAGGCCCATTTCAATGTCTTGTTATTTGATGAATCGATCCGTCAACTTAAGCAGAACAAGAGTGAAACCAGCTCAGCATTCTCCATGATGAATTGTTTTCCCTACCAGCATACTTTTGATCTTCCGCTGCTGTTTTTTGCCTCACTTCCTTATTCCACACAGTTGCCTGAAACAGAACTGTTCATTACCCAGGTTCCGCAGGCATGCTGCCTGACCAATTTTGAAGGTGGGGTGCACAGCAGTGAATCGGATTTCACATTACTGCTTTCGGACAGGTTGAGTGGCTGTCCTGTCAGGATCGACCTGTCGGATGAACCGGTGAAGCAACACCTGATACATAACCGCAACAAGATCATCATTGGAGGTTCAGGCTCGGGCAAATCCTTTTTTACCAATCACCTGCTACGGCAATACGCAGAGAGCGAAAACTGCCATATTGTACTGCTGGATGTAGGAAGAAGTTACGAACTGCTGACCCGTTACCTGGATGAGCGGCTTAAACACCTTGGAGGAGCGATGATGGTTGAGTTTACTGCCGAACATCCGATCTCATTTAACCCGTTCGTGATTTCGGGTGAGCCCGGTCCGGAGCGTCGGCAGACCATCCTATCGGTGATCTGCACGATCTACCGGGAGAACCTCTCGGAGATGGAGAAAGACGTAATTGCCAGGGCCATCTCTGCCTATTTTATCCTGGAAACACCCGAACGCTCCTTCAATGGATTCTACGAGTTCTGCCGAAATTATATCCCGAAGCTCATAAGTGAACAGATGCTTGCCTTTAATGCCCCCGAGTTTTTCTTTATCCTGAGCAAATATTACCGTGGCGGGGAGTATGACTTTTTGCTGAACAGGGAGATGGAAACTGATGATTTTTTCCGTTGTCCGTTTATTGTTTTCGAGCTGGACAATATCAAAGACCACCCCATAATTTTTCCGGTAGCCACACTGATCATCATCGACATTTTTATGCAAAAGATGCGCCGGCTTGTTGGCGTTCGCAAAGTAATCTGTATAGAGGAAGCCTGGAAAGCAATCGCCACCCCACAGATGGCCGGGTACATCAAGTACTTTTTCAAGACCATACGTAAGTTTTTCGGGGAAGCAATGGTAGTTACCCAGGAAATCGATGACGTGATATCATCACCTGTGATCCGTGATGCAATTATTAACAATGCCGATACGCGAATCCTGCTGGACATGGGCAAGTTTAGAAATAAGTTTGACAACATCTCCCAGACCCTTGGCCTTTCAAAGTTCCAGAAAGAGCAGATACTTTCTGTCAACCGAAATCTTCCGTCAGGGCGTAAGCTTAAGGAGGTCTTTATAGGACTGGGCACTTATTCGCAGGTCTTTGCCCTTGAGGTGAGCAGGCCGGAGTACAACTGCTACACGACAGAACAAAACGAAAAGGAGCAGATCCTTAAAAAACTGCAAAACCATCAATCATTTTTTGAAACCATTAAAAACACTTGATTATGAAACGAGCATATTTCCAAAACTCAAAAATGGATGAGAATCATCTTATGCGAGTTCAAGCCGGCAATAAAAAAACAAATTATTCCCGGATTAAAATTTATCTAACTATTATTTTGACCCTGATAACCCTTTTTACATTGAGGGTTAACGGTCAGGCTCCTGTCACCGATGTTGGAGCCGGTATCCAGCGGGAAGCCCTCTGGTCGCAGGAGAAAGAAATCCTTTCGAATATCAACTGGTACAATGTCCTGATCAGGGCGCTCAACGGAGATATCAAAGGATTGACAGGAGAACTGCTGGGCATAGACCAGAAGATGATGGAGAGTCTCGAAAAGGTCTCCTCGCTGATAAAAGATTATAAGCGGATTCAACAAACGCGTGATATGCTCGGGAAGATTACAGGGATCTATACCAGTAAACTGCCACGGCTGATACAGGATGAGAATTTTACATCACAGCAGGCCGCGGTAATTGTACAATCATTTGACCTTATTCTTGATGACTCCCGGCAACTGGTCACCACGATCCTGGGTGCCATCACACAAGACAAATCATTTCTGATGGATGATAAACAGCGTTACGACACGATCAACGGGATCTACAACGAAGTGCGCAAACACTACGGAACAATCTGTTACCTCTACAATAAATTGCTCTATGCCTCTTACCAGAAAAGTTTCCAGAGCAACAAACTGGAGAGCTTTGCCTTCTATTACACCCTTTATCAATAAGCAATATGGAAAAGTTTAAAACTAAAATAGCCATGAAAATGACGTATTGGTTGGGGATGATTATTCCATTGATACTGATCATTGAGCTTACGAGTATCCTGCAACTACGGGCACAGGCATTCGCAATCAAAAGTTGGCGTGGTACTTATCCGCAGATGAACGGAAGCTATCCTTTATCATTTATGGCATTTAAAGGCGGTTTTATTATTCCGGTGCCTCACTTTTTTGTCCGTACCTGGCCTACGCACTACTATATCGAATTGGGAGCTGCGCCAGTTACTGATTCTGAAAATCTGACTGGATCAATAAAAACCGGCTTTCTTAGAATTGTGGAGAAAATACTGGAGCGATCTCAGATGCAAAAGCGGTCTGAAGAGACGGCACAAATCAAGGAGAACAATTTGCAGCAAAGAGATATCGAACTAAAGCTTTTCAATTCCTGGTCTGACTACCTTCCTGATGTATACGGTATTGCAGATCAGTTTATCCGGCTTTACCAAAGTATCAATAATCTTGAAAAACAGGCGAATGCAGGTGCTATTGCACAGATCAGCCGCCGGGAGGCAGATGAACTCGTAGTCCGTTTTATCATGGTCAACCTTTTACAAACCGATCACGGTAAAAAACTGGAAGCCTTTTCTGAAATCCGAAGTGAGTTGACCCGGCAGATTGGGGAGACGGATTATGTGAACCGAAAAGTTTACCACTTCAACTTTTTCAGTCAGGATGCCGGTAATGCCTATGCATTTTTAACCCGATAAGACAAATTCCAAATGAATACAATCCTTTTACAAATTATGAATACTGACAGTTTTTTCCGCTTCACAGATGTTCTGGTGCGCGGTGGTGTCGAAAATGCCAGGGTTCTCGTGGATATGGCCAGGGCCATCGGAGGTATCGCCACATTCCTTTATATCTCTAAACGGATCTATGAACAGTTGATTGCTGATAATCCGATCTCAATATTGCCGCTGCTTAGACCTTTTGCACTGGTTCTGGTTATCACCTTTTGGGGACCGTTTGTCAACCTTTTGATGGTTCCAACCAAAGGACTCACCAAGCTCTCAGAGGCTGTCTATGCAGACAAAAAGCACATTGTAGCCGAGCGGCTCAAGGATAAGCAGAACGCTATTTTATCGACGGATCTTCCTTCGTTTTATGAGAATCAGGAGAAGGAGGCAGCCCTCTGGGATAAAGGGATCAATATGCTGCTGACCACCTATAACATTGTTTCGGGCAGGGCACTCGCAAACCAGATCGACTTTTATGTGATGGATGGCGTAAGACAGCTCTTGGAATCGCTTTTTGAAGCTGTTGTTTACCTGATTGCCTTTCTGAGAACCATTTTTTGTGTGCTGCTGGTCATCTTCGGGCCGATCGTGTTTGCTATTTCAATTTTTGATGGTTTCCAGGATAACTACCTGCAATGGATCGCCCGGTTTGTCAATGTGAATCTCTACCTGCCCATCGCCATGCTGATCCTTTCACTCGTTCAGGAAGTGCTAATCTATGTTCTTGAAAGTGAAATTGCAGTGATCAACAGTTCCCTGATCTACCAGCCCTCACTCTTTTTTGTCTCCAACCTCGTCGTTCCGCTTTGCGGCATCGCCGGTTTACTGATGGTTCCGAAGATCGCCTCATGGATCGTTCAGGCTTCCGGGACTGGTTCGGGTGGGGGACGTCTGTTCAGAACCGCTGCCACAATAGCCGTCACAAAGGGAATGATGAAATAAACCTCAAGTACAACTGATAATGAAAAAAGTATTTGATATACAGCAAAAGTTCCGGTTTACAGTCTATGTACTGCTGGTAATCAGCATCTCGCTGACTGCATTAAGCGCCTGGGTATTTTTTCGCTCTGCCGGAATGGTGGAAAAATCAAGGCAGAAGATCTATGTGCTGGACAATGGCAAATCTCTGCTTTTGGCGCTTCGCGAAGACATCAGCGAGAACCGCAATGCAGAGGCCAAAGACCACGTCAAGCGGTTTCATGAACTCTTCTTTACTCTGGAACCAGACAAAGCCTACATCGAGAACAATGTCCGCGAGGCACTCTTTCTGGCAGACCAGTCCGCTACGGATCAGTACCGCTCTTTCAAGGAGAACAACCTCTATAACCAGGTGATCGCGATGGACATCAGCATGACGCTTCTGGCCGATTCCGTGAAAGTGGACTTCTCTGCCTACCCCTATGAATTTTCGTTTTTTGGAAGGCAGAAGATCGTACGCAAGTCCAATATCACAATGCGTAACCTGGAAACATCAGGACGACTGCGCAACATCTCACGAACGGATAACAACCCGCACGGTTTTCTTATCGAAGGTTGGCGGATCAACGACAACACGGACCTGGAGACTGTGAAACGAAAATCATTTTAACAATCTAAAACGCATATTATGAACAACTTTAAATTACCTGAAACACCACATTTCCCCAATATCAGTCGCTATACGAGGTGGCTCAACGAGATGGAAGAAAAGGAAAGGTTGATGAGCCCGGAAAAACGCCTGCACAAATGGGTGATTTTGATGACTGTACTATTTCTGCTTTTTGTGTCATCATTCTTTCTGTTCCCTGCACCCAAAATCAGTCATCAGCCTGTAAATGCATTGCCTGAAGTCAGTGCACTTAATGGAGACACCCTGAAAAAGGAGCGATCCATGACATTTGATATGCCTGTTGATTCATTTGAACAATACCTCAAAAATGAAATCCATGAAAAATTACCTGAATAAAAACTGGCCGTTACTTTTCTTTCCATTTATGGTGATTCCCTTTATTATTCTGATCTTTTATATTTTGGGAGGAGGAAGCGCTCCTGCAAGCGAGAGAAAGGAGTTAAAACCAATAAAAGGAAAAGTGGCGATCAACTATCGTCTGCCTGAAGCAGATCGCACCATTGGTATTGTTGACAAGATGGAAGCGGTGCAGGCTCAAACCCAAAGCTTCGGAACGCAGGATTACCATATCGGGGCTGAGAATACTTCCGATGTGATATCTACAGAAAAAGACAGTACTTCAGAACCTGATGAAGCGCAAAATCAGGAAGGAGAAAACAGGTCTGATCAGTCAGTACGACCTGATCCAGGTGTCCCGGAAAATCTGATGGCTCATATCCGTGAACAGGAAGCACAGGTAAAACTGGAATTGCGCCAAGCGGCTGGTGATACCACTGTCTGCTCAAAGGGAGAAGTTGCAAAGAACGCAAATCAATTCAGTTCATCAGACAATCACAACCCCAACCAGCAAAGCGAAGCGACACCTGCTATAGCAAAAGTCAATCATAC
>Ga0209724_1004858_pt1 | contig 10460 bp, 6 predicted proteins | sample grotaG_FD_184143 | JGI IMG/M metagenome (GOLD analysis project Ga0209724, IMG submission 184143) | Glacier valley bacterial and archeal communities from Borup Fiord, Nunavut, Canada, to study Microbial Dark Matter (Phase II) -... | ecosystem: Environmental > Aquatic > Freshwater > Ice > Glacier ... | reverse complement strand
GTCTACACCAAATGCGGCAACAGACTCACATTCTCTTTTTAAGGTTACTGCATCTAATACTACACCATTACCGATAAGGTTAATTTTATCTGCATGAAAAATACCACTTGGTATTTGATGCAATACAATTTTTTTATCATTGACATACAAAGTGTGCCCCGCATTTGGGCCACCCTGAAATCTTGCAATAACATCGTAATCTTTTGCAAAAAAATCTACAATTTTACCCTTCCCTTCATCGCCCCATTGCAAACCTAAAATGACATCAACCATAATAAACTTTATTTATTGTACAATTTTGTACTGCACATTTCTTTTAAAATTTTGTGAGGAAAAATCAGTTATCCTCTAAGCCGTAAAAGTAAAATGAAAAAAAACAATAAACTAAATATTGTTTGTGATTAATAATATATTAGAGTGAGTGCATTTTTTTATAGAAAATAACCACGAATTTATTTATAAACAAAAAGGCTGTCTCTAATAATTGAGACAGCCTTTTTATTGTAATTTAATGGAACTTATTATTTTCCTCCATTCATTTTAGCTTCTATACTAAGTGTTGCATGTGGTACTGCACGTAATCTTGCTTTGTCTATTAATTTTCCGGTTATTCTACAAACACCGTAAGTTTTGTTTTGAATTCTTATTAATGCTTTTTCAAGATGGTCAACAAAAGTTATTTGGCGACTGGCCATCTGGCTGAGTTGTTCTCTTTCCATACTTAAACTACCATCTTCCATTGTCATATAACGACCATCACCTTCATCGCCCCCCATATCGTCTTTACGAGTGATAAGGCCCTGAAGATATGCCAGTTCTTTTTTTGCAGACCCAAGCTTACGCTGTATTAATTCTTTAAATTCAGAAAGATCGACATCACTATACATTACAATTGGAGCTCCGGGATCTACAGGGGCTTTATCCAATACAGATTTTGTAAAATCGGGCTCGTACTTGCGTGAAGTTTTAGTATTAATTTTTGGTAATACAACAGGTTTTTGTACAACAGGTTTTGCCAGCGCTGCTTTTGGTAAAACTTTAGGGGTAGGTTTAGCAACTTCCACTGCTTTTATCTGAGTCATTACAGTTTTAACTTTTACAGCAGTCTTGCTTACCGGCTTTTCTTTGGGTTCAACTTTCTTTGTTTCTATTTTTTTAGTCAATTGCTTTACTTGTTTTTGTTGAGCTGCATTGTTTAAAGATGGTTTTGCAGTACTCTTGTTAACTGATTTTGTTGCAACTTTAGTAACAGGTTTTGCTACATTTTTCACCGATTTGGCTACAGGCTTTGAAGCTGGTTTTGGTAACGACTTAACTACTTTCTTAATAGTTACCTTTACCGGAGGCTTTGAAATAACTTTCTTTGCGACTGGTTTAACGGCAGTTTTTTTAACAATGACCACCTTTTTTGCAGGTATTGATTTTTTAGAAGGAGCAGATTTTGATTTTGCCACGGGTGCGACAATTTTCTTAACAGGCTTTTTTACTATTTGTTTTGCAGGTGCTTTTTTGGTAGCCATAAATACTTGCTATTTTTTTATAACATTTACTTTTAAGATGGCGTCGTCAACCTCAATTTGTGTGCCTTCTTGTAAATCAGCTACAAACTCAAGTTTTTCTGCCAATATTTCTGCGCAAATATAGTTTTTAAATTTCATAAATGAATTGTGAACGGTTTCATTTACAGAGATGAAAACATCTACTCTGTCAGTTAGCTCAAACCCATTGTCTTTTCTGATATTCTGCACTTTATTTACAAACTCTCTTGCGTATCCTTCCTGTCTAAGTGTTTCGGATATAATAATATCTAATGCAACTGTTAGTGGTCCCTTACTCGCAATTTCGTAACCGGGGATTTCATCCGTAACAACCTCAATATCTTCCAATTTTATAAAAATCTCATCATTATCCTTCGCTTGAACGTGCACTATTGACACCAATTCATTATTTTGAATTCTCTCAATTGTTTCATTACTAAATTTTTCAATTTCTCCAGCTGCCCATTTCATTTTAGTACCCAACTTTTTCCCAAGTGTCTTGAAATTAGCTTTGGCTTTTTTTCTTATGAAATCGTTATCACCAGCTAATATTGCTATTTCTTTTATGTTTGTTTCTGATTTTATAATCTCCTCCATAAGTTTTATATCTGCTGCCATTTCTTCATTTTGTGCAGGTATAAAAACTTTTTGTAAAGGTTGCCTTACTTTAATATTGACTTTTTTGCGCAAAGAGAGAATTAGTGAAGAGGCATCTTGAGCAAGTTGCATTCTTTTTTCCAGTGCTAAGTGAATCACTGATTCATCTTCTTCAGGATAAAAGCAGTGATGAACACTTTCAAGTGCTACTCTTTTGGTTATAGAATTTAGATTTTGAAATAACCATTCTGCAAAAAATGGCGAAATAGGAGCAATTAGGCGACAAATCGTTTCAAGACATTCGTACAAAGTTTGATAAGCAGCTATTTTATCCTGCTGATATTCACCTTTCCAAAAACGGCGGCGACAGAGGCGCACATACCAGTTGCTCAACAAAGTATTTACAAATTCTTCGATTGCTCTCCCTGCCTGTGTAGGTTCGTAAGCATCTAAACTTTCTGTAACGTTTTTTATAAGTGAGTTTAAACAGGATAAAATCCACTGGTCTATTTCCGGTCGTTTTCGTAGTGGAATATATTCTTCTTTAAATGTAAAACCATCTACATTAGCATACAAGGCAAAAAATTGATACGTATTATAAAGTGTACCAAAGAATTTACGTTGTACTTCTTTTATTCCTTCTTCATCAAATTTCAAACTATCCCATGGCGAAGCATTTGTTATTAAATACCAACGGGTAGCATCAGCGCCATATGAGTTTATAGTGCCAAATGGGTCAATAACATTCCCCAAACGTTTACTCATTTTGTTACCATTTTTATCGAGTACCAAACCATTACTTACAACAGTTTTATAAGCAACCTTATCAAACAATAAAACCCCCAAGGCATGCAATGTATAGAACCAGCCACGTGTTTGGTCTACACCTTCAGCTATAAAATCTGCAGGAAAGGCTGCTTTTTCATCCTGACCAAATAAAGGAGAATTTTTGTCAGCAGCATGATATTGCCAAAAGTTTTCGGTACTTAGTTCACCAAATTCATTGGAAGATGCATTAGGTAAACCCCACTGTGCATAAGGCATTGCACCACTATCGAACCAAACATCAATTAAATCAGGTACACGCTTCATGGGTTTGCCTAAAGCCGAAACCAATATTATATCATCAACATAAGGTTTATGTAAATCAAGTATACCTTCATGCAAATAATTTTTGTTGGTTACGCCACCTAATACTTCTGCGGCTTTTTTAATTTGCAGGTTAAGTTCTGCAATACTTCCAATGCATACTTCTTCTTCCCCATCTTCTGTTTTCCAGATCGGCATAGGAGTGCCCCAAAAACGGGAGCGGCTCAGGTTCCAGTCAACCATATTCTCGAGCCAGTTGCCAAAACGACCTGTACCTGTGCTTGCCGGTTTCCAGTTAACAGTTTTATTAAGTTCCACCATCCTATCTTTTACAGCTGTGGTTTTTATAAACCAGGCATCTAACGGATAATATATTATTGGCTTATCCGTACGCCAGCAATGCGGGTAGCTGTGTTCGTATTTTTCTACTTTAAACGCACGGTTCTCTTTTTTTAATTTTACAGAAATATCAATATTTACGTCTATAAAATCTGCATCATCTTTGTAATTTTTTACATAACGATTGCTGAATTCACCCACTCCCTCCACAAATTTTCCTTGCCTATCAACCAGCGTTAATATACCCAAATTGTTTTTTTTGCCTACACGGTAATCATCTGCACCAAAAGCAGGAGAAGTGTGCACTATACCGGTACCATCTTCTGTAGTTACAAAATCGCCCAATATTACACGGAACGGTTTTGCACCCGGGGTAATTTCTTCTATCTTTTTTAAAGTATTTGCTTCGGATGGTAAAAGTTGCTCGAATTGCATTCCTTCCAGTTCAGATCCCTTAAATTCCGCAATTATTTTCCACGGAATCAGTTTTTTTTCTGTAGAATAATTTTCAAAATCGCCATCTTTACCTTCCTCTTTAAAATATTTCCCTACAAGGTTTTTGGCAAGAATTACATTGTTTGATAAATGTGTATATTGGTTAAATGTTTGTACCAAAACATAATCTATGTTTGGCCCAACAGTTAAACCAAGGTTTGACGGGAGTGTCCATGGGGTTGTTGTCCAGGCCATAAAAAAAAGTTCTCCGCCTACATTTTCCACATCGTTGGCTATTCTAAAGCCTTCTCCATTTCCAGCTTCCCACTGCCCGGTTACCACTTTAAACATTACTGTTGCGCTTGTATCTTTTACATCTTTATATGTTCCCGGCTGGTTAAGTTCGTGGCTGCTTAACCCTGTACCGGCTGCAGGTGAGTAAGGTTGTATGCTCACACTTTCATACAGATAATTTTTTTTGTACAACTGGCTTAGGCACCACCAGAGTGTTTCTATATAATTGTTTTCAAAAGTTACATAAGGGTTATCCAGATCTACCCAATACCCCATTTTTTGTGTGATATCGTCCCACTTATCTTTATACTGCATTACAACTTCCCTGCACTTCTTGTTATAATCTTCAACAGATATTTTTTTACCGATATCTTCTTTTGTAATGCCAAGTAATTTTTCTACACCAAGCTCAATTGGTAAACCATGGGTATCCCAACCGCCTTTGCGTTTTACCTGAAATCCCTGCATCGTTTTATACCTGCAGATAAGATCTTTAAGCGTACGGCTAATTACATGGTGAATGCCGGGCATACCATTCGCACTTGGTGGACCTTCATAAAAAACAAAAGGTTTGTTTCCTTCTCGCAGCTCAATACTTTTTTTAAAAGCATCATTTTTATGCCATTGTGCTAATATTTCTTCGCTTATAGCAGGAAGATTAAGCTGGCCGTAAGTTGTATATCCCACACTCATCAAATATTCGTTTAAAATTGTGTACAAAGGTACATTATTACATAATTAGGTTATTTGGATATTTAACCATCAAAAATTGTAGAGAATAAGCCCATTAAATTATAAAAAAAACAGCTTAGAAAATAAATTCTAAGCTGAATATTTATTAAACAACTAAACAAACAAATTTTGTAAATTATTTGTAACTATTTATATTAATGAAGAAGCAATTCACATGGCTTAATACCCGTCTGTTTTTTAAAGGCTGTACTAAAATGTGAAATAGAAGAATATCCAAGAAGATGAGAAACTTCAGTTACGCTCAAACCCTTTTCGTACAATAAATATTTTGCATGTTCCATTCTTTGGCTTTGATAAAAGTCAAAAATTGTTGTACCAAATATTTCTTTAAATCCTTTTTTTAAATAACATTCGTTTATAGCAACTTTTCTGCTTAAGGCTTTTATGGTAATTGGTTCACCTATACGTTGCAATAAAATTTCTCTTGCTTTTATAATTTTATCTCTATCAGCTTCGTTTGATAAAAATTTGCAACTAAAGCCGGTTTCTTCTTTATCACCCAGCATACAATCCATGCTGTACAAAAGCAAAATCTGCATTTGCGCATTTACAAAAATGTTCGCATGTGTATCTGTGTAGGTGTGATTGAGTAAAGCATCTATTGCCATTCTCGTTTTACCACACAAAGGCAAAATTTTACTAAAAGAATTTGTGTGCGTAAAAGCTAAAACCTGGTCTGAGAAAGTGTGTGACGTTTTATTAGCCTTCACGAATTGTTGTAAATAAGAAGGTGAAAAACTGAAACTTAATACATCAATACTCTCAATTTTATTAGAGCAATTTTGTGTACTATTCGATTTGCAATTATCACATTCCGTTTGTTTTTGATCACAATATATGTTACCACTCAAACAGAATTTAAGCTGGAGATTATTTGTAACCTCATCACTAGTGATGTACATGTATTCTAAGATTCCCGTATCGTCAATTGACCATTGAGGTAATCGCTTATACCTTTTAATAGAATAATGTATCGAACCCGGTACATTTCTGTCTACTTCGTGTAACAGATGAAGATCCTCCTGTAGGAAGGGTTGTCTTTGCGCTAGTGATAAAATATCTTGTGCCAATATTGTCATGATGTAAAACTAACGATCATTAGTTAGATGGTGAAATAAAATAAAAACTTTAACATTTGATGTCACAACATTAATTCAAAAACGTAGATTTATTGTCACTTAATTATCCTATTTCGTAAACATTGTTAATTTATGACAGGCATTTAAATTTTTTTTAAATTGCTTTAAAGGAGATGATTTAAGGAATAAAAAGCCTTTTTTAGCTTAAATACATTTATTATTCCAACCTCAGGGAATTAATAAATTGGGGTATTTAAAACCAGTTACTGTAAAAAAATATTATAGAAAAAAAAATATTGCAGAAAAAAAAACGGTTTTTAAGCAGCTAGAAAGCTCGATAAATGCTATTAAAAATATTTTAGGTAACCTTACACACTTAAACAACTTCAAAAGAATATAAACATCTGCCCTTATTTTGAAATTAAATTAATGCTTAATCTAGCTTCCGAATTTTACAGCAAAACATGTTGGCAATTGGTTTAAAACACATCATTTTTATGGTTTAAAAACGGTTCGTTTTCCTTAACTTCGCGAGCACTGGATTTTTAAAAATTATTACCAATTATGAGCAAAGAAAATGATGTTTTACCCGTACCTGAAATGCCGGTTTATGGTGCTGACAGTATTACTGTTTTAGAAGGCCTAGAGGCTGTTCGTTTACGACCGAGTATGTACATTGGCGATACCGGAGAAAAAGGGCTTCATCACTTAGTTTATGAGGTTGTTGATAACTCTATTGATGAAGCACTTGCAGGATGGTGTAAAAATATTACAGTAAACATACATGAAGACAATTCAATATCAGTACAGGATGATGGACGTGGTATTCCAACAGGTATAAACAAAAAAGAAAATAAATCTGCCTTGGAAATTGTAATGACTGTATTGCATGCAGGAGGTAAGTTTGATAAGGACACTTATAAAGTTTCCGGTGGTTTGCATGGTGTGGGCGTAAGTTGTGTAAACGCATTAAGCACAAAATTAATTGCAACCGTAAACAGAGACGGTAAAAAATATGATCAGGAATATTGTATTGGAGTTCCGCAGTATGCAGTGAGAGAAATTGGCACAAGCGAGCATACCGGCACGCACATTCACTTCTGGCCCGATAAATCTATTTTTATTACCACAGAATATAAGAGAGATATTTTGGAAGGACGTTTAAGAGAACTTTCATTTCTTAATAAAAAAATAAACATCATTCTCAATGATCTCAGGGAAAAGGAAGAAGATGGCAAATATTATACAAAAACTTTTTACAGCGAAGGTGGTATTGTAGAGTTTGTTGAATATTTGGATAAAAAAGCAGGCCGCAGTCCTTTGATTCCCATTGTAATTTATTGCGACGGATATGATGAAAAAAACAACGTAGTGGTAGAAGTAGCTATGACATATAACGCCGGTTATTCTGAGCATCTTTTTAGTTACGTAAACAACATCAACACAATTGAAGGTGGTACACACGTTGCAGGTTTTAGAAGAAGCATCACCCGTGTTTTTAAATCGTACGGCGAAAAAAACGGCATGTTCGAAAAAGCCAAAGTAGCTATTGAAGGAGATGATTTTAGAGAAGGAATTTCAGCCATCATTTCTGTAAAAGTACCGGAGCCACAGTTTGAAGGACAAACAAAAAGCAAACTTGGTAACAATGAAGTAAGCGGTATTGTTGATACAACCTTAAGCCGTGTCTTAGAAAATTATCTAGAGGAAAATCCTAAAGATGCTAAAACAATTATACAGAAAGTAATTTTAGCAGCACAGGCAAGAGCAGCAGCAAAACGTGCAAGAGAATTGGTGCAACGTAAAACAGTTTTAATAGGTGGTGGTTTGCCGGGTAAATTAGCAGATTGCTCAGATAAAGATCCGGGTCGTTGTGAATTATTTTTGGTGGAAGGAGACTCGGCAGGTGGAACTGCAAAGCAAGGCCGTGACAGAAGTTTTCAAGCAATACTACCATTAAGAGGTAAAATATTGAATGTGGAAAAAGCCATGGAACATAAAATTTATGACAACGAGGAAATACGAAATATGTTTACAGCACTCGGTGTGAAAATTGGTACGCTTGAAGATGCAAAAGCGCTCGACATTTCAAAACTGCGTTACCACAAACTAATTATAATGACGGATGCCGATGTGGATGGAAGCCACATTGCAACCTTAATTATGACCTTTATTTTCCGCTACATGAAGGAACTTGTAGAGAATGGTTATGTATACATTGCGCAGCCGCCATTATATCTTGTAAAAAAAGGAAAAGAACAAGCTTATGCATGGAACGATGCGGAACGCAAAGCAGAAACCGTACGCATTGGCGGTGGCAAAGATGACAGCGTAAACATACAGCGTTACAAAGGTTTAGGAGAAATGAATGCAGACCAGTTATGGGAAACAACCATGAATCCTGCAACCCGTACTTTAAAGCAAGTAACCATTGATAGTCTTACAAATGCAGATAGTGTGTTCACAATGTTGATGGGCGATGAAGTACCACCACGGAGAGAATTTATTGAAAGCCATGCGAAGTATGCCAAGATAGACGTTTAGATATTAGACACAAAACACAAGATTAAAGCCCGATTAATTTCGGGCTTTTTTTATTTGGGCGGTTGGCTGAGGAAGCTATGTTGGGCATTTGCTCGGGCTATGCGTTATAATCTTTTTATTCGCTGAAGCGATATAAAAAGGATTTCCACTTCTATCCCGGCGCTCTTGAGCTTTTTGTTATACATTTTGCTGTGAAGAATTGAGGCAAGTAAAGTTTAAATTTTTTTAATCTAACACCGGTCTAAGAAAAGTTCTTTCATAACTTAAAATACATTTTGTATCTGTTGCCAGTTTAAATGTTTGCTGACAATCAACATCTGTTAGAATAAGCTTCCTATAATTTTCGTACTCTGCTAAGCTTGCAAAACTAAACAATGCATAAGCAATATTATTTGCTCCTTCGCTTGGCATAAAATAGCCGTGGTGTTGCCCGCCGAAACGATTTACCAATTCAATCCACTTCTTTCCATATTGTTCAAAAACGTCTAACTGAAAAGGATCGATTACATATTTTATGTGACAGGTTACCATAATATTTTTTTGTAGTGGTAGAAGAATATAATATTAATATTTTTAAAATTATGTACGCAACGTCACGCAAGGGCGGAGACGTTACTGAGAAATAAGGCGGCGGATTATGTATTACCTTATAGCCGTCGGATTATGCCTCACTGGAAAATTTACAGAGTTTGCAATAAAGCAAAGTTCATTGGCTTTTTTGTGCAGTTCGTTTGCTTTTGTAATCATATCATCTTGGGCTACTGTTACTATTGGGTTTAATATTACTTCGGTAAATCGCCCACCACCATTAGGGGTTTCAGTCATTGTTCCTGTTGCATTGTCAATATAGTTGGTAACAATAACACCTGCCTCTGCGCATACATGCAGGTACCAAAGCATGTGGCAAGATGCCAACGAAGCAATCAATAAATCTTCAGGGTTGTGTTTTCTACCATCTCCACGAAATGCAGGATCTGATGAACCTGCAATTGCTATTTTATTTTCAATAATTATTTCATGGCTTCTCTCATAATTTCTATAGTGGTCTGTTCCTGTGCCCTTGTTTCCTGTCCACTTTATTGTTGCGGTATATTGATGTTGAGTTTGCATATTAAGTTAGTCTGTTCAGTAATATACAAAAAGCACCTTAAACTAAACCTCAGGCAAAATAAAACATACCACATCGCATATTTAAATACACATTTCCGATTCAAAAAAAGTTGAAAAAAGATAAAATGCTGAAGGGCTGGCGGATAGAAGTGGAAATACTTTTTTTGTTTTGCCTGTCATTCGACAAGCTCTGGAGGACAAAACAAAAAAAGATTGTAACGAATAGCCGCAACAAATGTTGAACAAAGTGTAGCTGACCACAGCCCCAAAAAATTATTTTACCTAACAGATACTAACGAAGTTAATGGGTATCTAAGTCCTGAATAGCCCATCATATCTATTTTTACACTCCCTACAGAAATTGGACTTTCCACCCTGAGAATAATATGATTCGGATCATCACTTACCCAGGCAGTCATTTTTTCGCCGCCTTCAAACATAGTTCCTTTTACAAGCAATGGCTTAAACTTTATGGCATTAAATCTACCATATTGTGTCTTTATTTTTTCTTTACCCATGTAACGAATGTAGAGGTGAAATACTTCATCATCTAAAAACATATCAAAAGGAATTTTATCACCCGGCTTGTATTTATTCCAATTAATATTTCTTGCATAATACATTGCACTTACCACATCCTGCATACAATCAGATATTTTAAAAACACCTTTTGTACTTACAG
>Ga0209724_1004842_pt1 | contig 10481 bp, 10 predicted proteins | sample grotaG_FD_184143 | JGI IMG/M metagenome (GOLD analysis project Ga0209724, IMG submission 184143) | Glacier valley bacterial and archeal communities from Borup Fiord, Nunavut, Canada, to study Microbial Dark Matter (Phase II) -... | ecosystem: Environmental > Aquatic > Freshwater > Ice > Glacier ... | reverse complement strand
ATATCAGGATCTGTTACCCTATCCTGGCTTTCGATCACAAAATTGCCATTCATTTCCTTGTACGAAAAGTAGGGCTTATTGCTTCGGATGGCATCAGGCATCAGGGTAATGTGATATACAGGCCTGAAGAATTGGATATCCTGAACATTCTCCCCCGTATGTCGGATGGTGCGTATATCAAAATAGCGGAACTCATTTCCGCCGGCAAAAACATTCTCCTTGTTGTAATCATAGTCAAGGATATGATCGCGGATAAAAAGAGGTTTCAGGTTCTGAATGGCATTGTCCCATCTGCGGTTTTGCATCACAACAACCTGAATATCTTCCCTGGGATTTAAAAGTCTCATACCTTCAGTGTCAATCTTGAAATCAACTTCCTGGTTTTGACCATTAAAGGGATCGAAAGTTGCTTTTTTCACCAATCCTTCAATTCTCACAAGAGGTTCGACCACAAAAAAACGTTGGATTAAAACCAGGTCTTCACGGTTGGTTCCCTGAAAGACCACCAAGGCATAATTACCTGAAAATTTGGGGGTGCAATCGTCATTGGGAATTTGTACCTGGTAGTTTACAAATTTCACGGTCGTATTGAAACTTTTGGCATAATCATTCACCGGGTTATCAGGGAAACCAGTCAGGTATTCAGCCTGTTGAATGAACGATTCATTCCATTTGGCATCGCAATGTATGATGGTGTACGAATACGAATTCACATCTTCCGAAAGGTCATCGAATTTAAGCACCAGCTTTGCGTCACTGCCAAGCTCAATGACAGGGTTCGAAAGTTCATTTCCTTCCTTGAAAAGCTGTACGGAATTGATACCCTCCTTGTAAACGGCATTCTGATAGTAATATTTATCCGTTTTTTGTGATGCCCAGGTATTAAACGTTAAAATAATGTTTAAAAGAGAGATAAGAATAATTGCTTTTGTACTCATTTATAATGATTTAAATCTATTTTACATGAATGATGATTCCATGATGAAAATTATCCTGTCATTGAACGTTTTTCATCTCTTTAATATTTTAGTTCCAATAAGTTTTTCAAAGATTGTGAAAAGATTTTAAAATCTTTACTTTTGACTTCCCTAATTAATTATACATGGAATTACACTGTTCATGATTTATTATCGCCAGTTTACACATCAGCAATCGAACACCTGGGTTGTTTTCGTCCATGGTGCAGGAGGCAGCAATGGAATATGGTTTCGCCAACTGAAAGAATTTAAAAAGCATTTCAATGTACTTTTGGTCGATTTGCGTGGCCATGGCAAATCGAAACCGGAAACACCTGAACAGGATACCGATTATTCGTTTGATGACATCGCTTTGGACGTGATTCAGATTATGGATTACCTGGCTATTGAGAAAGCACACCTGGTAGGTATTTCTCTCGGATGTATTGTTATCAGGTCCATCGATAAACTTGCCCCGGGAAGAGCAGAGTCGCTTGTATTGGGCGGTGCGATCATCCAGTTCAACAAAAAACTCAAAATACTGATCGGTATGGCCAAGATTCTGAATTCGATTTTGCCCTACATGTGGCTTTATAAAATCAATGCCTACATCCTGATGCCTTATCGACGGAACCGCGATTCCCGTAATGTATTCACAAAGGAAGCTATTAAGTTGGGACAGAAGGAATTTGGTCGGTGGATGAAACTATCAAAAGAAATAAAAACTGATCTGGATGAATTTATTTGTAAGGAGCCAACGACACCGGTTCTATATTTGATGGGCGATCGTGACCATATGTTTTTACCGCGGGTAACGGAACTGATAAAGATCCAGTTGAATTCGAAACTGGAAATAATCACTAACAGCGGACATTGCTGTAACCTTGATCAGCCAAGGCTTTTTAATGAGATTGCCATACATTTTATATATAAACATTCGCAAGCCATCATTGATGGAAATGTGGTATTACGACAGGCTTAAGCGGAATTGTAAAATAAAAACAAGTTTCTTTCCCCAATTGTGATTCCAACCATATTTTTCCTCCGAACATTTCCACCAGTTGTTTCGCCATATACAATCCGATACCTGTTCCACGAAACAAATGCTGTGTATCGTTGTCAATTTTCATAAAAAGGTCAAAGATAAGTTGCTGATATGTAGGTTAAAACACAATCCCCCTATTATATGCGTGTTTGATCCAACAAGTGAACAATGTCAGTTCATTTATTAGGAATTGCAATAAAAATTGATGAAATAGATAATTTAATTGAAGAAGTTGTAAATTATATGTAATTTTAAATCACCAAAACTAAAAGACCAATACTATTATGGAAAAGCATATCAATACAGTTGCAGCCCTTCAAATTGGCTTATGCATATTCAATTTGCTGGTAGCCATCTTTCTTTATACAATCCTGAAATTGATAGGTGGCTTCATTGACGAACCTTCCGGAGCAATGATTCTGTCAATTATTGCAAACATAGCTGCCACCATCCTTATCATTCTTTCAATTCCCGGAATTATTGCAGGGTTTGGTTTGTACAAACATAAGGAATGGGCACGGATTCTTACGCTCATCTTGTCGGTGATCGGAATTTTCAACTTCCCTTTTGGCACTGCCATCGGAATTTATTCTATCTGGGTTTTGATACAACCTGAATCAGTTGCCGCTTTCGGTAACCATGCAAGCTAATTTCAATGCAACAGAGGCAGTTATATAGGGTCGTATGCACATTGTGCCCAATAAAGTGAATGAAAACTACCAATGACACTATATATTAGCCTTGACACACCATTGGATATTTCATGAATACATGTTTAAAAACATTATAAAATCTATAAAATACCAGAAGTGTTATACGTACGTTTATTAATTTATCACTACTTTTAGCACCTTATAAACTAAAATTAATTAATATTGGAATCATGATAAACCTGAACGAATTAGAAGTATGGTTTGCTACCGGCAGCCAAGATTTATATGGAGAAGAGACACTTAGACAAGTCGCTTTAGACTCGCAGGAAATTTGCCGCGGGTTAAATACAGATGCTAAATTACCCGTAAAAATAGTCTACAAGCCTACTTTAAAAACCCCGGATGCCATTTATCAGTTTTGCCTGGAAGCCAACGCTTCGAAGAACTGCGTGGGAATAATGACCTGGATGCATACTTTTTCACCCGCCAAAATGTGGATTCGCGGCCTAAGTATTCTGGACAGGCCTATCCTCCATTTCCATACACAATTTAACCGTGATATTCCTTATGCTGAAATTGACATGGATTTCATGAATCTGAATCAATCTGCACACGGTGGCCGCGAATATGGTTTTATACTTTCCAGAATGAGAAAAAACCGCAAAGTGGTGGTTGGCCATTGGCAAGACCCGGAAGTTCAGAGACGTGTCAATGTATGGATGCGTGCTGCCTCAGCATGGTCCGACTGGCAGGGAGCTAAATTTGCCCGCTTTGGAGACAATATGCGCGAAGTGGCTGTTACCGAGGGCGATAAAGTGGAAGCACAACGTCGCTTTGGATATTCGGTAAATGGTTACGGAATGGGCGACCTGGTAAAATATATTGATGAAGTAGATGATACTAACATTGATAAGCTGGTTCAGGAATACGATGCCTTATACAATATGGTTGCCATTGCTAAAAAGGGTGGCGGGAAACATGAAAATGTACGTGCTCAGGCCCGCATTGAACTGGGAATGAAAGAGTTCCTGACCGATGGCGATTTCAAGGGCTTTACTACTACCTTTATGGATTTGCACGGCCTGAAACAGTTGCCCGGACTGGCTGTTCAGCGCTTAATGGCTGAAGGCTACGGCTTTGGAGCTGAAGGCGACTGGAAAACTTCAGCATTGGTGCGTGCCATGAAAGTAATGGGCTCAGGTCTCGAAGGAGGTTGCTCGTTCATGGAAGATTATACCTATCATTTTGATCCCAAAGGAATGAAAGTGCTTGGTTCTCATATGCTTGAAGTTTGTCCTTCCATTAAATCAGGCAAGGCATCGCTTGAAGTCCATCCGTTGGGCATTGGTGGAAAAGAAGATCCGGCACGCCTGGTTTTCAACGTTCAGGCAGGTCCTGCTATCAACGCCTCGGTGCTTGATATGGGCAGCCGTTTCCGTCTTTTGGTCAATGGTGTTGATTGTGTTGCCCCTGATGCTGATTTCCCAAAACTACCTGTTGCCCGTGCCATGTGGGTTCCCCAACCAAGCTTACAGGATGGGGCTGCCGCGTGGATCCTGGCCGGTGGAGCGCATCATACCAGTTTCAGCCAGGCAGTTACGGCTGAACATTTAGAAGATTTTGCCGAGATGGCTGATATTGAATTTTTACTGATCGATAAAAAAACAACCATCACCGATTTCAAAAAAGAATTGAAATGGAATGATATGTATTATTTGCTTTCCAACGGTTTAAAATAAACTGTTAGTCAGCAATCACATTGTAAGCCGGAGATCTTTGACCTTCGGCTTTTTTATTTTCCTTCCAGCCATCATTTCCTCTGCCACCTCTAAAAGTATAAAGTTTAATAGGCGTAACTATGTTCTGTCACTGTTGAAGCTATGGATAATTAGTAAATAATTAGTAAATAATAAGAATATAATAAGTAAAAATACTCATTACATTCTTATTAGCTTCTTATTACATTCTTATTATATTCTTATTAATACCAAACTTCAAACAGTCCAAACGCAGACTTTTTATAGAAAAATATATACAGAATGAATCATTGGTATTGAATGGAAAAGTTTTTTCCTGTGTGGCACAACATTTTTAATTCATGGAGTGAGCCAAAGCTACTCTTTGAATTTGCTTCCCGAGGGGATATGTGGGTAATTTATTGCATAAATCTAATCAATTTTATTGAATATAACAAATGACTACTACTGACGGGGTGACTCCAAGTCACCCCGTCAGTCTTGACCATAATTCAAATTAGCGGAGGTAGTTTAATTGGGCGATAGCATCATGTAGGTTTTGGGTAGAATACTGATATTCATGAACATGGTTCAGGAATTTCAAAACTTGAAAGGCATCAAAGGCTTGGAAAAAACGCTTAAGGAAAGATTCAGGAGATGAACTGTTGCGGTTAATCTCTGCTAACTTTTCATCAAAGGACACTACTATTAAATATTGCTGAACGGTAGGCGGAAGGGTTGAAATAATTTCAGCATAAAGAGTTGAATTGATCTTATAAAATTCACTGGCTCTGTCAAACAATTGCTTCAAGTCCAGGAAAGCATCAAAGCAATAGGTCAGGTTTAAATCATCAGCATCATTCATCCATTTGGTCATTGCAGCCCCTGTACCGAAGGGCACGCGGTCGGAAACACGTCCGGATGGATATACAAAGGCATCATTAATTTCAACCAGTTGGCCCAGTTTAGTGAGCTTATGCAGGAAATAAAAGTCCTCACCTGCCTGGCGGCGATTCATTCCGCCTTGCTTCATATAAGCCTCAGCCCTGACAGCAAATGCCGACCCTATGGTATATATTGAATGGGGGAAGCCTGCATATTCAAGGGCTTGCTTGTAGTAATGCAAATAATCTTCATACAAGCGCATTCCCATTTCCTGCCTTGGATCCATAATCTCTTCAAAACGATGCCTGAAGTTGATGGTAGCCGCGAAACAGGATTTGGTTTCAGAAAAAGCAGCCTCAATGCGCTTCAGGTAATTGTTAGAAACCAGGCAATCAGAATCCAGTGAAATAATTATGCCTTCGGGCCTGTTCACTTGGTTGAGCCGACGAACGGCCTCATCCATACCAATTTTCCTAGCCATGCCAGCCCCTGCAAACTTGGCCTGTACCGATGGGGCATAAATGGGGCGTAAAACCAACTTATGGCGGTCGTTTGCCTTCTTCCATTCCAATAATTGGAGGTAAGTATCATGGTTAAAGTCTTTTACATCCTGCGAACTAATTTGCGAATCATTGACTGTAACAATCACCTCACAATAAGAATCAACCGGTTGGCAAGCCCAAACCGATTCCAGGGTACGGATTATTTCAGGTTCATTTAAACATGGGATCACAACAACCATCGAAAGTAGAGGTATCGCTTTTTCCGGGATGAATGGCGGATAGACCAAATTATTCTGAATGTACCGGTCAGCAAACATGGATTGAATTTTCAGTTTATACGAAATAAAAAAATCCGAAGGACTTTCGGATCTATTTATATATGGTGGCTAAAATATTAAACACATAGGCACATAGGGAACATAGTTTTTCAATGTCTATGTGAATTCTGCATCTATGTGTTTAATTTTTCATATTTTTATACCCAAGTATATCAACTATTTTATTCTTGCTTTTGAAAGCCTGGTATTCATATTTAGCAGTATATCTTTGGTAATATTATGAGATTCATCACCAATTAAAACATCGCCGGAATTCAAAATGTAGGTGTATTTTTTGTTTTTATTATATATCTTCAAATAAGTCATCAGGCTATCCAACAGTTGTTTATTGTTATCAGCCTGTATTTGAGATAGCTTGGTCGATAATTCCTGGTCAAGCTTGGTGATTTGTTGTTCATCGCTCATTAATTTATTTCTTTCCTGCATGGCGCTTTCCTGGGTCAGGAATCCACCACGCTGCACTTTTTCCTGGAAAGCGGCAGCCTGAGCTTCAAAGCGATTGCGTTTTTCTCCATACTCTTTTGTATAAGCTTCCTGTTGCCTGGCAAAATTCTCCTGCATCTCCTGCGCAAAATCATAATTAACCACCAAAGAATCTACTTTTATATAGGCAATCTTTAAATTTGTAGAAGCAACGCCATTATTAGCGCCAACTTTTCCTGAACCATTTGATTTATTTCCACTAAAATGCAGAATATAGATCCCTGCAACTGCAATAAACAAAATAACAATAAGTACAAGTGACGTATTTTTCATATGCTTCAGATCAATAAATTTTGCCCAAAAATAAAAAATTAATTACTACTATAAGGCTATTATGAAGATTATTTTACCACCGCAATGATCAAAACTTCTATCAAGAGAAAATTCAAAATAAAACCTGCGTAAAATCATTACTTTACCTTGATAAACATCATTGAATATAAATCTATATAAGACGTATTTTTACTAAATAAAATAAGAATTGAAATTAAGAAAAAAAATGATCAATCAACTACTCGCGAATGCACTGCCTTATATGCCCAAAAAGCTGGTGTGGATATTTTCTCATCGTTATATTGCGGGCGAAACCATTGAGGATGGACTAAAAGCTTGCCGCCAATTAAACCAGGAAGGAATTGAGGTGACGGTAGATTTGCTTGGCGAATTTATTGAAACAATCGAACAGGCAGAGGAAAATAAGAATAAATACATCGAAATCATTGAGCGGTTTACCTCCGAAGGTATTGTTGGAAATTTTTCACTCAAGCCTTCCATGTTTGGCTTGCTGGTCAATAAAGAAATTTGTTTGAAAAATATTGAAGCTGTTGTAAAGAAGGCTGTTGAAAAGAAAACCTTTGTTCGCATTGACATGGAAGATGCGCAATGTGTTGATATGGAACTGGAGATTTTCCGTCATCTGCAACAAAAGTATCCGGCCCATGTGGGGCTGGTTTTTCAGGCTTACATGCGACGCACAAAGACGGATTTATTGGATATGAAGAATATTCATGTAAACGGAGTTCCCTTGAATTTCAGGCTTTGCAAAGGAATTTATAATGAGCCCAAAGATATTGCCTTCAAGGAATTTAAGGAAGTTCAGGAACATTACATCGACGATCTGAATTATATGCTTGACCAAAACATGTATGTTGGAATTGCCACCCACGATAAACAACTGGTTGAAAAAGCTTTTGAGATCATCAAGGAAAAGAAACTTGATAAATCAAAATATGAGTTCCAGATGCTTTACGGGGTCACTCCTGAACTCAGAAGCAGTATCGTAATAAAAGGACATAAGATGCGTGTGTACGTCCCATTCGGAAAAGATTGGTTCGGTTATTCAACCCGCAGGCTCAAAGAAAATCCAAAAATGGCTTCTCACATTGTGAAAGCACTGTTTTTCAGGGGTTAACAAATAGGGGGTGGATGAAGGGGGAGGTTCTGAAAAGGCCTCCCTTTTGTTTTATTTATATTTTGTAACTATTTAGGTACCCTAACTAATTCAATATTTGATGATTATAAAAGCACAAATATTCCAGAGTGGTTATACTCGATTTCATAAAGTATTTAATATCTGAGTTTTAAACAATAAAAACTTTGTCACCAATACTGTGCAGTTATGAGCTATATAATTGTACGTCAATATATTAAAATACCTAAATAGTTACCAAAATTATCTGTTTACTCAAATATAAGTAATAAAACCCGTGCTCAGATTTATGGATATAAACCCACTCTTTTTCATTACTTTTACCTTGCAAATTCAAAGACACAAACAAGGTTAACAGCCATTTAATGAAATTATAATGGAGGCAAGTGAAAAAATATTACACCTTCCAATCCTCGTCGAACAGGATGAAGACAATGTATACATTGTTAGCTGTCCTGTTTTCAAAGGTTGCCACTCTTATGGCAAAAATGTTGATGAAGCATTGGAAAATATTAGGCAAGTCATTGATATTTGCATTGAGGAAGAAAAAGATAAAGTTTCTGAACCCAATTGCAGTCTGGCATAACGAAATAGACTATCCAGGTTATAAAATAATTGTAACTTGCGTTTAATTTGAGAAAAGATATGATTGATACAACAAAAATAGACGGTATTGTTCATAGGATGGCTATAAATTTCAATCCTGATAAAATCATTTTATTTGGTTCCTATGCTTCCGGTACTCCAAACAATGATAGCGATTTAGACCTATTGATCATTAAGGAATCCGATTTGCCACCACATAGAAGAAGTTTTGATATTCAAAAATTATTAATCGGTTCAATGGTTCCTATGGATATTCTTGTTTATACTAATAAAGAATTTGAAGAAGAGAAAAAGGATAGATATTCCCTTTTGAGTAATGCGATCAAGACTTCAAAAATTCTTTATGAGCGCACATAAATAACTAATTAGTGAGTGGATTGATAAGGCAGACCATGATTTGGGTTCAGCTAAATTGATTTTTCTTCATATTCCTATATATTTTGACATTATTGTATTTCATTGTCAACAAGCAACCGAGAAATATCTAAAATCTACGCTGGTTTATTATGGGTAGATTTTCAACGTACCCATAATTTAGTTTACCTGCTTGATTTATTATCTTAAAAAATGATTTTACCTTATGACACTTATGACAAAGCCATCTTATTAAATGGTTTGAATGTTCAGATAAGATACCCTAATAAGAATATTTATTTGACAAAAGAAGAATTGGAACTCTCAACTGAAATTGCACAAGGATTTAGGAATTTGGCACTTAAAATCAGCGGTATACAAATATAATTTTAGGAATTCCTACTACTTGAGCCTACTCCAAAAAGGCCAAATACTCTGGATCAGCGTTCTAATTTGTTTTAGATTCACCTAAAATAAAATCAATCCATTTAAAATATTTTCCTGCCTCATTCGTCTACCCAAATATAAGCTGCACAACTGGATTTGAAGGAAGGGATGGGTCGGTTAACAGTTCTTGAAATTACGGTAAAATTCAGCGGTCGTCCAAGTGAAACAAAATGAATAGAAGGATGGTTTTAGATCCGTTGCTAGGCGATTCGTCTGCTACATGGATAGAAACAAATGTGAAGGAAAAATTGAATATAGCTGAGATCATCAAAAATCAGGGTAGCCGGTTGAAGGGCTTTATCCGTAAGCGTGTGCGAACCACTGAGGATGCTGATGATATCCTTCAGGAAGTATACTATCAACTGCTGGATGCCGATCGGATGATGAAACCCATTGACCAGATTTCAGCTTGGCTCTTTACAGTGGCCCGAAACCGGATTACTGACCTCTACCGCAAGAAGAAACCTGAGCCAATGCCTGAGTATTTGTCTGAAACTGAAGGCGAAAGTTTGTTTGCTGAATTGAGTGATCTGATGTTTGACAATGGAAGTACGCCCGAAACCGATTATCTGCGTTCGCTGGTTTGGACTGAACTGGACAAAGCCTTGACAGAGCTTCCTGAAGAACAACGACTGGTATTCGAGTTGACCGAAATGAAGGGCTTTTCCTATAAGGCAATTTCAGAACAAACGGGCGTGCCGGTCAATACACTTATTTCACGAAAACGATACGCCGTCTTGTACCTGCGTGAACGCATGCAGCTTATCTATGACGAATTAATAAACTTTTAAACTTTTAAATATTATAATCATGAAAACAGCTTTTAGAAGAAGGTGGTATTTATTTATACCCCTTATAGTACTCGCATTTGTAGCTTTTGGATTCATCACCATGAATTTGTGGAACGGGTTGATGCCCGAATTGTTTCACTGGCCTGTAATTACCTTTTGGCAGACAATAGGATTACTGGTACTCTCCCGACTTCTCTTGGGTGGATTGGGAGGACATGGTCGCGGGGGGCATGGCTACCATCATTGCAGGGCTAA
>Ga0209724_1004841_pt1 | contig 10482 bp, 4 predicted proteins | sample grotaG_FD_184143 | JGI IMG/M metagenome (GOLD analysis project Ga0209724, IMG submission 184143) | Glacier valley bacterial and archeal communities from Borup Fiord, Nunavut, Canada, to study Microbial Dark Matter (Phase II) -... | ecosystem: Environmental > Aquatic > Freshwater > Ice > Glacier ... | reverse complement strand
TGGAGTCAACCTCCAAAGTGAGGGAACGCAGCGACATCAACCCGTAGACCCGGCGCTCTTCTAGCATGATCAGTAGGGCTTGCCCAAAGAAATCAGTGGGCAACAGACAGCGGGCATCGGCGGCAATGGTCGATCGCAGGGGTTCAAGCGCCACCCTTTGAGCATCGAGTAGGGCTTGCTCTTGCTGCTGTAAGGCTTCTAGTTGGTGCCTGATCTGCTGATGGAGTTGCCCAAGAGCAGGGCTAATTTGTTCCCGTTGCTGCTGAAGTAGGCTTTGATAAGCTGCAAGTTGAGTGTTCAAGGGAATCATCGGTTTAGAATCAAAGGTGTGGTTGAATAGTACAATAGTATTGTTTCTTTCCACCCTTCCGTCTGAGCATCTTGGCGATCCCGTAGCTTTTGGTCCGAAAACAACTCTAAGCCTGAAGTCCTCTTTAGGATTGACTTGCGATAGTTGAGTTCTCGGTTTGCCTAAAGCAAGAAACCGCTGGATGCATCAGGTTTCCAAATATCTCAATTAGGCTTGCTCCTCTGCACCGGCAGCAGAAGTTCGTCGAGAGGGCAAGGGTTTCAGCTATTGAAAGGAACGAGCGGATTAGGGCTTGAGCAGTTTGTAGTGGGATGTAGTAGTCCAGAATTAGGTCAGTGATGTAGTTTTAGCGAAAATGGACTTAGTCAAAACTTATCAGTTGTCTGGCTAAAATTCCTTAAGGTTGTTTCTGACCCAAAAGCTACGGGAACGCCTGATCAGGATTGATACCGCTTCAGGGTAAATAGCCCTTTTTTACACGAATCGTTGCCATACCCCTACATCACAGGATGGGAAGAAATTCTCGCTGGCACTGCAAAGCGGACTGTGAGCCGATCTCGTGAAGCAGGTAGGGCGATCGCTGCTAAGACAATCCTCAATCTTGACTCGATTATGCCAGCCAGAATCACTGGCATTACGACAACAATAGTTCAGCCTCTGTTGTCTGCTTTAAAGTATCAGAAAGCACGGTTACGCTATGCCTCGTTGCACGACGAAAAGACATCTGAGTTTTGTGTGGGATACCCTTGCCATACTTGCTGAATCGCGGCTTTGAGTACACCCTCGCCACTTTCTAAATCAACATTATGAAGCAAACCAGAGTCAACGAGATCCTGAAGTTCAGGATCAGAAGTTTTGCCGTTCAATGCATTTGCTAAACGATCGGACGATCGACCACTGCCCGCAATGATCAGGACGGGTCGCTGATGAATGAGGCTATTTGGGACATCTTGATGCAGCGCGATCGCACCCCCATTGATGAGTAGTGTCATCGACAGTTTTTCACGAGATAACACCGTTGCACTTTCAGCAATCCAAACCGACTCATCGCCCCATTCACAACCTGGAACTAAAATAAAGTGAGTGTGATGAGGTTCTAAAGCAGCAACATCGTCAGTCAGTCGAGAACCAGATGGCAGCATTGCTTTTTGCTGCACAACTACGCCGACCAAAGGAAACTGGCAGCCTGTTGCTTGACGTGCTTGCCCGATAAGCTGCATCACTCCTGCATCAGTTCCACCATCAATCACGGTCAAATTGAATGAGTCGATGAACGGACACAAAACTTGCTCAAACAGCGATCGAAGTTCTACTAACTTCTCTGCTGACAATCCATTAGCACCCCCCACAATCACAAGCGTTGGCGAGGGTTTAAGCCCAAGTGCTTCTAAGGCATTAAACAGTTCCGAAAGCTGAGATAGGGAAATTGCCTGCGCCGTGACTTGATTCTCAAAAGTAATTTGAAAAGGAAATTGCACTAGCTTTCAATAATCGCTTGATTCAATTTACTACTTTTAAACGAATTTAAATAAAAATTTCACTTTAGAAGGTTCTCGCCTTTAGCTTCCTTTGATTGGAAAGTCAGGACGTTCAGTTAAAATGTGAGGCTCAATCTCATCCTTTGCCAGGGCGGTTAGTGACACAACCTCTCCAGCTCATCCTAGCTTAAAGATTCAATAAAGCAATTGTTAAATCTCCTCCTGTTTTAGAGCATCACAAGGGTGCCTAGTCTTGTTTATGCTAAAGTTATCACTATCTCAAACCGTATTTTTGCTGAGACTCAATGTGTCGCTCTTAGTCTAAATCAGATGGTTTGGGTAGATCGCACCCAGTGGGTAGCAAAGATTGCTCAAAATAATTTAGTCATAGGGGGGTGTCCATACTGATGAGATGGACTCAAGGTCTGTTGGTCGATCGAGTTTCCGTGCTAAATCCTCACTGAAGAGGCAGAATACTGTCGCTCAAGAAATAAGAGTGCTGTTTGATATCGATTTTGGGTCGCGATCGTTTCACAGTTAGAGAATAATGGCTAAGAAGACAGGGTATCACGACTATCTGCGTCAAGAGTTGAGCGGACTGATCGAGCAGCTTCAGCTTCCTGAATTGTATAAGAAATCTTTGAAGCAACGCTGGCTCGATCAGGTGATTTGGGCAGACAAGAAAGCAGCCGAATGTCGGCGATGGCACTACCGCTTGCGACTCACTACGATCGTGGGCAGTGTGATTCTCCCGGCTTTGGTCGGCATTAACTTTCAGTTTGTTGGAGATGATCCCTTCTTTCGGAACTGGTTTCCCTATCTCCCATTTGTGTTGAGCCAGATTATTGCGGTTAGCGCTGCGGCTGAGGAGTTTTGTCGATTTGGCGATCGCTGGCGCGACTATCGCAAAATGGCAGAAGATCTCAAAGCAGAAGGATGGCAATATCTCCAGTTGAGTGGCTCCTATTACTACACCCAATCGGATGTTGCGATCAGCGAGATTCAAGAAACGATTCAGACGATCGTGGCTCAACGCAGTGTTCCTTTAAGTGAGTCAGTCGGCAACACTGAGCCGCTCACTCATCTCAAAGGCTATGCCATGTTCGCCAATCGAGTCGAAAGCATCATTAAAAATGACGTGGAGAGCTACGTTACTCAATTAGCAGCCCAGCAAGCCAAACAACAGCAAGAAATTGCGAAATATCTAGAGAACGCTCAGTCGGTCAGCAAAGAGACTTCGGTGTCTGGTCGAACTGCTTCAAATGGGGGCGCTGTTGCAACCGATCCTGCTGCATCCAATTTCTCATCCATGTCTGTTGAATTTCCAACGACCTATCCTTCAGGCAACGGACACGCTAATCGAGCCGTTCAGATTACTCCAACTTTGGCAAGTCAACTCCCATCTTCACCGAGTCCAGTTGCTCCGCCTCCGCCAATTCTAGTTGCTCCGCCTCCACCGAGCAATCTGATCAGTCCACCGCTTTCTCCACCTCCCGCGTCTAGCGCTTTACCCGTTCCAACTCGTGATTTGAATGCCGCGATCGTTGAAAGCGCCCTCGCCTATCAAGGGCAGTCTACAGCCGCAGGTCCAGACGGTGGCAATAACGCCTGTGCTTGGTCACTGCATCAGGTTTTGCAGCGGGCAGGGATCGCTGCGATCGGCAGCAACTCCAACTATGTGCCAGAAGTGGTGAACGCTTTAAAGCGAGGACGGGGACGAGTCGTTTCTCGGCGAGAAGCAAAAGCTGGAGACTTGGTAGTTGCTTACGATGACCAACATATCGGAATCGGACTCACAGACGGATGTACCACAGTCCTGTCCAACTCTTCTAGCCGAGCTTGCTTTGGTTGGGAGTCTGACACAGACTTCGACAGATCCTATGGTGGCTCCAGCACAATCTATCGACTTTTAAGTTAGTCTACGCTTTTCTTTAATCTCAATTTATTTCTACTACTATGCCTAAAAAGAAGACCTACTATGATCACCTCCGCCAGGAACTCGGCGAACTAGTAGAGCAACTGCAACTCCCGGATCTCTATAGACAATCGCTCAAACAGCGCTGGCTCGATCAAGTAGTTTGGGCAGACAAGAAGGCGGCGGAATGTAGGCGGTTACATTATCGACTGCGCCTGGCGACGATCGTAGGCGGTGTGATTTTGCCAGCGCTGGTCGGCATCAACTTCCAAATTGGCGAAGATAATCCAGCGTTGAAGAAATGGTTTCCTTATTTACCGTTTGCGCTGAGTCAGGTAATTGCCGTGAGTGCGACGATCGAAGAATTTTGTCGATTTGGCGATCGCTGGCGTGACTATCGCAAAATGTCGGAAGACCTGAAAGCAGAAGGTTGGCAGTATCTCCAGTCCAGCGGAGCTTATGAGCATGATCCCACTCATATCGCGGGTTATCCGGTGTTTGCCAGTCGAGTGGAAAGCATTATCAAAAACGATGTTCAGAGCTATATTACGCAACTTGTTAAACAACAAGAAACTCAACAGCAACAGATTGCACAGTATGTAGAATCCGCAAAAGCAGTTGCCGAAGATAAAACGCTGTTTGCTCGACCCGAACCTGCCCCAGTTGTCGCAGCCAATTCTATTTCTGAGCTTGCGTTGGTCAGTTCGGCTCCTAGTGCGATAGGCACAATGCAAGTCCGGCAGGATACCGTTTTCAAGTTCAATAATCAGTCATCCGAAACCTTGCCCGACACTCAAAAGATGACCATTGTAGCAGGGAGTACGTTTGATTTACAAGCCTATCAAGACGGCGGCAACAATCATCTGTACATTACCCTGACACAAGGAATCGGAGCCGCACAGCAAAATATCTGGTATGTGTATGCCCCTCACGTCGAATTAGTCAGCAGCAGCGGTCAACTAGCGACTGCTGCGGCTCCAACTCCCGGTGCAGTGGGCACGGTTCGCGTTCGACAAAACACGGTCTTTAAGGTCAACAATCAGGCTTCTGAAGCTTTGCCCAACCATCAAAAGATTGCCGTTGCAGCAGGAAGTATGTTCGGCTTACAGGCATATCAGGATGGTGGCAACAATCACCTTTACCTGACTCTGACTCAGGGCATCGGCGGCACACAGCAAAATATTTGGTATGCTTATGCGCCTCATCTCGAAGTGATCGATCGTCAGGGTCAAGCCATAACTACGATCGCGCCCGCTGAAACCAAGATCGCGCCCACTGCGATCGCGACTCTCACTGTTTCGCCTGGAACGATGGCTCCCGCTCTCCAAAAAATTGTCCAAAAAACCAGCATACAACTGCAAGTCCCTTATCTTTCTCAGCGTGACAACGACAACAATCCTGATGGAAGCTGCAATGTGACCAGCATTGCCATGTGTCTCAAGTACCTGAAGACTCCACAGAAAAGTTCTTCACAGCAGTTTGAAGATGAACTGTATCTCTATATGGAAACCAACGGACTCAAGCGACATTATGGTGAAGATTTGGCGCAAGTTGTAGAAGCGTATAGCGGTCAGGATCGATTTACAAGAAATGCAACGATAAATGAGGTCAAGCAATGGTTAGCGCAGGGCAATCCCTGTGTTATGCACGGATACTTCACCAGTTTTGGACACATTGTTTGTGTTACTGGCTATAACGAGCAAGGCTTGATTGTTCATGACCCCTACGGCAAATGGTTGGGTAACACTGGCGAGTACGATCGCAATGACAGCAGTAACTCAGAGAAAGGGAAGGCAATGACCTACTCATACGAGTCGATCGAGCGCTCCTGTATGACTGACAATCAATTCTGGGTTCACTTCATTTCAAAACCAGGGTCTACGCCTCCGACTCCTGCAACCGTGCAAGTCTATGCCACTCCGATGTCATCTGCTCCAACGTTGATTAATCAAGCTCAACTAATTGAAATCTGTGGACATACCCCGCAAGATTTCTTGCAAAAGCTTGTTCCGGGTCTCAATCAAGCCCTGAACAAATATCAGATTAACAAGCCGCTGCGGATTGCTCATTTCATCGCGCAAGTTGCTCATGAATCCGGTGCGTTCCAGTACATGGAAGAGATCGCCGATGGTGCCGACTACGAAGGGCGCGAAGATCTTGGAAATACTCAGCCAGGAGATGGGATGAGGTTCAAGGGGCGAGGACTGATCCAACTAACGGGGCGCAGTAACTATGAAAGCTTTTCTAAATCAATGAGCATCGACTTTGTTACAAATCCCAAGCAGGTTGCTGAGTTGCCTTATGCCATTCTCTGTGCAGCTTGGTTCTGGGACACTAACAAATTGAATCCGATCGCGGATCAAGATGACATCAAAGGAATTACCCTCACGATCAATGGCGGGCTGAATGGGTTCGAGGATCGAAAACATTATCTCCAAGCTGCAAAACGAGTTTTAGGTTGCTAAGGGACTGCTATGAATCAGCTTCAAGATGCGTTTATTTCTTATGGTCGCGCAGATAGTAAAGCCTTTGCGAAAAAACTCAACGATCGCTTAGTTGAGCAAGGGTTAGAAGTTTGGTTTGACTTCGACGATATTCCACTGGGCGTAGACTATCAAAATCAGATCGATGATGGTATCGAGAAGGCAGATAACTTTATCTTCGTCATTGCGCCGCACTCGATTAATTCTGCGTACTGTCGGCTTGAAGTTGAACTGGCGCTCAAACGCAATAAGCGGATTATTCCCCTATTGCACATCGAGCACATCGATCGTGAAACCTGGCAGCAACGCTTTCCGAAAGGAACCGATGCAGAGTGGGAAGCTTACACCACTGCGGGCAAACATTCGAGCTTTTCAAATATGCACCCGGAGATTGGCAAGATTAACTGGGTGTACTTTCGTGAAGGCATTGATGACTTCGATCGCGCCTTTGAAGGATTAACGAGCATTCTAAAGCGACATCACGACCATGTGTATCAACACACTCGTTTATTAGCTCAAGCATTAGAGTGGGAGCGCAATCAGAAACAGTCTCGCTACTTGTTAGTCGGTCAAGAGCGAGAACAAGCAGAACAATGGCTTAAAGTACGATTCAAGGAAGAACAACCGCCTTGTATCCCGACCGATTTGCATTGTGAATACATTACAGAAAGCATCAAGAATGGCCAAAACTTGATGACCGATGTGTTACTCTCTTATTCAGAGCAAGATAGTCTGATGATGGAGAAAGTTCGTAATAGCCTACGACGAGAGGGGTTCACAGTCTGGACAAACAAAACAGACATTCAAACCGGGGTGGCGTTTCAAGCAGCGATCGAGCAAGGCATCGAACAAGCCGATAGTATCGTTTACTTGATGTCACCCGATGCGATCTCGTCTGCTTACTGTCAACAAGAAGTCAATTTCGCGCTGTCGTTGAACAAGCGAATCATTCCAGTGTTAATCAAAGCGATCGACACTGAGCAACTCCAACCCGGACTTCGAGCGCTTCAGTACATCGATTTGAGCGATAATCACGTCGAGCTAGACTATCAGCAAGACGAAAGCCAACTGATCCGAATTCTTCGGCAAGAGGCGGCTTACTACCAAGCGCATAAGATCCTGCTCACCAAAGCGCTGAAGTGGAAACGACAGAATGCCAACCCTACCATTTTGCTTCGAGGCTACAACTTGCATCATGCAGAAGCCTGGTTAAAAATTGCCAAGCAGCATCCGACTCATCCCGGTCTGCCGCTGCAAGAAGCCTTTATTGGGGAAAGTCGCCGCCAACCCCCCAACATCGCGACAGATGTGTTTGTTTCTTATTCTCGATCGGATTCAGGATTTGCGCGTAAGCTCAACGACGTTCTGCAAGCGCAGGGAAAGCGAACCTGGTTTGACCAAGAAAGCATTGCTGCGGGTACGGCTGACTTTCAGCAAGAAATATATCGCGGCATCGAAAGCGCCGATACCTTCTTATTTGTTCTATCACCGCGATCGATTACTTCTCCCTACTGTGCGGATGAAGTCGAGTATGCTGCTGGTCTTAACAAACGAGTCGTGACACTGCTACATCAACCGATCGATCCAGCAGCACTGCACCCGGAGCTAGCAAAGGTGCAGTGGATTGACTTTAACCAGCACGAAGGGGACTTTTCTGCGAATTTCGCCACGCTCCTGCGAGTTCTCGATACCGATGTTGAGCATCTTCAGGCTCATACGCGGCTGCTAGTGCGAGCAATCGAATGGGATACCAAAGCACGCCGGGAAAGTCTGCTGCTGCGGGGCGATGAGCTAACTATTGCAGAAGAGTGGCTGAGTCAGAGCGCAGACAAAGACCCCAAACCGACAGAGCTACAGCAGGCTTATATTTCTAGCAGTCGAGCGATCGAAGATGCCAATCGAAAAGCGAGCCAAATTTTAGAAGCGGCTGCGGCGAAAGGAAAACGACTGGCTCTAATCGGCATGAGCGTTGCCGTGACGGGGTTGGGAGTGGCTGGATTCGCTGGCTTTGCTGCTTACCAGGCCGGACTTGAAATAAAGAAGGCTGAAACAAAGACGAACATTGCAGACCTCAAATCTCTCACCGCAAAAGCCAGTGAAAAGTTTTACTTAGAAAATATGCTTGGGGCATTGCTGTCTGGACTTGATGCTGGACAAACGCTTCGGTCTAAGTTTACAGCCGGTAGCCCTGAGTGGAGTCGTCTCGCACCGCGTGTCACGGGAATACTCCAGCAGGCGATCGGGAGCATCAGAGAGAAAAATGCGCTCAAAGGACATCGGGGGCGAATTTATCAAATTCAGTCTAGCCGGGATGGAAAGATGATTGCCTCTGCCAGCGAGGATCGCACAATCAAGCTGTGGGATGCAGCAACTGGCAAGGAATTACGCACGCTCACAGGACACACAGATACCGTTCACAGCGTCAGTTTCAGCCCGGATGATAAAACGATCGCCTCTGGCTCTTGGGACAACACCATCAAACTGTGGGACACAGCAACTGGCAAAGAATTACGCACCCTCAAATCAGAAGCAGGAATTGACAGTGTGAGTTTCAGCCCGGATGGTAAGACGATCGTTTCTGGCGGCGAGGACAAAACCGTCAAACTGTGGAACGTAGCAACTGGTAAAGTATTACGTTCTCTGAAACGACATAAAGATACAGTGAATGCCGTGAGATTCAGCCCGGATGGCAAGATGATCGCCTCTGGCTCTTCGGACAACACCATCAAACTGTGGAACGCAGCAACTGGCGAGGAATTACGCACCTTTAAAGGACATGAAGCAGCCATTAATACGCTCAATTTCAGCCCAAATGGAAAGACGATCGCCTCTGGTAGCACGGACAAAGCCATCAGACTGTGGAACGTAGCATCGGGTGAGGGATTACGCACCTTTAAAGGACATCAAGGGAGCGTTTATAGCATCAGGTTCAGCCCGGATGGAAAGACGATCGCCTCTGGAAGCGAGGACAAGACCATCAAGCTATGGAACCTAGAGAAAGACGTATCAACTACCCTCAAAGGCGCTCAAGGTGAAGTGAATGCCGTGAGTTTCAGCCCGGACGGAAAGACGATCGCGTCTGGAGGAGATGACAAGATCCTCCACCTATGGGATGTGGATTTAGACCGATCATCCAGCATTCTAGAAGAAGGGGTTAATACCGTGAGTTTCAGCCCGGACGGGAAAACGATCGTCGCTGGGAGAATCGATGGGAAAGTCAAAGTGCAAAACATCGCAACGGGCAAAGAATTACGCTCTCTGGGAGGACATAAAGACATAGTTGATGCCGTAAGATTCAGTCCAGATGGCAAGACGATCGCTTCTGCCTCTCAGGACAACACAATCAAGCTGTGGGACGCGACAACCGGCAAAGAATTACGATCGCTTAAAGGGTATGGAACAGTAGAATCTGACACGCTCAGTTTCAGCCCGGACGGAAGAACGATCGCCTCTGTGGGCGAAGACAACACCATTAAGCTGTGGGACACGACAACAGGTAAGGAATTACGCACCCTTAAGGGGCATAAAAAATTCGTCTACACCCTGAGTTTTAGCCCGGATAGAAGAACGATCGCCTCTGCGGGCGAGGACAAGCTGATTAAGGTATGGGACGTACAAACGGGCAAAGAATTACGCACCCTCAAAGGGCATCAAAACCCTATCTATACTTTAAGCTTTAGCCCAGATGGGAAAACTCTTGCCTCTGGAAGTTCTGCTAACGTGATCAGGCTATGGGATCTGGCAACAGGCAACCAATTAAAGTCTGTGGAAGACCATCAAGGCGCGGTGAATAACCTTATGTTTAGCCCAGATGGTCAAATGCTCATCTCTGGTAGTACGGATAACACTATTCGGATATGGAGTGCGGATTTGAGTGAATCGTTAGCCACTCTTGAAGCCGATCAAGGTGGAGTTAATAGCCTCAGCTTCAGCCCGGATGGAAAAACGTTCGTCTCTGCTGGTGCAGACGGAACTGTTAAGCTCTGGTCTTTAGATCTCGATCTTCTCATGACCAAGGGGTGCAACTGGCTGAAACCCTATCTTATTAATAATCCAGGTGAAAGAGATCTCTGCAAAGGCTATCTTGGCAGTTGACTTAAGCTAATGGACTGATTACGGGTGAGAGAATTGCCGCAGCTTAGTTTCTGTCATGCAAAATACCATTCACCAAGAGTTTTAAGGGCGTGTTTTAAGAGTACAGAAAGGCGCTTCGCTGCGTTGCTATTCTTAAGGGGTGACAACAGTTACTGGTTTCGGGCAAAGCCCCTTCTGACTGGCAAAGCATTGGTTCACTGC
>Ga0209724_1004838_pt1 | contig 10486 bp, 8 predicted proteins | sample grotaG_FD_184143 | JGI IMG/M metagenome (GOLD analysis project Ga0209724, IMG submission 184143) | Glacier valley bacterial and archeal communities from Borup Fiord, Nunavut, Canada, to study Microbial Dark Matter (Phase II) -... | ecosystem: Environmental > Aquatic > Freshwater > Ice > Glacier ... | reverse complement strand
CCCACAGCATGTTGGGCCAGAGGAAGGTCATGAACGTGGGGTGCGTCATGGGCAGTCGACGCCGGGCTGCCCCACGGCGGCTGGGTGCCCCCTCGGGAGGCAGGAGCAAAGCGTGCGCCACCGGGCCGTCATCATGCCGCCTTGATGTGCGCGAGCGAGCGGCCGCGCGGGCCGCTCCAGTTGGCCAGGCGGCTGCGCTGCTTCTTGAGCTCGGTGAAGCGCAGGATCGAATCGACGAGGTCGTCTTCCGTTCCGAGCTCGAGCGTGTCGACGCCGGCCTTGGCGAGCGACTCGCGCAGCTTCGCTTCCCGCTTGACGGCCGCGACCTGGAATCGTTCGCGAAAGCCGGCGTTGTGCGTGTCGACGAGCTCGCGCAGCTTCGCTTCCCGCTTGACGGCCGCGACCTGGAAGCGTTCGCGAAAGCCGGCGTTGTGCGTGTCGACGAGGATCTGTTCGCCAGTCTCGGCGTCGCGCAGGGTCACCAGGCCGATGTCGGGCAGGTCCATCTCGAGCGCATCGAACAGGCGCACGGCGGTGACCTCGTGGCGCCGCGCGAGCACGCCGAGCGTGCGCTCCCAGCCGGGCGCGCTGATGAAATCGGAAATCACGAAGACTGTCGAGCGGCGCTTGATGCTGCCTTGCGCCGCGCGCAGCAGGTTGCCGAGATCGGTGGCGCCGCCGGCCGCTTCGGCCGGCCGCGAAGCCATGCGCTGCACCAGATCGAGGACGTGCATGCGGCCGCTGCGCGGTGGCAGCACGGTGTCGACGGCCGTGCCGTACAGCAGCGCGCCGACGCGGTTGCCGTGGCGCGTCAGCAGCCGCGCGAGGATGGCGACGAACTCGCGCGCGACCTTGCGCTTGGTGTAGTGGTTGGAGCCGAAATCGACGCTGGCCGAGAGGTCGACGAGGAACCACGCGGAGAGCTCGCGATCTTCGGTGAACTGGCGCACGTGCGGCTGCTGCAGCCGCGCGGTGACGTTCCAGTCGATGTGGCGCACGTCGTCGTGGTGCTGATATTCGCGCAGGTCGGCGAGGTCGAGGCCGGTGCCGCGCATCAGCGTGCGGTGGTCGCCCTGCAGCAGGCCGTCGAGCCGGCGCAGCACCGTCCACTCGAGGCGCTTCAGCAGCGCCTCGGCGTTGTCTTCGCCGAGACCTGCGCCGCCGTGCGCGTCAGGCGCGGCCATGGCCGGCGGCTTCGGCCCGGCCGGCCGCCGGGCCGCCCCAAGGCCGGCCGCACCCCCTCGGGGTGTAGCGACCGAAGGAAGCGCGGGGGCAGTCATTTCTCGGCCAGGGGCTTGTCGGGCACCGAGATCTTCTTCATCACGCGCTGGATGATCTGGTCGGCATCGAGACCTTCCGACAGCGCTTCGTACGAGAGCACCAGGCGATGCCGCAGCACGTCGCCGACGAGGCCGGTCATGTCTTCCGGCAGCGCGTAGCTGCGGCCGCGCATGAAGGCCAGCGCACGCGCGCCTTCGATCAGGCCGATGGTGGCGCGCGGGCTGGCGCCGAAGCTCAGGTACCTGGCCAGGTCGGGCAGCTCGTAGCGCTCCGGCCGGCGCGTGGCGCTCACCAGCTTGACCGCGTACTGGATCAGCGACGGGTCGACGTAGACCTTGCGGCACTCCTGCTGCAATTCGGCCAGCTGGCCCATGCTCGCGATCGGGCTCATCGTCGGCGGCGTGCCGGTGACGCGCTGCGCGATCACGAACTCTTCTTCCTCGCTCGGGTAGTCGACCAGCACCTTCATCATGAAGCGGTCGACCTGCGCTTCGGGCAGCGGGTAGGTGCCTTCGGTCTCGATCGGGTTCTGCGTGGCCATCACGAGGAAGGGCTCGGGTACCTTGTGCGTCTCGCCGGCGATCGTGACCTGTCGTTCCTGCATCACTTCGAGCAGGGCGCTCTGCACCTTGGCCGGCGCGCGGTTGATCTCGTCGGCGAGCAGCAGGTGAGTGAAGACCGGCCCGAGCGAGGTCGAGAACTCGCCGGTGCGCGGGTTGAAGATGCGCGTGCCGATCAGGTCGGCGGGCACCAGGTCGGGCGTGAACTGGATCCGCTTGAAGGTGCCGCGCAGCGTTTGCGCGAGTGTCTTGATGGTGAGCGTCTTGGCCAAGCCGGGCACGCCTTCGACCAGCAGGTGGCCGTTGGCCAGCATGGCCACCATCACGCGTTCGAGGAAGGCGTCTTGCCCGACGACGACGCGCTTGACCTCGTAGAGCACGCGCTCCATCAGAGTGGCGGCGTGACTGGAGGCGGCGGCGGTTGTGTCGGTCATCGAAGGCTCGGGTGGCGGTTCAGAACGGCGGCATGCCCGCCGCGGCAGCCGCGTTTTCGATCGGTACGGCGAAGCCGATGCCGATGAACACGCGCTGGCGGTTCGGATTCAGGATGGCGGTGACGATGCCCACCACCTCGCCGTCCATCGTGACCAGCGGGCCGCCCGAATTGCCGGGGTTGGCGGCGGCGTCGAACTGGATCAGGTTGGTGAGCATCTGCTGGCCGTCGGGCGAGCGGAACTGGCGTTTCAGGCCGGAGACCACGCCTTCCGACACCGAGGGCCCGATGCCGAACGGGAAGCCGACGGCGATCACGCGATCGCCCGAAGCGAGATCGGCCGTCGAGCGCATGGTGGCGGCCTCGAGATCGTCGGGAATGGTCTTGGCGCGCAGGACAGCGAGGTCGTTCTCGGGCTGGGTGTTGAGCACCACCGCTTCGGATTCGGAGCCGTCGAAGAAGCTGACCTTGATCTTCTTCGCGCCGTTGATCACGTGCAGGTTGGTCAGGATGGTGCCGTTGTCGATGATCACCACGCCGGTGCCCACGCCGCGTTCGAAGTTGCCGTGCTCTCTGTCGTCGCTGCCGTCGTCTCCGTCGCTCATCAGGCCGACCACTCGCACCACCGAGGGAATGATCGCGTCGTAGGCGCGCGCTGCGGCCGAGGCCAGCGGCTTGTCTTCGATCGACTGGCGCATGGCTGCGTCGATCTGCTCCATCGTGAACGGCGCCTTCGGCACCAGCATCGGGTTGAGAAACCAGAACGCCGCGGTGAGGGCGATCAGCGCGAACACCCAGAGCCGACGCTCGTGGCGGAGCAGGGTGCGGCCGAAGCGTGCCCGGCGGGAGGAGGCGGCTTCGGGTTCCGCCGTGGCGTCAGGAGAGCCTTGCGTGGCGACGAGAGACGGCGCTCGTGGCGGAGCAGGGTGCGGCCGAAGCGTGCCCGGCGGGAGGAGGCGGCTTCGGGTTCCGCCGTGGCGTCAGAAGAGCCTTGCGTGGCGGCGCCGACCTGCGTTTGAGCCGGGCGCTGCGAGCGGCTGTAGAGCGGTACGCGTTTCATGGTGGGCATCCGGACCGCATATGCATGATGACGGTAGCACGGCGGGCATCGGCTGTCATAGCAGGGGCCGTCGTGCGCGCCGGGCATCATCGCGGCCGTGTGGATCGACACTCACTGCCATCTCGACGCCGCCGAGTTCGATGCCGATCGCGACGCGGTCGTCGCGCGCGCACGCGCTGCCGGCGTCGGCCGAATCGTCCTGCCGGCGACAGGCGTGCACAACTTCGAACGCGTGCGTGAGTTGGCGCATCGGTACGGCCTGAGCTATGCGCTCGGCATCCACCCGATGTGCGCCGACGCCGCGGGCGACGACGCGATCGATCGTCTCCGCGCCGCGTTGCTGGCATACGCCGGCGACGTGCGCCTCGTGGCGGTCGGCGAGATCGGCCTCGACCACTTCGTGCCGGGGCTTGACCGCGACAAGCAGGCGCGCCTTTTCGCGGCCCAGCTTCGGCTCGCGGCAGAGTTCGCGTTGCCGGTGCTGCTGCATGTGCGCAGCGCCATCGACACCGTGCTCAAGCAGCTCCGGCAGCGCCCGGTGCCGGGCGGCATCGCGCATGCGTTCAACGGCAGCGTGCAGCAGGCGGAGGCGTTCACGTCGCTCGGCCTGCGGCTCGGCTTCGGCGGCGCGCTGACTTTCGAGCGCGCCTTGCGCATCCGGCGCGTGGCCACGGCGGTGCCACTTGGCGCCATCGTGATGGAGACCGACGCGCCCGACATCGCGCCGCAGTGGCTCTACCGCACGGCCGAACAGCGAGCCGCCGGTGCGGTCATGCGCAACACGTCGGCCGAGCTGCCGGCGATCGGCGCAGCGCTGGCCGCGTTGAGGGGCATGGAGGTCGATGCGCTTGCGGCGGCAACCCGCGCCAACGCCATGGCGAGCCTGCCCAAGCTGGCGCTGCCGAACGAGGTCTTGCATTCATGAGCGCTGCTGCGAAGCCGGCGATCGAGCTGCCCGAGGTCACCATCTCGGAAGCGCGCGGCGTGCGCTACCTGCATCTCGGCACGCCGTGGATCCAGGGCGCGATGAAGATCGACGACCCGCTCGTGCTCGACCTCGAGTACGTGCAGCGGATGATGGCGTGGCTGCTGTTCCGGCCGGAGGCGTCGGAACGAGTCGTCGACCTCTCTTCGCTGCGCTCGGCACAGCTCGGCATGGGCGCGGGCGCCATCACGCGCTTCTGCCTGCACCGGCTCGGCATGCAGGCGACCGCGGTCGAGCTCAACCCGGCCGTGATCGCCGCCTGCCGCATGTGGTTCCGGCTCCCCGACGAAGTCCCGGGCCTCGAGGTGATCAACCTCGATGCAGCGGTGTTCGCGGCGGACCCGAAGCGCCGCGGCAGCGTCGACGCGCTCGCCGTCGATCTCTACGACCATGAAGCCGCCAGCCCGGTGCTCGACAGCGAGGCCTTCTATCGCGATTGCCACGCCTTGCTCGCCGACGGCGGCGCGATGACGGTGAATTTGTTCGGCCGCGACGGCAGCTTCGAGCGCAGCGGCGCGCGCATCGCGGCGGCATTCGGCGCAGCCAACGTTCGCGGCTTCAAACCCACGCGCGAGGGCAACGCCATCGTGCTCGCGATGAAGCAAGTCACGATCCCCTCCGCAGGCGAGCTTGCCCGGCGTGCGGAAAACATCGAAACTCGTTGGAAGCTGCCGGCGAAGAAGTGGCTGCGCATGATGCGCGCCGGTCCTGTCAACACCCCCTCATGAAAATCAAGAGCGTCGAAGACCTGTCGAAGCCACCCGTCGGCTCGGGTCTGCGTGCCATGCCGCGGCCAGCGGATGCGCCGCGCGCAGGGTCACCGGGCAGCGTGCCCGAGAGCGTTCAACCTTCGTCGCAGCCGCCGCGCTCCGCCACCTCGTTCGCTGCCACCGATCTGCAGCTCACCGTGGTCTCGAGCGGCAAGCTGACCTGGCGCACGGTGCTGGCGTGGCTGCTTGAAGACAGGATCCTGAGCCGCGAAGACGTCGAACGCACGGCTCATCGATTTGCCGGCGGCAACAGCGCGCAGCACCCGCTGGTGCGGCTGGGCAGCGCCGGCCTCACGCGACTGGGCGACGGCAAGGTGCTCGACACCGAGACGCTCTCCGAATGGCTGGCCAAGCGCTCCAAGCTGACCTACATGCGGATCGATCCGCTCAAGGTCGACGTGGGCCGCGTGGCCGACGTCATGTCCATCAATTACGCGGAGCGGCGCCATGCGTTGCCGCTCACGATGGGCGCCACCGAGGTCGTGATCGCCACCTGCGAACCGCTCGACGTGGCCTGGGTGCCGGAGATCGCCGCGCACGTCAAGAAGACGGTCAAGCTGGTCTTCGTCAACCCGATCGAGATCGCCCGCTACACGACCGAGTTCTATGCGCTCTCGCGCTCGGTGCGCAACGCGACGAAGATGGGCGAGAGCGCGGCGCTCGCCAACTTCGAGCAGCTGGTCGAGCTCGGCAAGTCGAGCAAGCAGCTCGACGCGAACGACTCTGGCGTGATCCAGGTCGTCGACTGGCTGTGGCAATACGCCTTCGACCAGCGCGCGTCCGACATCCACCTCGAGCCGCGACGCGAGCGCAGCGTGATCCGCTTTCGCATCGACGGCGTGATGCACACCGTGTATCAGCTGCCGCCCGGCGTGATGAGCGCGATGGTCGCGCGCGTGAAGCTGCTCGGCCGCATGGACGTGATCGAGCGCCGCCGCCCGCTCGACGGCCGCATCAAGGTGCGCAACCCGAACGGCGACGAGGTCGAGATGCGCCTCTCGACGTTGCCCACTGCCTTCGGCGAGAAGATGGTGATGCGGATCTTCGATCCCGACACCACCGTCAAGACGCTCGAAAGCCTCGGCTTCGGCAGCCACGACGGCAAGCGCTGGGAAGAGCTCGTCGCCAAGCCGCACGGGATCATCCTGGTGACCGGGCCCACCGGTTCGGGCAAGACGACCACGCTCTATTCGACGCTGCGCCGGCTCGCCACCGACGAGGTCAACGTGTGCACGATCGAAGACCCGATCGAGATGATCCAGCCGATGTTCAACCAGACGCAGGTGCAGACCGGCATCGACCTCGGCTTTCCCGAAGGCCTGCGCGCGCTGATGCGCCAGGACCCCGACATCATCATGGTCGGCGAGATCCGCGATCTCGCCACGGCCGATATGGCGATCCAGGCCTCGTTGACCGGCCACCTCGTGTTCTCGACGCTGCACACCAACGATTCGGCCTCCGCGATCACGCGCCTCAGCGATCTCGGCGTCGCACCGTATCTGATCGGCTCCACGCTCATCGGCGTGCTGGCTCAGCGGTTGGTGCGCACGCTGTGCCCGGCCTGCAAGGTACCCGACGAAGAGGTCACGCGCGAGACCCTGCACGAGGTCGTCAAACCGTGGCGACTGAATGGCGGCGTGCGTCCGTACAAGGCGGTCGGCTGTCTCGAATGCCGCATGACGGGCTTTCGCGGTCGCGCCGGCCTGTTCGAACTGCTCACCGTGAGCGATGCGGCACGCGGCGCCATTCAGCCCCAGTGCGACGAAAGCAAGCTCCGCGCGCAGGCCTTGCAAGACGGGCTGCGGCCGCTGCGTCTGGCCGGCGCGATGAAGGTCGCCGAAGGTCTCACCACGCTCGACGAAGTGCTCCGCGCCACGCCCGCCTGGGAGTAGGCGCAGGCGCTGCGCTCGGTGTAAACGAGACGCGATCGCCCCGGGGTCGCTGTCTAAACTCAGCCCTTTTTTGAGCGGGCGGAGCTGGCATTGAAGATCAAGAGCGAGCGTGATTTCTGGTCGGGGTTGATGTTCGTGGTGGTCGGCGTGATCTTCGCCGTCGGTGCCATGAACTACAGCATGGGTCCGGCCTGCCCTGCGGGCAACCCGTGCGCCATTTCTGGTCGGGGTTGATGTTCGTGGTGGTCGGCGTGATCTTCGCCGTCGGTGCCATGAACTACAGCATGGGTCCGGCCTGCCCCGCGGGCAACCCGTGCGCCAGCGGCTTCTATGCGCGCTTCTCGCAACTCTCGGCGCACCCTGGTGCAGGTTACTTCCCGCTGGGGCTCAGCCTGCTGCTGGTGGTGCTCGGTGCGGTGGTGCTGTTCAAGGCGCTGACGATCGAGAGCGAGGGTGGCGATCCGATCGGCGCCTTCGCGTGGCGTCCGCTGCTGGTGATCGTCGCGGCGATCGCGGTCTTCGGCGCGATGCTCGAGCCGCTCGGCCTCGCGTTGACGATTCCGGTGCTGATCGTCATCGTGAGTCTGGCCGGCGACGAATTCCACTGGAAAGGCGTGGCCGCCAACGCGGTCGTGCTCACCGTCGGCTCGTGGGCCATCTTCGTGTGGGGCCTCAAGCTCACCATTCCGGTCTGGCCGCGCTTCGTCGGCTGACCCGTTTCTTTTTCCTCTTCTCGAACCGGCGGCCGTCCATGGACCTGCTCCACAACCTCGCACTCGGCTTCGGCGTTGCGTTCACCCTGCAGAACCTCTCCTATGCGTTCTTCGGCGCGATCCTGGGCACGCTGATCGGCGTGCTGCCGGGCATCGGCCCCGTGGCGACGATCGCGATGCTGCTGCCCTCGACCTACGCGCTCGACGCGACGCCCGCGCTCATCATGCTGGCCGGCATCTACTACGGCGCGCAATACGGCGGCTCGACCACCGCGATCCTGATCAACGTGCCGGGAGAGTCGAGTTCGGTGGTGACCGCGATCGACGGCTACCAGATGGCACGCCAGGGCCGCGCCGGCGCTGCGCTTTCAGTGGCCGCGCTCGGCTCGTTCTTCGCGGGCTGCGTCGGCACCGTGATCATCGCGGCCTTCGCGCCGCCGCTCACGGAGCTCGCCTTCAAGTTCGGCCCGGCCGAGTACTTTTCGCTGATGGTGCTCGGCCTGATCGGCGCGGTGGTGCTGGCCTCGGGCTCGCTCATCAAGGCAATCTCGATGATCCTTCTCGGCCTGCTGCTGGCGCAGATCAACACCGACGTGATCTCCGGCACCGCGCGCTACAGCTTCGACATTCCACAGCTCACCGACGGCATCGGTTTCGTGGTGATCGCGATGGGCGTGTTCGGCTTCGGCGAGATCATCTCCAACCTCGGCCAGCCCGCCGAGCATCGCGAGGTGTTCACGAGCAAGGTCAAGGGCCTGTGGCCCACCATGCAAGACTTTCACGAGGCCTGGCCTTCGGTGCTGCGCGGCACGGCGCTCGGCTCGATCCTCGGCGTGCTGCCGGGCGGCGGCGCACTGCTCGCATCGTTTGCTTCGTACACGCTCGAAAAGAAGATCGTGCGCAACCCGCGCATCCCGTTCGGCAAGGGCGCGATCCAGGGCGTGGCAGGCCCCGAGTCGGCCAACAACGCCGGTGCCCAGACCTCGTTCATCCCGATGCTCACGCTGGGCATTCCGCCCAACGCGGTGATGGCGCTGATGGTCGGCGCGATGACGATCAAGGGCATCCAGCCGGGCCCGCAGGTGATGACCAGCAATCCGCAGCTGTTCTGGGGCCTCATCGCCTCGATGTGGGTCGGCAACGCGATGCTGGTGATCCTCAACCTGCCGCTGATCGGCATGTGGATCAAGTTGCTCACCGTACCGTATCGCTTCCTGTTCCCGGCGATCACGTTGTTCTGCTGCATCGGCGTGTACTCGCTCAGCAACGCCACGTTCGACGTCTACCTCACCGCCATCTTCGCCTTCATCGGCTACCTGTTCTACAAGCTCAGCTGCGAGCCCGCGCCGCTGCTGCTCGGCTTCATCCTCGGACCGATGATGGAAGAGAACCTGCGCCGTGCGCTGCTGCTCTCGCGTGGCGACTGGAGCGCGTTCGTCACGCGGCCGCTGTCGGCCGGCCTGCTCATCGCCGCCGCGATCCTGATCGTGATCGTGACGCTGCCTTCGATCAGCAAGAAGCGCGAAGTCGCGTTCGTCGAAGACTGACGCCGAACGAGCGAGCGTCCCTGCAGACGTTCGCTCGCCTGCGTCAGCCTGTCGCGCATGCAGGCGCGCAGGCACCCCGCGACCCTTTGCTATCGTCGCCTGCATGAGCTCCTCTTCCTTCGACTGGTCGCCCGGCTACCCGTCCACGCGCGTTCCGGTCTTCGCCCGCAACGTCGTCTCGACCTCCCATCCACTGGCCGCGCAAGCCGGCCTGCGCGTGATCCAGCAAGGCGGCAACGCGGTCGACGGAGCCATCGCCGCCGCCGCCGTGATGACGCTGGTCGAGCCCTGCAGCAATGGCCTCGGCTCCGACGCGTTCTGCATCCTCTGGGACGGCACGCAGTTGCACGGCCTCAACGCCTCGGGGCCGGCGCCGGCCGCGTGGACGCCCGAGTACTTCCGCCGAAAGTACGGCACCGACGCGACGCGGCCGCCGATCCGCGGCTGGGATTCGGCCACCGTGCCGGGCGCCGTCGCGGGCTGGGTCGCGCTCAGCGAGAAGTTCGGCAAGCTGCCCTTCGCCGACCTGCTCGTGCCTGCCATCGAGGTCGCCGAGCGCGGCTACGCGGTGCCGGTGATAGTGCAGCAGAAGTGGGTGGCTGCCGTGCCCGTGTTGCAAGACGGCCCGGGCTGGGCCGACGCCTTCATGCCGCATGGCCGCGCGCCCGAGGTCGGCGAACGCTTCGCTTTTCCGGCCGCGGCGCGCACGCTGCTGGCGATTGCCGCCACGAAGGGCCACGCGCTCTACGGCGGCGAGATCGCCGAGGCCGTCGCGGCGCACGCGAAGGCGAATGGCGGCGCCATGACGGTGGAAGATCTCTCGAGCTATCGGCCCGAATGGGTCGAGCCGATCGGCATCGACGTGTACGACCATCGCCTGCACGAGATACCGCCCAACGGGCAGGGCATCGCCGCACTCGTGGCACTCGGCATCCTGAAGCACTTCGACGTCGCCTCGATGCCGGTCGACAGCGCCGAGTCGCAGCACCTGCAGATCGAGGCGATGAAGCTTGCCTTCGCCGACGTCTACGCGCACGTCGCCGATCCGCGCGGCATGCGCTGCAGCACTGAAGAAATGCTGGAAGAGAGCTATCTGGCCGAGCGCGCGAAGCTCATCGATCCGAAGCGCGCGCAGGAATTCGGCGCCGGCAATCCGGTTCGCGGCGGCACCATCTACCTCACCGCGGCCGACGAGAGCGGCATGATGGTGAGCTTCATCCAGAGCAACTACATGGGCTTCGGTTC
>Ga0209724_1004831_pt1 | contig 10493 bp, 10 predicted proteins | sample grotaG_FD_184143 | JGI IMG/M metagenome (GOLD analysis project Ga0209724, IMG submission 184143) | Glacier valley bacterial and archeal communities from Borup Fiord, Nunavut, Canada, to study Microbial Dark Matter (Phase II) -... | ecosystem: Environmental > Aquatic > Freshwater > Ice > Glacier ... | reverse complement strand
CATCTATTTCGCCGTCTGTTTTATCTATCAAGTGCACAAATTCATGAATGCCGGTATTATTTTTATCTGTTTTGTTATCAAATCCTTCCCTTAATGCCGTTTTGCTCAAGATCATCACTTGTTGCATAGCTCCATTGCCCACCATACCCAACACAGGCTTTTCCCGATTACTCTTTATGTTGAATGCTTCATCAAAAGCATCTGGATATAACAAAACTTCATTCAAGTTATTATATTCCCAATTTTTAAAAGAAAAAATAGGAATGATTGCGCTGGCAGCAACTAATACTATGTCAAGTGGTTCTACAATTGTATTGATACCAGTAATTTTTACCACAGCTATAAATCGCTGAAGACGTGTTTCAAACAGTTGCTTATCAGCATTATTTAAGTTTTCATAGAAAGATACTTTTTTTTGTAAAATGATTCGGTATTCGGGTGACATCGGCTCCCGACTTATATTTATTTTTTTCTTCCAGTTTACTGTAAGCCAGATTATAAAACCAATCAAAAAAATTAAGGCAGTTAGTTCCATAAGTGTAATTAGTTAATTTAAAAAATATTTCCTGACTGCTCCATTATTTTTAAAGGAAAAATATATTGCCCCCAGTAAAATTAAATAAGTTAAGTAAGAAGAATATTCTTATTATTTTCCTTCAATAAGTTTATTAACTGCTAGCTGTATACCACTTTATTAATTGTAGGAATGACCAGTTCAAAAAAATGGAGTAAATTTTTCTAATTGAGGTAGCATTTTTATAATTTTTATTTAAATAAAATTAATTTCATCCTTAAAAGCAAAAATAAATGCAATGGGAAAATCTAGAATGGAATCCGTTAGTGATGGCGTATTAGCCATCATTTTGACTATAATGGTATTGGAATTGAAAGTGCCGCATGGTGATGACCTTTCTTTTTTAAAGCCTTTGCTACCTTTTTTTTAAGTTACATTTTTAGCTATATTTAGATTGGAATTTACTGGAATAATCATCATCATTTTGTGCATGCAGTTCAGCAAATAAATGGCAAAGTTCTTTGGGCAAATAATCATTTACTCTTTTGGATATCGTTAATACCTTTTTCTACCGGTTGGATGGGGGAAAATCATTTTACCACTTTACCTGTAGTTATTTATGAAATAATATTGATGATGGCCGACATTGCCTATTACGTACTGGTTAAAGTATTGGTGAATCAAAATATTCACAATGTAAAATTAGCAAAAGCTATAGGAGAAGATAAAAAGGGAAAATTATCTGTTATAATTTATTTTGTAGCAATCTTGTTTAGTTTTCTACATTCTTATATTGGTTGTTGTTTGTATATTTTAGTAGCCACAATATGGTTAATTCCAGATAAAAGAATAGAAAAAGAAATTATAAAAAAGGAAGAATAGAATATAAACAACAGTTGAGAATTAGTACTTTACAAAAACCAAAAAATGAAGAGCCAAATTAAATCTGATTTTTTAATTTATAATTTAGTTAGGAAAACAATGGACTAAAATAAAAAGAGTTTTGGCATATACCAAAACTCTTAATCCTCTGCTTCTCTGCATGTACTTTCCGGAAATGCGGGTTGGTGCATTGGATATGTTCTCAGTTAGAATTTACATTAAAACTTTACATTATCACTAAGAGAAACGATCATCTATAAATTTGCCAAAACCATGCCATAATTAGTTAACATATTTAAAATGTTATTAGTCAATAATTTAAAATTTGGGATTATAATATTATTTGAGAATAGATTTCTACAGTTAAGAAAAAACGAGTAATAATTACACAATATGTTAAATAATAGATTATGAAGTGTTTATTCATTTTATTCTTTAAATTTATTTTAAGGTGCGAACACAATTTAGAGTTTGGTAAATCCTTTATCCTATATTACAGCATAAACATATAATTATGAGACCTGTTATTTCAATTTTCTTTCTGTTATTTTTCCTGTCAGTTGGGGCTCAAAAAAAATCAGTATCGTCAGATAATAAAAATGAACTCATCCCTGCAGGAATTACTGCTACCATTACTAAAAGCACCGTAATTATTGTTGGGGGAAAAAAAATTGAATATGCTGCTTATTCAGGGTTTTTAAGCCTACAAAATGATACTGGAAAATTGGTTGCCAAAGTTTTTTTTACTTACTATAAAAAAGATGCGGAAGATGTTGCAAAGCGACCACTTTGTTTTACTTTCAATGGGGGGCCCGGATCTTCTTCCGTTTGGTTACACATGGGCGGACTAGGACCGAAACGGGTACTATTACTAGATGATGGCACAGCGCCTCCACCTCCTTACCAAATTGTAAATAATGAATATACCTGGCTTGATAAAACAGATCTTGTATTTATTGACCCTGTCTCCACTGGATTTAGTTATGCAGCAAGTGGCGAAAGCGCAAAACAATTTCATGGGTATGTAGAAGATGTACAGAGTATTGCGTCTTTTATTCGCAGTTTTTTATCTAAATATGAGCGTTGGGCCTCTCCTAAATACCTGGCCGGTGAAAGCTATGGTACTACACGTGCAGCAGGGCTTTCTAAATATTTAACTGACAATTACCGCATTTATATCAATGGTATTTTGCTTATTTCACCGGTACTTAATTTTGGTACAAACGATGTTGCTGTGGGTAACGATCTTCCATTTGTTTTATATGTACCAAGTTATACTGCGGCAGCATGGTATCATAAAAAATTAGCTACTTCTTTGCAAGTAGATTTGCAAAAAACATTAAGAGAAAGTGAAGCCTTTGCAATGAACGAATATGCCCCGGCACTATTAAAAGGCGAATGGTTGAGCGATGGTGATAAAGATAAGATCGCAGAAAAATTAAGTTATTATACAGGGCTAAGTAAAGCCTATATTTTGCAAGCAAACTTAAGGGTTTCAGATGGCCGGTTTTATAAAGAATTAAGGCGAAAGGATGGCTTATCTATTGGCCGTTTAGATAGTCGCTTTACCGGCCATAATTTTGATGATGCTGGGGAAGGGCCTGATTTCGATCCTTCCTTTACCAATATAGACGGCCCTTTTACAAGTGCAATGAATGATTACTTTGAAAGAGAGCTTAATTTAAAAGAAGACCGTGCTTATAATATTTTTGGCAATGTGTATCCATGGAATTACAATAATGTTCAAAATCAATACCTGAACGTTGCAGAAAGTTTGCGTGATGCAATGACAAAAAATACTAATTTAAAAGTTTACATTGGAAGTGGTTACTATGATTTTGCCACACCTTACTTTACTGCCAACTTTGATGTTGCTCATATGTTTTTGCAGCCGGAATTAAGAAAAAATTTAAAACACTATTATTATGAATCAGGACATATGTATTACATCAATAAAGTTTCTATGATACAATTTAAAAAAGATGTTGATAGTTTTTTTGAATGGAGTAACAATGTAAAATAAGCTTGTTTCAGGATCTGATTGTTTATTGTTAAAACAGGAGGAACTATTTGGGGGTAGTTTCAATTTTAATTTCACGCTTTTTTTAATTTGCCTTCACCAAGTTTTATTGTATGCATTCTTCTAAATCTGCGGCTATGTTAACAAAACAATTTTGGACAACATTTGGACAATATATTGCACCTGTATTTTCAGCAGAAGGTGAAAAAATAAATTGGATTAATTATAAAACAGCAGTTAAGTTTATTCGTTTCAGGTTGCAAGCAAACAATAATGTTGCTTCTATTGCAATTGAATTATCAAACCCAGATATCAATATTCAATTACAACAATTTCAGCAATTGACGATGTTTAAAAAGCAATTTCAAAAAATATGTGGTATGGATTGGGAATGGCAAAAAATGATAAACGATGGACATGGTAAAATTACCTGCACTATTGAAGTTTCAATTGGGGATGTCTGTGTAATGAATATTTCTCAATGGCCTCAAATAATTTCCTTTTTTAAATCCAAACTTATTTCGCTGGACACATTTTGGTGTACCTATAAATTTGCTTTGCAAGACTAACGTACAAGTTTTATAATTTCCATTTGGCCAATGGCTCCCGGCAATTTTCAAGCCTGCTTAATGGTAAATCTTCTTCTACACTTATAAGCCCGCTGCTGGCATTGGAGGCTTTATTTTTTTTGTTTTGTTCCCGAATCAGGTTTTTCAAGTCAGTCTTTAATGTTGTCTTTTTTATTTCTTTTAAATTAGATAAATTAAATAAGATTTTAAATTCGCCCTCTCTGCCGCATCCCCCTGACAGCCATACTTCAACAAGAACTTTATTTTTGCAATTAAATTTTTTAATATAATCTTTCAAAAAAGTATCAGACGCAGTTCCACAACACATGCTCCCAAAAGATATTGCTACATCATATTTCAAAGGTGAGGAAGTATTTGGGGGCTGGCCATTGATTGATATTGCTATTGCGGCATACAAAAAAAATAAGATAGTATATTTCAAAAGTGTCAAAATTTTTAGATTGTAATTGTTGTAGATAATTCAAGGTAATTAAAATCAAAATAAGTAAGATGAATTTATTTTCAGGTTTTAATTGAGCAGAGAAATTTAATTGAAACAAAATGCAAGACGACTGATGAAAAAATATTTAAAGAAGCTTGTAGTCTTTAAATACAGAGAGCCGGATAGATATCCGGCTCCGTTTTTTCTCTTAAAAACTCCTTTGAACCCTTTAAAAAATCTGTTATTAACTTTAATAATTTTTCATTTAGCAGGTTGTTTTGATCGAGTAAAAATAATATGTTTTATAATTCAATATTTATGGAATTTAGTAAATGGGGGTATTTGTTAAGCAATCGGTAATTGTTAAAACACAATAGGTTTTCTTCAAATAAACAATACTAAGTCTCTTAAACAATACTAAGTCACTACTACTAATTTATACATCAACAAATTTAGCTAATATATTATGAAGTATAAACATTTTGGTTCATTCATATTTTTTTCCATTATTTGCTAACTCCTGGCACAACGGGTAAACTCTCGTTTCCACTTTCATTTACACTTTGCACGGCAAAAAAATAATTATCTTTTGAGTATGGCAAAACAATTTGTAATTGATTTGTAAAAAATTTCTTCTGCCAAAAGGCACTTGTGGTTTCACGCAATAAAATATAATAGCCTTTTACCTTTCCGGTTTTTGGAGTCTGCCAGTTAAGGCTGGTTGAATTTCCTAATTTCTTAACATCAATTGTTACTGCTTCAGGCCGGGCTGGAGCTTTGGAAAGATTAGCAAGGTTAGCAAGATTAAGTGCTGTATTTTTTCGTAAGTACTCAAAATCAATATATTCTAATACATCGCCATATTGAATGCCATTTTCTAAACGAATATCCTGATGCTGCCGGTTGTAATTTTCATTCATCTCTGTAATGCGAACTGCTGCAAACCCATTTTCTACATAAGGAGTATGATCTCCTCCACGCAAAAAGCGGTCGTTGCGATATACCATCACTACCTGTAAATTATCAACATAACGTTCCCCGGTTTCTTTTACATAGCGTGCCAACTGACGGGATATACCATCATTTTCAAGGCCAAACTGTCGAATTATTTTGGCCTTTTTATCCAACTCGTAATCGGGGAGTCCTTCACTAAAAACTCTTACCTGCGTATTGTTAATGATATTGGTTTCATTACTATTATTGCTACCCATAATATCGTTGTTAAGTACGGCCTCAATGGGTAAATTTAGCACCTTGGCTTTTTCAGCCATATAGTATGCACCAAGTAAACCCTGTTCCTCGCCACTAACAGTTATAAAAATAATAGTGGCTGCAAATGAATGTTTACTCATTATTCTTGCACATTCCAATACGGCTGCAGAGCCGCTGCCATCATCATTTGCGCCGGGGGCGTCACCCTTACGATCCATAACATCGCTCCGCCTGTTATCTAAGTGCCCACTTATAATAAATACTCTTTTATCTGTAGGGTCAGTACCTTTTAGTGTTGCAACAACATTTCCTAATAATAGCATTGTGTCAACTCGTTCTTTACCCTTTTGTAAAGTGGTTGTATCAATAATGGCAGTCATTCGGCCATTGGATTGTTTTGCAAATTCGTTGAATTTCGTTAGCACCCAACTTCTTGCAGCACCAATACCCCTTTGTGGGTTTAATTGTGTACTGAGTGTATTCCTTGTACCAAAAGCTACTAATGTTTTTATATAAATTTTCAGCGAATCAGGCGACACCTCTTTCACCATTTGATCTATCTCTTTGTCTCTTTCAATAATTTGTTGTGCTTTTGATTGCTGCGTGTAACAGGTGATTAGGAGAAAGACAAATAGTTGTTTCATATAATTTTAGATGAGTTTAATTTTCTATTGCAAAATTTTATAGTTAACAATTACGGCGGATCTGTTTACCGCTAATAAAAAAATAATGCAAAAAATTGCTACACTATCCGACTGTACACAATCACTTTACATTCAAAAACATTCCCCCTTTAAAGCAATGGCCTGATATAAATTTCTCTAAAATGGAGGTTGATGTTAATGCAAGGGGCTTATTTTTCTACTGGTATAAATTTTAAAGAAATAGAATTTACGCAATGCCTGGTATTTTTTTTAGTTAACCTTTCTCCTGCAAATACATGCCCGAGGTGACCACCGCAATTAGCACAAACAATCTCGGTTCTGCTTCCATCTGCGTCAGGAAGGTGTTTTACCGCACCAGGTATTTCATCATCAAAACTTGGCCATCCGCAACGGGAATCAAATTTATCCGTTGAATTGTATAAAGGAGTATCGCAGCGTCTGCAAACATAAGTGCCAGTTAACTTATTATCATTGTATTCCCCAGTAAAAGGCCTTTCAGTTCCTTTCCGTACAATTACATACTCTTCTTCGGGGGTTAATTTATTATATTCCATTGTATAAATTTATTGAAATTATGCGCTGTTAAATATCGATAAGCATTGTTGTAAAGGTAAAACAGTAAATGAACATTGGGATATTGTATTTAACTTAATTCCTCTAGCCCAGCAGTTATGTTTATAATTTAAAACACACTAACTCTCATTTAGTTTATTTAATTATTCTTACAAAGTAAATAAATTTTTATAATTCCATATTGATAGATACATTTGCATCTATCAATATGTTGGTAAATGGAATTAAAGCAATTAGAAAAAATAGCTAAAGCATTGGGCGATATTAACAGGTTGAAAATATTGGAAGATATGGCTGACCATGGAGGATCTATCCAGTGCTCACAAATTATGAGTGGGCTAAATCTGGCTCAGCCCTCGGTAAGCCATCATATTAAAGCACTTACAGAGGCAGGTTTAATTGAACCCGAAAAGGAAGGACGTTCTTATTCCTATATACTCAACAAAACTTTGTTGAAAGAATATGTAAAAGACATAGCTGCATTTGCTGCTAAATGAAATGGTGCGTTTTAAGAAAAGCCTGGGTTATTTTCAAATTTGTTTAAAAAAGTATCTGCATCAAAGCATAAAATTAATTGTTGACGCCTTATAATTAACTGGTTTGAATATTGATTCTAAAATTTCAATACCAACCAATAAATAATACAATGAATAGAAGTGTACACTTGACTAAAGATTTATTTGCATTGTTGGTCTTTTATATACCAATGCATAGCACGAAAAAACAATATTCAAAAAAAATAATAATCGCCGCTTTATTTTTTTTCTGTCCTTATTTTTTGATTGCTCAACAAGGTTTAAAAGACAGCCTGTTGCAGGAGGTAACTTTAAAGAATGCCATTGATTATGCCATCGTACACCAACCACAAATACGGCAATCACTACTCGATCAGGAGATAGTTGAAACAGCAATTAAAAGTAAACTGGCAGATTGGTATCCGCAGGTTAATTTTAATTATAACCTACAGCATAACTTTATTGTGCAAACCACAGTAATTGGAGGCAACCCGGTTAAACTTGGCGTTGGCAATACATCTGCGGGACAGTTTACAGTTTCGCAGGCCATTTTTAATAAAGATGTATTATTGGCAAGTCGTTCAAAAAATGATGTCAGGCTTCGAACCAAACAGGCAACCAGCAATAATAAAATTGAACTGGCTGCAGATATATCAAAGGCTTTTTATGATGTACTTTCTACCGAGCAACAAATAAAAGTATCAGGGACAAATATTTTGCGTATTGAGCAAAGTCTAAAAGATGCCTATAACCAATACAAGTCTGGGATAGCTGATAAAATAGATTACAAAAGGGCTACAATTTCGTTAAATAACGCCAAGGCATTAAAGAGAAGCAATGAAGAATTGTTGAAAGCAAAACTGGAATATCTTAAATCTTTGATGGGGTACCCTGTGTCGGGCAACTTAAATATTGTGTATGATAGTTTGCAAATGGAAAAGGAAATTTTGTTGGATACATTAAAAGGAGCAAATTATATTGATAGGATAGAATACCAATTACTGGAAACACAAAGAAGATTGTTGCAGTATAATTTAAAATACAATAAATGGAGTTATCTGCCAACGGTATCTGCAAACGGTGCTTACAACCTTAATTTTCAAAGTAATAATTTTGGTAAGCTATACAACACCAATTTCCCCAATTCTTTTGCAGCAATAACAATGGGCTTTCCTATTTTTCAGGGGGGTAAAAGAAAAGCTAATGTACATGCGGCAGAGCTGGAGTTACAAAGAAATAATTTGGATATTGAGCACTTTAAAAATATTGTAAACTCAGGTTATGTGCAGGCGCTTGCAGCTTATAAAAGTAACCTGCAATATTATCTTGCGTTGAAAGAAAATCTTGGGGTTGCAAAAGAAGTGTACGATATCATACAGTTGCAATATCGTTCCGGTATTAAAACCTACCTGGAAGTAATAACATCCGAAACAGATTTACGAACTTCAGAAATTAATTATTACACAGCTATGTACCAGTTGCTGGCAAGTAAAATTGATGTACAAAAAGCAGCCGGTCAAATCATTTATTAATAAAAAAACGGACTAAAATTATAAATTTCTTATAGTATGTATTTAAAAAAAGTAATAACATTTTCGGGATTTGCTGCTTTTTTTTTGATGGCAGCCTGTAGTAACAATAACACTCCTGTTACACCCGTAGCACCACCTCCGGTTAAAGTAACTGTTCAGCCCGTAGTGTTGGCAGCTGCTGTTTATTATGATGAATATCCTGCGACAGTTAGTCCATTAAACCAGGTTGATCTTAGGCCGCAGGTTAGTGGTTTTATTACAGGTGTTTATTTTAAAGACGGCGATAGAATAAAAAAAGGGCAGTTACTGTATTCTATTGATGCGCAATTGTATGCTGCTAATTTCCAACAGGCCGTTGCCGGCTTAAAAGTGCAGGAAGCCAATTTAAATAAAGCACAAAAGGATGCCAACCGTTTTCATGAATTAGATAAAAATGACGCAGTAGCAAAACAGCTGGTTGATAATGCAGATGCTGCGTTAGAAGTTGCCCGTAAACAGGCGGATGCTTCAAGGGCTAATATTCAGGCTGTACAAACCAACGTAAAATATACAAAAGTTTATGCCCCATTTGATGGAGTAATTGGTATTTCTGCTGTTAAAACAGGGGCAGCTGTTACCGCCGGACAAACGTTATTAAATAGTATTTCATCTGATAAAGAATTGGCAGTAGATTTTAATATTGATCAAAAAGAAATTTATCGTTTTACAAAATTCATGAACGAAAAACCTGCAGCAACAGATTCAATCTTTACACTTGCATTTGGCAATGATATATATCCATACCCAGGAAAAATTTCGTTGCTTGACAGGGCTGTTAACCCACAAACGGGTACCATAAAAGCAAGGCTAATTTTTCCTAATAATAAAAATCTACTAATAGCAGGCATGAATGGAACTGTTAGAGTAAAAAACAATGCAGCAGCTCAATCAATTCTTATTCCCTATAAAGCAGTAACGGAGCAGCTTGGTGAGTTTTTTGTTTATGTGCCAAATGACAGTAACAAGGTTACGCAGAGAAAATTAGTCCTGGGAAAACAAATAGGTATTAATGTTATTGTAAAAGAAGGATTAAAAAATGGCGAAAAAGTAGTGGTGGAAGGCGTACAGAATTTAAGAGAAGGTGCAATGATTAATACAGCTGCGACTCCGCCACCGGCAGAAAAAGCAGCCAAGAATTAAGTATCATTAATTTTATTTTGCTCCAATTATTAAGTATTATTTATGGTATTAAAAATTCACTAAAAAAATAGACCGGGCATACTATTTTAAATGCAGGCAATCGCTTCAAAATAAATAATCAAAATTATTTTACCGGTAATAAAGATTAAAGAAATAAAATAATGATAGCAGAAACGTTTATAAAACGACCCGTAACAGCGATCGTGATATCAGTTGTAATTGTGTTGGTAGGTATTATAGCTATGACAACCTTGCCTGTTGCTCAATATCCGGATATTACACCTCCAACAGTGTCGATATCAGGAAACTTTACAGGAGCTGATGCACAGACTGTTGAACAAACTACAACTACTGCAATTGAAACACAGGTAAATGGTACGCCGGGCATGA
>Ga0209724_1004827_pt1 | contig 10496 bp, 8 predicted proteins | sample grotaG_FD_184143 | JGI IMG/M metagenome (GOLD analysis project Ga0209724, IMG submission 184143) | Glacier valley bacterial and archeal communities from Borup Fiord, Nunavut, Canada, to study Microbial Dark Matter (Phase II) -... | ecosystem: Environmental > Aquatic > Freshwater > Ice > Glacier ... | reverse complement strand
CTTTGTGGCGGCCTTTGAGGCGGCCTTTGTGGCGGCCTTTGTGGCGGCCTTTGTGGCGGCCTTTGTGGCGGCCTTTGTGGCGGCCTTTGTGGCGGCCTTTGTGGGGAGTCCGGAAACTAGTGCCGGTCGTCAAAGAGGCCGTCGTCTTTTGGCTCCTTCGTCGTCCTTGGCGGGGTCGGCTTCGGCGGGGTCGGCTTCGGCGGGGTCGGCTTCGGCGGGGTGGGCTTCGGCGGGGTCGGCTTCAGCGGGGTCGGCTTCGGCGGGGTCGGCTTCGCGGTGTCGACCGTCGCGGTGTCGACCGTCGGCTGTTGTTCCGGCGCGGTCGTTACCGGATCGATCGTGGTCGCCGTTATTGGCGCCGTGATCGGCTCGGTCATCACGGGGCTGGGCTTCACGGGTTTGGGCTTCACTTCGGCGACAGGATCCGCCTTCACGGCCGTACCGGCCGCGGCACCGATATCGGGTTTCTCGGCGGGCCTGGTCTCGACGGCCGAGCCGGCAGTCTCGACGACGACCGCGCTCGAGCCGCTGTCTGGCTTGTCCGTCGACATCGTGCGCTCGAGCGGATTTGGCGCGCCGACGTGGCTGCTGTCGCCCTTGTTGCCCATCGAGCTCGAGATCCCGAACCCGACCGCGCCAGCGACGACCACGAGCGCGGCGACGATCCCGATCACCATGCCGCGACCGCCGCTTAGCATCTTGGTGCCGTGGCTGGTCCCGAACGTCCCCATCTGGCCGACCGCACCACCGACCGACGAGCCCCCGGTATGGTGCCAGCTCCTCGGCGTGAAGGTAGGCGGTGGCGTGATCGCGCCGCTCGATCCCATGTGGACCGAGGACAGCGAGAGATTGCTGCTGCGGTCGCGCGCGAGGATGCGCGAGGCGCGCCCCGCCGACTGCGCCGCGTTCATCGGATCCGAGGCGTAAGGCGCGATCATGCGCGCGAGCTCGCCGACGGTCTGGAACCGGTTGCGCGGATCCTTTTCGAGGCAACGCATCACGATCTGCTCGAGGCCGGCCGGAAGCTGGATATGGTTGATGTGGAGTGGCGTCGGCGGATCCCCGTTGACCTTGAGCACGAGCTCCGCGTACGACTCCGCTTCGAACGGCGGCCGACCCGCGAGCATCTGGTACATCACCACGCCCATCGACCAGATGTCGCTGCGCGAGTCCGTCGAGCGCGCGGTCCGCATCTGCTCGGGCGCCATATAGGTCGGCGTACCGACGACCGTCTGGGTGCCGGTGAGCTCGCTCTCGAAGCCGCCCGCGGAGCTGATCCCGAAATCGAGGATCTTGAGTAAGTTCGATCCGTCGGGCCGACGCGTGATGAAGAAGTTAGACGGCTTGATATCGCGATGGATAATGTTGATCGAGTGCGCCTCGGCGAGCCCTTCGCACGCCTGCAGCATCAGATCGACGACCGGCTGTACGAGCTGCGGACCGTGGTGGCGGAGGATCTGGTTGAGATCGAACCCGTCGAGGAACTCCATCACGATCACAGGTGTGCCGTCGCCGAGCATGCCGACGTCGATCACGCGCGCGATGTGCTCGCTGCGCAGCTTCACGGTCGCCTGGGCTTCGCGCAGGAACCGTGCGACCGTGCTCGGAATCTCGGCCATCTGCGGCAGCAGCAGCTTGATCGCCACCGGCGTCTGCAGATACATGTGGCTCGCGCGCACGACGCGACCCATTCCGCCGACTCCGATCACGTCTTCGACGCGATACTTGTCGAGCAGGATCTCGCCCGGTGAACCAGCAGCCGCAGCAGGCATGCCCTCGAAGTCTAGCAGGCTCGCCGGTACGAGACCGTGGCGATCCTGAGATTCCCCGGTTTAGATGTAGGTGAGCCGAGTCAGACGAACGTCAGCCAGTGGTCGTGCTTGGCGTCGCTGCCCTTCACGATGGAGAAGTACGACTCCTGCAGGCGGCGGGTCAGTGGGCCGGCCTCGCCGCGACCGATCTTGCGATGGTCGATGTCGCGGACGGGGGTGATCTCGGCGGCCGTGCCGGTCAGGAACACCTCGTCCGCGACGTAGAGCTCGTCGCGCGCGATCATCTCTTCGCGGACCTCGACGCCCTGTTCGCGGAGGAGCTGGATCGTCGTGTCACGCGTGATGCCGGCGAGGATCGCGGCGGCGAGCGGCGGCGTGCGAACGACGCCGTTCTTCACGATGAAGATGTTCTCGCCCGTGCCTTCCGCGACGGTGCCTTGCGGATCGAGCATCAGCGCTTCTTCAAAGCCGCTCTTCACGGCCATCCGCTTCGCGAGCACGCTCGAGACGTACTGGCCGCAGATCTTGCCCTTGTTCATCATCGCGTTGGAGTTCGCACGCGTGAACCCGGAGACCATGCACTTGATGCCCTTCTTGAGGCCATCGTCACCGAGGTAGCTGCCCCACTCGTAGCAGGCAACCATCGTGCGCACCGGCGGCTCGAACGAGCCGAGGCCGAGCGCGCCGTACCCGAGATAAACGAGCGGGCGCAGATAGCACGACGTCATCTTGTTCGACTTCACGACGTCGAGACACGCTTGCATGATCTGCTCGCGCGAGAACGTGCACTCCATCGTGCAGATCGTGCAGCTATCGAGCAGCCGATCGATGTGTTCGCCAAGCCGGAAGATCTGGGTCTTGCCGTCCGCGCGTTGATAGGCCCGAATGCCTTCGAATGCACCGACGCCGTAATGCATCGTGTGCGCGAGCACGTGCTCCTGCGCGCTGTCCCACGGGAGCAGCGTTCCGTCGAGCCAGATCGTGTCGACCTTCTTGATGGCCATAGCCGCTTCGTACCAACCTCGCGTTTAGATCACAAGCGCGAGACTTGCTCACGGGTGACGCGGTGCGGCTGCGCACACTCGTACGCACCGAAGACGAACGCGTATGCGCGCGAAGATCACTCTCCGCGATCGATTGCGCGTGACGTGCCAGCCGAGCTCCACGGGCTGATCGTGAACCGCGCACCCGCGAGCGGATCGAGCGCGCCCTCGAGTCACCGATCACGAGCTCGGCGCGAGCCGTGGTTGCATCGGCGAAGCCGCGGCAGCTTCGACCTCGTTCAAAAGCGCACCGTCGCACATAGGGATCACTCTCGGCCATGTCGAGGCGGCAGGGATCGCTCTCAGGTGCCGTACTCGGTGGCCCGCGCGGCTCGCGGTCGGCCCCGCCGATCCGAAAAATGCGCTTAGATCCAGGCCGCTTGCACCGGCGGCCTCGAACAGCCGTTCGACGCTGTTGTCTCATGGTGCAGGCCTGAAACACCCGACGCCAACGTGGCTGCCAGATCGGCCGGGGCTGTCACTGCCCAGCACGATACCTTGACAGCTGGCGCCGGCCGCATTACCCAAAGCCTCGAAAATCCTCGACGATGCGCGAACTCTACGAAGTACTCCAGGTCGAGAAGGGCGCGAGCCAGGCCGATCTAAAAAAAGCCTATCGGAAGCTCGCGCAAGAGTTCCATCCCGACAAGAACCCTGACGACAAGTCCGCCGAGGACAAGTTCAAGGAATGCGCGAACGCGTACCAGATCTTGTCCGATGACGATCAGCGCGCGGCCTACGACCGCTACGGCTTCGATGGCTTGCGTGGTCGCGGCCAGGCCGGTCCGCAGAACGTCGAGGACGTATTCTCGGCGTTCGGTGATCTGTTCGGCGATTTCTTCGGCGGCCGCGGTGGGGGTGGGCAAGGCCGTCGCCAAGCGCGCGGAGCGGACCTCCGCATCGATCTCGAGCTCGCCTTTCCCCAAGCCGTCTGGGGCGTGACCAAAGAGGTCAAAGTCTCGCGCGATATTCCGTGCACCGGCTGCCAGGGCTCCGGCGCTGCGGCCGGCACCAAGCCCGAGGTCTGCAAGACCTGTCAGGGCAAAGGCCAGGTCGTGCACTCGCAGGGCTTCTTCATGGTCCAGTCGACATGTCCGCACTGTCGCGGCGCGGGTAAGCAGATCAAGGAAGCATGCGGGGATTGCCGCGGTCGCGGTGTTCAGTCCGAGACCTCCACGTTGTCGGTGACCGTGCCAGCCGGCGTCGACGATGGGCAGACCCTGCGCCTCGCAGGTAAAGGCGAGACCGCACCGGGTGGCACCACCGGTCATCTCTACGTGGTGCTCCACGTCCAGGGCGATGAGAGGTTCAAGCGCGACGAGGCCGATGTCGTCACCGAGATTCCGATCAGCTTCGTCAAGGCCGCACTCGGTGGTGAAGTCGAAGTCCACACGCTCGAAGAGAACGTGACGGGCTCGGCGATGGTCGAGCTCAAGCCCGGCACGCAGCCAAACGACGTCACCGTCCGCCGGGGTCAGGGCATCCCGCGCATCAGTGGTGGCGGCCGTGGTGATCAGGTGATCCAGTGGAAGGTCGAGATCCCGAAGAAGCTCAGTCAGAAGCAGCAAGACCTGCTGCGCGAGCTCGCGACGGACCTAGGCGAAGACGTCAAGGCGGAGAAGCGCGGCTTGTTCGGCCGCAAAAAGTAGCTCGACGCTCGCGATCGGCTCAGCGCGGGATCATCAGCTTTATCTCGACACGGCGGTTCGCGAGCCGGCCCTTGGCCGTGTTGTTGTCGGAGACCGGATCTTCGGCACCCACACCGTCGACGACGATCCGGCCGGCGGGCACACCCGCGGCGACGAGCGCTTGACGCACGGCTTCGGCGCGACCGTGCGCGAGCTGGGTAGCGATCGAATCGAGATCCGGCGCCGGTTGGCCCTGCTCGGGCGGGGTCGCGAACGCCTTGGCCTCGCGATCATCGGTGTGACCGACGAGCACGACCTTGATCGAAGGATGGTCCGCCATGGTCTTGGCGATCTTCGTGATCGACGGCTGCGCCGAGTCGCGCACCGCGGTCTCGCCTTCGGCGTAGATCAGGCCTTCGACCGTGCCCTTGAGCCGCTCGACATCGGCGGGAACGGTGTCGGGGCAACCGTCATCGTCCTCGAAGCCATTCATGGTCTCGGGCTGCATCGGGCACTTGTCGGCGATATCGAGGACGTGATCGCCGTCGTTGTCGATATCCGGGCAGCCATCCTCGTCCTCGAAGCCGTCGAAGTCCTCGGGACGATCCGGACACTGATCCTTCGCATCCGGGATGCCATCGCCATCGCGATCGGGCGGCGGTGCATTCGCGATCACCTCGGTCGACGAGCGCGCGTGCTTCTCGCCAAGATGAAAGTCGATGCCGATGTTGAACTCGGCCTCGTAGCCAAAGATCGGCGGGTTCTCGCCGGGAATGATCGCGAAGCGCGCATCGAGCCGGAACGAGAAACCCTTGTCGGTGTTGATCCGTCCGCCCGCACCGAGATAGCCCTCGCCGATCACGCCGGAGTTGAGCGTCTTGCGCGCGGAGGACAGCCCGATGGGGACGCCAATCCCGATCACGAGGAACGGCTGGACGCGGCGGCCGGGCATGAGCTCGAACCGGAACTGGACGCGTGGATCGAGCCAGTAAATGTCGGCCTGGATCGCGCCCATCGGGGTGGTGGTCTTGGTCGAGCTGAACGCGAATTCGAGCTCGGGGAAGAACCACGCGATGCCGAAGTTCTTCGCGACCCGTGCACCAAAGGCGACGCCGTTCTGGAGCATCGGATGGGCCGGCTCGCCATCGATGTAGCCGAGCGCAGAGTGCTGGCTAAAGATTCGTGGACCGAGGAAGGCACCGAGCTGGGTCGAATCAGCCGAATCATCGGCCGCCGCGACCACAGGTGTGAACAGGACGAGTAGCGCGGCGAAACCCCGAAGCATCTCGCACATCATAGCCGCCTTACAGACGGCTTACACGCCGTGGGGTGGTCACGTGACAGTATGAGGTGTGCGCGTCCTGGTGGTCGAAGATGAACCGAGCTTGCGCGAGGGCATTTCAGACCTGCTGCGCGGCGACGGGCACACCGTCACGGCCGTCGGAGATGGCGTCGCCGGTGTCCAGACCGGGCTCGCGGAGACCTTCGATCTGGTCGTCCTCGATCTGATGCTGCCTCGGCTCGATGGGACCGAGGTGTGTCGCCGTTTGCGCGCGGCACGTCCGGGGCTGCCGATCCTGATGCTGACCGCGATGGGGTCCGAGGACGACAAGGTGCGCGGGCTCTCGCAGGGCGCGGACGATTACGTCACCAAGCCATTCTCCGCGCGCGAGCTGCTCGCTCGGTTGAGGGCCCTCGGGCGGCGTGCGCCGGCGACCGAGTCGCTCGATGAAGTCGTGGTCGATGGCGCGACGATCGATCTGGCGCGCATGGTCGTCGTGCGCGGTGATCAGCGCAGCACTCTGACCCCGCGCGAGGTCGGCATCGTGCGCTGGCTGTACAAGCACCAGGATCGCGTGGTCACCCGAGCCGAGCTGCTCGAGCACGTGTTCGGTCAGCGCGGCGATCTGCAGACCCGCGCGGTCGACATGGCGATCGCGGTGCTGCGCAAGAAGCTCGAGCTCGATCCGGCCAGGCCACAGCTGATCACCTCGGTCAAAGGAGCGGGCTACGCGTGGCGGCTCAAGCGCTAAGTCAAGCCCGACATGCGCGGCGGTCTAACATCGCGATCGTCGCCATGTTGCTCGTCGGCGTGCTCGCGGCGTTGCTCGGCGGCTGGGGGCTCACCGGCTGGCAGGAGGTCCGGGCGCGCCAGGCGAGCGCCGAGCTCGTACCGGTCGCGGCGGCCTCGGCGCGTGCGGGCGAGCTCGCGCGCGAGCTCCGAGGCGAGCTCGATCAACTCCTGGTGCGCGAGGCGCGGCGACCGTACTTCCACTATCAAAACTTGTTTCACGATCCGCGCGCCTCGCCGGGACCGAGCGTGACGCCCTCGCCACTCGCGATCGGGCCCGACGATCCACTCGTGCTTGGCTACTTCCAGATCGACGTCAATGCGAAGGTCACGACGCCCGCGCTCAACGACATGTTTCCACAGCTCTCGGATACCAAGCGGCTCGTCGAGCACCGCGCATTTCGCGACGTGGTGACCGCGCAGCTCGCGGTGGCGCTCGCACCCGAACGTGCGAAGGATGTGGTCAATGTCGCGGAGACCGTCGAGGCCCCTAGGCACGGGACGCGCGAGGCGCACACGTACGAGATCGATTCGAGCTCGTACGCCCAGAACACGAATGCGAACCGGGTCTACGGCAATCCGGACGCGCTGACCGCGAACGAAAAGGAAGAGGTCGAGAGGATCGGCCCGCCACCGACAGGCGCGCGAGATCCGCCCAAGCCCACTCCGGCTACCCACATCGGACGTACCGTGAAGTCGACGATCACGATCTCGTTGTCGTCGCTCGAGTGGCGCACGCTGTCTTTCCTGGCCGCGCCCGCGCTCGTCGCCGTGCGCCAGGTCTCGACGCCAGATGGTAACTTCACGCAAGGCTTCGTCGTCGATCGCGCCGCGCTCACGCGCTGGCTCGCGGGCCATGCAGGCGAGCTCGTCGCCGAGCTCCACACCAATGAACATGCGCGCGCGGTCACCGAGCTCGTGTCCGGCTGGGAGCTGACGGTCGCGCCGAAGTCGAGCGCGCTTGACGCCGCGAGGCACGACGCCACGCAGATCGCGACGACGTTCTTGATCTGGTTCGTGACGGTCGGGTCGATCGCAGTGCTCGCGGCGCTGCTCGTCGTGTGGTTGGTCGTGCGCGCCGAGCGCTACGCGCGCGAGCGCAACCAGTTCGCGGCGGCGGCCGCGCACGAGCTCCGCACGCCGCTCGCAGGTCTCCAGCTCTACGGTGACATGCTCGCCGACGGGCTCGGCGACCCGATGAAGGTGCGCGACTACGCAAAGCGGATGAGCGAAGAAGCCTCGCGGCTCGGCCGCGTGGTCTCGAACGTACTCGGGTTCTCGCAGCTCGAGCGCGGTAACCTGAGCATCGCGAGTAAGCCCGGGAACCTCGCCGTCGCGTTGAAGGGGCTCGCCGAGACCGTCGAGCCCGCGCTCGATCGCGCGGGTGCGGTGCTCGATCTCGAGGTCCCCGACGAGCTGACGGCGAGCTTCGATCGCGACGCGCTCGCGCGGATCATTGGCAACCTGCTCGATAACGCCGAGAAGTACGCGCGCGCAGCCGACGACCGCACGATCCATCTGTCGGCGGCGAGGGTCGGCAGTACGATCGAGATCACGGTGCGCGATCACGGGGCTGGCGTCGCGAACCCGGCGAGCCTGTTCAAAGCGTTCGCGCGCGGCGGCGCTGCGGATGGGCCCGCGGGCCTCGGTCTCGGGCTCGCGCTGTCGCGCTCCCTCGCGCGCGCGATGGGCGGCGAGCTCGCGTACCGTGCAGCGAAGGACGGCGGCTCGATCTTCGTCGTCACGCTCGCGTGAGCCGGCCTGAACGTAAATTCCACGGCGCGTTGCGAATTGTGACGCGGGGTCCACGCTGGCCCGCGCTCGACGTGATCACATTCCGAGCCGCGCGTCCGCTACGACCTCGGTGACTCGCCTCTGTGGCAATCAGGCGTTCGCCCCGCGTTCGAACGTTGGGAGCGTGGCGCCGGCCGAGTCACCGAGGCAGAACACCCGCAGCTTTGGGCGGCTGCTCGCTACTTTCCGCAGCCCGCTACTTGAAATTGTTCTTCCACTCGCGGCGCTTGGCGAACTCGTCATCGCTGTCGGCGCGCAGAAATGGATTCGTATCGCGCTCGAGCTTGATCGTCGAGGGCGTCGACGGTGTCTCCAGCGCGGCGATCCGGTTCTTGATCTTGTAGTTGTTCGGCTCGGCGGCGATCGCGAACTTGAGGTTAGCGGCGGTGTACTCGTGGCCAAAATACACCAAGGTCGTCGGGGGTAGCGCGGCGAGCTTGCCGAGCGACGCGCGCATCATCGCCGGATCGCCTTCGAACACGCGACCACAGCCCGCAGCGAACAGCGTATCGCCGGTGAACACGACGCCTGGGTCCTCGACGTGAAAGCTGACCGCGCCGAGCGTGTGGCCCGGATTTAGGATCACGTGTGCCTTCACGTTTTCGAGCGCGACGATGTCGCCATCATTGACGAGCTTCGTGATGCAGCGCCGAGTCTCGGGCTTGAGCTTCTCCGCATCGATCGTGCTGATCACGACCTCGATCCCGGGGTGCTGGTCGACGAGGTCGCTGACCCCACCGGTGTGGTCCCAGTGATGATGAGTGCACCAGATCGCGGCGAGCGTGACCTCTTCCTTTGCGAGTGCGGCCTCGATCGGCGCAGCTTCGGAAGGGTCGACGACCGCGGCACGCGTGCCGCTGATCACGAGGTACGCAAAGTTATCGCTGAGGCAGGGAACGGCGACGACGCGCATCCACAAAGGATGGCGTATGGTCACCTCCATGTCGATGCTCGAGCTCATGGGGTTGGGCAAGGACTATGGCGATCGGACGGCGGTCAAGGCGCTCGAGCTGGTCGTCAAGAAGGGCGAGATCCTCGGCCTGCTGGGACCGAACGGTGCTGGCAAGACGACCACCATCTCGATGGTGTGTGGCGTCGTCACGCCGACGAGAGGGCGGGTCGTGGTCAGCGGCACCGAGCTCGCGAAGCAACCGCGCATCGCGAAAGCCAAGCTCGGCTACGTGCCGCAGGACCTCGCGCTCTACGAAGAGCTCACCGCGACCCAGAACCTGACGTACTTCGCGGCGCTCTATGGCATCCACGGCGCACTCGCCGCCGAGCGGGTGACGTGGGCGCTGAGCGTGGTCGGCCTAAGCGATCGCGCGACCGATGTCGTGAAGACCTACTCGGGTGGCATGCAGCGGCGGCTCAACATCGCCGCGGGCTTGGTCCACAAACCGGAATTGCTGGTGCTCGACGAGCCGACGGTCGGCGTCGATCCTCAGAGCCGCAACTACATCTTCGAGACCGTGCGCACGCTGCGCGCGAGTGGGATGACCGTGATCTACACGAGCCATTATATGGAAGAAGTCGAGGCGCTCTGCGATCGAGTCGCGATCATGGACGGCGGCGCGATCGCGGCCCTGGGCACGATCCCCGAGCTCGTCGCGAAGTATGCCGGGAAGGGCATCGAGATCGAGATCGTGGGAGATGTCGACGCGGCCGAGACCGCCGCGAAGGCACACGCAACGGTGACGCGCGAGCATGGCGTGCTGCGCATCGAGCCGACCGCGGGCCTCGCCCCGGTGATCGCGGCGATCGAGGCGACTGGGGTAACGATCGCGCGGATCGAATCGCGGCAGGCGAGCCTCGAGACCGCGTTCCTCGCGTTGACCGGCAAAGCCTTGCGAGACGTCGCGTGATCGGCGCCTCGATTCGCAAAGAGGTCTGGTTGCTGATGCACGACCGCGGTCGCTTGCTCAGCCTGTTCGCGCTGCCCGTCGTGTTCATGGTCGTGTTCGGCTCGATGTTCAAGCTCGGTCCGGACGCGGGCGAATTGCAGAAGATCGGCATCACGCATGGCGCCGATGACGCGCGCGGCGCGGCGATCGAGAAGGCGTTGAACGAGACGCCCGGCTTCGTGGCCGAGCCGTTCGTCTCGGGCGACGAGTTGCGCGCCGCAGTCGTCCACACCAAGATCGCCGCCGGTTTGATCGTCCCAAAGGGCTTTGGCCCCGACAATCCGATC
>Ga0209724_1004825_pt1 | contig 10498 bp, 9 predicted proteins | sample grotaG_FD_184143 | JGI IMG/M metagenome (GOLD analysis project Ga0209724, IMG submission 184143) | Glacier valley bacterial and archeal communities from Borup Fiord, Nunavut, Canada, to study Microbial Dark Matter (Phase II) -... | ecosystem: Environmental > Aquatic > Freshwater > Ice > Glacier ... | reverse complement strand
ACGCCGCCTCGGGGTCGCGGGGCGGGTTTTCGGCCGTCGGGAAGACATCCTCCCACCGCAAATTCAAGTCGGGCAGCGTGGCGCGGGGCACGGGGCCGGGGCCGGCGTATTCGCCCACGAGGCGGTAGCGGGCGGTGGTTTCGTCCCGCACGAACACGCTCAGGCTGTGGGCCAGCGGGTCGGCGAGCCAGTATTCGCGCACCCCATTTTCTTCGTAGAGGTCGAACTTGTCTTTCCAGTCGCGGGACTGGGTGCCGGGCGAGGTCACCTCGACAATGAGGTCGGGAGCGCCCAGGCAGCCTTGTCCATCGAACCGAGCCGGGGGGCCAAGCACTACGCACAAGTCGGGCACCACCACGAAGGAATAACCGGTCGGCGTGGCCCCGTTCGTGCCACGCGCCGCAAAAGCTACCGAGGTGCGTGGTAAGCACCGCCCGCCGCTGGCCCGTGCAGCAGGCAGCAATGCTCCCAGCAACTCCCCGACCGTGCGCTGATGTGGCTCGCTGGTAGCCAGAGCCGGCAGCAGACGGCCATGCAGTAACTCTTCCCACCCTTCGAACTGCCAGCTCAGGTAATCCGCGTAGGAGTACGTGCCCTGAAGGTCGAGTTGGGCGAAACTGGTAACGGGGATGCTCATCGCCTGAATTTAAGAGCAGCGGGTGTGGCGTGGGTTTCTAACTTGCGGTTGCAGGGCACCAATCTGCGGGTCGGAGACCCGCGCTACGCCCAAAAATACGCCCCCGCCTGCACCAACAGCACCCCGTCGGTGAGCAGGGCGAAGAAATAGTCGCCCCGCGCCGGGTGGGCCGCCGCGATGACTGCGGCCGCCAGCGCGCCCGGCCCCAGCACGGCCAGCGGAGCCGCCCCGCGCGCCAGCCCGCACGCGACCGAAGCCGCCAGCAGCCCCAGCGCCACGGCCCGCGCCCCGCCCACACCCAGCCAGACCGGAAACGTGCGCAAGCCCGCCGCGCGGTCCGGGGCCAGGTCCCGAATGTCGAAGACGATGGCCAGGGCCGCCACCAGGCAAAACCGCTGGGCCAGCAGCCCGCCCGTAGCCGCCAGCGGCACCCGCAGGGTGAGCGCCGGCAGGCTCACCGTGACCAGCGTCCAGACCCCGGCGATGAGAAACACCTTGAGCAGCGGCACCTCGCGCGGGGCGTGCCAGCGGCCGCCCCAGCGCAGCAGCGGCCACGAGTAGCCCAGGGCCAGCGCCGCCAGCGCGCCCAGCCCCGGCAGCAACGGCAGCCAGCCATCGCGCAGCAAATGATACCCGACCAGCGCCGCCGCGCCGCCCGCCAGCCCCAGCAGGGCCGGGCGGTGGCGCTGCTGCCACGCCTTGCGCGCGGAAGTGCCCGGCGGCTGCCGCTGCTTGAAAGGCAGGGCCGCGTCGAGGTTGTAGGCCAGCAGCGTCGCCCCAAACACGAGCACCGTCACCGACTGTCCCGCCCGCGCCGCACCCGGCCCGCCGAGCAGGCGCAGCGTGGCCGCCGCCTGGGCCGCCGCCGCCAGCGCCAGCCAGCCACTGCCGTAGAGCAGCCAGTCCAGCGGTGAAATAGTGAGGTGGTGAGGTGGTGAGTTTTTCTCGTCGGTCATGGCGAGCGAAGTGCGGTAGTCATCCCTTCGCGTTCGCAGTGGTTGTTTATGTGAGCGGGTCGTAACAATCATCGTTGACGGCACCAACTTGTTACGACCGGAAGGGAAAACTCACCGGTTCACTATCTCACCATTTCACCGCTATAGCCCGCCCCGGAACGACTGCTGATAGAGCGCCACGCTGTCTTCGATGATGCGGTAGGCATCTTCACGGCCCAAAAACTGCTTGACCGTTACCTGCTTGTTTTCGAGGGCTTTGTAGTCCTCGAAGAAGCGCTGCATCTCCAGCATCAGGTGGGGCGGCAGGTCTTCCAGCTCGTTGTAGTGATTGAACGACACGTCGTGGGCAGCCACGGCGATAATTTTGTCGTCCTCCTCGTCCTGGTCCACCATCTGCATCACGCCGATGACTTTAGCCTCGATGAGGCACATGTGGGGCACGTCCACCGAGCACAGCACGAGGATGTCGAGCGGGTCGTGGTCATCGCAGAAAGTTTGCGGGATAAAGCCGTAGGCGGCCGGGTAATGCACGGCCGAAAACAGCACCCGGTCGAGCTTAAGCAGGCCGGAGTCCTTATCCAGCTCATACTTGCCCTTCGAGCCTTTCGGGATTTCGATGATGGCCTGCACGGTCTGGGGCAGGTTGTCGCCGAAGGAGACGTGGTGCCAGGGGTTGAAAATGGGAGTCATAAAAAGTAACACCAAGCCCCAGCTTGGTGCAAATAATGGATGCTTGCGCGGTATGCACCAAGCTAGGGCTTGGTGTTACGTATCACTTCCAACAACGGTACGCCGGAATTGCCGCTGGGTTCTTGGATGTGCAAAAAACGCGCGACCGTGGGCGCGATGTCCACCACTTCGACGGCGCGGGACGACTCGCCGGGGCGGACGTGCCAGCCCCAGAAGAGCAGCGGCACGTGGGTGTCGTAGGCCCAGCTCGCGCCGTGGGTGGTGCCGCGCAGCACGGGGCCAGCGCCTTCGAGGTAGCCAGGGTCGAGCACGAAAAGCACGTCGCCCGAGCGCGGAGCGTAGAAGCCGTTGGTCTGGTAGCGGTTCAGGCCGGTGGTCGAGGCGTTGGCTTGCAGGGCGGTGGCCGTGATGGCCTGGGTGATGTGGGGCTGGGCGCGCAGAATTTCGGCCACTTCGTCTTGAAAATCAGTCAGCTTGAGGCTTTTCTGGGCGAGCAGCGGGCGGTTGAGATAAACCTGCTGATTCTCGAAATCGAGCACCCACTGGCCGGGGCCATGCCGCCGCACGAGCGTGCGCGTGAGCGTGTCGCGGACGGCCGCCGCGCTCACGCCGCCGCCGGGGAGCCGGTGCGCTTGCAGAAACGCGGCGGCCTGGTCGGCCCCGTGGTCGGCGGTCAGAAAGACGAGCGCCTGGCCCGCGCCGGCTTGCCGGTCGATGGCCGCGAGCAGGCGGGCCAGGTCGCGGTCGAGGCGCAAATACGTGTCTTCGGTTTCGATGGCCGCTCGACCGAACTGGTGGCCCACGTAATCGGTCGAGCTGAAGCTCAGGGCCAGAAAATCGGTCTGGCCGGGGCGCTGGCCCATCTGCTCCTGGCGCAGGGTTTCGAGGGCGAAGTCGCAGGTGAGCGAGTTGCCGAAGGGCGTGGAGCGAATCAAATCCAGGTTCTGGGTGGGCGCGCCGCTGGGTTTTTCGCCCGACGCGGCTTTGGTGGCGACCACGCCCGCCGGCAGCGAGCCGCTGAGCCGGGGCAGCTCGTGCGGGAAAACCGGTTTTTCTTCGCCTTTATAGGGCACTTCCCAGGCTACGTCGTCAGCGGAGCTTTCGGTGTATTGGGCGAGGGGCAGCAGCGTCGTCCAGGGCTGGCTCAGGTAGCGGGCGGCGTGGCCGGCGGCGTTGAAGCGTTGCACCCAGCCCGGCAGCTCGTTCGTGTAAAACGTGCTGGTAATGAAGGCCCCGTTGGTGCCGTCGTACCAGTAGGCGGCCGACGCGGCGTGGCCCGCCGGCAGGATGCTGCCCCGGTCTTTGATGCAAACCCCGATGACCTTGCTCTGGAAGTTGGTGGCCAGGCGCAGTTCGTCGGTGATGGTGGTGCTCAGCAGCAGGCGCGGCGACATCTGCCCGGCCGCCGGCGAGCCACCCACGGCCTGCACCGTTTTGTCGTCGGTGCAGTAGGTGGGGCGGCCGGTTTCGCGCACGAACCAGTTGTTGCCCACGATGCCGTTGGTGGCGGGGGTCGTGCCGGTGTAGATGCTGCTGTGGCCGGGCGCGGTGTAGGTCGGCACGAAGTTGTAGTGGGCGCTTTCAAAGCTGAAGCCCTCACCGAGCAGCCGCCGGAAGCCGCCCACCCCGAACTTGTTCCAGTAGCGGTAGAGGTAGTCGTAGCGCATCTGGTCCACGACGATGCCCACCACGAGGCGCGGCCGGGCCAACGGGCCGTTGGCGCGGGCCGGCGCGGGCCGCTGAGGCTGATGGTTGGGCGGAGGCAGGGCTTGAACTTGACTTGAAGGCTGCGTCTGAGTTTGAGCTTGAGGCTGAGGCTTCTGAGGAGCCGGCAGCGGCCGGGTTGCGGCCGGGGCGGCGGGCGCGGGCCGCCGGGTGGGCACCTGCGCCAGCGCGGGCCAAATCAACATATTCAGCAAGCTCAGCAACAATATCCTTTTCATCTAAAAGCCGGTAAAGCGGGGCCGGCAAAGATACCCGCCGCTTCGGCCGAGGCCAGGTTACGGCTGGGTTACGTAGCGGCGTAGCGCGGACTCTGCGAGTCCGCGCGTGCTATCGTTAATTCAGCCAACTCACGCGCGGACTCGCAGAGTCCGCGCTACTTCTCCCCCAAATGCCCAACCTCCAAGCCCTCATCTTCGACATGGACGGGGTACTCGTCGACAATACCCTGTTCCAGGCCCGTGCTTTGCAACTTTTCCTGCGCGACCAGCACCTCGAAGGCGACGCTTACGAAATGCTGCGCCGCTTGAACGGTGCGCCCATCAGCGGGATTCTGCAAGAAGTATTGCCCGACCCGCAGCCTGCCGACGAACAGCTCAGTGCCCTGGCCGAGCAACGCGACCTGCTCTACCGGACCTTGTACTGGGATGAGCGCCGGGCGATGCCGGGCCTGGTCGGGTTTCTGGAAGCGGCCCGCGCGGCGGGTCTCCAAGTCGGCCTTGGCTCCGGCTCGGGCGAAGCCAGCATCGCCTACATCCTCGACGGGCTGGACTTGCGCCGCCATTTCGACGCGGTGGTGGGCAAAGACGACGTGGACCGGGGCAAGCCCCACGGCGACACCTACGCCACGACGGCCAACAAGCTCGGCGTAAAACCCGAACACTGCGTCGTGTTCGAGGATGCCGTCCTCGGCGAGCAGGCCGCTTACCGCGCCCGGATGCACTGCGTGGCCGTCACGTCGAGCCTGCCGGGCCAGGCGTTTCAGGCGCCGCTGGCGTTTATCCGCGACTTTACAGAATTGAGTGTCGGGCGGTTGCAAGAGTTGTTCACGGGCGTGGGCGTGGCTCTGCGGGCGACGTAGCGCGGACGCTGCGAGTCCGCGCGTGGGACGGCTCGAACAACGACAATACGCGCGGACGCGCGGCATCCGCGCTACGCTACTTCCTCACCAGACCGGGAGCGGCGGGGGCGGCAAAGGCGGCTTGGACAAGGGTGGCAGCCAGGGCGGCAGCCGAAAAAACCGCTCCCGATACAGCGCCGCCGTTACTTCATCGCCGGGCAAAACGCTATTGACGTATTGCCAGCCCTGCCACAGGTTCAGGCAGATGCAAGCCAGCAGCACGGCGCGGGCGGGGCCTCGCCAGCGGGCGGCCGGGCCACCGGGGCTGGTGGCGGCCACCACCGCCCCCAGCGGCAAAGCGAGCAGCGGGTAGATGCTCACCAGCGGCCGGGTGCTGAAGCCCCAGCCGTACCACCACTGCTCCCAGCTGAAAGTGAGGTAGAGCACGGCCGGCAGCAGCAGCAGCAGGGCCGTCAGCGCCGCCGGCACGGCGCGCCGCAACGGCGGCAGGCCGGCCGTCAGCACCAGCGCGGCCAGCGGCGTATAAACGAACCAGCCCTTGCGGATGCTGAACAAGCCCGCCAGAATTTGCGGGTGCTTAAAGTCGAAGTGCTCGTTTTGGTAAGCATTGAGCAGCCAGTGGCCGCTCACGTAGTGCCAGAACCAGAATTGCAGGCTCACCACCCCGGCCCCCAGCGCGAGCGCCAGCGCCAGCTGCCCCGCGTGGCGCGCCCACAGGGCGGGCCGCTGCCGCCAGGCCGCCGCGCTGCTCAGGCCCCAGGCCAGCGGCACGAGCACGTACACCGCTTCGCTGAAGCGGGTGAGCACGGCCAGCCCCAGAAACAAGCCAATGCCGGCGGCCCAGCGGCGGCGCGGGGTTTCGTACCAGCGGGCGGTGCAGTAAAGCAGCGATGCCTGCCACAGAAACAGCACCGAGTGCGACATGGCCGCGTCGTGGCTGGCGTAAACGAAGAAGTTGGTGCCCAGCCCGATACCGGCCAGCGCCCAGGCCACGGTGGCATCGGGGTAGTAGCGGCGCAGCAGCCGGCGCAGCACCCACAGCCCCAGGCAGGCGTAGGCCAGCCCGCCTAGCATGGCCGCTTCCTGATAAGGCCAGGAAAACCCGTTGGCGGGCCAGCCCGTGCGCCGGGCATACGCGTGCGCGCCACCAAACCAGGGCAGCTGGCTCAGGGCCATGCCCAGCGGGTATTTAGTGGCGTAGTTCCCGTTGGGCAGCGCCTGCAGGCCGAGGCGACTCAGGGAGTGCTCACGGCTGTCGTTGGTGTGCTGCCGCACGATGGTGGCCAGCGAATCGGGCCGGCCGGGGTCGTGGTAGAGCAGCGTGGCCGACAAGTACGACAGGTAGCCGCCCCCGTCCCAGGTAAACACCTCGCCGGCATACCAGCGCTTTCGCTGGTACATTGAGGTGGTCCAGTTACGCTGGACAGTTTAGGGCACTAAATTGAAGGAGCTGTTGATGAGTGTGATACGGTGTCTGGTAGTCGATGCTGGAATGCAGGCGCTCGTGATTGTAGTAGTCAAAATAGTCGGCGACGCTGGCTTGGGCGTCGGCCAGGTCGGCAAAAACGGGCCGCTCGCGAACTTCGAGCACCTCCGTTTTGAGGCGGGACCAGAGGCTCTCGGCCTGGGCATTATCGTAACAGTCGCCGCGCCGGCTCTGCGAGCGGACGGCCTGGTGGTCGTGGAGCAGCTGGCGGTAGGCATTGCCACAGTACTGCCCGCCGCGGTCGGAGTGGACGACGAGGCCCGACGTGGGCGGCTGCGACCAAAAGGCTCGTTGTAAGGCCCTGGTCACCAATTCCTCGGGCATGGTAGCCCCGACCTGCCAGCCGACTACTTGCTTACTGGCCATGTCCTGAAAAGCGCACAGGTAGGCCCAGTCGCCGTTGGCCAGCGGCAGATAGGTGATATCGCTTACCCAGACCCGGTTGGCCTGGGTCGGCTTGGGCTGGTCGAGCAGGCGGTTCGGCGCGCAGCGCAGCCCGTGGGTCGAGTCCGTGGTGCGCGGGGTAAAGGCCTTGGGTTGCAGCGCATGCAGGCCCCGGCGGCGCATGACCGTGCGTAGCCGCTGCCGCCCCACGCGGTAGCCCTTGCGGCGCAGTTCGACACGCAGCCGCCGCGTACCATAGCAGCGTTTATGCACCCCAAATGCCTTGACCAGGGCCGTTTCCCAAGCCGGCTCTCGCGGTGCTACCTTTTGGTGTTGAGCTTGTTGCCACGCGTAGTAGCCGCTGGCCGGCACCGCCACCAACTGGCAGAGCAGGCGTACGGGATAGTGGTCGCGTTGCGCCTCGATGAAACGGTAACGGCTCATTGGTCCGGTGTCTGCGAGAAGATGGCAATGGCTTTTTTTAAAATTTCCAGTTCCTGCGCCTGCCGCCGATTGGCGGCGCGCAGCTGGCGCAACTCGGCCGCCGTGGCCGGGTCCAGCTCCGCCCCGCGGGCAGCCGCCACCGGCGTAAGCGCTTCCTTTTGCCACTTATAAATGCGTTTGGGGTCGATATTTAGGGCGCGCGCCGCGGCCTGCGTCGAGCGGCTTTCACTGGCCAGGCGCAGGGCCTCGGCCCGGAAGGCGGCATCATAGCGCCGACGTTTGGTAGGTGGGGGGCTGTCTTTCATGACGTTCGAAAGATAAGACCCTATTCTGTCCACAATTACCCGACCACCTCACATCACCGCCAGCAACAACCCTACTACCAACCAAAAAACCGCGCGTGACTTCATGGGCGCAAGCTACGCGGCCGGGGCCGGGGCCGAAGCGCCGGGCACCGGGGCGGGTGCCGCCAAGTACGTGCCGCACACCGGGCAGGTGCGCAGCGCGTCGTTGGCCCAAAACCCGTTCATGATGGGCGGCAGCTGGGCCACGATGTCGGTGATGACGGCGAACTCCTCGTGGAGCTTGTGACCGCAGTTTTCGCAGTACCACTGGAAGCCGTCCCGCTCGCCGGGGCGGCGGTAGCGCTCCAGCACCAGGCCCAGCGTGCCGGCCGGCCGGCGCGGCGAGTGCGGCACGTTGGCCGGCAGCAAAAACAGGTCGCCGGCTTTGATGAGCACGTCCACCGGCCGGCCGTCCTCGATAATCTTGACCGTGATGTCGCCCTCGATTTGGTAAAAGACTTCCTCGCCGGCATCGACGTGGTAGTCTTTGCGGGCGTTGGGGCCGCCCACGACCATGACGATGAAGTCCTGGTTGTCGTGGAAAACCTGCTGGTTGCCGACGGGCGGTTTGAGCAGGTGGCGGTGGTCGGCAATCCACTGCGGGAAGTTGAAGGGGCGGGCGATGGGCATGGCAAAAGAGAAAACGAAGGGCGAGCGGCTACCTACCCGGTTGAGCCTGTTTTTGTTGCCGGGGTCTGGGCCAGGAGCGCGGCAAGCGCTGAATCGGCTAACTCAACCAGCTTTTCCGCCATTCAACCCTCAACGGGCACTCGGGGCCGGGGGCCGATGCTCGTAGAGCAACACCAGGCCGGTGGGCGAGCGGTAAATCGGGCGGTAGGCTTCGGCGAGCTGGCGCAAGGCGTAGCGGGTGTTAGCCGGGGCGCGGCGGGCCGTGTCGGGCGCGCCCCAGAGCAGGACGTAGTCGGGGGCCGGGGCGGCGGGGCGCGGGGCGAGGTCGAGGCGGTTGGGTAGGCTGTCGGGCTGGCTCAGGCGGTCCTGGCCGGGCCGCCACCTGAGCGGGAAGTAGCCGACCCTGGCCTCGTAGTTTTCCAGGCAGCTCAGGTCGCGCTCCACGGCCAGGTAGCCGGCGGCGTGGGCGAACACGTCGATGTAGCTGCCGTATTCGCGGCCGTTGGGCATGTGCGTGACGTGGGCCAGCCGCAGCGGGACCAGCGTGCGGCCCGGCCGCAGGTGCGCCGCCGCCGACCGGTACTCGTCCAGGCCGGTGTGCAGCGTCTGGTAGCGGCCAAACCGAAACCCGAGGAAGACCGTGGCCACCACCGAGCCGGCCAGCAGCAGCGCCCGGCGCATGGCGGCCGAGTAGGGCACCGTGGCGAGCGCCCCGAGCAAGGCCAGGTAGCTGAGCAGCGCCAGCCGGGGGCGAATGATGCTGCCGCCGGCCAGGCTTTCGGGCAGTATCGTGTAACCCAGGCCCAGCAGCAGCACGCCCAGCGCCCAGGCTCCCGCCGGCGCCAGAGCGCGGCCCCGGGAGTGCTGCCAGGCGGCGTAGAGCAGGGCCGCCAGCAGCCACGCCGTCAGCATGAGCCGGTAGCTGCCCTCGGCCTGGCCCATGTAGCGCAACGGCTCCAGGGTGAGCCAGTCGTGGAGCCGCTCCGCTACCTGGGGCAGGCTGGCGGCGGCGGCGGGAGCCGCCGCCCCGCCCGCGCCGCCCTGCCGCCACAGGTACCAGCCCAGCAGCGGCAGCGTCGGCCCAAACGCCCACGCCACCGGGCCGAGCGCGGCCAGCAGTCGCCGCCCCAGGCCCGACCTACCCGGTCCGGTCGGCCCAATCGGCTCACTCGGCTCACTCGCTCCATTTAGTCCGCGCCCGGCTGGCGGTTTTAGCGCCTGCTCCAGGCTGAGCAAACCCAGCAGCAAGCCGCCCGTCAGGTAAGCCAGCGGGTGGGCCAGGTACAGCCCCGACACCAGGCCCATCAGCCGCCACTGCGCCCGGCGGCGGCCGGCCGGCGGTGTCGATGGCGGGGCGAAATGACGTTTCCAGTAGCCCAGCACCAGCGCCAGCAGCACCAGGCTCAGGCAAAAGTTGTAGAAGCCGAACTGCAACACGGCGCTGTACACGAGCGGGAACGCGAGCACGGCCAAAAAGCCCGCCGCCGGCTGCCAGCCGCGCACCAGGTAGCGCACGGCCAGCGGCAGGCCCGCCACGTAGAGCGTGAGCACGGCTTTCTCGGCCAGCCAGGGCGGTAGCATCGTCAGCAGGCCCGCCAGCAGCGCGTGGCTCAGGTAGTTGGGTTCCGGGTTGAGGTTGAAGCGGAACAGGGCATGAAACCGGCTGTCGGGGTCGAGCAGCATCGCCTTCAGCACCCAGGCGTTGTAGAGGTGGGCCGGCCCGTCGGCGGTGGCGAAGTAGCGAAAAGCCCAGACCGGAACCAGGTGCAGCCCCAGCAGCGTGGCGAATAACCCGCGCTCCAGCCGCTCGAACGACCACGGGAAAGAAAATGACCGCATACCAGGCGCTTACGACGAAAAACACGGCCAACCCCCACCCGCAGAGTCGATACGTTCTGTGTGTTGGGGTTGGGGGGCCGTTGTCATGCGGAGCGCAGCGAAGCATCTCGCGTGGTGCAGTAACCTCAATCGTTAGCAACGAAGCGAGCAGTTGATTCTACTGCACCACGCAAGATGCTTCGCTGCGCTCTGCATGACAACGGCCCCCAATACCCAATACTCAACGCCCAGAAACAGCGCCTATCGACTCCGCCCCCACCCATTGTACTGACTCGCTGAGCCGCT
>Ga0209724_1004821_pt1 | contig 10505 bp, 7 predicted proteins | sample grotaG_FD_184143 | JGI IMG/M metagenome (GOLD analysis project Ga0209724, IMG submission 184143) | Glacier valley bacterial and archeal communities from Borup Fiord, Nunavut, Canada, to study Microbial Dark Matter (Phase II) -... | ecosystem: Environmental > Aquatic > Freshwater > Ice > Glacier ... | reverse complement strand
TTATCCTTTTTATGATAAAAAAAGGATAAAATACTCTTTGTTGATTCGTGTAAACATATGATAGCCAATTAAATAATGATGGCATGGGGTTGGTTGGTTTTTTTGTTCCATGGTAGTGAAAATTCAGATTGGCAACATTGTTAATAACTTTGTTTATAAAAAAAAAATAGCGATAAATGTAACACATTCAGAATATGTATTTTATATTTATTATTGTCATTGATTGATTTAGCGTGATAAAAACTGAGGAATTTTGGATTTTATCATAAAATTCACGGCATAAGAACTTTGTATTTCTAATTTTTAAAATCTTTTTTATCGCTTTTTATAACTTAAATAATGCGAACTGCTCCTACCCTGATGGTGTTTTTTGGAAATAGCTGGAAACATATTTTAGATAATAAAATGTGTTTTGCTGATGGTCGATGCAATCGGCTTTCCTACTATTGTTTCCGTGAAGTTAACCTTTTAGAATCCAATTGTCCTAATTTAAAACTGAAAGACAGATTATGAAAACGAAGGCAGATATAAATGGCAACACGACCGGTGTACCAAATTTAAGCTATCTAAGAAAGTTTAAGTTGGCCTTGCTTGAATTGTTTATGCTTTCAATCCTTTTAATTTCGGGTGAAAGCGTTCAGGCACAAGGATGTTTGGCAATTTTAAAAATTAGCGATCCTGCACCAGTCTGTTATCCGTCAACCGTAGATCTGACTTCGGCTGCTGTCACTGAAGGATCTACTTCCGGACTGATGTTTAGCTATTACACTGATCCGGAATTAAGCAAACCATTAGCGAATCCCTCGGCGGTTTCAGCAGGAACTTATTATATTAAAGGACTTTTGACGAATCCGCGAACAGCTTGGGTTGCTGGTTCCGTGAAAGTGATTGTCCTGGAAAAACCAAATTTGAAAGTTATCAGTTCAATAAAAGAAAAGGCAGATTTAACGTTACCGTTGATCACTACCGGCACGGATGCGGGACTTACTTTTAGTTATTGGAAAGATTCTGCGGCAACAATACCATTACTTGAACCTAAGGTAGCTGGGAAGGGTGATTATTTTATAAAGGGAACATCATCTATTGGGTGTTTTGATATTAAGCCAATTACAGTGACGGAATAATATATTTCATTAGGCAGTTTATCCCTGAATATTTCGAATGAACTGAGACCTGTTTTCTAATTCTGTGTTGAAATAAAATTTATTGCAAAATATACCTGGACATGAATGCAAACTTAAACGTTAGAATAAACGCTGTTCTTAATAGGATAAGTCGATCGTATTCTCAGCTGCCTGTAATACTCTTATCATTCTTTTTGATAATCGGGTACCATGCTCATGCTGATGATCAGGTAATTATCAAAATTACAGATCCTGCACCAGTGTGTTTTCCTGCAACAGTGGATTTGACTTCAAATTCAATTATCGCAGGTTCGACAATTGGTTTGGTTTATACCTATTATTCAGATGCGGCTTTGACAATTCCACTTTTAAATCCCACTGCTGTTGGAAACGGTACTTATTATGTCAAAGGTGAACGAACTCCACCTTCTTTCGGTATGGCAGCAGCTGCTATTATTGTCATAGTTGATCCGATATCTGTTGGTGGAACAATCAATGCGGAACAAACGATTTGTTTTGGCAGCCCAGCTGCTGACCTTATTCTAACCGGCATTACAGGTAAAATAGAAAAATGGCAGAAATCAGACAATATTGGCTTTACATCACCTACTGATATTGCAGTGACATCATCTACATTAAGCAGTTCAACGATCGGCATACTTAATTCCAGTACTTATTTTAGAGCTGTTGTTAAAAGTGGTGTTTGTTCGTCTTCAAATTCTGCATCCGTTTTGATAACTGTAACCCCTCAAGTTGGAATTCCTGCTGTACCAACTCCTTCTGCAAGTACTATTTGTCAGGGAAGTGCCAATACTTCCTATACAACTTCAGCCACAAATGCCACCAGTTACAACTGGACTGTAACCGGAACCGGGAATTCTATTTCGGGAGCAGGTGCAACGGGGACGGTAACATGGGCACCTGGCTTTTCGGGAATTGCAACTGTAGGCGTTACAGTTAATGGCTGCAACTCATCTACTGCTTCGTCTTCCACAACGGTAACAGTTACACCACCGGTTGGTATACCAGTTTTTACACCTGGGTCAACATCGACCAGGTGTCAGGGTGTTGGTTCTGTATCTTACAATGCTACTGCCACGAACACGACAGGAATAACATATAGTCTTGATGCTGCCTCTTTAACGGGTGGAAATAGTATTGATCCAGGTACTGGAACAGTAACTTATGCTGCTGGATGGAGTGGAACAAGCATCATCACGGCCAGCGCGGCTGGTTGCAGTGGCCCCAAATCTGCCTTCCATACTGTAACTGTCACTTCCACTGTTGGTACACCTGCTATACCATCACCTTCAGCCACAATTATTTGTCAGGGAAGTCCTAATACGTTGTACACATCGACTGCGACCAATGCAACGAGCTATATCTGGTCAATAACAGGAACCGGGAATACTATTTCAGGTACAGGAACTACCGGAACTGTAACATGGGCCAGTGATTTTACTGGAATAGCAACAGTAACTGTAACAGCTAATGGTTGTAATGGGTCTCTGGCAACGGCATCCACGACAGTTTCCGTAACTCCATCAGCGGGTATTCCGGTTTTTGCTCTTGGCGCAACATCTACCCGTTGTCAGGGTACTGGTTCCATAACATACACAGCAACTGCAACCAATAGCACAGGTTTAACTTATAGTCTTGATGCTGCTTCAATTACAGGCGGAAATAGTATTAATGCAGGTTCAGGGGCAGTAACTTTTAATGCCAGCTGGGGTGGAACAAGCATTGTCACAGCCAGTGCATCTGGTTGTAACGGGCCGAAAACAGCAATACATACAATTACTTCCACACCAACAGTTGGAGTTCCGACCGTTCCAACACCGTCAGCTTCAATTATCTGTCAGGGAAGTGGAAATACGGTTTACACAACCTCGGCCACCAATTCAACAAGCTACAACTGGACTGTCACAGGCACTGGGAATACAATTTCTGGCAGTGGAACTACGGGAACTGTAACATGGGCGACTGGATTTTCGGGTACTGCAACAATTAGTGTAACTGCCAATGGCTGCAACGGACCATCAACTCCAGCTTCCACAACCGTAACAGTTACTCCAACAGTTGGCACACCGGTTTTCACGCTTGGGACATCATCTATGCGTTGCCAGGGCGCGGGTTCCGTAACATACACCGCAACTGCTACCAACACGACCGGAATAACATACATCCTTGATGCAGCATCCTTAACAGGTGGAAATACGATTGCTGCTGGTACTGGCGTAGTAACTTATGATGCCAACTGGAATGGGATAAGTATCATCACAGCCAGTGCAGCCGGGTGTAACGGATCAGTAATAGCTACCCATTCGGTGACAATTACAGCAACAGTTGGTACACCTATTTTTGCATTGGGCTTAACATCAGCCAGGTGTCAGGGTTCAGAAACAGTAACTTATTCGGCTTCCGCAACCAACTCCACCGGAATATCTTATAGTCTCGATGCTGCCTCCTTATCGGGAGGTAATACCATTGTTGCCGGTACAGGAGCAGTTACTTTTGTTCCCGGATGGAGTGGCACAAGCACCATCTCTGCAACTGCCGCCGGATGTAACGGACCCTCAACCGGGACTCATATTGTGACCATCGCTCCTCCGGTTGGTTCTCCTGTAATACCTACTCCATTGGCATCCATTATTTGCCAGGGAAGTGCCAATACAATATATACAACTACTGCGGCCAATGCTACAAGCTACAATTGGACAGTAACCGGGGCCGGGAATGCAATTTCTGGTACAGGCACAACCGGAACGGTAACATGGGATGCTGGTTTTTCAGGAACAGCCACGATAAGTGTCACAGCAAACGGATGTAACGGGCCTTCATCTTCTGCATCGACTACTGTTACTGTTACTCCAGCTCCTTCTGCAACAATAAGTTATGCTGCACCTTTGTGTAGTGACGATTTGACTTCACACCCGGTAATCCTTATGGGTTCGGCAGGTGGTATTTATAGCGCTTCTGTTGGACTAACAATTGATTCTTCATCAGGTGCAATCGTACCGGGAACAAGTACCCCGGAAATATATACAGTTACTTACACAATTGCCCCTTCAGCTGGATGCGGTACCTATTCTACATCAACGCAGGTTCAGATTGGAAGTATACCTGTTCTGGAAGATATTGTAATTAAAAATGTTACATGTACAGGTTCGAATGACGGATCTTTAACTGCTAAAGCTTCAGGTTCCGGATCATTCATATATGAATGGACAGGTCCATCATCTTATGCCAATACCGGTGCAAGTATCAGCGCACTCGCACCAGGTGTTTATACAGTTAAAGTCACAAATGCAAGTGGTTGTTCAAAAACTACTTCAGCGACGATTTCGGAGTCTGCAATTCCATTGACGGTTGTTGTCGCTGGTACCAATGCGACCAAAGCCGGTGCAACTGATGGAACCATTGATGCTACAATATCTGGTGGAACAAATCCATACGATTTTAAATGGGTTGGACCAGGATCTTTTACTGCAAATACGGAAGATTTAACAGGACTAAAATATGGATCTTATTCACTAAGTGTTACTGATAAAAATGGCTGTTTAAAGATTGGTACATATATAGTATTAGACCCTCCGGTTGCAAATGATGATACAGCAGTTTGTATTGAAGATAAATCGGTAACAATTAATGTTGTTGCAAATGATATAGATGCAGACGGTACGATCGCTGTAGCAACGGTAGATCTTGATCCCCTGAGCGCTGGCTTGCAGACAACTTATAATATAACCGATAAAGGAAGTTTTTCTGTATCGGCTGAAGGGGTGGTTACTTTTACTCCCGTGTCACATTATCTTGGATTGGCTGCAATTCAGTATGTCGTCAGCGATAATTCCGGTTTTCTTTCAAATATTGCGAATATTTCGGTTAATGTGGTTTTAGCAAACAGGCCTCCTGTTGCGGTGGATGACAATATTTCGGTTGCGGAAGACAGCCCTGCAAATGGGAATTTATTCAGCAATGATTCTGATCCCGAAGGTAAAACCTTAACTCTTGTTTCCTTCACAATCGGTTCAGTGGTTTATACACCCCAAACTAATGTTACAATTGATGGTGTTGGAAATCTGTTGATTAATATGAATGGCACGTTTACATTCGTACCGCTGGAAAACTTTAACGGGATTGTGCCACCAGTGAGTTATATAGTTTCTGATGTAGAAGGTTTATCCGTATCAGCTTTTATCAATATCACAGTAACGCCTGTAAATGATCCGCCTGTAGCAGCGGCTGACAGTTTAGAAGCTAAAGAAAACAATATGCTTGAAGCAAATATTCTTGTCAATGACTCTGATATAGAGGGGGATGATATAATTTTAGATATCGTTCCCGTTCAACCTACTGCTCATGGTGAGCTTGTAATATCTTCAAATGGAGATATTACTTACCAACCGGTAATTGATTTTATCGGTACTGATACATTTACCTATCAGATTTGTGACAATGGAAATCCGGCATTGTGTTCCGTCGCTACAGTAACAATAATTGTCGGAAAAGATGCCAACTGCGACGTTTTTGTTCCGAATGTTTTTACACCAAATGCCGACGGAGTTCATGATTATTTCAAGATACGATGTTTGTATAATTATGAAAATCCTGTAGTGCAAATATTTAATCGCAATGGCAATTTGATATTCAAAAAAGACCATTATGGCAATCTGGACTATTGGGGAAGTGAGGATGAGGCATTTTGGAATGGAAGATCAGCGAATAAATTGAATATGATGAACGATGAATTACCTGTTGGGACCTACTATTACATCCTCAAATTGGGTGAGGGTAAGGTTTTGACTGGCTTTATCTTCCTCGGGAAATAGCTAATTTATTCAATAACAAGTGCATCAATAATTAGATGAAATGTAAGTAAAGAACCAATATGAAAATCGTGGATAAATTAAGAAAAGCTATACTGGCATTGCTTATACTAAGCGGTCCTTTGTATTCTATTGGTCAGCAGGATCCAATGTACACTCAATATATTTTCAACCTTCAGACAATTAATCCAGCTTATGCCGGAAGTTGGCAGACAATGGGTTTTTTAGCATTAAGCCGACATCAATGGGTGGGATTTACTGGCCATCCAACAACTCAGACTTTTTCGTTTCAAACTCCTTTAACCAGTCAGAATGTCGGAATTGGATTTGATGTTGTTCATGATAAGCTAGGATCGGAACGTCGTTTTATGGTGAATATGGATTATTCTTACCGCGTTATGCTTAATGATAATGTTGCCTTACGCTTTGGTGTAAAAGGTGGGTTCACTAATTACAACAATGACCTGAGCAGTTTGCAGCCATATCCTGATGGAACTCCTGACCAGGCATTATTGGGTGTGGTCGAGAATAAATTTATGCCGAATCTTGGATTTGGTATGTTCTTATCATCATCAAAGTACTATTTGAGTTTATCTCTGCCCCGGCTTATTCAAAACAGTTTCAATGAAAATACCGGAAATTTTTCAACAATGTCAGAAGTCCGCCAGTTTTATTTAGCCGGAGGTATCTTGTTTAGTCTATCGGAAAACGTCAAGTTTAAACCGACGTTTATGACAAAAGCTAGCGTTGGAAGTCCCTTTCAATATGATATATCTGCTAATTTTTTATTGGCAGAAAAATTTTGGATTGGTGGAATGTATCGTTCAGGAGATGCATTTGGTGTAATTGCTCAGTGGATTATAAATAACAAGTTCAGAATAGGATATGCGGCGGATTTTACATTTACCGATTTGAGAAACTATCAGCAGGGCGTTCATGAGGTGATGATCTCATACGAGATAGCATTTGCGAAGAAGAAATTTGTGTCTCCACGTTACTTTTAATTTTTATTTATTTGAAAATCATTTTGTTATCATCTTTTCAGAAATCAGCACCGAAGTTTATCGTTCGGATGTCATTTAGGAGATTTTTTTAACCTTTTAAAATCAAAAGAATCTATGAAACGCACATTCATCTTTGTCTCAATATTGATCTCATATTTGATAGGTAATTCTCAACCCTCTAAAAAAGGGTTGTTTGACCAATCGTCTGCAAAGGTTTCTGAAATAATGTCAAATACAATCCGGAGCGATTTTGGTCCGGCAGTTATTGGTGATTCTATTTATTTCTCCTCTTTTCGTGATGAAGTTATGGAGAAGTCAGATAAAGAGTTGAAAGAAAAGGAGTTTTACGATCTATACAAAGCTGCAATTGATGTTTACGGAAATGTTGTTAGTGAACGTCAGCCATTAGAAGAATTCATTACCCGATTTCATGATGGACCAGTGTCATGGTGCGGCAAAACCGGTGAATTGTTTGTGACCCAATCAAACTACGTGAATCCTTTAATAAAATACCAACCGTTTAGAAGTGAGGAAATTAAACTGCGTATTGTTGTTGCAAAAAAGATCAAGGATAAATGGATTGTCGTTGAGGAATTTCCTTTTAACAATCCAACATATTCGGTCGGGCATCCTGCAATAAGCACTTCGGGTGATACATTGGTCTTTACCAGTGATATGCCTGGTGGTTTTGGTTCGACAGACCTTTATTTGTCGACCAGAAAAAATGGGAAATGGAGCACACCAGTAAATATGGGATCTCAGGTCAATACCAGTGGCAAAGATGAATTTCCCTTTCTTACTGGAAATAGTTTTCAGCCCCGATTTTTGGTTTTTGCCTCATCAGGGCACAATAGTATGGGCGGCTTCGATTTGTTTTACAAAAAGTTGAATGAATTGAATGGTGAAGTTTTCCAATTCCCGGCACCAATAAATAGTACTTCCGACGATTTTGCAATGTCATTACCCGAACATGTTGAATATGGTTATATGACATCCAATCGTCCTGGTACCGGAAATGATGATATTTACAAGGTGACCTTTGATAAAGACATTGATTACTTACAGGAAGTAGTCGTTGTTAATAGTAAAACGAAGAAGCCGATCCCGGGAGCAATGGTCAATTTCTGCGATAAAAAAAGTGGCATGACAGGAATTGATGGGATGATTTCTCAATTGTTTAAGAAAAATTCAGTTTGCATTACAACTGCGACTGCCCTGGGATACAAAGACAATAAATTGATAATTTCAATCGGAACTCCTAAAGCAGGTGTTATTCTTAAAGATACAATTTCGCTTGATATGATTGTAAATGAAAAAATTGTGTTGAAAAATATCTATTATGACTTTGATAAATGGGATATTTTACCTGAATCAGCGATCGAACTCGACAGACTCGTTTCCTTCACAAAAGAGAATCCCGAGATGAAAGTGGAGCTTGGTTCTCACACTGATGCGCGTGGATCGCAACAATATAATCTGAGGTTGTCGGAATTACGTGCACAGGCCGCGGTTAATTACATTGTTTCAAAGGGGATTGATAAGTCAATTGTAAAAGGAATCGGTTATGGGGAATCTCAGTTAATTAACCTATGTACTTCTGCGCAGCCTTGTACACCAGCACAGCATAGGGAAAATAGAAGAACAGAACTTTATATTCCGGGATTTTTAAGCAGTGTACCTGTCAAACAAGAATTAGGAGATTATTCAGATGGAAAGTCTGATCATGGGCGAAATTACAGTTCTTATAAGCAACATGGCTCAATATTTAGTAATAAAGCTTCAGGCACTGTCGCTGAAGCTGGAGCGTATTATCTGATTTTGGGTTCCTTTAAAGATACAATTAATGCCGGTAAGTTTGTTCAACAACTTAGAGCAGATGGTTTTGAAGCAACTGTTCTTAACGATTCAGAACCAGTGCGGGTTGGAAACAAGTATCAGTTTTATGGACAGGCAAAGAGAGCACTTGATAAAATAAAGAGCAAATCCTACATCGGTTGGATAATTCAGGGTAATTGATTTCTTTAATTTAACTGATATCGCATTCAAAATTTGTATTAGGCACAAAACATGTTTTGAGTCTGTTTTTTGTTAACCATATGGTTAAAGTAGTTCTTGTTAATTGATTTATAGTGCTTTTTTTATTTTTAAGTAATAAGAATAATATAATGTCGTATTTATTTGGTAATATTAAATAATAGTGTTACATATCTCATTATGAGATATGTAACACTGAAAACAGAGGAGATTATAGCACTTGAAGTGCTTTACAAGAGTGCCCTTGATAACAGCACCAGAAAACGTAGTCACTGCTTGCTTTTAAGCCATCAAAAACGAACGATTACTGATCTATCGAAAGTTTTTAAAGTAAGTCGCAGAACCATAGAACGATGGCTCAATGACTGGGCTGAAAGTGGGTTAGATTCTCTTCCAATTTTACCCGGTCGAGGTGTAAAAACTCGTTTAAAAGGGTATGAGGACGAGATCGCAAAACAACTGGAGCTTCACAGCAGAAATTTAAAAAATGTGTTGCTTTATTTGGAGAAGAAATACAATATTAAAATCTGCAAGAAGACCTTGCAGAATTTTTTAAAAGATACTGGGCTATAGATGGAAACGAGCCAGATTGTCTTTAAAAAGCAAGCAGAACAAAGCTGATTTTGAATTCAAACAACAACAAATTGAAAGTTTAAAACAATTGGAAGACAGCGGATTCATAGATCTTTACTTTGGTGATGAAAGCCACTTTGGACTTACACCTAATGTGCCATATGCATGGCAAACAAAGGATAATCCGATATTACTACCTGCTGCTAAAGGCAAGTTTCTTAGTGTTGTAGGTTTAATGAGCCGAAAGAATAATTTGTTTTTTGAAATGCTTGAAACAACATTCAATTCCGATAGTTTTATTCAATTCATGGAATGGTTTGTTGCCCAGGCAGTTAAAAAGACAGTTGTAATACTTGACAATTGTCCTATTCACAAATCCAAAAAGTTCAAGGCAAAAATCGCTGAATGGAAGGAAAATGATGTATTGATTTACTTCTTACCTCCTTATTCACCGGAATTGAACCTTATCGAAATTTTGTGGCGTAGAATCAAATATCAATGGCTGAGTTTTGATGCCTACCTCTGTTTTCAGAATCTCAAAGAACGCTTATCGTATGTGCTGAATAATTTTGGCAGAAAATACGACATTATATTTTAACCATTACTTAAGTCACACAAAAGGGAGATGAGAACTTATCTCCTTTTTGTGTGTTTTATGCCCACTTTTTTATTTCAACCAGCCTAATTTTATTTTCCGATTATGCCTCCCTATGCATAATTGCCTTATTTCTGTGATATAATCATAACATTTAAAAAAAAGGTGTAAATTTTGATTATGAATTATTTAGTCTTAATTCATTCGATTTTTAGTCATTAGGCAACGCTATTTACAACAATAGAAATTAACTGATATGCAAATGAACATTCTATCTAATAAATACTCATTATTTGCTGAATTCTTCACTGAAATTTTATCAAGGTAAATCAGTTTGGTTCAACTG
>Ga0209724_1004817_pt1 | contig 10508 bp, 3 predicted proteins | sample grotaG_FD_184143 | JGI IMG/M metagenome (GOLD analysis project Ga0209724, IMG submission 184143) | Glacier valley bacterial and archeal communities from Borup Fiord, Nunavut, Canada, to study Microbial Dark Matter (Phase II) -... | ecosystem: Environmental > Aquatic > Freshwater > Ice > Glacier ... | reverse complement strand
CTGCTGAGAATAGGACCCAAGAAGGACTTTTTAAGGTTTTTGCGGAAAATTTTCCAATTTCTGACTCTAGAGAAAACTTCGTCCTTGAATTTATCGATTATTTGATCGATCCACCAAAATACTCTATTGATGAGTGTATAGATCGTGGCTTGACTTATTCAGTTCCGTTAAAAGCTAAATTACGTCTTATTTGTAATGATACTGATAATGAAGATTTTGAAACTATCGAGCAGGAAGTTTTCTTAGGAAATATTCCTTACATGTCTGAAAAAGGATCTTTTATTATTAACGGTGCAGAACGGGTTATTGTTTCTCAATTACATCGTTCGCCAGGTGTTTTCTTTGCTCAAAGTAAACATACAAATGGTACTAAGCTTTATTCGGCACGTATTATTCCTTTTAAGGGATCGTGGATTGAATTTGCGACTGATGTAAACAATATAATGTATGCTTATATTGATCGTAAAAAGAAATTTCCGGTAACTACTTTATTAAGAGCAATTGGATTTGGTTCGGATAAGCAAATACTTGATTTATTTGGCCTTTCGGAAGAAATTAAAGCTACACGCGAAACATTGTTAAATGTAGTTGGAAGAAAGCTTGCAGCTCGTGTTTTACGCACTTGGACGGAAGATTTCGTAGATGAGGATACTGGCGAGGTAGTTTCGATAGATAGAAATGAGATTTTATTAGAAAGAGATTCCTTTATCAAAGAAGGTGATATTGAAACCATCCTTGATTCAGGTGTTGACACCATTATCCTACACCGTGAAGATGTAAATGTTGCTGATTTTACAATCATATATAATACTCTTCAAAAAGATACTTCAAACTCGGAAAAAGAAGCGGTAGAAACAATTTATCGGCAATTAAGGAATACAGAAGCTCCTGATGAACAAACTGCACGTGATATCATTCATAGTTTATTCTTTAGTGATAAACGTTATGATTTAGGTGAAGTAGGTCGTTATAGAATAAATAAGAAATTATTGCTCGATATCAGCATGGATACCAGGGTATTAACTACTGAAGATATTGTTCAAATTGTTAAATATCTAATTGGGTTAATAAACTCAAAAGCATTAGTTGATGATATAGATCATTTAAGTAACAGACGTGTTAGAACAGTTGGTGAGCAATTATATGCTCAGTTTGGAGTGGGTTTAGCTCGTATGGCGCGTACCATTAAAGAAAGAATGAATGTACGCGACAATGAAGATTTTAAACCTGTTGATTTAATAAATGCCCGTACATTATCATCTGTAATTAATTCATTTTTTGGGACTAATCAACTTTCTCAATTTATGGACCAAACAAACCCATTAGCAGAAATTACGCATAAAAGGCGTATGTCTGCACTTGGGCCTGGTGGTTTATCAAGAGAAAGAGCTGGATTTGAAGTACGTGATGTTCATTATACTCATTATGGTCGTTTATGTACAATCGAAACTCCTGAAGGACCAAATATTGGTTTGATTTCTTCTCTTTGCGTTCATGCAAAAGTAAATGGAATGGGTTTTATTGAAACTCCATATCGTAAAGTTGAAAGTGGTGAAATAAGTGAAGAGTCCGTTATTTATTTAACAGCAGAGGAAGAAGACACACATTATATAGCTCAGGCTAATGCATCGATAGATCATAAATCAGGGAAAATAGTTTCTGATAAAGTTAAAGCGCGTTTTGAAGGAGATTTTCCGGTTGTTGAGCCTACTCAATTAACTTATATGGATGTAGCTCCTAATCAAATCGTTTCAGTAGCTGCTTCTTTAATTCCTTTCTTGGAGCATGATGATGCTAACCGAGCCTTAATGGGTTCGAATATGCAACGTCAAGCAGTTCCATTAATGCGCCCTGAATCACCAATAGTTGGAACAGGGTTAGAAAAAAGAGTTGCTCTTGATTCTCGTGCATTAATTGTAGCTGAGGAAAACGGAACTGTTGAATATGTTGATGCTAAAAAAATTACTTTAAGATACGATCTTACTGATGATCAACGTTTAGTAAGTTTTGAAGATGATACTAGGACATACCATCTTACTAAATTCAGACGTACAAACCAAGATACTTGCGTTAATTTAAAACCTATCGTTTTTAAAGGTCAAAAAATTATAAAAGGCCAACCACTTTGTGAAGGTTATGCTACTCAAAATGGTGAATTAGCATTAGGTCGCAATTTGAAAGTTGCTTTCATGCCGTGGCAAGGATATAATTTTGAGGATGCTATTGTTATTTCTGAAAGGGTGGTTCGTGATGATATTTTTACTTCTATTCATATTGAAGAATTTGAATTGGAAGTTAGAGATACCAAAAGAGGTGAAGAAGAGTTAACTTCTGAAATTCCTAACGTAAGCGAAGAAACTGTTAGAAATCTTGATGAAAACGGTGTTATTAGGGTTGGAGCAGATGTAAAAGAAGGTGATATCCTAATTGGTAAAATTACTCCTAAAGGAGAAACTGATCCTACACCAGAAGAGAAACTTTTAAGAGCGATTTTTGGTGATAAAGCTGGAGATGTGAAAGATGCATCAATGAAGGCACCTCCATCAATGAAGGGCGTTGTAATTGATACAAAGATTTTTTCTCGACCTAAAAAAGAAAAAGAAGTTAGAGAAAAGGCGAAAAAAGATGTAACTGTTCTGATGAAAAAATATAGTCAGGAATTAGTTGCCTTACGTTCAAGGATAGTAGAAAAACTTTCTGATTTATTAGATGGAAAAACCAGCAATGGTGTAAAACATAAATTTGGCGATGAATTAATATCTAAAGGTGTTAAATTTAATAAGAAAAATGTCGGAGAAAATTTATTCCCTGACAAAAATCCTTATAGAGACGAAAGCACTTACAATGTTCAAGAAGAAGTTAATTTAATATCTGACGTGGTATTAGATAATTGGACAGATGATCAAAAAATAAATAAGCTTTTAGTATTTATGATCAAAAACTTCTTGAAAGCCAGAAATGAAATTTCAGGTCGTTTTAAGAGGGATAGATTTACTTTAGAAGTTGGAGATGAACTTCCTGCTGGTATTGTAAAACTTGCTAAGGTTTATGTTGCTAAAAAACGCAAGCTGAAGGTTGGTGATAAAATGGCAGGTCGACATGGAAATAAAGGGGTTGTTGCAAGGATAGTTCGTGATGAAGATATGCCCTTCTTAGAAGACGGAAGCACAATGGATATTGTACTAAATCCATTAGGTGTGCCATCTCGTATGAATTTAGGACAAATCTATGAAACGGTTTTAGGCTGGGCAGGATTAAAAATGGGTAAAAAATATGCTACTCCAATTTTTGATGGTGCTACTGAAGAACAAGTTTCTAAAGAACTAAAGGACGCAGGTTTACCTGTGTTTGGTAGAACATATTTATTTGATGGTTTATCTGGCGATCGATTTGATCAACCAGTAACAGTCGGAGTTATATATATGCTTAAACTTGGTCACTTAGTTGATGACAAGATGCATGCTCGTTCTATCGGACCATATTCTTTAATTACACAACAACCTTTAGGTGGTAAAGCTCAATTTGGAGGTCAACGTTTTGGAGAAATGGAAGTGTGGGCATTAGAAGCATTCGGTGCTGCAAATGTTCTTCAAGAAATCCTTACTGTTAAATCGGATGATGTTGTTGGAAGAGCAAAAGCATATGAAGCCATTGTAAAAGGGGAGAATATGCCAAAACCTAATATTCCTGAATCATTCAACGTATTAGTTCATGAGCTAAGAGGTTTGGCTTTAGAAATAACATTAGAGTAAATTAAATAAATGATTCTAAGCAGAATAAAAATTATTTTGCTTAGAACATTTTTGAAATTAGCAGTTAAAATAAAAATAGCATTATTGCATTTAACTTATAGGCACATTAACTATGGCATTCAGAAAAAATAGAAAATTGAATCCTGACTTCTCCAAAGTTATTATTAGTCTGGCCTCACCTCAATCTATCCTAGATAGTTCTTATGGTGAAGTTACACAACCGGAAACAATTAATTATAGAACATATAAACCTGAAATGGGTGGTTTATTTTGTGAAAGGATTTTTGGTCCGGTTAAAGATTGGGAATGTCATTGTGGTAAATATAAAAGAATTCGTTACAAAGGGATAATTTGCGATAGATGCGGGGTTGAAGTAACTGAAAAGAAAGTTCGTAGAGAAAGAATGGGTCATATTGAACTCGTTGTTCCAGTAGCTCATATTTGGTATTTCCGTTCTTTGCCTAACAAAATTGGTTACCTATTAGGGATGCCAACAAAAAAGCTTGATCAAATTATATATTATGAAAGATATGTAGTTATTCAACCAGGTTTGAAAGAAGAAGACGGTTTAAAACAATTAGATTTTTTAACTGAAGATGAATATCTAGATATTTTAGATAAACTTCCACGTGAAAATCAAATGTTGCCTGATGAAGATCCTAATAAATTCATTGCTAAAATGGGTGCGGATTCATTAGAAATGTTGTTGTCGCGTGTGAAATTAGATGAATTATCTTATGAACTACGTCATAACGCAGCAAATGATACTTCGCAACAACGTAAAGCTGAAGCTTTAAAACGCTTAAAAGTTGTAGAAGCTTTCCGTGATGCAAATACGCGTATTGAAAATAGACCACAGTGGATGATTATTAGAATGGTTCCTGTAATTCCACCAGAATTACGTCCATTAGTTCCATTGGATGGAGGTCGTTTTGCTACATCGGATTTAAATGATTTATATCGTAGGGTTATTATTCGTAACAATCGTTTAAAAAGACTTATAGAAATTAAAGCTCCAGAAGTAATTTTACGGAATGAAAAACGTATGTTACAAGAGGCTGTTGATAGTTTATTTGATAACTCACGTAAAGTAAATGCGGTTAGAGCTGATGGAAACAGGGCATTAAAATCCTTATCTGATATGTTGAAAGGGAAACAAGGTCGTTTCCGTCAAAATTTATTAGGAAAACGTGTTGATTATTCTGGTCGTTCGGTTATTGTTGTTGGCCCAGAATTAAAATTACATGAGTGCGGATTGCCAAAAGACATGGCAGCTGAGTTATTTAAACCTTTTATTATTCGCAAATTAATAGAAAGAGGGATTGTAAAAACAGTAAAATCCGCTAAGAAAATTGTTGATAGAAAAGATCCAGTAGTATGGGATATTCTAGAAAATGTTTTAAAAGGACATCCTGTTTTATTAAATCGTGCTCCAACTTTACATAGATTAGGTATTCAAGCATTTCAACCGAAATTAATTGAAGGTAAAGCTATTCAGTTACATCCATTAGTTTGTACTGCATTCAACGCCGATTTTGATGGTGATCAAATGGCTGTTCACGTTCCATTAGGGCATGAAGCAATTTTGGAAGCATCTTTATTAATGATTGCTTCTCATAATATTTTGAATCCAGCTAATGGTGCTCCGATTACAGTTCCATCTCAAGACATGGTATTGGGGCTGTATTATATCACTAAAGGAAGGAAGTCAACTCCAGAACATAAAATTCTTGGAGAAGGAATGACATTCTATAATGCAGATGAAGTTATTATAGCTGTTAATGAAAGACGACTTTCTAAACATGCTAATATTAAAGTGAGAGCAAAAGTTAGAGAAAATGGTGAGTTGGTAACTAAAATTATAGAAACAGTTGCTGGTCGGGTTCTTTTTAATCAGTTTGTTCCGGAAGAGGTAGGATATATCAATGAATTGTTGACCAAAAAGAAATTGCAATTAATTATTGGTCAGGTATTTAAATTCTCAGGAATGGCACGTACGGCACATTTCCTAGATGATATCAAAGAATTAGGTTTTCAATCAGCATTTAGAGGTGGTTTATCAATTGGATTAGGCGACGTAATGATCCCTGAAGCTAAAGATAGATTGGTTGTGAATGCAAAATCTGAAGTAAATGCAGTTTGGGATAATTACATGATGGGCTTAATTACTGATAATGAGCGTTATAATGCTGTTATTGATATTTGGACCCGTGTAAATTCTCAAATTACTGAAACTTTAATGAAGCAGTTGGAAAGTGACCAACAAGGTTTCAATTCAATTTATATGATGATGCACTCAGGAGCACGTGGTTCTCGTGAACAAATTCGTCAATTAGGTGGAATGAGAGGTTTGATGGCAAAACCACAAAAGAATTTACAAGGATCTGTAGGTGAAATTATTGAAAATCCAATTTTATCAAACTTTAAAGAAGGTTTAGATGTATTGGAGTACTTTATTTCTACTCATGGTGCTCGTAAAGGTTTGGCGGATACTGCTTTAAAGACTGCTGATGCTGGTTATTTAACACGTCGTTTGGTTGATGTTGCTCAAGATGTAATTATAAATGAAGAAGATTGTGGTACGTTGAGAGGTTTAATGGTTAATGCACTTAAAGATAATGAAGATATAATTGAGCCATTATCTGAACGTGTTTTAGGAAGGGTTTCTGTTCATGATATATATAATCCTGTAAATGGGGAATTAATAGTTAGCTTAGGTCAGGAAATTACTGAAGAAATCGCTGCTCAATTAGATGAAACTGGTGTTGAAACTGTAGAGATTCGTTCTGTATTAACTTGCGAAACACGTTTAGGTGTTTGTGTAAAATGTTACGGAAGAAACCTAGCAAGTGGAAAAATGGTTCAAAGAGGAGAAGCTGTTGGTGTAATTGCTGCACAATCAATCGGAGAGCCTGGTACACAGTTAACATTAAGAACTTTCCACGTTGGTGGTACTGCTTCTAACATTGCGGTTGATTCTAACATTAAAGCTAAATATGATGGCTTAATTCAATTTGAAGAATTAAGGACTTTAGTTACTTCTAACAATGATGGTGATAAATCCATGGTTGTAATGGGTAGGTCAGGTGAAATTAAAATAATTGATAAAAAGGATGGCAAAGTCCTAATTTCAAATCACGTTCCTTACGGTGCTTATTTAAGGGTATTAGATGGGCAAGAAGTAAAAAGAGGTGATGAATTATGTTTCTGGGATCCATATAACGCAGTTATTTTATCTGAATTAAATGGTAAAATAGAGTTTGAATCTATTGAAGAAGGAGTAACATATCGTGAAGAATCTGATGAACAAACTGGATTCCGCGAAAAAGTAATTGTTGATACAAAAGACAGAACAAAAAATCCATCTATTATCGTTGTTGGTAAAAACGATGAAAGAAAATCGTATAACATGCCTGTAGGAGCCCATTTATCTGTTGATATTGATAGCGCCATTAAAGCAGGACAAGTTTTAGCAAAAATTCCAAGGTCTGTTGGTAAAACTCGTGATATTACTGGAGGTCTTCCTCGCGTTACTGAACTTTTCGAAGCTCGTAATCCATCAAATCCTGCTGTTGTTAGTGAGATAGATGGAGTAGTTTCTTACGGAACGATTAAACGTGGTAACCGTGAAATTTATGTAGAATCTCGTGATGGTGTTAAAAAACGTTACATGGTTCCGCTTTCAAAACATATCCTTGTTCAGGATGGGGATTTTGTTAGAGCTGGTTATCCATTATCCGATGGAGCTATAACACCTTCTGATATTTTAGCAATCAAAGGTCCAACTGCAGTGCAAGAATATTTAGTAAACGAAATTCAAGAAGTTTATCGTCTTCAAGGTGTGAAGATAAATGATAAACATATTGAATCAATTGTTCGCCAAATGATGCAAAAAGTTGAGATCATCAATGCAGGTGATACCAACTTCTTAGAAGGACAAGTAATTGATAAATTTGTTTTCAGAATTGAAAATGATAATATTCTTGATAAAAAGGTAGTTTTAATTTCTGGTGATTCAGAAAACTTAAAACCTGGTCAAATTGTATCTGCCCGTCGTTTGAGAGATGAGAATTCAAATTTAAAACGACGTGATTTAGCCCTAGTAGAAGTTAGAGATGCAGAACCTGCGGTTTCTTCACCTACTTTGCAAGGTATCACACAGGCATCTTTAGGAACTGAAAGCTTTATTTCTGCTGCATCATTCCAAGAAACAACTAAGGTTTTAAGTGAAGCTTCTATAAGAGGTAAACAAGATAACTTACTTGGATTGAAAGAGAATGTAATTGTTGGTCATTTAATACCTGCAGGAACAGGTCTTCGTAAATATGAAAATATTATCGTTGGTTCGCAGGAAGAATATGATTCAATTGTAAAATCAAAAGAAAAAACCCGTAAAAAGGAACTTCAAAGTTGATTTTAAAAATTAAACATTAATAAAAAGGCGAAGATTTTATCTTCGCCTTTTTTTATGAATTAAAAATAATTAATTTTCTATTTGTTAAACCAAAATATTAATGATCAATCTATATTCTGATAAATCCAGGCATAAGCTTATTATAGTATTAATAGCGATGCTTATTGGTAGTGGATCAGTATATTATACAAATTTTATTGTTCAGCAGCTTGCTGAAAGAGAAGATGCTCAAGTAAAATTATATGCTAAAGAACTTCAGTTTTTATTAAACAGGTCAAATGAAGATGAAAATGGTACGCTTGATGTGTTTTTAAATGATATGATTCAATCAAACACTACTATTCCTACTATATGGGTGAATGATAAAAAAAAAATATTAGATTCTAAAAATATTGAATTTAGTGAAAATATAAGTGCTAATAGAAAGCAAAATATTTTAAATGATGAGCTCAAACAAATGGCAGAAGAACATCCACCCATTATTTTGAATGACACTAAATATGGTATAAAAGGTTTTATTTATTATCGCAATTCATATATGCTTTCTCAATTGCGATATTTTCCATTTATACAACTTACAGTTATTGCTGTTTTTGCTTTTCTTACCTACATGGCTTTTAATTATTCAAGAAGAGCCGAACAAAATCGGGTTTGGATTGGCTTAGCAAAAGAAACTGCCCATCAATTAGGTACTCCTCTTTCTGCTTTGATGGCTTGGGTGGAATATTTTAAAACCGATCCACGTTTTGAAAATGATGATATTATTAAAGAAATTGAAAAAGACGTAACAAGGCTAGAGCAAGTTACTGCTCGTTTTTCTTTGATTGGATCTGTTCCCACACTTAAGGAAGAAAATGTAGATGAGGTATTGAGTAATATTCTTGATTATTTGCAAAAAAGGATCTCTACAAAAGTTAAAATTGAATTTATTAATAAAACGGTTAAAGCTCCAGTCGTTAAAATAAATAAATATTTGTTTGAATGGGTAATTGAAAATATTTGTAAAAATGCAGTTGATGCAATGGGAGGTGTAGGCAACTTGACGGTAACCATTCAAAATTTTAAATTGGATTCTTTACTTATTGATATTAAAGATACGGGTAAAGGAATTTCAAAAGCTAACTTAAAACAGATTTTTGATCCGGGTTTTAGTACGAAAAAAAGAGGATGGGGCTTAGGACTTACCTTAGCAAAAAGAATTATAGAGAATTACCATTATGGAAAAATATTGGTAAAAGAATCAGAAACAGGTAAGGGTACTACTTTTAGAATAATATTAAATACCACAAACGTTGTTATTACACCCTCTACCGGAAAGTTATTCTTGAAATCAGTAATCGAAACTGCAAAAATTTAATTTTTTTGGCTTGCATGAAATAATTTTTGTTTTTCATCTTTGGATAAACTTTCGTATCCAGATTTTGTAATTTTATCTAATATTTTATCTATTTCTTCTTCTGATGGTGTTGATGGGGTACTTGAAGGTCCTTGTTGATTTCGATAAGTAACTTTCATTTTTGGTTTTGCCTTGAACAATTTTTTTATCCAGTCGAAAAATTTTATAAAATATAACGACCAATCATTTCCTTTTTTAAGGCGAGAAATATAAATATAACCAAACAATGCCCCACCTAAATGGGCTAAATTACCTCCTAAATTTGAACCAATAGAAATTTCAAAAAACGTTATTACAATAAAAAAAGCAGCTATGTATTTTATTTTTACTGGACCAAGTAAAAAAACAAAAAATGTATAATCTGGAATTAATGTGGCCGCGCCTAATACAACTGCATAAACAGCGCCAGAAGCACCAATCATGCTATTTGAACTGTAAAAGGCTGGAATTGAATTAGATAATAATAAAAAAAATAATCCGCTAAATAAACCACCTAATATATAAAGTGCAACTAAATGTCTGTTCCCTAAATATTCCCCAATTAATTTTCCAAACCAGTATAAACCTAGCATGTTGAATAAAATATGAAAAGGGTCAAAATGAGTAAAAAAGTATGTTATAAGTGTCCAAGGCTTATAAATGAACTCATTAAAGTTTGCTGGAATTGATAAGTTATCTCCTATGAAATGAAAAAGTCCTTTGTTTGCTGTTAAATAAAATATTACATTAATCAATAAAACAACCACAAATACAATCATATTTATTAATATGATTTGAATTAGTCCATTATTGCGTTTGCGAAAGGCGTATTTAAAATCGTTAATGATACTCATTATTTTCAATAAAATTTATTTCTTTTTATTCCCCAATATTTTATTAAAATAAAAGCGAAAAGCATACCACCCAAATGAGCTACATGAGCAACGCTATCGCCAGGAGATTGTTG
>Ga0209724_1004816_pt1 | contig 10510 bp, 10 predicted proteins | sample grotaG_FD_184143 | JGI IMG/M metagenome (GOLD analysis project Ga0209724, IMG submission 184143) | Glacier valley bacterial and archeal communities from Borup Fiord, Nunavut, Canada, to study Microbial Dark Matter (Phase II) -... | ecosystem: Environmental > Aquatic > Freshwater > Ice > Glacier ... | reverse complement strand
GACATCCGGCAAGTAACAGGACAATCAGAAATGAGGAGATGCATTTAATTTTGATCATTTGATTTGTTATGTAATAAGTATCTATTTAAATAAGCGATTACAGACGATTTACATTACCAAGGGCTATTGTCACAGGATTTTTAAATCACATTCCAAATGGTTCTAAAAACTATTTGCAACGAATAACAATCCTAAATTGCTCAGCGGTAAAAGTAAACTGATTTCATTAAAATGAAATGTCAAACGATGAATTATTTTCACCAAAGTAAATATATTTTACAGCATAAGACCACTAATGCTTAATAATGGAAATATTTTTACGCAGATTGGATCAAAAATGAACCGCCAAATCTTCAGTACAACAAATTGAGATAATTTTTTTGTCGACATCTTCGTCTGGCTACCTGTTTACAGCGGTCATTCCGCCAAGACTTACTTATTCAATATTTTCAGCAAGGCTTTTGCAGCGGCTTCGGATGATGCCGGGTTCTGACCGGTAATCAACAGACCATCAACCTTTACATACGAACCCCAATCGGCACCTTTGCTATAATGTCCGCCCAGCTTTTTCATTTCATCTTCGAGCAAGAAGGGAACCACTTTTGTTAATTGGACAGCCTCCTCTTCTGAATTCGAAAATCCGGTAACTTCCTTGCCTTTTACCAACGGTTCACCATTTGGTAACTTCACTTTAACCAGTGCTCCAGGCGCATGGCATACAAAAACAACCGGTTTATTATGACTATAAAACGATTCGATCAGCGCAATGGAGTTTTTATCATGCGCCAAATCCCACAACGGTCCATGTCCGCCAGGATAGAATACGGCATCATAGTCTTCAACCTTGACATCACTTAGAATTAGTGTATGAGCCAGTTTATTTTTAAGCGCTTCGTCTTTATCGAACCGATGTGTTGCTTTAGTTTGTGAATCTGCCATTTCACTCTTTGGATCAATTGGAGGTTGTCCACCTTTTGGTGACGCCAATGTGATCTGTACTCCGGCATCTGCCAGCACATAATAAGGAGCTGCAAATTCCTCAATCCAAAATCCGGTTTTTTGTCCGGTATTTCCTAAATCGCTGTGCGAAGTTAAAACGATCAATACTTTTATAATGGTACCCATTTTTCGATTTATTAATAACTCATTTCTACTATTTTTTCTACATCAGAAGGCTTTAAGCTTTGGCGTTCACCAAGTTTGGCCCAACCACGGTCGGTAAAGCGTTTCGAAATATTCTGAGCTGTTCCTTTATAATCTTCGGTATACTTCGAAAGTTTTGTATCAATGCCGAGCGACTGGAAAAACGCTTCCATTTTGTCAATCGCTGCGTGCGCCTTTTCATCCAAAGTACCTACATTAATTCCCCAAACTCGTTCACCAAACTGTGCCAGTTTTTCCTTTTTGTTTTCGAAACTATATTTGTAATGACTTGGTGCAATAATAGCGAGCGTTCGTGCATGATCAATACCAAATTTGGCCGTTAATTCATGTCCCATCATATGCACCGCCCAATCCTGTGGTACGCCACATCCGATCAAACCGTTCAATGCCATTGTTGCACTCCACATCAGGTTCGACATGGGTTCATAATCAGCTGGATTGGCATAAGCTTTAGGTCCTTCTTCCACCAATGTTTGCAAAATTGATTCAGCAAACCGGTCCTGCAATGGAGCATTGGCCGGATAGGTCATATATTGCTCCATTGTGTGCATAAAGGCATCGACCACACCATTTGCTACCTGACGTTTGGGTAACGAGGAAGCTGCATCGGGTAACAAAAATGAAAATACAGGAAATGTTAACGGACTTGAAAATGCAAACTTTTCGTGCGTAGCTTCACGCGTAATTACGCCACCCGAGTTCATCTCCGAGCCCGTTGCAGGCAGCGTAAGCACAGATCCAAATGGTAAAGCAGCTTTAACAGGTTTACGTTTCGTCAGAATATCCCATGGGTCACCTGCATCGAAAAGTGCTGCTGCTGCAATAAATTTGGTCGCATCAATCACCGAACCGCCGCCAACTGCAAGCAAAAAATCAATCTTTTCAGCCTTGATCAGTTCTACCGCTTTCATCGCTGTTTCGTACCTTGGATTTGGCTCGATACCACCAAACTCCAGCACTTCAAAGTTTTTGAGTGCTTCTTTCGTTAATGCATGTACGCCATTTTTAAAGATACTGCCACCACCATAGATCATCAAGACTTTTTTATTTGCGGGAATCTGGTCTGCCAATTTAGCAAGCTGGTCTTTTCCGAAGATTATTTTTACCGGATTGAAAAATTCAAAATTATTCATAATCAATTCTTTTAAAAATTATTTCACTTCAACTATTAATTTACCAAGATTTTTTCCTTCGAAAAGCGCAATAAAAGCCTCCGGAAGTTTTTCAAATCCATGGTAGGTTGTATTTGTGTATTTAAGCTGACCGCTACCGACCCATTCAGCTAAAGCTTTAAATCCCTCGGGGAATCTTGAAGCGTAATTACTTACAATAAAACCTTGCATCAATGCACTCTTTTTGAGTATTGTTGGCTGAATGCGGGGACCTACAGGCTGAGAAGTTGCGTTGTAAAGAGAGATCTGACCGCAAATAATAATCCGGGCACCTTTATTAATTTGAGAAATCACGGCATCCGAAATTTCACCTCCAACATTATCAAAATAAACATCCACCCCATCCGGACAGACAGTAGCAAGTGCTCCCGCAATATTTGATTCTGTTTTATAATTGATCGCAGCATCGAATCCCAAATCATTCATCAGGTAGTCAACCTTCGACTGTTCGCCGGCAATACCAACAACCCGACAACCATGGATCCTTGCAATTTGTCCAACGACAATACCAACAGCTCCTGCTGCGCCCGAAACCACAACCGTTTCTCCTTTTTGAGGTTTACCAATATCAAGCAAACCAAAGTAAGCTGTAAGACCAGGCATGCCTAAAATACCAAGATAATAGCTTAACGGAGCTATACTTCCATCTACTTTTGAAGCTTCACTTCCTTTCGCTGTAAACACTTCCTGCCATGGGAAAGATCCAATAACATTGTCACCTGCCTTGAAATCAGGATGTTTGCTTTCAACCACTTCAGCCACAACGCCACCTGCAATTGGCTTTCCAATTTCAAAAGGCGCCACATACGATTTAGCATCACTCATTCGCCCACGCATATACGGATCAACCGAAACTACCTTTGGTTTTAATAACAATTCTCCTTCTCTAATTGTTGGAGCGGAAATCTCAATTACTTCAAAATTGGAGACTGTTGGCACTCCTATAGGCCTCTTTTTCAATACTATTTGTTTATTCATCTTATAATTATTTGAAAATTATTCGACTATACTGCTTTACTTGCTTCAACGCTTAGTTCTTTGCAAGCCTTTGTATATATTGGCAAGGTACATTAATGGAAAGAGTTAAAAGGCAAAAAGCAAATTTAAATTTTTCAGTAAGCAAGTCTGCCAGTCGCCAGGCACTAAAAGCCAGCAGCAATCATTACAAAATCTCAATCCCGTACCAAAGGTCATTGAGACTTTAATTTTCGTTTATCTGATGTTGTATCTCAGCGGTAACTATTTGGGCCAGCTCCTCCTTTGACGGAATAACCATTTGATAGAGTGATGAAAATATTTGTTTGCGATCGTTTAGTAATGCATATTTTACCTCCGTCTTACCATTGTGAGAACGGATTAATATTCCAAATGTTGGATTATCATCTTTGGGCTTAAACTTATCATCATACATTTGCACATAACGATCCATCATCTGGTCATCTTCATTTGTAGGCTCACCAAATCTAAAATTTATCAGTACAAAACAGCGTAACAGGTAATTGTAAAACACAAGATCGATGTGATAATGCTTGTTTTGTTCTGTTGGCTGGTGTTTTTGTTGTGAAACCAAACAAAATCCATTGGCCAGTTCGAGCATAAAATCCTCAATCCGATCTAAAACAGCCCGTTCCATGTCAAACTTCAGATTACTCTTGAAAGGTTTAATATCTAAAAACCCAAGTAAATATGGATCCATGTTCAACTCGGATGATTCGTAAAATAAATCTTCCTCAGGTAATTCCTGATTCTCTAACACATTTGTTTTAACCGAAAGTGTCCTTTGGTAATAACGGGACTCAATCTGCTGCGACAATTGCTGCACACTCCAATGATTATCTGCGGCTTTGTTCATATAAAATAATTGCGCTTGTGCTTCATTTAAATTAATAATTAAACGATAATGCAACCAACTCAACGATGTTTGGAGCATATTCATAACTGGAAAAGTGCTGAATAACCGTCGCATATAAATCAAATTTTTCCCATCGAATCCTTTTCCAAAATCGCAGGTCAACTGTTTATCAAGGCCTTCGATAATGAACTTACCATAATCAGTCTGATCTTTTCCGCTTTGCTCCTCTTCAAAAATTCGTTTGCCAATCTGCCAGTATGTTTGAATCATCGAGAAATTAACAATCTCAAAAACGTTTGTTCGTGAGTCTTTTATCAACGTTTTTATATCAGAATAAAAATCAGTTTGTTGTAAAGAATCCATGGGTTTAAAGATGAAATGTTTGTCTCTTTACCATTCAGTTGCACTTGAATACTAATTATACATGAATTGTACTAAATAGGTTTCACAATTAATTTATATAAGTGCATTTTTAAGCAGAATATGCGTAAATTTTCATAGGATACTGATCCAACTTTGTCAACAAAGATTTCATATTAACTACCCTTTTATTTTCGCAAGCTCTTCCTGCATTTTCGCAACCACTGCGCTTAGCTTTTGAACATTCAGTGCGTCAGGCTCCGGAAGTTCGAACGAGAGGAAACCCAATGCACGCCAGATCTCAAGCACCGAAGTGGTCTCAATCGTGTATGGTTCATATTCCGGGTTATCCGATTTCAGCTGTAACAGATTTTCGCCGGGGAGGTAAATACGCTTGTACACAATTCCTTCATCAGATGTGATCAGAATGTAAGGTTTGCCTTCGCGGATGTCTGTAGCCTCCTCGACATAATCGCAAAAGATGTACGAACCGGGAGTCAGGGGCAACATGCTGTCGCCTTTGAGTTGAAAAACCCGGTAGCTGCGCCCCTGCGACAACTCGGCCACCGGCATTGAAAAGTGGGGCAACTGTCCGATGTACGCGGCATCGGCGCGACCATTGAGATACCCAGCTGAAGCTTTCACCGGAACAATCGAAATCAGTTCATCATTTTCGGGCGTAACTACCACACTCAGTACTTTCAAACCTGAACCCTTTTCAGTTTTGTCTTCGTGCCGATTCAACTTTATATTCTCAATATCTGTAAGGTCAACCACCAGCAAATGATCCATGCTCACTTCAAAGATTTCGGCCATACGACGGATCATTGAAAGTTTGGGTACACCCCTTCCCTCTTCATACGAACCAATCAGCGACCGTTTTGAATCCAGCAAACCGGCCAACTGACCCTGCGTCATCGAATGTTGTTTGCGCAGGAATTTCATATTTTCTTTCAGGTAGATCATATATTTAAATTTTGAACTTTATTTGAAATGGTATAAATTCTCAAGGGATGAAAAACCCTGAAATGGGTTTAATTTGAATAACCGTGGGTGATAACCCACAGAAAACAAAATAAATAAGACCGGAACTCTGAAAGGGTTGAATATCAAAATGACAAATAAAATTTAAACCATTTCTTAATAACTTATTTTTCTGCTTTTAGATATAATTGCTAACTATATTAGTATTTTCGTCGTAAAATTACAGAAATATTCATAATCATGAATGAGACCGTTCAGGAAAAACTAAATATATTAGCCGATGCGGCCAAATACGACGTGTCGTGCGCATCAAGCGGAAACAACAGAAGTAACACGCAGGGTGGAATTGGAAATACAATGAGCAGCGGAATTTGTCACAGTTTTACCGATGATGGTCGTTGCGTCAGCCTGTTGAAAGTGCTGATGACCAACCACTGCATTTACGATTGCGCCTACTGCATCAACCGCCGTACCAACGACCGGCCGCGTGCCACACTCACAGTTGAAGAGCTGGTCGATCTCACGATTGGATTTTATCGGCGAAATTACATAGAAGGGCTGTTCCTGAGTTCCGGCGTGATTAAAAATCCCGATCATACGATGGAACGGATGATGTTGGTGGCTAAAAAACTAAGGACCGAAGAGCGTTACAACGGCTACATCCACTTGAAAGCCATACCGGGAGCAAGTCCCGAATTGCTGAATGAGGCAGGAATATATGCCGACAGGCTTAGTATAAACATCGAAATTCCTTCCAGTCCGGAGCTAAAAAGGCTGGCACCCGATAAGAGCTACAAGGATATTTACGGACCCATGAACCTTATCAAAGACAATATTCTGGTGAATAAGGAAGAGCGGCTGAAATTCCGACACACACCAGCGTTTGCCCCCGCAGGTCAAAGTACGCAACTTATTGTGGGCGCCACACCCGAGAGTGACCGGCAGATATTGAGCCTTGCATCGGAACTGTACAGCGGTCAGCGGCTGAAACGGGTTTATTATTCCGGCTACCTGCCTGTAAACGAATACGACAAACGGCTGCCTGCTCTTCAGGCTCCGCCGCTTGTACGCGAAAACCGTCTCTACCAAAGCGACTGGCTGATGCGTTTTTACCGGTTTACAGCCGATGAAATTCTTACCCCAGATCAGCCTTTCCTCGATCTTGAAATTGATCCGAAGCTTGCTTATGCCCTTCGCAACCTTCAGTTGTTCCCCATTAACGTGAATACAGCCACATACAATATGATCCTGCGCGTACCCGGAATTGGGGTACAATCGGCACAAAGGATTGTAGAGGCACGAAAATTCAGGACACTGACGACGCAACATCTGACTAAAATCGGGGTGGTGATGAAACGCGCCAAATACTTCATTATTAGCAATGAACTCCCCTCGTCTATATTCGATCTGCCTTCGGAAACGCTGCGACGACAAATACTGCTAAGTGAAAAACCAAAGAAGAAATCGGAACCCGACACCCAATTGAAATTATTTTCGTTTGGAGAAGTGATTCAGTTACCTGCGCCGGTCAGCAACCGGAACAAGATATTAACCGCCTGATTTCAATACCATGATTTTAGTTTACGACGGAACATTTGAAGGATTTCTCACAGTGGTGTTTGAATGTTACAGCCGTAAACTGGAGCCGACAAATATCTGTTTGGAGAAAAACCTTCAGGAAATCCTTTTTACCGGGAAAGAATACATCACCACCGTGACATCCCATTCCGACCGTGTATGGAAAGGGCTTCAGCAAAAGCTAAGTACAGAACTGAAACAGATGCCCTATTCGGCGTTTCTTTCGGGTGAAACGGGCATCGAAATGGCACTTTTGCATTTTATCCGGATGGCTTTCGCGTCGCCCGTTCACATCGAAGGCAATTTTGGTGATATGGATGTGTTGATGGTGCGGAAAGCCGCCCGTCGCGTGATGCAGGAAGCCAGGCGCATGTTGCAATTCATCCGGTTCCAGCGTACACTCGACGACATCTACTTTGCCCCGATCAGTCCCGATTACGATGTGATAGCCATGACGCTCAAACACCTGAAAGAGCGCTTTGCCGACCAGCTGTGGCTCGTTTACGACCTGAAACGTGATTATGGATTCTTCTACAACCTGAAATCGGTTGAAGAGGTAACACTCAACGAAAAGTCGTTTAACACGAGTAACGGCGCCGTACCGCTCAACTTATTGCAGGAAGAGGAAACGGTTTATCAATCAATGTGGAAGGGGTATTGCGAGAATATCACGATACGCGAGCGGTTGAACCCGAAACTGCAAAAGCAGCATATGCCCAAACGGTACTGGAAATTTTTGCCGGAAAAGAGGTAATTGAAAATGGAGTAAATGTTTTCTAAAAATCTTGATCTACTGATAAAAGGAATTTTAATTTAATTGTTTTTTATTAAATTTACATGCTAAACACTAAATCCATTCTTATGAATTGGCATAAAATTATTCCTTCAAAAAAACATATTCGCTATGGATTCATCACGCTGTTTGTTATTGTGATAATTGGTCTGATTTCATGCTATTTCAGCGATATTGCAAAATATTTCTTCAGCGAAACTCAAAAGTACAATGGGGAATTATTTAAAGTTTTAGTTACAATTTTAGGCGGTTTAATCGTCATATGGGGCTTATATCTGAATTACAGGAGGACTAAAACGCTTGAAGTTCAAACGAACAACCAGGCAGAGCAAATCAAAGCATTTGTGAAGCAAAACGAAATTGCAGAGAAAGGAAAGGTTGATGAACGTTTTAAAAATGCGATTGAACATTTAGGACATGACAAAGATGCCATTGTTTTAGGCGGTATTTATGCACTACACCGTATTGCACAAGAAGATAAATCATATCGAAAAACGGTTTTTGATATTTTGTGTAGTTATTTACGCGAAAAAACTTCATCGTTGAAACTTTGGGCCGATTACCAAGAAGGTGAAAGAGTTATAATTAAGCCAACAATAGTAATTCAAACAATTATTGATCTTCTTTTTAAATGTGATGTTATTCAGAAGTACATTTATACCGGATTTCGTGCTAATTTGAATGGAATCAGATGTATTAAAGCTGATTTTAAGGAGGCCTATTTGGAGCAAGCGGATTTAACTAATGCTCATTTAGAAGGTGCTGAATTAAAAAAAGTCCGTTTGGAGGGTGCTTTTTTATCAGGGAGTCATTTTACTGATGCTTACCTAGAAAAAGCTCACCTAGAAAACGCTACTATTATGTGGGGCCATTGGGAGGGAATAAAATTATTTGAAGCTCATCTCCAAGGTGCAAATTTATTAAACACGCATTTAGAAGGAGCTGTTTTATGGGATTCTCATTTGGAAGGTGCAGGTTTATACGGCGTACACATGGAGGGAGCAGTTTTAAACGATACTCATTTGGAAAATGCTTATTTAGCTATGGCTCAAATGAAAGGTACTCAATTAAGGGGAACACATTTAGAAGGTGCTGATTTAAATGGGGCACATTTAGAAGGTGCCGATTTAACTAATGCTCATTTAGAGGCTGCTAATATAAATAACATTTTTTTAGAAGGAGCTAATTTAACTGGAAGCCATTTCGAGGGAGTTTATTTATCCAAAGCACGTCTACAAAAAATTAAACATGAGAAAGTTTCGATTACAGATGTTATTTCTAAAGAATATCGTCCTTTGGATTTTACTTATATCATAAAAAAAAGAATTGGAGAAAAAAATGAGTTTTACAATAACCAAATAGGAAAACTCCATGAGACATTGGCTAAAGACATAATAGAAAAAATTTCACCAAAAATAAAAGACGGACTATTATTATTTGATTTTCAAGATAAAATAAAGGAAGCGGTTGGTCGAGATAACAATATCGAAAAAGATGCAATAACTGGCGCTTTGACCAAAGAAAAGGCAGATGAAATTATTGAAAGATATAATAAGGCAATGGCGAATGTGCCAAAACGTTAGAACTCGTTCTTGTTCACAACAAATAGTCTGAATTATGATTTTTAGGATTTGATGATTTTAGGATTGTAGGCTATGTAATCTTTGTTTTCAGGGTGGTTTAGGTTATAGACCCTCTTATATTCCTTCATTGCACATCCAATTATCTTTCTAGTGAAATCCTCCTGTTTCATAAAATTCACTTTTTATTATTTCTAAAATCTTCCAATCCTAAAATCCTATGAATCTTAATTCAGACTTCATTTCACCACGACCGCATCAACCGGGCAACGTTGTACGAATCAGTGCGACCGATCCAATATGCGTAATCAAATGAAATTTAGATCGTTTATTCCGAAATATGAAAAGTTTTACTCTGTGGAAATGAACTTTGACATTCGTTGAATGGACATTGACATTCGTTGGATGGTCGCTGACATTCGTTGAATTGACATTCGTTGAATGGACGCTGACATTCGTTGGATGGACATTGACATTCGTTGAAAGGTCACTGACATTCGTTGGATGGACATTGACATTCGTTGGATGGACACTGACACGCCTGGGATGGACATTGACATTCGTTGGATGGTCCCTGACACTCGTTGGATGGACACTGACACGCCTGGGATGGACACTGACACGCCTGGGATGAGCACTGACACGCCTGGGATGAGCACTGACACGCCTGGGATGGACACTGACACGCCTGGGATGAGCACTGACATTCAGGAAATGAACGCTGACATTCAGGAAATGGTCTCTTACATTCAAGAAATAGTCTCTTACATTTAAGAAATAGACGCTGACATCCAAGAAATGGTCGCTGACATTCAAGAAATGGTCGCTGACATTCAGTAAATGACACTGACATTCAGTAAATGACACTGACATTCAGTAAATGACACTGACATTCAGACTTCATCCTATAATCTTAAAATCCTATAAATCCTAATTCAGACTTCATCCAACGAATCCTAATTCGGACTTCGCTTTACTACTGGAGTTTTGATCAAAGAAAAGGCCGGTGAAATTATTGTAAGATACA
>Ga0209724_1004814_pt1 | contig 10511 bp, 7 predicted proteins | sample grotaG_FD_184143 | JGI IMG/M metagenome (GOLD analysis project Ga0209724, IMG submission 184143) | Glacier valley bacterial and archeal communities from Borup Fiord, Nunavut, Canada, to study Microbial Dark Matter (Phase II) -... | ecosystem: Environmental > Aquatic > Freshwater > Ice > Glacier ... | reverse complement strand
ATTGCCTAAACCCGGAAAATTGGAGAAGAATTGAGGTAAAACTGTGGTGGATTGTGGTCAAAATCGAAGCTCTAAACATATTCTATTGTTCGATATTCGTAAATAACTTTAACCCGAACTCAGGTTACCCTAACAAACAGTCTCGAGGGGAGGACAAAAAAGCCTCCCGGTGAAGGGAGGCTCAAGTCATGCTGGGCTACCGGGTTCCCTATAAGTGGGTTCAGGGCTTACACCTAGTGAGGTCGTTACTTCTGACCGCTCTCGTCGGCTCCGTCCTGGGGTCCGTCTTGCACGTCTTGACCTGTCGGATCGGCGGTTTCTGCGGCCTCGGGAGCCTCGGGAGCTTCAGCCGCTTCAGGGGCCTCGGCGGTCTCACTCGCGTCGGCGGTTTCCCCCACCTCGGGAGCGTCGGCGGCCTGTGCCTGTGCGGCCTGTGCGGTGGGTGAGGGTGCGAGGGTGCTCGACTGGGCGAACGCTTGCATGGTGGCCAGGGCGAGGGCCACGGTGAGCGCGGCGGACAGTGCGGCAAATTTAAACTTCATGGTTTTTCTCCTGTACTCGAGCGGATGGGGATGAAGCGCCTGGGGGTGGCTCGTTCACCTCTCGACTTAGGCAGTCTCGTCTACAAAGGTTGAGACCCGGCAAATAAAGGTAAAGACAGAGAATTTAGTGTTCAGAAATCAGAATCGTGAACCAAAAGGACGAAATCTCGAGCGGCCTGTTCAAGTCAGGAAAGAGCAGAACCTTCGCGCCCGCTGTGGGCACGAAGGTTCTGCTCGAGCTGAAGTCCGACCAAACAGGGGTGGCGCGAGTTTGGGCTAGCTCAAACTCTGGGTGGTTTCGGGAATCACAATCTGGTCTTTGCGCGAAACGGTCAAGTAGATGACCACCGCCAGGATGGCGGCCAGGAAAATCAGGCTGGTCGTGACTGTACCGAGCTGGAGGCCACCCACGTCGCGGTCCTGGGACATGAAATCTCCGATGGACGCGCCCAGAGGCCGGGTCAGGATGTAAGCAATCCAGAAGGTGAGAATGGCACCCAGCTTCACGGTGTAATGTGCCAGCGTGACCGCTCCGATGAGTCCAGCGAACAGCAGCGCCGACTTCCAGTAGCCCACGTCCAGACTCTCAGCCACCAGATCCCCTGCTGCGGTGCCGAGCGCGAAGGTGAACAGCACGGTCAGCCAGTAAAACACCTCGCGCCTCACGGTGAAAATGCTGTGAATCGAGAGCGTCTTTTCGCTGCGGTACCAGGCGATGAAGGTGGCGATGAGCAGCACCGAAAAAATAGCTGTGCTGGTCGGAAGGCTGATGTTGAAGCTGCCCACCATGTTGTCGGTAATTAGGGTGCCCACCACGCTGATGAGCACCACCGCCAGCCAGTAGATGCTGGGCACGTAGCGACGCGCCCTGAACTGGAAGACGAGTGACACCGCCAGCAAAGCTATCATCAGCAGGCTGGTCCCGGTCAGGCCGAGTTTGAGGTTGGTGTTGATGAAATCCGCTGCCGTTTCACCCACGGTGGTGCATAAAATCTTGATAATCCAGAAAAATAGCGTAACCTCGGGAACTTTGCTGAGCATTGCCCTCAGTGAGGGGGTCATGCTGGGCGCGAGGGCGCTCATGGCTGCACCACCCCGGCGAGAGAGGCGGTATTCGCTCGAGCGGGTAAAGGGCGCGTCAATCGAGTTAAGGCGGGGTGGGGTGTTTTCATGGGTCTCCTCGGATGGGGCATACCATTTTGTATTGCCCGCTGTTTTTCTGGCCTGCTCGAGCGTGAGTGTGCGGGACGGCGGTAACGGTTCGGTAAAAGCGTGGGGTTCGAGGGTGCTCGAGGAAGCGTTTAAAAGATTCAAAAATGCGAGCGGCCCCGCCGAGGCTTGGAAGACAGGACCTCTCGAGAGGCAGTTTGCCTGTGAGCGGTAACAGTGCGGTAAAAGTTTTCAGGTCGAGCTTTGGGTCACTGGCTTGCCCTGAGCAGGGAGCGATACTGCGGCGACCTGTGTGCGGATCGGGTTGAACTTTCACCATTGGAGAACGTTGGTTACCCTCGAGCTTCACCGCACGTTTAGCGTCGCCCCATACAGTGCGTGCTAATGCCTGCTCTGGAGCGCCCTGAATGTCTAACCCTCGAGAATTAAAAACATCGCCCGTCTTTTTTGATGCCACCGAAAGGCGCTGGAAATGGGTGCGTGGCGCGGCCCTGCTCATTGGGCTGGGCGTGGGCGGTCTGGCAGCGGCCCTGACCCTGAGCCTGCTCAAGCACCCCAAACTTCCCACGCTGCGCTTGCCCCACTTCTCGCACTTTGTTCACCCCCACCCGGTGCTCGGTGGCCTTGCACAAAACCCGGCCTCGAGCGTGGAGAGCGACCCCGCCGAGGCCCTCGAGCGCACCGCTGTAGGTTCGTCCTCGAGTATTGCGTCCAACACGCGCTCCGAGGCCATCGGCTTTTATGTCAACTGGGACGATAACAGCTTTTCTTCGCTCAAAGCGCACCTCTCGAGCCTGGATAAACTGATGCCCGAGTGGCTGCACCTCGAGCCGGGGGGCGACGTGCAGGTGGACGACCCGCTCAAGCAGGCCCGAGCGCTGGACTTCGTGCGAACCAACAAGCCGACCCTCAAGGTGATGGCGCTCATCAACAACTATGACGGCAAATTGGGCGACTGGAACCCCAAAATGCTGGCGGAGGTGCTCTCGAGCGCAGCGTCCCGAACCCACTTGATAGACTCCCTGCTCGAGTTCGTGCGCGACCCCAACCGCGACGGCAACCCCTCGGACGGGCTGCAAGGGGTCAACATCGACTTCGAGACCGTTCCGACCTCGAGCCAAAGTGACCTCGAGCGTTTCATGACGCAGCTCTACGCTCGCTTTCACCCGCTGGGCCTGGAGGTCTCGGAGTCGGTGCCGCTGGACGACGACCAGTTCGACTATAAAAAATTATCTTCGAGCGCTGATTATCTGGTGCTGATGGGCTACGACGAACACGAAACCTCGAGCGTCTCTGGTCCGGTGGCCTCGCAGGGCTGGCTGAGTAGCAATCTGGGAGAGCGTCTGGCGCAGCTTCCCCCCAACAAGGTGGTGCTGGCGCTGGGAAACTACGGCTACGACTGGACCGTGGGCAAAAAAGGAGCCGATGAGGTGGCTTTTCAGGACGCCCAGACGACTGCCAAAGAGTCCGAGGGCGTCATCGGGCTGGACAAGGCCAGTCTCAACCCGCATTTCGACTACTTCGACGACGCGAACGTGCTGCACCACGTTTGGTATCTGGACGCGGCCAGCTTGTTCGATGAGCTGCGCTCGAGCCAAAATCTGAACTTGCGCGGCGTGGCGCTGTGGCGGCTGGGTCAGGAGGACCCCTCGAGCTGGAGCGTGCTGGACAGCAGAGGTCGCCTGAACGCGGACGTGGCCAAGTCGCTCGAGAAAGTCCATTACGGCTACGACCTCGATTACCGGGGCCAGGGCGAGATTCTCAAGGTCACCAGCAGCCCCAGAGACGGCTCGAGGACGCTGGGTTTGGAGGCGACCAAGGGCCTCATCGTCTCGGAAAAGCTGGTCCAGTACGCTTCACCCTACGTGCTCACCCGTTGGGGCGCGACGAAAGATAAACGTATTGCGCTCACCTTTGACGACGGCCCCGACCCCACCTACACCCCGGCTATTCTGGACATTCTCAAGAAAGAGCATGTTCCAGCCACCTTTTTTCTGGTGGGGGCCAACGCCGAACTCAACCCGGATTTGGTGCGGCGACTCGTCAACGAGGGCCATGAACTCGGTAGCCACTCGTTCACCCACCCCAACCTGAGCGTGGTGTCCCCGCAGCAGTTCGACCTCGAACTCAGCAGCACCCAGAGGTTGCTCGAGAGCCTGACCGGGCGAAGCACCCTGCTGTTTCGCCCTCCCTTTGCCGAGGACGTGGAACCGGCCACGCCCGAGCAAGCCGGTCCGGTGGCGCGGGCCGGAGTATTGGGCTACTACACCGTGGGCATGGGCATTGACCCGCTCGACTGGCAGCCGGGGCAGACCGCTCAACATATCGTGGACAGCACCCTGAGCCAACTGCACGACCATGAGGGCCAAATCATCTTGCTGCACGATGCCGGCGGTGTGCGCTCGGCCACGGTGCAGGCGCTGCCCATGCTGCTCGAGCGGCTTGGGCAGGAGGGTTACAGCTTCGTGACCGTCTCGAACCTGATGGGCGTGACGCGTGACGCGGTGATGCCTAAAGTGGGCGGATTTCTGCGCGGGGTGGACGGCGCGGGTTTCGGGCTGCTCGAGTGGCTGAGTTACGCGCTCAAGTGGCTGTTCGTGGTCGGCATCGCGCTCAGCATCGGCAGGCTGGCTTTCATCGCGGCGCTGGCCCTGCTCGAGAGCTGGAACCAAAAGCGCACCCTGTCCAGGCTCGAGCCGACCCTGAGCACATACCGTCCTCGAGTCGCGGTCATCGTCCCCGCTTACAACGAGGAAAAGGTCATCTGCCAGACGGTTCAGAGCCTGCTCGAGCAGGATTACCCCGACCTGGAAATCATCGTGGTAGACGACGGTTCTCGAGATAAGACCTATGAAGTCGCTCGATCCGCGTTTGGAGCGCACCCTCGAGTGCGAATTTTCAGCATCGCCAACGGTGGCAAATCCGGGGCGCTCAACTTCGGCATGAATCAGACCGAGGCCGAGGTAGTGGTGCTGCTCGACGCCGACACCGTGCTGAGCCGCTCGGCGGTGCGCCTGCTGGCCGCGCACTTTGCCGACCCCCGTGTGGGCGCAACCGCCGGGAACGCCAAGGTGGGCAACCGCCTCAACCTGATGACCCGCTGGCAGGCGCTCGAGTACATCACCGCCCAGAACCTCGAGCGACGCGCTTTTGCGCTCATGAACTGCATCACGGTGGTTCCGGGTGCGATTGGCGCTTGGCGTAGAGCCGCAGTCCTCGAGTTAGGTGGATTCGCCTCCGACACGCTGGCCGAGGATGCCGACCTCACCCTCAGACTCTTGAGGCAAGGCTGGAAAATCACCTACGAAATGGAAGCCGTCGCGTACACCGAAGCGCCGGACACGGTGGGGGGCTTTCTCAAACAGCGCTTTCGCTGGATGTTCGGCACCCTGCAAGCCACTTTCAAGCACCGTGACACGCTGTTTCGCTCGAGGTACGGCGCGCTGGGCCTGGTCACGCTGCCCAACGTATTTTTGTTCCAGATTGCCTTTCCGTTCGTGTCCGCCCTGCTCGATGTCTACATGGTGCTCTCGCTGCTGTGGGCCGGCTTTCAGAGCTTTTACCACCCTTTGAGCGCGACCTCGAGCGAACCCAACCACGCGCTGATGTACTACGGGCTGTTTCTGGCGGTGGATTTGGCGGCGGCAGCGCTGGCTTTCGTGCTGGAAAAAAACGAAGATTGGCGACTCTTGCCCTGGCTCCCGCTGCAACGCTTCTTTTACCGCCAACTGCTGTATTGGGTAGCCATTCAGGCCGCGTTGAGCGCGCTGCGCGGGGGTCGAGTGGGCTGGGGCGTGCTCGAGCGCAAGGCCACGGTGAGGGTGGAGGGTGGAGATTAGGGATTGGGGAGTGAGGGTTTATTCGGGACGAACGAGCTTGACTATCTCCTGCACACTCTCGAGCGGGGTGCGTCCCAGGGTGTAAATTCGCTGCTTGGCCAGCAAAGCGTTCGAGGGATGCCGCGCCAGGTGGTCGAACAACCCGAGCACTTCTTCAGACGGCTCCCAGCCTTCTTCGGGGGCTTTTTTCAGCGTGCGCCCTCGCAATACCTCGAGCGACTGCGCCATATCGTTCGAGGGCATCAGCAGCACCACGTAGGGCACCGGAAGTAGGGCGCGCCGTGCCCGCTCGAGCAGCGTGGGGTCTTCAAAGACCGAGTGTCCACCGCCCAGTTCGATGACCCCACCCGCGTGCTCGACCAGCACCCGCTCGAGGGCGTGAATTTCAAAGGGTTTGGAGTAGTGATACATCGCCAACAAATCACCAGCTCTAGACAGCTCGGCGGCGTAGGTGTGGTCAAAGCCGATTTCGTCGTAGTAGGCCCAGCGAATTTCGTCGAGCTGAACCTGCTCGAGGCTAAGCTCTTCGGCCAGCAGCGGGGCCAGGGTGGACTTGCCGCTGGCAGGTGGCCCGATGAGCACCAGGGTGGGGAGTTTTTCCCTCATCTGGGTAGCGTACTCAAAGCGGCTGCGGAGCGGGTGAAAAGCGCTCACTCGAGCGTTCCCGGCGGGGCACTGGCGCTGGGTCTGGGTACGGGGTGTCGTTCGTCGTCGCTCTAGCGGCGGTCTCTTGGCTGCTGCGCTACGTTTTCCGCCACGATTTCCGGGGCTTCGCAATTTACCGCGTGCTGGCTGGGGGCGTTGTTTTGGGGCTGGTCGCCCTGCGCCTGATGTGAAGTGGGAAAGCTCGAGCAGGTTTAAGGCGGGGAGTGTTGGGAGGGTTTATCCAATGGCTCGAGCGAGTTGACGTTAACTGGGCCGAGTGTCCCGAACCGACTGAGGCAGGGTGAGGGTGAAGGTGCTCCCCCTATCGGTCCCGGAGTCCACGCTCAACTCGCCCCCCATCGCTCGAGCCAGACCCCGCGCCACGGTGAGACCGATGCCGCTCCCCTCCCCGCGCACGCGGGCCGCGTCGCCCCGGTAGAATCGCTCGAAGATGCGTTTTCGCTGTTCGAGGGGAATGCCGGGACCGCTGTCTTGCACCCTTAACAACACGCGCTTCCCCTCGAGTGCAGCCTCGAGCGTCACCTGCCCCCCTTCAGGCGTGTGGCGCAGGGCGTTGGAGAGCAGGTTGGAGAGAATCTGATTCACCCTCTCCAGGTCAGCCCACACCTCGAGCGTCGAATTTTCACTCGCTCCAAGCTGCACCCCCCGCGCCTCAAAGGCGGGCCAGAAGCGCTCGAGCGCGGCTGCAAACACGCCCTCCACTCGCACGCTCTGACGGTGCAGCTCGAGCTGTCCGCCCTCCACCTTTGAAACCAGGCTCAGGTCGCGCACCAATCGCTCCATCGCCCTGAGTTCACGCTCGAGCGACGGGGCCACTTTATCGGGGGGCAACATCCCATCCTCGAGCGCCTCGACGTAGCCGCGCAGCGCCGAGAGTGGCGAGCGCAGTTCGTGAGCCACATTGCCGATCAGGTCCACCCGTCCCTGCTCCACCTGTTGCAACCCCGCACCCAGGGTGTTGAAGCTGCGGGCCAGGTCGGAGAGTTCGTCGCTTCCGGTCGTCTCGAGCCGCACCGCGTACTCGCCCCGCGCTAGCGCCTTGCTACCCGCCTCGAGCCGCCGTACCCGGCCCACCACCTGCCTCGCAGCCAGCGCAGCGGTTAGTGCGGCGATGAACAGAGAAAAGGGTAGGGCGCTGAACAGGGTCCAGGTCAAGGTCTGGCGCATTCCCCTTTCCAAGTCGGGCCGCAGGGTTTCCCCGGCGGGGCCTATCAGGGATACCATCTGCTCGACGTGATGGCGGATGAATATAGAGGCGAACAGCTCGCTCAGGAGCAACAGCACTGCCGTGCCCAGCACAATGACCCAGGCGTGGGCTAGGAAGAGGCGCGGATAGAGCTTCACCCCTCCTCCTTGAAGCGGTAGCCCACCCCTCGCACCGTCTCGAGGAAGCGAGGCTCGCTGGCGTCGTCACCCAGCTTGCGCCGCAACGCGTTCATGTGTACATCCACCACCCGGTCTACCCCCGGATAGTCCAGTCCCCACACCCGCTCGAGCAGGCGTTCACGGGTCCACACCAGACCGGGATGCTGCATCAGGGTGGAGAGTAAATCGAACTCGAGCCGGGACAGGCTCAGGTCCTCGCCCCCCAGCACGGCGCTGCGGCGGTCCAGGTCGAGGCTCAGACCGCGCACTTCGAGCCGACTGTGTACCCCACTGCGCCGCAACAGCGCCCGGATGCGGGCCACGATTTCACGCGGGCTGAACGGCTTGACCACATAGTCGTCGGCCCCGGCGTCCAGGCCTCGCACCCGGTCATCCTCCTCGCCGCGTGCGGTGAGCAGCAAAATGGGAAGGTTGGGCAGGCTTTTGCGGGCCTCCCCGAGCACGTCCAGACCCGAGAGTCCCGGCAACATCCAGTCCAGCACCGCCACGTCCGCTTTTATGAGCAGAGGAATCGCCTCGAGTCCGTTCCCGGCAGTGAGCACAGTGTGGCCCTCCTCCGTAAGATAGGCGACCAGCACCTCGAGCAGCGCTGGGTCATCGTCAACTAGGAGTACGGTGGGCATAGGGTGATCATCCTCGCTCGAGCCAAAAATAAGGAGGGCGCATGGCTCCCTCCTTGAGTAGGGTGGTTCTAACGCTTCATCAGCCAAGTCTGAAAGTCGTACATCTCCCCAGCCTGCGCGGTCACGATGTCTCGAGCCAGTTTGAGTACGCTGGAGTCCCCACTCTTTTGCAGTGCCAGATTGCCCATCTCAATCGCGCTGGCATGGTGTCCAATCATATCCTGAACGAAGGTCACATCCGGGGTTTGAGAGGTTTTGACCTTCGCGCCCATACCCTTCATCGGGTCCATCATGGCGGACCTCTGGCTGTCCGAACCCCCATACCCTTTGAGCAAGGTGTTCATCTGAGCGATCTCTGTTTGCTGAGCGCCGATGATGGCCTTGGCCCACTTCTGAACTGAGGCGTCCTTGGAGAGCGGCAACACGGCCTTAGCCATGTCAATCGCCGCCTGATGGTGCGGAATCATCATGCTCAGGAAAGCGCGGTCAAACGCCTTTCCACTGAGTTGGGTGAGGTTGCTCATGCCCATGTTGGAGGACATGTTCATGGCGGGAGCGCTCGAGCCAGTCATGGGCGTTTTGCTGTGGTCCATACCTGGCATGTCCATCTGAGCGAGCGAGGTGCTACCGAGAGTGAGCAGCAGGGTGGAAAGAAGCAGTGTTTTTTTCATGGTGTCAACCTCGAGTGAAATAAAACCCGCCCTCGAGCGGGTCAACACGGTGTGCGACTCGGGTCGGTGTAATTTCCAGCGCTAAGCGACATTCAAAAGGGCCTCGAGTGCGCCGTGATGCGTGTTTCTCGCATCTCCTCGAGTACACTCCCATGTGCCTCTGCTTTTCTTATCCGATACGGACCTCGAGCGTTACGCCACCTTCCCCAAAACCCTCAATGCTGAAGAACTCAACCGCCATTTTGTGCTCGGTCCCCAGGACCTCGCTCTGGTTCTCGAGCGTCGTCGCGACTATAACAGGCTCGGATTTGCTGTGCAGCTCTGCACTTTACGTGCTTTAGGAACTTTCCTAGAGTCTCCGTTTGAGGTGCCTGATGTGGTGCTCCGAACCCTGGCTCGCCAAATGGGTATGGGTGTTCCTCGAGATTTGAAACGCTATGCCCGACGGGAAATGACCCTTTATGAACACCAGAAATTGATTTTGGATTATCTGGGTTATGGGATGTTCGATAAATTCGAGACCTTTCGCATCACCCGCTGGATGTACCGCAAGTTTCTGGTTGGTGATGCTCGACCGCTGGAGCTATTCGAGGAAGCTATCATTAAATTACGAGACCGTAAAGTAGCCCTCCCTGCTGCTTCCACGCTTGCTCGCCTGGTGGTGCGGGTCAGGGAACGCGCCTCGCAAAAAGCTGAACTGGCCATCTCGAGGCGGCTGAGTCCTGAGCAGGTATTGAGTCTCGAGTCGCTTTTGCTGGTCCCTGAAGGGGAACGCAAATCGAATCTAGACCTGCTGCGCCGTGCTCCGGTTCGGCCCAGTGCTCCAAGCCTAATTACCGCCCTGGAACGGATCGAAAAGCTGCGGGCACTTAAACTCGATGGGGTGGATTTGAGCGATCTGCCCTATGGTCGCATCAAAATGATGAGCCGCCAGGGAATGACGGTGTGGGCCTACACGATTTCGCAATGGGGACCGCTTAAACGTCATGCCACCTTGCTCGCCACCGTCCAACATCTGTTGGGCCGTTCTCTCTCCGACGTACTGGACGTATTTGAGCGTCTAATGCATCAACTGGGTCTCAACGGACATTACCGCTGGCTTCAATTCCGCCTTCGCAATCTCAAAGACCTGGATGAATCGGCAGGTCTGCTGGGCAAGGCGATGAAACTGCTGCTCGAGTACACCAAAAAACGCCCTATTGCCCGCGATAAAGTGCTCGAGCAGTTTGGGGAGGCTAAGCTGAAAGAGGCCGTGTTGCAAGTAGAAAAGCTGACTACAGGGGCGGATGTTCGGGATAGCGAAGTCTGGCTGAGTGCTCAAAATAGCGTGTGGAACTTCTTTTCACGCTTTATCAAAGTCGTGGCGTTTGAGGGAACACCCGTCAATGCAGGGTTGCTCGAGGCTGTCACTTTTCTACAATCTGAATCTTGGCGTGTGTTGGACTGGGAAAAAGCCCCACGCGGGTTTGTCCCTCGCAGTTGGAAAACGCTGGTTTATGACAAAAGCACCGGACTGAACGCAAAAACCTACGTGCTGTGTGTGGCACAACAACTCTACCTTGCCCTGAAGGCTCGAGCTGTCTACGCACCCCTGAGCCTGCGACACCAAAATCC
>Ga0209724_1004813_pt1 | contig 10512 bp, 9 predicted proteins | sample grotaG_FD_184143 | JGI IMG/M metagenome (GOLD analysis project Ga0209724, IMG submission 184143) | Glacier valley bacterial and archeal communities from Borup Fiord, Nunavut, Canada, to study Microbial Dark Matter (Phase II) -... | ecosystem: Environmental > Aquatic > Freshwater > Ice > Glacier ... | reverse complement strand
CGGCGCATCGCGCAGAGCGAGCGCGACGTCTACCGCGCCGGCTGGCCGCTCTCGATGCACCTCGGCCCCGACGACGTCCTGCTCGCGCTCGACGCCGAGTTCCGCGACGGCGTGCCTGCCGAGGAGATCTCGGCGGCGGTCAACCGGATCGAGCGGGCGATCCGCGCGCGCTTCCCGGAGATCGGCCGGATCTACATCGAGTCGCGCACCGTGAGCCGGACCGACGCTCGTCCTGCGCCCGCGCCCGCGGAGTGAGCCGCCGCGGCTAGACCTGGGCGCCGATCGACGCCGTCGCGACCAGCTCGTTGAAGAGCGCGAGCGAGGCGTGACCGGAGACGGCGTATGGATCGAGCACGGCGTTCTCCGAGTACTTCAGCACCAGCGCCGGGTTGAGCCGGCTCATGTTGACCTGGCCCATCGACCAGCTCGCGAAGCTGCGCTCGCCGATCTCCTCGTAGCTGAGCAGCACGACCTCGGCGTGGCGCGGGTCCCGGGAGATGCGGTTGTAGACCGCGCTGACCGCGCCGCGCCCGCCTTCGAGCACCTGCAGGAAGATGCGCGCGTTCGAGCAGAAGCACAGCACGCCGGTGACGCCGACGCCCGGGTTGTGCTCCTTCGACTGGCGCAGGATGACGGCGAGCGCATCGTTGTCGACCGCTTCGACAGCGCGGCTCGCGTACATGAGTCGGACCAGCATCGTCGGTTCTTCCTCAGTCTTTCTTGGCGAGCAGCGACAGGAACTCGCGGCGCAGGTTCGCGTCCTTGAGGAAGGCGCCGCGCATCACGCTGTTGGTCATCATCGCCTGATCGTCCTTGACACCGCGCCAGGCCATGCAGAAGTGGTCGGCCTCCATCACGATCGCCAGGCCGTCGGGCTTGACGCGGTCCTGCAATTCGTTGGCCAGCATCGTCACGGCCTCTTCCTGGATTTGCGGCCGGCTCATGATCCAGTCGCAGATGCGCACGTACTTCGACAGGCCGATCAGGTTCGAGTGCTCGTTCGGCAGCAGGCCGATCCACACCTTGCCCAGGATGGGACAGAGGTGATGCGAACACGCGCTTCGCACCTTGATCGGGCCGACGATCATCAGCTCGTTGAGGCGCGAGATGTTCGGGAACTCGGTCACCGTCGGCGCAACTGTGTAGCGGCCGGCGAAGACCTCGGTGATGAACATCTTGGCGACCCGCTTGGCGGTGTCGCTGGTGTTGTGGTCGCTCTCGGTGTCGATCACCAGCGCGCGCAGCACGCCCTGCATCTGCTCCTCGACCTCGGCACGGAGCTCGTCGAGCTCGCCGTCCTCGACGAAATCGGCGATGTTGTCGTTGGCGTGATAGCGACAGTTCGAGCCGATCAGACGATAGCGAATCCGGTCGGAGGCCGGCAGCCGGGCGAGGTCGTCGCTGTCCTTGCGAAAGATTGGAGTGGGCTTGTCGCCGGCCATGAGCGTTTTCGGGGCGTCGGGGACGAGAGCGTACTCCAGTCGGTCGGTGCCTCAGGGCGTCATAGACTTCCCGGGTGACAGCGCCTTCCTCGCCGGCCACGCTGTCGCTGGCACGCCTCCTCGGGCACGCCGCGGACGCGGTCGCCGCCGTGCGCGCCGGCCGATCGCTCAACGATGCCTTGGCGCGCTGCCCTGCTTCTGCCCGGCCCGGCACGCAGGCGCTCGCCTTCCACGCGCTGCGCGGACTCGGCGCCGCCGAGGTCGTGCGCCGCCAGCTCGCGCCGAAGATGCCGCCGCCGTTCACCGACGCGCTGCTGCTGACGGCTCTGACGCTCCTCTGGCCGTCCGACGCGCCGCCGTATCCGGACCACACGCTCGTCGACCAGGCCGTCGCCGCGATCCGCGCCCGGGCGACGTCGAGCGCCGGCTTCGTCAACGCCGTGCTGCGCCACTTCATCCGCGAGCGCGAGACGATCGTCGCCGCGGCGCTGGCCGACCCGCTGGCGCGTTTCAACCATCCGATCTGGTGGCTCGACCGGCTGCGCGCCGACTGGCCGTCGCAGTGGCAGGCGATCGCCGAGGCCGACAACCAGCATCCGCCGATGACCTTGCGCGTCAACACCAGGCGCAGCACAGCCGCGGCGTATGTTCAGGCGCTCGCCGATGTGGGCATCGGCGCGCGCTTGCTTGCGTCCGTCGACATGGAAGCGGGCGGCTTCGGGTCGTCGGCCGTCGTCCTCGACCGGCCCGTGCCCGTGACCCAGCTTCCGGGATTCGCCGACGGCCTCGTCTCGGTCCAGGACGCCGCCGCCCAGCGCGCCGCGCCGCTCCTCCTCGCCGATCCGCGCCCGGGCCGGATGCGCGTCCTCGACGCCTGCGCCGCGCCCGGCGGCAAGAGCGCGCACCTGCTCGAGCTCGCCGATGTCGACCTGCTGGCCATCGACCGCGACCCGGTCCGCCTCGTCCGCGTCGACGAAACGTTGACCCGGCTCGGCCTCGCTGCCACGACGCGCGCCGCCGACGCCGCCGAGCCCTCGACCTGGTGGGACGGCCAACCCTTCGACCGCATCCTCCTCGACGCCCCCTGCAGCGCCTCGGGCATCGTGCGCCGCCATCCCGACGTGCGCTGGCTGCGCCGGCCGACCGACCTCGCTGCATTCGCCGCGACCCAGGCAGCGCTGCTCGGCGCCCTCTGGCCGCTGCTCGCGCTCGGTGGCCGGCTCCTCTACTGCACGTGCTCGGTGTTCCGCGCCGAAGGCCAGGACCAGATCGACGCTTTTTTGCAACGGCAGGCGGACGCCGCCCCTGTCGGGCACCCGGCTTCGCCGGGCCAGCTGCTACCTCTCGCCGACAATGACGCCATGCCTTCGCCCACGGCCGCATCCGCTGTCGGGGACGGTTTTTTCCTCGCCCTGATCGAGAAACGTCCCGCCCCGACAGAGACCTCCAGCCGATGACCCGCCTGCCGCCGCACGGCTCCCTGCGCCGCCGCAGCGTGCTACGCGCGCTCGGCGTCGCGGCGTCGCGGGCGGTGCTGCCGGCGGCGGCGGTCGGCGCTGTCTTCCAGGCTGGCCCGGCGCGCGCCGTCGAGCCCGAGCTGACGACCTTCGATGTCGTCCGCGACGAGGACGGCGTCTTCCTCAATTACGCCGTCGACTTCGAGCTCGGCAAGGGCGCCGACGACGCGCTGCTCAAGGCGGTGCCGCTCTTCTTCGTCGCCGAGGCCGAGATCTACCGCGACCGCTGGTACTGGCGCGACCGCCGCATCGCCCACTCGGTGCGGGTCTGGAAGATCGTCCTGCAGCCGCTCACCTCGACCTACCGTGTCACCACCGTCGGCGGCCTGAGCCAGAACTACCCGACGCGGGGCGAGGCGATCGCCGCGATCAGCCGCAACACGCGCTGGAAGATCGCCGAGGCGGGCCAGCTCGAAGAGGGCGGCCACTACCTCGAGTTCAACTACCGGCTCGACACGACGCTCTTGCCGCGGCCGATGCAGATCGGCATCAGCGGCCAGCCCGACTGGCAGCTTCAGGTCAAGCGCACCAAGCGCATCAACTGATGGCCGCTCCGCGCTCGGATGCGGGATCGTCCGGACCCGCGCTCATGCCACGGCGCAGCCGCTGGGCCTGGATCGTCTCGACGATCGCCGTGCTCGGCGCCGGTCTCGTCCTCGCCTTCCTGCTCTCGATCGCGACCAACAGCCCCGCGCTCTACGAGCGGCACTACGTGTGGCTGTTCTGGGTCAACGTGGCGCTGGCGAGCACGCTGGTGCTGGTCATCGTCGTCGCCGCAGTGCGCCTGCTCTGGCGCGTCTCGCGCGGACGCTTCGGCAGCCGCCTGCTGCTCAAGCTCGCGGCGATCTTCGCGCTCGTCGGCGTCGTGCCGGGCGTGCTGATCTACGCCGTCAGCTACCAGTTCGTGTCGCGCTCGATCGAAAGCTGGTTCGACGTCAAGGTCGAGGGCGCGCTCGACGCCGGCCTCAACCTCGGCCGCGGCACGATCGACGCGATCGTCACCGACCTCGGCACGAAGACGCGCCTGGCGGCGGAGCGCCTCGGCGAGAGCGCCTCGTCGGCCGAGCCGCTGTCGCTCGAGCGTCTGCGCGAGCAGCTCTCGGCGCGCGAGATCGCGGTCGTCGGCAACGCCGGGCAGACGCTGCTCGCGACCGGCACCTCGACGTCGGGCCTGATGCCCGAACGCGTCTCGGCGCAGGTGCTGCGCCAGGCGCGCACGCAGCGCGTCGTGAGCCAGGCCGAAGGCCTCGACGAGGACGCGACGGCGACCGGCAGCACGGCGCGGGTGCGCGCGGTCGCGATCATCCCGAGCACCAACTTCACGCTCGGCGAGCAGGAGCGGTTTCTCGTCGTCACGCAGGCGATCTCGCCGACGCTCGCCGCCAATGCGCTCGCCGTCACCAACGCGTATGCCGAGTACCAGCAGCGGTCGCTCGCGCGCTCGGGCCTGCGCAAGATGTACATCGGCACGCTGACGCTTGCGCTCGTGCTCGCCGTGTTCGGCGCGCTGCTGCTCGCGATCGCGCTCAGCAACCAGCTCGCGCAGCCGCTGCTGCTTCTCGCCGAAGGCGTGGCTCAAGTCGCGCGCGGCGACTTCCGCTCGAAGGCGGTGTTCGGCTCGCGCGACGAGCTCGGCGGCCTGACGCGCTCGTTCGCCGAGATGACCGAGCAGCTCTCGGACGCGCGCGAGCTCGTGCACCGCAGCGTCACGCAGGTCGAGGGCGCGCGCGCCAACCTGCAGACGATCCTCGACAACCTGACAGCCGGCGTGATCGTGTTCGACCGCCAGGGCGCGATCGACACCGTCAATCCGGGCGCGACGCGGATCCTGCGCTTGCCGCTCTCGGCCTATCGAGGACGTCGCCTCGATGAAGTTAACGGTCTCGGCGGCTTCGCGCAGGCCGTGTGGCAGCGCTTCGAGCTGCACGCGGCGAGCCCCGAGGCCGGCGAGCGCGACCACTGGCAGGACTCGTTCGAGCTGCAGACCGGCGGCGCCGACTTTGCCGGCCGCGAGCGCGACTCGATCACGCTGCTCGTGCGCGGCGCGGCGATGCCGCAGGGCGCGCGCCTGATGGTCTTCGACGACATCACCGAGCTCGTCTCGGCGCAGCGCGTCGAGGCCTGGAGCGAGGTCGCGCGCCGGCTCGCGCACGAGATCAAGAATCCGCTGACGCCCATCCAGCTCTCGGCCGAGCGGCTGCAGCAAAAGCTCGGCGGCAAGCTCGACGAGCCCGACCAGGCGATGCTCGACCGCTCGGTGACGACGATCGTCAACCAGGTGCAGGCGATGAAGGGCCTGGTCAACGAGTTCCGCGACTACGCGCGCCTGCCCGCGTCGAGCTTCGACGCGCTCGACGTCAACGCGCTCGTCGTCGAGGTGCTCGGGCTCTACGGCCAGGCGCAGGAGACGGGTCGCGTCAAGGCCGAGCTGGCCGCCGGACTGCCGCCGATCGTCGGCGACGGCACGCAGCTGCGCCAGGTGATCCACAACCTCGTGCAGAACGCGCTCGATGCCGTCGCCGACCAGGACGACGGGAGCGTGCGCGTGCTTACGGAGGCGGCGCGCAACGACAGCGGCGACATCCGCGCGGTGCGCCTCGTCGTCGTCGACAATGGGCCGGGCTTTCCGGAGAAGGTCCTCAAGCGGGCCTTCGAGCCTTACGTCACCACCAAGAAGAAGGGCACCGGCCTCGGTCTGGCCGTCGTCAAGAAGATCGCCGACGAGCACGGCGCGCGCATCCGCATCGCCAATCTCGGCGCGCCGGGCGGCGCGGCGAGCGACGAGGCGCCGAGCGAAATGCGCGGCGCGCAAGTTTCGTTATCATTTTCCAAACTCGCGGTGCCCGTCCAGGTCGCCGGGGCCGAGGCGGTCGCGACATCGCGAGTGCACTGAAAGTTCATGGCCACCATTCTTGTCGTCGACGACGAACTGGGGATTCGGGCGCTGCTGTCGGAGATCCTCGCCGACGAAGGCCACACGATCGAGCTGGCGGAGAACGCGGCTCAGGCGCGCGCCTGCCGCGAGCGCATCCGCCCCGACCTCGTGCTCCTCGACATCTGGATGCCCGACGTCGACGGCATCACGCTGCTGAAGGAATGGGGCTCGAGCGCGCAGCTCACGATGCCGGTGATCATGATGAGCGGCCACGGCACGATCGACACCGCCGTCGAGGCCACCAAGTTCGGCGCGATGGCCTTCCTCGAAAAGCCGATCACGCTGCAAAAGCTGCTCCGCGCCGTCGAGCAAGGCCTGGCCAAGCCGCCATCGCGCCTGCCGACCGCGCTCGGCGCGATGATGCCGAGCGACAGCGCCGGCCTCACGGTCGAGGTGGCGATGACGGGCGGCTCGATGCAGTCGATGCCGCCGGTGATGCTCGGCCCGCAGCCCGAACAGAGCTTCGACCTCGACCGGCCGCTGCGCGAGGCGCGCGACGCGTTCGAGAAGAGCTACTTCGAGTTCCACCTGGCGCAGGAGAACGGCAGCATGACGCGGGTCGCGGAGAAGACGGGGCTGGAGCGCACGCACCTGTACCGCAAGCTGAAGCAGCTCGGTGTGGATCTGTCGCGGAACAAGCGCAACGTCGCTTGAGGGGCGAGCGGTCGGTGCCGCGCGCAGGGCGACCGATATACTCGTCCGCTCGGCCAAGTAGCTCAGTCGGTAGAGCAGCGGATTGAAAATCCGCGTGTCGGTGGTTCGATTCCGCCCTTGGCCACCAGTACTTGATAGAGCCTTGTTCCTCAAGGACAAAGCTCTCAAGAGGGTCTTTCACCGGTCTGGGCGCAGCACATAGGTGCAGCACAAATGCCACTCACCGGTGACTTCCTCCAGCGCTCCAGACAGGGGACGACGCACTACTTCAGACGTCGCGTTCCCGAGGACTTGCGAGCGATAGTCGTGCGACGACAGCTTTACCGCTCACTTCTGACCTGTAGCTCGCGCGTGGTCATCGCCGCGGCACGAACGTGCCAGCGGGCTCGCGGTTGCTACCCGAAATCAGATTCTTGCGATCGATGCATCGTTTTCCGGTTGGCTAGTCAGTCGCGAACTCGCGAGCGTGGCAGTCTCGACGAAGAACCTTGGGGCTAGAGCGAGGCTGGGCGCGGCTCGGATGCTGGTTTGCACGATACGGAGATGCGCGAACTGGCAACGCGCCATGCCTCAGGGTCTAGCAGTGTTCCCGCGGACGGATGTTCTACAGGAAGTGACGCGGAAGACTCATCGTAAAGACGCAACCTGTTTCCGGCACGTCTCGAACCGTAAGGCTCCCACCTTCGTCTTCAACGGTTCGACGGGCGATTGAAAGGCCGAGGCCCAGCCCGCTCCTGTCGAAACTCCCCTGCGCGAAGGGCTTGAACATCTTCTCTGCAAACCCGGACGGCAGGCCGCCACAGTTGTCGGCAACGTCGATGCAAACACGATCTCCTTTTGTGTACGCGTGCAGTGTCACTTCCGTATGAGGGTGCGTGAACTTGAAGGCGTTCTGGAGCAGATTCACTAGCGCAGCCATGAGATGTTCGCGATTGCCCGCGACTGCGAGACTGGCGTCCACCTCGGGCACAACGAGTCCGCAGCCTCTCGCATTGGCTCCGAGCGAGGCAATGCTCTTGGCGTCGGCAATGAACGCAGCGAGAGGGAACGCGTGGCTGAGGTCCGAGTTGCCGGCCTTGGCCCGGACCTCTCCCAATGAACGGTCGAGCAGGGTCGTCAGGGCACCGAGGCTGCGCTTCACGAGAGCGCCCGTCGACCCGCCGACCGGAACCTTGCCGGATTCCAGAGCCGTGAACGCCATCGTCGCCGTCTGCAGCGAATTGCGAAGCTCGTGAACAAGAACGCCGAGGCGCTCGTTCTCACCGGCCACCTGCTGGCGCGAAATGCTCTCGTCACGCTGGGCGCTGAACTCGGTCACGGCGTCGGCGATGGCATTGTCCAGGCAGCGATTGAGCGTTCGAAACTGGTCGACGGAGAACGGGGCGTCGCGCTCGACGGCGAGGCCCGTGATGGCCTGGCATAGGTCGCCGTAGTCGTGAACGACTTGGTCGACCGTATAGCCGAGCTCATGGAGGGCATGGCCATGCGCCGTTGCTGAGACACCTATCAGGGACAGCGCAGTGCTGTCGCCGCCCGCGCTCCCGGAAATCCGTTCACCTTCTGACTCGTTACCCGCTCCCTCGGCCCGCAGCGTTTTCGTTAGCTGCTCCAAGAAAATCGGGATTCCGTTGGCCAGCTGTAAAGGCGTCGCCGCCCGTTGCGGCCGCTCGGCGACCATCGCAGTACATCGGGCGATGAGTTCGTCTCGATTGTTCGACAGAAAACTGTGCATCTGAAATCTGTCCTCGTTAACACTCAAACGTCAAAGCGAGCGGGCTATGCGCTGTATTGGCTATGAAGCACCCGAAGCGTTCCTTTTCCACCAAACGACTTGGGTTTGGAGTAAGCCCGAGCGCAATTGCCGGGTAGGACGGCAGGCTGACATTCGTCAGGTCGGCCTCGGCACATAGCTTGCCCACGTAGGCTCGCAGCCATCTGCCAATCCAACCACTCCTTTCAGCACGGTACGGTGACCAACATGCCCGACGAGACTCCAGAGTTACGAGTCTTGGTCATTGACGACAGCGTCGACAACGCCGAGGCGTTATGTCTTCTCCTCGCTGCAATGGGATGTGTCACGACCTCTGCTGTCGGCGGCCCGGAGGGGATTGCTGTCGCCGCGAAGTTCAGCCCTCACCTAGTCTTCATCGACCTCGAGATGCCCGGAATGGGCGGTTGCGACGTAGCTCGACAACTGCGAGCGAGTTACCCACAGGACGCCATGAAACTCGTTTGTTTGACAGGGCGGTGTCACTCGGACGACAAGCGCGCTTGCATGGATGCCGGCTTCGACGACTTCTTTTCAAAGCCAATTTCTCCCGAGAGCTTGACGAGAGTGGTGGCTGCGTCGAACGAGGCAGAGTTTGAGGACCATCGGCAAAGTCAGAAGCGGACATCTGAACCCAGCATGAGATAAATCCCCTCGGACCGCTACCTTCTGGGGGCAGTGTGCGACAGAGCCGGTCCCGATGATCTGAACAGATTCCTAAAATTTATAAGTGGATCCTGCGTGGGTCAGACGGCTTCGGCCGAAGGCTGAGGCAGCGACGCGAAGTACACCCCGCCCGGGGTTCGAGCTCGATGGCTCGAGTGCGGCCGGTGGGTGTTGTGGAAGTTGATGTAGCGGTCGATGCCTTCTCGGGCGGCACTCACGGTCTCGTAGGCGTGCAGGTAGACCTCGTCGCACTTGATCGAGCGCCAGACTCGTTCGACGTACACGTTGTCGGCCCAGCATCCCTTGCCGTCCATCGAGATCGACAGCCGACACGCCAGCACCTTGCGGCTGTGCCAATCGATGGCGCCCGTCAGGTAGACGAAGCCGCGCGCCATCGGGATGTGGCTGATGTCCATCGCCCAGAACGGCAGCGCCAGATGCAACTCGTCATTGCGACGCATCAGCTCGAGGTCAGCATCGCTGTTCGGCTCGCTGGCGCAGCACACAGAGCCGCGGCGTCATGCTGCTGCGCCAACTCGGTCAGCGTCTTGTCCCCACGTACGGCGGCCAGTGCCATCTTTGGCCTTGAATGACTCCGAGTGCGTGCGCCGGGGTCTTCTGCGCTCATGCTTGCTCCTGTTCTCACAGGCGATGTCCTCGCCTTCAGAAGCAGTGCCCACCCTCATCGGACTGTTCGGTTTTGCAGTCCAGCTCTTTGCACCACTTTTTCCGAAATCGAGACGTGTTGCCTGCCGTGTGACGCGTGAATGCGGCGTTAGCCGTAACAGCGGTGATTGCGTTCGGAAATGGCCGTTCAAAAATCCTACAACTTATCGTTCCTTCGTCTCACAACCCTGGCAACTGCTCACGTCTAAATTCGTTCGGGTCGTTGACCGGCAAAAGGTGAATCCCAACCCAATTGATGAATACGCAAGGAACCCCATGAAACAACCGGTTGCATACGAAGACGCGGTGGATCTGCTGGATGCAGATCACATCGCCGTCAAGAAGATGTTCATCGACTACGGCGCCCTGTGCGAGGACGGGGCGGCGCCCGATCACAAGCGCGCCCTAGCCGAACGTATCTGTCAGGCACTGATTGTTCATGCGCAACTCGAGGAAGAACTTTTCTATCCTGAGGTCCGCAAGGTGATCGGCGCTGACGACCTGATGGACGAGGCACTCGACGAGCACGCCCACGCTAAAAATGTCATCGCCCGCATTCGGGCAATGAAGGCGACGGACGCAGCCTACGACGCAACTGTCACGGAACTAGGGGCGCTCATTGATCGACATGTGCTGGAAGAGCGCGAGCAAATGTTTCTCAAGGCGCGCCAGGCCCCGCTCGATCTACGTGGGCTGGCGCTACCGCTGCTGAAGCGAAAGCGCAAGCTGACCCAGAAGACAACCCCACCAACTTCGAAGGAGACCGCGTGAAAGCCCTCGTCTACAACGGACCCCACGATGTTTCGGTCGACAACGTGCCGGATGCAAAAATCGAGCGCTTCACCGATGTGCTGGTGAAGGTCA
>Ga0209724_1004812_pt1 | contig 10513 bp, 9 predicted proteins | sample grotaG_FD_184143 | JGI IMG/M metagenome (GOLD analysis project Ga0209724, IMG submission 184143) | Glacier valley bacterial and archeal communities from Borup Fiord, Nunavut, Canada, to study Microbial Dark Matter (Phase II) -... | ecosystem: Environmental > Aquatic > Freshwater > Ice > Glacier ... | reverse complement strand
GCCGGCGGCGTCACGCCGGAAGACGTCGTCGTAGTAGAAGTACAGCACGGGAAGCACGGCACCGTCGATCCATTTGGTCGCCATGCACCAGCATGCGCCGTGAACCTCATCAGCGGTGATCGGGATCAGCATCGAGGGACCAGGCAGGTGCATCAGCGGATTGACCTCGTCGTAGTGACCCCCGACGAGGTTCGCGATGGCGTCAGGGCCGTGGGCGATGCCGAAGCCGTATTCGCGGCCGTCCCACACTGCATCATCAGTGAAGAGGGAGGCGAGATCGCCCCGCTGGCCGAAGTCGGTGAAGGTTGCGTACGCCTGCAGTAGATTCTGCAGCAATTGGCAGGTCTCGGCCGGTGGGCTCTGCATGTATCGTCTGGCGACGTCGACGGCGGTGAAGTCGAGCACGTCGTCGCGTTCGAGTACGGCCTGATCCGACAGTATTTCCACGGGCTGTTGCATGGTCATCAGATTGCCATCTCCACGTTCGATGCTCGCGGCCCCCGGCCACAGCTTCCCTCGACGCATCATATTCATCATGATGTTCCCGGTCAAGGTCGCCCGGTAAGAATCCACGACACACCGTTGCCCATTTCGAACGAATCGTTCCGCAATCCGATGAGGCGCGACGCCGCTGAATTTCAGGCACCGGATATCGCATCCACTGCGATTGTCGGTGCCCGCTACGAGGTGGGATATGTGGGTTACCGGAAGCTGTCGGTCTGAACCGACTCGTTTCCGGATCGATCGATCCGGAATACTCTGGGCGGTGATCGATCGAAGGCTGGCAGCTCGTTGATCGCCATGCTGCGCACGAATCGCGACATCCGTGCGCTGTTCATCGCTCAAGTGGTGTCGTACCTGGGTGATTGGTTCGCCTACGTGGCGTTCGTCGGACTCGTACAGGATCTGACGAAGGTGCCGCTGCTCGTCACGATGGTCTTCGTCTGTCAGTCACTCCCGATGTTTCTCACGACGCCGATCGCCGGGCCGACGGCGGACCGCTTCGATCGACGCACGATCATTACCATCGTCTCGATCATCCAGACAGTCGCTGCAGCGGGGCTGCTGCTGGTGCATAGCCGTGGATCATTGTGGATCGGCTTCGTCAGCCTCTGCATCATCTCGGCATTCGCAGCGTTCGTCACGCCGGCGGCGCAGGCAGGACTGCCCAGCCTTTCGAGGAACGACGACGAACTGCGCCACGCCAACGTCCTGTTCGGATCATTGTGGGGAGCGATGCTCGCCGTCGGGGCCGCTGCCGGCGGCGTCGTCGCCTCGGTCTTCGGCCGGAACGTCTCGTTCATCGCCAACGCTGTCTCGTTCGCCCTCGCGGCGGTCGTCATCCGTTTCATCCGCCGGCCGATGCAGCAGCCGAGAGACGCTCGCAGCCACGTCGAGCGGATGCATCCACTCAGCGACATGCGAGAGGCGGTCGGATATGCCAGGCGAGACCACGCGTTACTTGCGCTGTTGGCATCCAAAGCGACATTCGCGCTGGGCGCTGGCATGGTCGGGTTGCTGGCGTTACTGGCAACACACCAACTCCATGGAGGCGACGGTGCGACCGGCCTACTGCTCGGGGCCCGCGGGCTCGGAGCGGCCGTCGGACCCGTCGTTGCCGCCAGAATGCTCGGTCCTCGCCTCAGCCGACTGCTGCTGCTCACCGGATTCTCCGGACTGGCGTTCGGCGTCTTCTACCTGTGCCTCAGTGTGACGACGACGCTCTGGCTGGCGGCGACACTGGTGCTCGTGGCGCACCTCGGGGGCGGGGCGCAGTGGACACTCTCGACCTACGGTTTGCAGCGTCGGGCACCGGACCACATCCTCGGCAGGGTCATCGCCGGCGACTTCGGCATCGTCACCCTGATCATCACGCTGTCCAACCTTGCCGCAGGTGCGCTCGCTGGCGTTGCCGGCACCACATGGGCGTTTGCCGTTTTCTCGACGCTGTGCCTCATCGCCAGCACGACCTACCTCATCGTCACCCGACCGATACGGAACCAACTCGACGCCGAAGACCAGATCGGTCGTGACTGATCCGCTCGGGGCTGCTCCGTCTCGACGGCTACGAGCTGACGATGTTCGACATCGACGAGGCGAATGAAGCCATCGCCCACGCAGCAGCCAACGCCGGGCCGTTCCAGAAGACCATCCTTCGGCCGTGGTGACCCGACACCGACGCGGGGCGCGGCGGCGCTACTCCTCGGGTGCTACCGGTGCAGGCCGAGGGTGGCCGCCGCGGCGAAGAGCGACGTTCGTTTCTCCTCCAACGTGCCGACAGTCGGCCACACCTGATCGGTCCAGATCAAGACGTTGTCGAACCCTTCATCGGCATAACGTCGGACAGTCGCCGGGTCGCAGCCGGCAATTCGGAAGATCAACTCGAAGCGACCCTCGACATCGCTCTCGTGGCGCAGGCGGAGCAGTTCGGCGCTCAGGCGACTCGACTGCTCGAACGATGGTGTCCCGGAGGAGAACCAGCCGTCACCGAGGCGCGCCGCCCGCTGTAGTGCACGGTCGGTGTTTCCGCCGAGGATCAACGGGACTGTGGTTACGTGCTTCGTCGACTGCACCCTTTCGATCGTGAAATGGCGTCCGTGATGGTCGATCGGCCCGCTGCGCCACGCTTGACGCAGTATGTCGATCGTCTCTTCGAAACGCGTCACACGCTCGGCGAACGGAATTCCGAGCGCAACGAATTCCTCCTCGAGCCATCCGAAGCCGAGCCCGAACATGAAACGTCCGGCAGCGATCTCCTGCAGCGTGCAAACGGCCCTGGCGGTGGTCAGCGGGTGCCGAAGCGGCAGCAGGTAGATGCCTGTCGCCAGTCGCAGGTGCGTGGTCACCGCCGCGGCCGCAGCGAGTTCCACGAGCGGATCGACGAGTTCCGTATCCGGACTGACGATCGGCGCTGTGCGATGCTGTGCGCCAGGCAGTCGCCCATAGTGTCGCTTCCTCCTCGTCTGCCCCGGACGCACCACACACGGTCGACCTCCGTCATTCGTCGACAGCGCTGGCGGAACTGGCAGCAAACCGACCGGCGCAAAGGACCAAAATCGCTCGATTGCTACGGGAACCCGTGAACGGGTTGCGGTTAGACGAGGGCTGGCACCGGACGCCGAACGGAGCGGCCTGTACCCCGTCAGCGATGGCCGATGAGGCGTAACTGCAGCCAGACGGCCAACCGGTCGTCGGGATGATCGAGGCCGATGTCGAACAGTTCCGTGGCCCGACGAAGCCGGTAGCGAAGCGTGTTCGGGTGCACACCCAACTGGCCCGCTGCGGCGGCCACGTCGCCGACGGCACCGAGCCAGGCGGTGATCGATGCGGCGTACTCGGTCTGATGCTGGTGGTCGTGTGCGAGCATCGAGGCAACTCCGAGATGTCGCAGCCGCGGCTCGTGGGTTAGCGAGTCGGCCAGATGGGCGAGCAGCACGCGGGTGTGCACATCGGCTAGTTGCGCCACCCGAGGAAGGTCCGGCTGGCCGGTGGTGACCCGCAAGATGTCGTCGATCTCGGAGCGCATCGTCGGCAGCGTCGTCGGATCGGCCGATGTCGCCGACACCGCTGCTCGAATCTCGACGGGGAAGATCGATCGCGTCGAAGCGACCGCTCCGGTGGCGAATCGAACGGCCGCCTGAGCGCCGCCGCCGGGCACCAACACGTACACGGTGCGGGACGTCGTGGCCATTGCAGCATCGGGTCGGTAGGCGGCAACGTAGCGAGACAGGGTGCTCGCTACGTGGGTGATCAGCGGCGACGGCCTGGTGTCGTCGAAGGCGGCCGCAAACCCGATGAGGATCAGTTCGGTGCCACCTGCCAGCGACAGGCGGAAACGGGTATCGCTGCCGCTCAGCGAACCATCGAGGGCTCGCAACAGAGCGACTTCTCGCAGGTGCAGATCGACGTTGCCGGCGTTGAGACTGCGCATGATCTTCAACGCGGCCAGCCGAGCGCCGTCGACGAGCGCTCGCTCACCTTCGGCGTCGAGCCCGAGAATGCTCTCGATCGCCCAGATCGAACCGAGCGGCTGCGTGCCCGCCCTGATCCCGATGGCGGCACGGGGCAGTTCGTCGCTCTTCTCCTTGAACCGCACGACGCCCTTGGCACCGAGGACCTCGCTGTACTGGGCGGGATTGCGTTCCATGTCGGGCACCCGGCGGTCGAGGATGCCCTGCTCGCGCAGGGCATCGATGCGTTGGTCGGCCAGTGACGAATAGGCGATCACGCGGCGGTCCATGTCTTCGATCGCTACCGAGCCACCAATGACCGCTGCGATGGCGTTGGCCAAGGCGAAGAGCTCGTCACCCGCGGCCGAGGCGGATTCAGCGGCGACACCCTGCGACCCGAGCACCGACATGAGCAGCGAGTCGAGATGCCGCCAGGAGACCTCGTCGGCTGCGGCGATCACGATCACACCGCGCAGCGATGCCTCGGCGACGAGCGCACTGACCTCCCGGCCGCGTCGCTTGAGGACCACCGCGCAGTAGCCGTTGTCGGCCGCCTCGGTCATCAGCGTCACGGCGGCCGACCCCTCGACGCTGACACCGGCCATCAACAGCAGTGCATCGGGCTCGTGGGGCAGGGGATCCATCGGGTCGTGAAGGACCGTGCAACGCACCCGCTGGTCGATGCCGCGTGGCGCTGCCAGCACCTGCAACATCGGCGGTCCGACGGCATCGAGCAGGTGTCGCACGGTCGTCGCCTCGGCACCCTCGTCGCCCGGCGTTGCGTCGAGCCCGTTGGGTGGATTCGACAGGCGCATCGGGCAACCGTAGTCGGATTGGCTGACGCCGTTGGGCGGCGCCTGGCGTAGCGTTGGCGTCGATGATTGACGGTCACAACGACCTGGCCTGGGCGATGCGCCAGCTCTGCAACTACGACCTGGACCGGTATGACCTGGGCGGTTCCGTGCCCGAACTGCATACCGACATCCCCCGCCTGCGTGCCGGTGGGGTGACCGGGCAGTTCTGGTCGGTGTACGTGCCGTCGACGATGACCGATGGCGAAGCGGTGCGGGCGACGCTGGAGCAGGTCGACTTCATCCGTCGACTCGTCGCTCGCTACCCGGATGACCTGGCGCTGGCGACAACGGTCGACGAGGTGGCACAGGCGCGCCGCGAGGGGCGGATCGCCTCGCTGATGGGCATGGAAGGCGGGCACTCGATCGGTGGCTCGCTGGCCGTGCTGCGGGTGATGTACCACCTCGGCGTCCGATACATGACCTTGACCCACAACGACAACGTGGCATGGGCCGACTCGGCGACCGATGTGCCGGTGCTCGGCGGGCTCAGTACCTTCGGTGAGGAGGTCGTGGGCGAGATGAATCGCTTGGGCATGCTCGTCGACCTGTCGCACGTGTCGACCGACGTGATGCGCCAGGCGCTGGCGGTGACGAGTCGGCCGGTGATCTTCAGCCACTCGTCGGCGCGGGCCGTGTGCGACGTGCCGCGCAACGTGCCCGACGATGTCCTGCGTGACCTGGCGCGCAACGGTGGCGTGTGCATGGTGACATTCGTTCCCGACTTCGTCTCGCCGGCGGTCGCTGAGTGGATCGAGGAGACCCGCCAGCTGATGGCAGCTGATGGGTTCGATGCGGGCAACTCCAAAGAGCTGGACCGACGGTTGCTCCTACGGGCGGCAGCAGGCGGTGCTCCGGTGGCCACCATCGACGATGTCGCCGACCACATGGACCACGTCCGCGAGGTTGCGGGGATCGACCACGTCGGAGTCGGAGGCGACTATGACGGCACTGCGTGGATGCCTTCCGGTCTGGACGATGTGTCCGGGTATCAGCGGTTGTTCGCCGTGTTGGCCGAGCGGCATTGGTCGCCAGACGACCTCGACCGGTTGAGCCAGGCCAACGTGGTGCGGGCGCTGGGCGACGCCGAAGTCGGTCGGCGCTCGTAGCGCAGTGGTTAGCCGATCGGCTCAGAGATTGCCGGATACTCATCCGATTCGCTAAAGCCCTGGGCGGACGTGAGGCGTACCGTCAGGCCAGGCGGCCGCACCGGTTGCCGTTCGCTCGAAAGGCCAACTGATCGCCTCTTCTTCGACAGCCGTCGCTGCCACCGACATCCTCAGCCTGTTCCCCAGCGGAACTCGATTGGACGACGACGGCGGACTGCTGATCGGGGGGTGTTCGCCCGATGACCTCGCTGCAGCCTTCGGTACGCCGGCGCTGATCATCGACGAACTGGCTCTGCGCCAGCGTGCTCGCCGGTACGTCGACGGGTTGGCGCAGCGGTGGCCGAACTCGCAGGTGGTGTGGGCGTCGAAGTCGCTGCCGTACGTCGCCGTCTACCGGCTGATGTCCGAGGAAGGGCTCGGGATCGACGTGGCCGGCGGCGGCGAAGTGGCGATGGCGCTGGCCGCCGGTGTGGACCCGACGACGATGGTGCTGCACGGCAATGCCAAGACCGACGACGAGATCGCCCTGGCCGTGCGCACCGGCGTTGGCACGGTGGTGATCGACAACTTCGACGACATCGACCGGCTGGAGCGCCAGGTCACCCGCCAGCAGGCGGTACTGATCCGGGTGATCCCCGGCATTGAACCCGAAACCCACGCAGCGGTCTCGACCGGTCAGCACGACTCCAAGTTCGGCCTGTCGATCGCCGATGTCCGCCGAGCCATCGCCCGCCTGCGTGGCAGCGACCGGCTGCGGCTCGACGGCATCCACCTGCACATCGGCTCGCAGGTCGTCGACACGGAACCGTTCCGCCGCTCGGTCGACGCGATTGCCCAGCTCGGCGAGTTCGCCGTCTACAACCTGGGCGGCGGCTTGGGCGCCCGCTACACCTACGCCGACCAGCCGCCGACCATCGAGAGGTACCTCGATGTCCTCACCGAGGCGGCGCACCGGCTGCTGCCTGCCGAGGCGAGGTTGATGATCGAGCCCGGCCGCTCGCTGGTCGCCGAGACCGGGGTGACGTTGTACCGGGTGGTGACGATCAAGCGTGGCGTGCGTACGTTCGTGGCCGTCGACGGCGGCATGGCCGACAACCTGGAGGTGTCGCTCTACGGCCAACGCTTCGAGGCCACCGTTGCCGCACGTGTCGGTGGCGGCGAGATGTGCACGATCGTCGGGCGCCACTGCGAGTCGGGTGATCGGCTGATCGATGGCGTCGCCCTGCGCGCCCCGCAGATCGGCGATGTGATCGCCGTGCCGGTCACCGGCGCCTACTGCCTGACGATGGCCAACAACTACAACGGCGCCCTGCGCCCCCCGATCGTGTTCGCCCAGCCGGGCGCCCCGCGGATGGTGGTACGCCGCGAGACCTACGAGGACCTGTTGCGCCGCGACCTCTCGTGAGAGTTCGCGCCTGCCCGTCCGCCCCTTCGAGTCGATCTTCACTGAAAGGAATGCCCATGCTTCATCACCAACACCTAGCCCATCATCCAAGGCACCGACGCCGGCTGGTGGTCGCAGCGACCGCCGCGTTCACCATGGTCCTCGGTGCCTGCGGTTCCGACAAGGCGGCTCCCGTCGCGGCGAGCACGGCTGTCACCGCCTCGACCACAGCGGCATCCGCACCGTTGTTGACGACCGTCGAACCGACCGCCGAAACAGCATCGACCGCAGCGGCGGCGGGAGTCGGCGCAACGTTCGACCAGGCTCTCGCCGATGCCCTGCCCAAGGCGATTCGCGACAAGGGCGTCCTGACCCTGGCGACCGATCCGACCGACCCGCCGTTGGAGTTCTACAACGAGGCCAACAAATTGGTCGGTGCAGAAGTCGACCTGGCCAAGGCCCTCGGTGTCGTGTTCGGCATCAAGGTCGAGCTGGTGCCGTCGAAGTTCGACGCCATCATCCCCGGCATCCAGGCCGGCCGTTTCGACGGTTCGCTGTCGGGCTTCGCCGACCGTGTCGAGCGCCAGAAGGTCGTCGACTTCGTCGACTTCTTCACCTCGTCGCGTGGCTACCTGGTCAAGGCCGATCGCGTCGACGAGCTGACGGCAATCACCGATCTGTGCGGCCGCAAGGTGGCTGTCGCCAAGGGCACCACGATGGCCGATGCCATCGGCGGGCTGAACGGCAAGTGCACGGCGGCCGGAAGCGGCGCCATCGACGGCCAGATCTATCCCGATCAGAGCGCCTGCGTACTGGCCGTTCAGTCGGGCCGAGCCGACCTGACGATCCTGTCGGACCACGCCGCCCTGGCCATCGCCCAGTCGTCCAGCGGTGCGCTCGACGTGATTCTGCGGCCCAAGGAAGGCAACGACATCAACGGCATCGTGCTGGCCAAGGGTGACCTGGTCAAGCCCGTCCAGGGAGCGATCCAGCAGATGATGGACAGTGGAGCGTTGCTCCAGATCTTCACCACATGGAACCTGCAGAAGCTGATGCTGACCAAGGCAACGGTCAATGCCGGCGTCAACTAGCGGGCAGGAGGTGGCGCTCGGCGACAGCCGGGCGCCCACCTCGGCCGGTGCATCTAGCGGCGAGTCGCTGAGCCCCACCCGAGTCGCCCTCGACGTGGTGCCGTTGCGCCACCCGGGCCGCTGGGCGGCCACCGCCGCCGTCGCCGTGCTTGCCGTGGCCGTCGTGGTCTCGCTGGTCACCAATGCCCGCTTCCAGTGGGGCATCGTCGGCGACTACCTGTTCAGCAAGCCGATCCTCGACGGCGTGCGGCTGACCCTGTTGCTCACCGTGGTCGCCCAGACCATCGGCATCGTCGTCGGCGTCGGGCTGGCCGTGATGCGGCTCTCACCGAACCCGATCCTGGCGCGAGCGGCGTGGGGCTACATCTGGTTCTTCCGTGGCACGCCGCTACTGGTCCAACTGATCTTCTGGTACAACTTGTCGGCGCTGTATCCAACGATGTCGTTCGGTATCCCGTTCGGCCCGACGTTCGTGTCCGGCAACGCCAACGACATCATCACCCCGTTCGCCGTGGCGATCCTCGGACTCGGGCTCAACGAGGGGGCGTACACCGCCGAAATCGTCCGCGGCGGCATCTCGGGTGTCGACCGTGGCCAGTCCGAAGCGGCCAAGGCGCTCGGCATCACCCATACCCAAACCCTGCGACGCATCGTGCTACCCCAGGCGATGCGCCTGATCGTTCCGCCCATCGGCAACCAAACGATCCTCATGCTGAAGACCACCTCGCTGGTCAGCGTGCTGGCCCTCGCCGATCTGCTGTACGCCGCCCAGGCGATCTACGCCCGCACCTTCCAGACGGTGCCGCTGCTGATCGTGGTCAGCCTGTGGTACCTGGCGATCACGTCCGTGCTCACGGTCGGCCAGCACTTCCTCGAACGGCACTTCTCCTACGGGCTCGACCGCCGGGCGATCGTCCCGTTCCGCCAGCGGTGGGCCAACAACGTCACGAAGTTCCGGCCCCGCCGGCCGGTGCAGAATTCGAAGGATGTGAGTGAAGGTGCCTGAACCCATGGTCAGCGCAGTTAGTGTCTGCAAGTCGTTCGGCAACGTCGAGATCCTGCACGGCATCGACCTCGAGGTGATGCCCGGCGAGGTCGCCTGTCTGGTCGGCCCATCGGGCTCTGGCAAGACGACGTTCCTACGCTGCATCAACCACCTGGAGAAGATCAGCTCCGGCCGTCTCGCCGTGAACGGAGCGCTCGTCGGCTACCGCGAGCGCGACGGCCGGTTGTACGAGATGAAGGACCGCGACGTTTGCCGTCAGCGCTCGGCGCTGGGCATGGTCTTTCAGAGCTTCAACCTGTTCCAGCACCTGACGGTGCTCGAGAACATCATCGAGGCGCCGGTGCGGGTGTTGAAGGAACCAAAGGAGGTGGTCGTCGTCCGCGCTCGTGAGCTCTTGGCCCGGGTCGACCTGTCGTCGAAGGAGGACAGCTATCCGCGTCAACTCTCCGGCGGTCAGCAGCAGCGCGTGGCGATTGCCCGTGCCCTGGCGATGCGCCCACAGCTGATGTTGTTCGACGAGCCGACATCGGCGCTCGATCCTGAACTAGTCGGCGAGGTGCTGGCCGTGATGCTTGACCTGGCGCGTACGGGGATGACGATGGTGGTGGTGACCCACGAGATGGGCTTCGCCCGTGAGGTCGCCGACAGCGTCGTGTTCATGGACGCCGGCAAGGTGGTCGAGGTCGGTACGCCCGAGCAGGTGCTCGAACATCCCCAGCACGAACGAACCCGTGCGTTCCTGTCGAAGGTGATCTGACTCGGTCCGAGGGCGCCCGGATCCCAGCGTAAAGCGCGTTCATGAACGAAGTTGATGGTTACCGAGTCGAGCCGCTCTCACCCCGAGACGTGGCCAACATTCGCTGCCCTGGTCGAGAAGCACAACGGCTTGTTCAGCGGTTGTTGGTGCACGTGGTTCCACTACCACCCGGACCCTCGCGAGCGTGCTGGCTTCGACTCGTCCGAGAGCCGGTGTCATTCATCTGCACACTCGGCCCGCCGCGTCCAGACGCTCCGACGATGTTCTGTCCTTTCGGACAATGTTCCGATGTCCACCGCTCCCGGCGGTTTATCGTCGGGGCGATGGACGCTGGTTCTGTCTCCCGAGTTGTCGAGGAGTCGGTG
>Ga0209724_1004811_pt1 | contig 10513 bp, 11 predicted proteins | sample grotaG_FD_184143 | JGI IMG/M metagenome (GOLD analysis project Ga0209724, IMG submission 184143) | Glacier valley bacterial and archeal communities from Borup Fiord, Nunavut, Canada, to study Microbial Dark Matter (Phase II) -... | ecosystem: Environmental > Aquatic > Freshwater > Ice > Glacier ... | reverse complement strand
GAGTCGGAAACCATCATCGGCAAGTGGCTGCGGCGGCGCGGCCGGCGCGACGACGTTGTCATCGCCACCAAAGTGGGCTGGGAGGTGAATGCCGATAACAAAGGCCTGAAAAAAGACTACATCCTGCGCGCCGTGGAAGGCTCGCTCCGGCGCCTCCAAACCGATTGCATCGACCTCTACCAGTCGCACAAAGACGACCCGACCACGCCCGTGGCCGAAACCCTGGAGGCCTACGCCCAGCTGGTGCAGGCCGGCAAGGTGCGCGCCATTGGCGCGTCGAACTTCACGGCCGAGCGCCTGAGCGAGTCGCTGGCCGCCAGCCGGCAGCACGGCTTCCCGCGCTACGAGGCCCTGCAGAACCTCTACAACCTCTACGACCGGACCAACTTCGAGCAGCACCTGGCCCCGCTCCTGCTCCAGGAAAGCATCGGGGCCATTCCCTACTACGGGCTGGCCGCCGGCTTCCTCACCGGGAAGTACCGCGACGCGACCGACCTGCAAAAAAGCCCGCGCGGCAACGGCGTGGGCCAGAAATACCTCAACGAGAAAGGCCTGGGCCTGCTCACGGCCCTTGACGCCGTGGCCGACCGCCGCCAGGCCACGCCCGCCCAGGTGGCCCTGGCCTGGCTGATGCAGGCCCCGGGCGTGACGGCGCCCATCGCCAGTGCCACCAGCGTGGGCCAGGTCACGGAGCTGCTCGAAGCCACCGAGCTGCGCCTCACGGCCGAGGACTTGGCGACGTTGGAGGAGGCGCAACCGGTGAAAGCGGCAGCGCCCAAAGCTTAACCGTTAGACCGTTTTATTCATACCAATACGTCTTGCTCATCTTTCAATGGCTCCATTTCCTAACCTAGGTTAAGCGCATCCGGGGCCAACTTGCGGCCGCTTTTCCTCATCAACCCTTTCCCCATGACCTTCGCCAACACCCGCGTCAAACTGGCCTCGCGCCCCGTGGGCCTGCCCCAGCCGGCCAATTTCGCCCTCGACACGGTGGACGTGCCCGCCCTCGCCGACGGCCAGGTGCTAGTCAAAATCGGCCTTATTTCCCTCGACCCCGCCATGCGCGGCTGGATGAACGAGGGCCGCAGCTACATCAAGCCCATTGCCATTGGCGACGTGTTCCGGGCCGGCACCGCCGGGCAGGTGGTCGAATCGCAGAACCCCGCCTTTGCCGTGGGCGACTTCGTGACCGGCAGCCTCGGCGCGCAGCAGTACGCCGTGGTGGGGGCCGGCGCCACCGACCCCGCCAGCCCCGACTACCTGGCAAAAGTGGACACCCGCCTTGCGCCCCTCGAAACGTACCTGGCCACCCTCGGAATGCCGGGCCTGACGGCCTACTTCGGCCTGCTGAATACCGGCCAACCCCAGGCGGGCGAAACCGTGGTGGTGTCCGGCGCCGCCGGCGCCGTGGGCAGCGTGGTGGGCCAGATTGCCAAGCTCAAGGGCTGCCGCGTGGTGGGCCTGGCCGGCGACCAGGAAAAATGCGATTACGTAGTCAACGAGTTGGGGTTCGATGCCTGCATTAACTACAAAACCCAGCCCGTGCGCACCGCCCTGCGCGCCGCCTGCCCCACGGGCATCGACGTGTATTTTGACAACGTGGGCGGCGAAATCCTGGATTTCGTGCTGGAGCAAATCCGCTTCAAGGCGCGCATCGTCATTTGCGGCGCCATCTCGCAGTACAACACCACCACGGCCGTACGCGGCCCCAGCAACTACCTCTCGCTGCTGGTGAACCGCGCCCGCATGGAAGGCATCGTGGTGTTCGACAACGCCGCCCACTACGGCACGGCCGCCCGCGAAATGGCCGGCTGGATTCGCGAAGGCAAGCTGCACTCGCCTAAGGTCCAGGTCGAGCACGGCCTCGAGAACTTCCTGCCGGCGCTGCTGAAGCTGTTTTCGGGCGAGAACTTCGGCAAGCTGGTGCTGGCCCCGTAGCCCCGCAGGTACGCGCCAAGGCGCGTTCGGAGTTTAGCGTTCGGCGTACGTTCCTGCGGGGTGCTTAACCCAATGGACCTACCCCTTCAGCCCTTCAACTCCAGCGGCGGGCCCACCACGCGCAGGCCGTGGTCGGCGAAGAGGTTGGGGCTGGGGTGGGGCGCGGCGGCGGCCCGGAAGAAGTCTTCCATGCGGCCCGTGGGCTGGAAGGAGAACAGCAGCCGGCCTTCCTCGCTGAGCTGGGCGAAGGTGTGGGGCACGGCGCGGGGCAAAAAAATCAGGTCGCCGGGGCTGAGTTCGTGCTCGGCCGTTCCCACCCGGAAGCGGTGGGTGCCGCTCAGCACGTAAAACACCTCGTCCTGCTCCGGGTGAACGTGCAGGGGCGGGCCGCCGCGCTCGTGGCCCGTGTATTCGAAAAGGCTGAACGCGTTGCCCGTGTCGCGGCCCGCGATTTTGAGGTCGTTGGGGTTGCGGCCGCCCAGGCGGGTGTGCTCGCCCAGCCGGCCCGCGCCGGCCGCCACCACAAAGCCCGTGTCGAGAATGGTAGTCAAGGCATAATCTTCGGTGGGCGAAAGGGCCGGGCCCACGTTTTGCAGCCCGTAGCGGGCCTGCACCGCGGCCATGTCGGTGTCCGATAGCCGGGCTTTCTGCTGGCTCATGAACACAAAAAAGTCTTCGAGCTGCCCGGCCGGCTGCACCCAGTACAGCAGGCGGCCGTGGGCGCTGCGCTGCACCCAGGTGTGGGGGCGCTGGCGGGGCAGAAAAATGGTGTCGCCGGCGTGCAGCAGGCGTTTCTGCGTGCCCACCTGGAAGAGGTAGTCGCCCTCTACGACGTAAAAAATTTCGTCCTGCGCCACGTGCTGGTGCAGGGCGGGGCCGGCCGTGGTGCGCCCCTCAAAATCGAAAAGGGCCAGGCCGCCGGCCGTGTCGCGGGCGGAGATTTTCAGGTCGTTGGGGCTCACCCCTTGGAAGGGCATGGGCACGCCGAAGCGGCTCTGGCCGGCCCGCACCACGAAGCCGTCGGCTGCCCCCTGGGGCGCCAACGGGCCGGGCCAGCCGGTAGCCAGCAAGGGAGACAAGCCCAGGGCCGGGAGGGTGAGGCTGAGAAAATCGCGCCGTTGCATGGTCGTCGGGGGTTTGGTGAGAGACGAGGCAAAGGTGGCGGGGCCAGCGGACGGGGCGGTGGTAAAAAACGGACGTTTTGCGGCCCGCCGCTCAGGTTTCGGTTTGGCCGAAGGCGCGTTCCGGGGCTTGCCGCTCGCGCAGCCAGAAGCCGGTGGGGGTTTGGCCGGTGAACTGCCGGAAATCGCGCACCAGGTGCTGGTAGTCGTGGTAACCGGCGTGCAGGGCCACCGCGAGCCAGTCGAGGGCGGGGCGGGCGTTGCGCAGGCGCATGGCGTAGTCGAAGCGGGCCACGCGGGCAAACAGTTTCGGCCCGACGCCCTGCCGCGCCGCAAACTGGCGCTGAAACTGGCGCGGACTCAGGCACGCCTGCCCGGCCAGCCAGTCGACGGACGCCGCCGGCTAGTGCAGCAGCAGCGCGCCCACCCGGTCGAGGGGCCGGGCCGGGGCCGCCCGGCCGACGAGGCCGGCCAGAAAATGCTCCACCACGGCCACCATCTCCAGGGGCTGCTCGGTGTTGCGCAGCCGCTCGCTCACCTGCCCGATTTCGCTCGAAAACACGGCCTCCGCGTCCACAAACGTGTTGGTCAGCGCATCGGCCGGCAGGCCCGTGAGCCGGTGCAGCGCCCCCGGCTGAAATACCACCTGAAAGACCATGAAATCGCGGCCCACGTGCCGGGTGGTGGCCACCACGTGCTGCCCGTAGAGGCGCACTTGCGGGCTGGCCAGCAGCGAGCCGTCGAGGCCGTAGGCAATGCGCTCGGGGTCGCGGGGGAAGAAGCTCAGGCATTGCTCGGGCCGGGGCCAGTAGGCTTTCACCGGCAGCGCCATCCCGGCCAGAAACTGGCAGCCCACCAGCTGAAACAGCCGCACGTATTCGCGCAGCGCCGGGTGGGGCAGCAGGTACTGAAAAACAGGCGGCGCAAGGCTCATGGCGAAGGGCGGACGGTGGTCAGTCCGTTGCGCGGGCCAGCTCGTCTGGGCCGGGGGCGAACTCACGCGGCGGGGCCGGGGCCGGCGCGGCGGCCCGGTAGCCCACGGCCCGCACCAACATCCAGGCGGGCAGCGCCCAGAGCAGCACCCCCACCGAATCGCGCCACCACAAGTCGTTGCGCATCAGCTCCTCGATAAGCGGGGCCGAATAGCCCGTTTTCCAGCGCGGGCGCTGAAAGTGGGGGACGAAATACGTGGCCGTGATGTAGGCAATCCAACCAAAACAAGCCGTTTCGAGGACCACGGCCCACAGCGGCACCCCGTGCGGCCGGACCATCAAAAGCGGCAGCAGCGCCAACAGCGGAAAGTAGCTGGGCACAATAAAAACCGGAAAAAACAGCCGTTGCGAGGCCGTGCGAAACGCCAGCCAGTCGGCCGGCCCCACGGCCAACCAGGCCGGGTGGTACACCTGCCCTTGCACGCACACCGTGCCCATGCCGTAGAACCCAAACGCCACCAGCGCGATGAGCAGCCAGCGGGCCAGCGGGCGCACCTCGCGCAGCCAACTATTGAGCAAGGCCAGAGCCAGCACGGCGTGCAGCCCCGCCGGCAGCAGCACCGTGCCAGTCAGTAACCGCAAGTGCCGCATGGTTTCGGGTGCAGCCCCGGTGAGGGCCAGCCGGTGGTAAGCGGGCACCAGCAGCAGCAACATTCCGCCCACCGACACCACTGCCAGCCCCAGCGCGGCCCCGCCCGCCCAACGCGGCCACCACGCCGGCCCCACCTGGCCCAGTGCCCCGGCGGCCAGCACCAACAGCCCCGCCGGCAGGTAGCAAAACGGCACCATGCGGGCATTGAAAACAGCCATGAATTCGGGCAAATGCTGGCGCAGCTGCGGGAGCCCCGGATAGCCGATGCAGTACGTGAGCACCACAGTGCCAAAATGGTAAAAGCAGAGCAAAAAATAAAGCGCCGTCAGCCACGCGGCAAGCGGTGTTTGACGGGTTGGGGAAGTGGTGTTGACGTCCATTTGGAGAGGGGCTTGACGTAAGGATGGCGGTGGCGGGTCGCTGTTAGCTCACAGTGTTGGCCTTCAGCGCGGCCCGGCGTCGGTTGAGGCCGGGCAGCAGGTAGGGCGCGGTGCTGAGCATGAAAAACATGATGGCCGCGCCCAGGCCGCGCTTGCCGAAGTTTTCGCCGGTGCGGCGACGCATCGCCTCCACTGCGGACAGCTCGGCGGGCGTGAGGTGGGCCACGTTGTGGGTGCGAAAAACCTGGTTGATGGGCAGTTGCGCCTTCAGGGTGAAGGAGATGTCGGCGGCCAGCAGGCCCAGGCTCAGGAGCATCATCCAAACGATGGGGCTCTGCCGCCAGGTGTTGGCAAAAATGCCCAGGTTGAGCAGGATAACCACGAACCAGAGTGGCATGAACACCGACATCCGCCGACCCATGTAGCCGTCCACGATTTGCCAGTAGATGGCGTAGGTCTGGGTGTCGAAGTGCTGGTCGAAGGGGCAAAACAGGTGGAACACGCCCAGCCCCACGTAGGTCGTGGTGAAGAGGATGAGGACGTAGAGGGCGACGGTGCGGACGATGGCCATGTTTTTGGTGCTTGGTGCTTGGTGCTGGGTACTTGGGCGAGTATTCTCAGCCCACCAATTCGGCCACCCGGACTTCTTGGCGGCGGGCGGCGACTTTCAGAAACAGCCAGGCCATGATGGCATACATGGCCAGAATCACACTGCCGCGCAGCAAGAAATTGTTGTGCAGCAGCTCGTTGATGATTGGGAGCGAAAACCCTTTGTCCAGCGGCAGCTGGATTTTGGGCACGAAGTAGGTGGCCGTGACGTAAAATACCCACACATCGGCGGCCAGCGAGAGCAGCACCAAACCCCGCGGCAATCCTTGCGGGCGCACCCAAATCAACGGAATTTTGAGTAGGATAGGCAGAAAAGCCGGCAGCAGAAACAGCCCCACGAAAATGGCCAGGCTGCCCGAATGGCGGTAGGGCAGCCAGTCGGTGGCGCCGATAAAGGGCCAGTAGGCGTAGTCCACGTTCGAGTCCACATCGCCGGTACCGAAGGAATAAAACAGCAGCGCAAACACGGCGATAAACAGCCACCGGCCCACCGGCCGGGCTTCGCGCAAATACTGGTTCATCAGCCCCAGGGCCAGCAGCGCGGCCCCGACCGCCGGCAGCACCTGCAGCCCCAGGCCCAGCGGCAGCAGGCGGGCTTCGATGGCGGCGGTGAAGCCCGTGGCGGGCAGCCCGGCAAACACCGTGGCCGCGATGCCAAACGTGGCCGCCACCGACACCCCGCACAGCCCCGCCGACACCGCCAGCCACCGCTGCGGCAAGCCCGCCGGGGCCTGCCGCCACAGCGCCAGCGCGGCCACCACGAGCAGCCCGGCCGGCACGTACACGAACGGCACCATGCGCCGGTTGAAGGTCTCAAACACCGGCCCCACGTGTTCGTGCAGCATCCGAAAGCCCGGATAATTGAAGAAATGCAGCATCAGCACCGCGCCGCAGTGGTGGAAGCACAGGATGAGGTAGGCCAGCAGTAGCCAGGGGGTTTTGGGGGAGTGGTTGGGGGTCATGGGAGTTGAATATTTGGCGCAAATGCCTGAAATGCCGCCCGGCGGCCACCTCGCAACCCGATTGATTGCGGTAGGGTAGCCGGCCCACGGGCCTGATAATTAACGAAGGTGAACCTCGGGGAAGCTCTTTGAAGCGGTGCTTCGGGGTGCGTCTTCGGCTGCTTTCAGCAGTCGTTATCAGGCTGTTCGGTCGTTATTCCACCGCCAGGCGCTGGGCGCGGCCCGCGCCGCGCAGCACGTACTGGCCCGGCGGCAGCCCGCGCAGGTCCAGGCGCGCGTCAGTCGCGCCGCTGGCCGGAGTAGCAAAGCGGCGCACCACGCGGCCCAGGCCGTCCAGCAGCAGCAGTGGCCCGGTTTCGGTCCCGGCGGGCAGGCGCACGGTGGCCGTGCCGTGGGCCGGGTTGGGCCACAGGCTGAGGGCCGGGCGGGCAGCGACGGCGGGCGTGGCGGCCAGCAGGGTGTTGTCGGTCCAGGTGGCCATGAAGGCGTGGGTGTTGCCGGGCACGGTCTGGACCTGGCTGCCGAAGGTGGCGACGGTCGCGGGGGGCGTAGTCGTGTTGCCGAAACCGAGGAGCGTCCCGAGCAGGTAGCCGCGCCCGGCTCCGAGCACTATCCCGCTGGCCACGTCCGAATTGATGGTGGCGTTGCCGTTCACGCCGCCGCCCTGCTGCGCCCAGGCCCACGCGCCGCTGGCCCCGGCATCGGTGCATTTGGCCAGATAGACGGCCGAGGCCTGGACAGTGGGCTGGCTGGGGTTGGTGAGCACCGCGGGGCCAAACGTGGCCGCCGGTCCCGAGAAGCTCCCGCCCACATACACGCTGTTGCCGCTGGCGGCCAAGCCGCCCACCATGTCGCTTTTGGTGCTGCCCGCCGCCAGTCCCCACTGGAAGCTGCCGCTGCTGCCCGCGTCGGTGAGCTTGGCGACGAACAAATCGAGGTCGCCGCCCGTGAAGGGCACGGTGGGCAGGCTGCTGCCTCCGAAAGTGGCATCCCCCATGTAGCGGTCGGCGATGTAAACGCTGGTGCCGCTCAAGGCCAGGGCATTGGGTTGCACATTGGACAAGGCCGTGTTGCCGGCCCGCGTCACCCAGTTGAAGGTGCCCGCCGGGCCGTTGTCGGTGAGCCGGGCCACGAAGGCATTGACCATGACCGCGCCGATGCCCGGGGCACTCACCCCGCCGAAGGTGGCGGTCGGGCTGTTGGTGAAGCCCGTCAGGTAAACCGTATTGCCGCGCACGGCCACCGCCGTGGCCTGGTCGTTGTAAAGCCCTCCCGCCGCTTGCGCCCAGCTCAAGCTGCCGCTGGTGCCGGCATCGGTGAGCTTGGCCAGGTAGATTTCGCCGTTGCCCACGTTGCCGCTGTTGGTGAGCGTCGTGCCGCCCACGGCAGAGGTGGCCCCCGTGAAATACCCCGCCGCATACACCCCACTGCTTCCCGCGCCAAGCGTATGCAGGTCAAAGGCGGTGGTCGCCGCCGTTTGCGTGAAGCTCAGGCGGGTGGCCCAGCCAAAGCTGGCCGACGCGCCGGCATCGGTGATTTTCGCCACGAACGAGTTACTCGTGAAGTACGCCGACCCGCCGTTGGACAGCACCGTGGTTCCGAAAGCCGCCGTGGCCCCGGAGTAAAGGCCGCCGATATACACGCTGTTGCCCTGCACGGCCAGGCTGCTGGGGCGGATAAACGAGTTGTCGAGGTCGCTGCTGCCGGCCCCGCCGCCGCAGCGCACCACCCACGCGAAGCCACTGGTGGGGTTCCACTTCGCCACGTAGGCATCGGTCTGGGCCAGGTTAAAGCTGGTGCTCCCGAACGTGCTCGTGCCCCGCGTCAGGCCCATGAGGTAGATGTTGCCGCTCCCGTCCTGGGCCGGGGCCGAGGCGATGATGAACGTCGAGCCGGTGGCCGAGGAAAGCGGCAGCGCGAGCTGGCTCCAGCCGGGGGCCTGGGCACGGGCCCGCCCGCCCATTAGCAATAAGAAAACAAACAGGGCCAGCCGCACGGCGGGCAAAATGGAAACGTGTTTCATAATCGAGAGCGAAGCAAAATGGGAGTTAGAGTCAAGCTATTTGACAATACCAGCTCCCATGCGGACCAAGCGGCAAATAACCCGGCAAAGGTCCCGGCTCCGGGTGGGCACCACAATCCGTGTCAGTGCGCATTTTCACCCTTCGTGCTGGTACGGACAGCCGCCCGGTGCCCCGGAAAGCCGCCACCCGGGTTCGTGCGGCAGCCGAAAGCCCGAATTGTTGAAAAAATGCCGCATCAGCCCCGCCCCGCAGTGGCGAAAGCAGCCGATGAGGCCGGCCAGCAGCCAGGGGGTTTTGGAAGCGGGGTTGGGGGTCATGAAGTTTGAGTTGGATGGTTTTCCGTTGCGGCTATCATTCGCTTGGGCGAGCCAGGCGGGGCAAGAAAAAAGGGGCCAGGCAAAGCAGAAAAAAGCTCAGCAAGCTGTGCACAAAACGGGCATCGAAATTCGCAATAGCCTGGGCTTGAAATTGGGTTAATTGCGTTAGCTGCTCTGTGGTTATACTTCTCAAATCCAGCGCGTTCACAAACGCATTAATGGGCAGTTGCCTGCGCAGCGTGAAGGAAATGTCCAGGGCAAATGCGCCAAACGACAACACCAAAAACAGGAACGTGAGGCTGCGCCAATGCGGGATAAAAAGCAGCAGGGTAGCCATAAACAAAAGGCCCATTCCGGGGCCCATTATTGCCATGCGGGTGTGCATGAACGTGCCGTCCACTATTTTCCAATACCGGGCGTAGTCGAGCGGACTGAGCTGCGTTTCGACCGGGCACATCTTGTGATTGAACAGCATTCCCGCGTAAAGCCCGATGAGAATCAGCAGCGCGTACAGGAATACTTTTTGAGCAGTGGCGAGGAGGGCAGCCATCGTTTTTTTTGGTTGGCTAGGGTCAGGCTTTCAGGCCGCCAGCCCCGCCCGCCGCCGGTTGAGACCGGGCAGCAGGAAGGGCGTGAGGCTCATCATGAAGTACATGGTTTTCTGGCCGATGTCGCGCACGCTGAAGTTGTGGTCCGACTGCTTGCGCATTTGTTGCAAAGCCTCGATTTGCTTGGCCGTGAGGTGGTTCATGTCCATTTTTTGATAGTCCTGGTTGATGGGCAGCTGCTCGTGGCCGGTGAAAGCCATGTCGGCCACCAGGATGAGCAGACAGGTCAAAATCATCCAGAAAATGGGGCTTTGCCGCCAGGTATTGGCAAAAATGGTCAGGTTGAGCACCAGCGTGATGAGCCAGGCCCCGCCCACGATGGGCATCCGGCGGCCCATGTAGCCGTCCACTATCTGAAAGTATTTGGCGTAGGTGACGGTATCAAAATGCTGGTCGAAGGGGCAAATGAGGAAGAAGAAGCTCAGCCCCACGTAGAACGTGGTGAACAGGATGAGCACATACAGCGCCACGGCGCGAACGACGGCCATCGGCGGGAGGGTCAGGGTTGGCATATCGGGTTAATTGGCGTGGGCAACGAGGGTACCGGGTGGAGCCGCCGGCCGGGCCGGGGTGGCGGCGGCGGTCGGGTGCCGCACGGCCCGCACCAGCATCCAGGCGGGCAGCAGCCAGACAAGCAGGCCGACCGGGCCGCGCAGCAATAGGTCGTTGCGCATCAGCTCCCGAATCAGGGGCGCGGAGTAGGCGGCATCGAGCGGGGCCTGGAGGTGGGGCACGAAGTAGGTGGCCGTTATGTAAACTATCCAGCCGAAGCCCGCCGCCACCAGGGCCACCGCCCAGCCCGGCACCGCCCGCGGCCGGAACCAGGCCAGCGGCCCCAGCAGCAGCACCGGCGCGAAAGCGGGCAGCAAAAACACCAGCACGAAGCTTTGAAAAGAAGGAATCGCGTGGCGGAAAGCCAACCAGTCGGTGGGCCCCACCACCAGCCACAGCGGGTAGTTCACGAAGCTTT
>Ga0209724_1004810_pt1 | contig 10514 bp, 7 predicted proteins | sample grotaG_FD_184143 | JGI IMG/M metagenome (GOLD analysis project Ga0209724, IMG submission 184143) | Glacier valley bacterial and archeal communities from Borup Fiord, Nunavut, Canada, to study Microbial Dark Matter (Phase II) -... | ecosystem: Environmental > Aquatic > Freshwater > Ice > Glacier ... | reverse complement strand
TCGCCTTATCCAGCTTGGCGGCCAGGGCGCGGGTCGCGTCCATGCCAGCTGCCCGCTCGATCTGGTCCTTGCGTAGCTTATCATCGCGGGTGCCAAACTTCTCCAGGCGGGCATCAACCGCATCCTTCGGCTGGCGCAACATAAGCAAAAGGCCGCCAATGACCACCAACAGCCCAGCACCACCAGCGATCAGCATGGGGTTCTGCATGATACTTTGTAGGTTCATCTTACTACCTCCCGGCATGGGGTGGGCTGTTATCCCACCCACTTAACGTTGGCTAACTAGATCAAAAGAACTTGTCGGTGTACCCGAAGATGTTAGGTGGCAGGTAGATGTTGTACTGCTCGAACTTGTCAATAAACTTGGGCCGCACGCCAGTTGCCTTGAGGCGACCGATCACCTTGCCGCCCTCAACCCCTGTCTGCTCGAACACGAAGATGTCCTGCATGACGACCACATCGCCTTCCATGCCCTGCACCTCGGTGACAGCCACGATGCGACGGCTCCCATCACGCATACGCTCCTGGTGGACGATCAGATCGATTGCACTGGCAATCTGCTCGCGGATCGCCTTGATCGGCAAATCCATGCCTGCCATCAGTACCATCGTCTCCATGCGCGAGAGTGTGTCGCGGGGGCTATTAGAGTGAGCGGTGGTCATCGAACCATCGTGGCCGGTGTTCATCGCCTGTAGCATATCCAGGGCTTCGCCGCCGCGACACTCGCCAACGACGATCCGCTCTGGGCGCATACGCAGGCAATTCATCACCAGGTCGCGGATGGTTACTTCGCCTTTGCCTTCGATATTGGCTGGGCGCGACTCCAGGGTAATCACATGATCCTGGCGCAGTTGCAGTTCTGCTGCGTTCTCCACCGTAATGATCCGCTCATCCGAAGGGATGAAGCTGGACATCACGTTGAGCAGGGTCGTCTTGCCGCTACCAGTGCCGCCGCTGATCACGATGTTCAGGCTCGACTCGACACAGGCTTTGAGGAAGGTAGCAATCTCTGGGGTCATAGAGCCAAAGCGAATCAGGTCGTCTACACTCAATGGCTTCTTGGAGAACTTACGAATGGTGATGGTCGGGCCGTTGAGGGCTAGGGGCGGGATAATGATGTTTACGCGGGAGCCATCAGGCAAGCGGGCATCTACCAGCGGGCTACTCTCGTCGATACGCCGACCAAGAGGAGCCACAATGCGGTCGACCACGCGCATCACGTGTTCATCGTTCTGGAAGGTGATGCTGGTAAGCTCTAGCTTGCCCTTGCGCTCGATGAACACCTGGCGCGGGCCGTTGACCATCACTTCAGAGATGGTGTCATCCTTGAGCAGCGGCTGGATTGGGCCGTAACCGAGGATTTCGGCCTCGACCATATCAAACAGGCGGGCGCGCTCGACTCGGGTGAGGATCAGATTTTCGCTATCCAGGATTTGGTTGAACACATCCTCGACCTGACGGCGTACTTCGTCCAGACGGCTAAGGTCCATCTTGGGGTCAAGCTCGGCGATCAGCTTGTTCTGCACCCTTGCCTTCAGTTCCATCATGTCGCCACGTCCCCCAGCTGGGGCTGCCCCAGGGGCTACGGTTGGGCGACGCAAGGCTTCTGGCTGCGAGCCATTATTGCTGGGCGCAGGCTGGTACTGCTGGCCGCCCATCGGCCCCGCCGGTGCGCCAGTTGGGGCAGCCTGACCGCCGCTACTGTTGAGGCTGTCGCCGCCACCGATCCGCTTGAGCAGTGACATAGGTAATCCCTTTCTCCGTAACTAGCCCTTGTTGGTCATTGGCAGCTTGAAGCGGCTGAGGAAACCACCGCTCTGTTGCTGGGGGGGCTGCTGCTCCTGTTGCTTCTTTGGTGGGGCAGGCTTATCCTTCTCTGCATTGGGGTCAACAAACTTGATCTCGCCGATGCGCTGGGCCATAGCGATCACGTTAGTGCTGAAGACGTTTTCGCGGGCCGATATCACTAGCGGTACCCCCTGGTTTACCGAGAGGGTGACGGCGCGGGGGTCGCTAGCCAGGCTGAAGTCTACCTTGTGGCGCAGGCTATCCTCCACGTTCTCTACTGGGATACCCATCTTGGCATCAGCACGGTTGAGAACGAGCATAATCTTCTCTGGTGGATAGCCGAGCTTGGAAGTCAGTTCGAGGTAAATCTTGATGTTCTTGATGCTAGGCATCTCCAACGTCATCACCAGCAGTATGCGGTCCGCCATATCAGTGAGGGCAAGGGTAGCAGGGCTGAAGTTGGGGGCGGTATCGATAATGATGTAATCGAAAGACTTTCGCATCTGAGCCAGGATGATCCGCAGCGCATCCTCGGTGATCGACTCTGAAAGCTCCGGCTGGGTGGGGGCGAGTAGCACCTTGACCCCGCTAGAGTGCGTCACCAGCACGTCGCTGAGTAGCTCATCTTCCATGTGGTCAATGCGTGTCACCAGGTCGTAGACGGTCTTGTTGGAGAGAAGGTTGAGGGCCACCCCCACGTCGCCAAAGGTGAAGCTACCATCGATCAGGGCAACCCGCTTGTTGGTAGCCTGTTTGAGAGCGACCGCCAGGTTGCAGGCAACCGTGGTGCGGCCCACCCCTCCCTTCGGGCTGAAGATGGTGAACACCCTCCCCATTGCGGCAGCGTCTTCGGCACTATTCTGGGTGTTCTGCGGCGCGTAGGAGACCAGCTTCTTGCGGCTAGTTTCCAAGCGGTAAACATCGCGCACGCTCTTGATCAACTCGTCAGTACTCATCGGCTTGGTCAGGAAGCCCCTCGCCCCGGCCAGCATTGAACGGCGCAGGTAGTCTTGCTCACCCTGCACCGACATCATGATCACGGCAATACCCGGCAGTTCGCTGGTAATTAGCTCGGTCGCCTGGATACCGTCCATATCGGGCATATTGATGTCCATCAACACCACATCGGGGTGGAGGGTGCGGCACATCTCCACCCCCTCACGCCCATTGGTCGCAGTGCCGACTACCTCGATATCGCGTTCGAACATGAAATACTTACTCACGTTGTCGCGGGTTTCAGCGATGTCGTCTACGACGAGTACCCGAATCTTGTTCTGGCCTTCCATAACGTCCGTTCCTTCGCAGGTAAGCTAATCTGTTGGGCGATAAGCCCGCTCCCGCCCGACTGAGGCTAAGGGGTGGGGGTTGGCTGCTGAATGACCAGCAGGTTGGGAGCCTTCATGCCATACTTCTCGACCAGGGTTAGAGCGTCCACGCCGCTCAATGCACCAGGGGTGCCAGAGAGGACGGGGAAGGTGGCTGTATCCTTGCTGTTCCGCAGGGTGAGGCTCATGCCGCCAGGGCCGTTCTGGTAGTTGCACTGGCCGCTGGGTTGGCAGGCGAACAGGTCACGCATATACTTGATGATCTCAGCCTGCTCTGGGTTCACGTCCAACAGCAGCAAGATAGTTTGCGCTGCGTCAGTAGCGTGGCGGGGGCTGGCTTTCGGGTCAGGCGGCACTGGTAGCTGGATTACGCGCACCACGCGGATCGCTTGCAAGATCGTCTTGGTGCCTAGCTGCGGCTTGATCAGCGACGGCTGCTGAGCGGTAGTTTGGCCGGGAACGCTGGTTGGGGTCGTTTCCTTCAAGTCGAAGTAGACCGAAAAGAGGATGTCGACCAGGTCGCCGTCAGTGACCAGTCCACCTACGCCCGTTTCGTCTCCTACAGGCAGGGCGATCAGACGGTGGGTGTTGCTGATCGTCGGGGTGCTGTTCGGCTCAACGGTGGGGATGAAGCTGCTCATGCCGGGGTCAGTCACCTGATCCTCACGCACAGTTGACCCCTTGTAGAGCGGTACTCGGCTCATCTTGCCGAAGATGGTGGTCGAACCGGTACCAGCCGCAGTGTTGATGAAGCCCTTGTTCTTGATCTGGTCGCTATCCACCTGTATCTTTGCAAACAGGTCGGGGGTGAGAATGGTAAACGACGGGATGGTATCAACTGGCTGGTAGACAGTCACCTGGGGGGCAACCTGAACGGTGTTGGTACTGGCGGTATTGGCCTGGCTGGTCAGGTAAAACACGGCACCGACTACCCCGACTGCGATTAGCAGCAGGACGATGATGCCGATTGGTGATCTACGCTTCCGCATAGAGTTCCTTCCTCCTCATGATTTATTATAGCACAGGTGGGCCGCTTTGCAAAGTGGCAACCTCTAGCTGCCGACAGGCATTGGGGAATCTGGTCGCACCTGTGACCCTGCTACGATTATAGACCTAGAGGTACGGTAGGCACAATAGGAAAAAGGTACTGATCTATGTCAAGTTGCGTCTTTATCCTGTCTGCGTGGGTGGGCTACGGCGTGGGTGAAATTGCCCGCAAGCCACAGCCGTGCTATAATCATGCTGCAAGGCGTAGCAGCGCAACCACAGGATGCTGGTTTGCTGGCGAAAGGAGCAGGCGATGAGTTTCTTCTTTGAGGGTATGGTGCTGGATGCAAAGAGCGGGCAGCCGCTAGCGGGCGCAAAAGTTTACCTCGCAGGGAGCCAGGCGACGCTGGGTGACGTGCCGGGGGCAGTCGCCACTGGTAAGGCGTTTAGCTGGACGAAGCTACTGCCCGGTAGTGCCGTAGGTGCGCCACCCAATAACTACCGCTATGCCGCCTACGCCGCCCTGGTGCAGCCGACGATCAGCGTGGCAGAGCTAACCTTCCCCACCTTCCGCGATCTAGTGCTTGACCGCAACCCCGAACTGGCCGCTGATGGCAACCTCTTTCAGCCAAACAAGGTCTACCTGCTGCCAACCAAGGAGAACGGCCCAGAGTTTGTGCTTGAGGCAGAGACGAATGAGGCGGGGGCGTTCAGCTTCTCTGGCCTGAGCCAGAGCGGAGCTTACGGCTTTGAGGCGGAGAAGGAGGGCTACCAAAACTACTTCGCCTCCAGTTCGGTCTTTGACAGCATGATTACCCAGCCCCAGGCGAGCATAGAACTGAGCCTACGCCTCACCAAGCTGCCACCCGCCGCGCCTGCGTTGCGGATTAACTCGACTGAACCCAACTTCGCCAGTCTACCAGCTGCGGTGCAGAAGTTTGTGCAGTGCGCCCTCCTGCTGATCACCGACAATGAGGCGAAAGCATACGACTACCTGCCCCAGCTTGCGCCCCAACTGGTGGGGATGCCCTACGGCGCAGTCAATAACAAGTTTGACAAGGATTTCGTTTGCGCCGACCTGCCGAGCATCTGCTACGCTTACGCCTTCGGCCACGCCCCCAACTGGCGGTCGCTCAACCCAGAGGATGGCAACCCGCAGAACCCCCACCAGGCTAACTTCTACCTACCTGGCGGGCAGAACGGTGACCATCTTGCCACCATTGGCGGGCCGGTTAGTAGCGACGGCAATCTACGGGGCGACGATTGGAAGCTGGGCGACCTGATCCTCTACGGTCAGACGGCAGGGGGGCGAGCGACCCACGTCAACGTCTATGTTGGCACCTTCTTCGGCACCGACCTCGACAACAAGCAGCAGGACAGGCGCACTATCCCCTCGGTGGTCAATTCCAGCATGAATGTGGGTGACGACAGCATCAGCCGGGGCATCCTCGTCTTTGACCTGCTGGGAGCCGCCCGCCCACAGTTCGCGGGCCGCTGGGCGCAGCACGTGCGGATATCGGATTTGTGGCGGTGATCGCTGCCCAGTTAGGTGCTGTCCTGTCGCAGCGTGAAGGCAGATGAGGGTGAGGAGCCGAGCGGCATAAGTAGGCTTCTCCGTGAGTTCGGCGTGTGCAACCGCGCATCCGCTGCGCCAAACTGCAAGCGGATGACCTCCGCCAACCCCGAACAGTTGTCGGGTAGCAGATAGTTGCATTTCGTTCGCCTTTGTTGTACAATTGCGCTTAGCGTTAATCCAATTCTAATGTTCTAGATTAGGAAACCCCCTGCGCGTGTCGAAGTCAAGAGTGTACGTCGCCCTGGATACAGAGACGACTGGGGTCGGGGCCGAGAGCAACGACGTGATCGAGATAGCCGCGATCAAGTTCAGCGGCGACGAGGTGCTGGATCGCTGGCACAGCCTGGTTAAACCCGCGAACCCGGTCACCTTCAAGGTGACACAACTAACCAGCATTACCCAACGCGATGTGGAGCGCGCCCCACTGATCCACTCGCTGGCCCTGCCGCTACTGCGCTTCATTGGTAGTGCGCCGATAGTCGGCCAATCTATTGAGTTCGACCTGCAAGCCCTGGCCGCAGGCAACATCCGCCCCCGAGTGCCAGCTTACGACACCTTCGAGCTAGCCACCCTATTGCTCCCCCAACTGCCCTTCTACAACCTGGCTGCCATCGCCGCCGCTCTGGGCATTGCCCACCCTGCCGCACATCGGGCAATGGCTGACGCAGAGGTGACAATGGCCGTCTTCCGCGCCCTCTTGCAGCGCATGGACGAGATCAGCCTGGCAGTGCTGACCGAGATCAACCGCGCCACCAGCGGGCTGAATTGGCCGCTGCGTAGCCTCTTTGTCGAGGCCGAGCAAGAGAAGATGCGCAACTCCTTCAGCCTGCCCAACAATAGCATCCGTGAGGCTTTGCTGGCAAAGGGAGTGGGAGAGACTACGTTGGAGATGGGGCTATTGCAGCAACCCGACGTTGCCCCGCCGCTAGAGGCGACCGAGTACGTAGAGCAGGTCGATGCGGATGAGATCGCTGCCTTGCTCGCTGTCGATGGCCCGCTTGCTCGCGTCAATCGGGATTACGAGTACCGCCCGCAGCAGGTGGCAATGGCCCGCGCTGTGGTCGAAGCCTTCAATGCGGGACGACACCTGCTGGTCGAGGCTGGCACTGGCACTGGCAAGAGCATGGCTTACCTGCTACCCGCCATTGACTTTGCCCTGAAGAACGGCCAACGGGTAGTGGTTAGCACCAACACGATCAACTTGCAAGAGCAATTGCACCTCAAAGACCTGCCCGCCCTGCAATCCACTCTCGCCGACTACTACACGCCGGTTGAGGTGGGGGCGGGCGGCAAAAGGAAGCGGTGGCAGCGAGCCGAGCCAGTAGCCTTCCGCACTGGGCTGGTCAAGGGGCGCACCAACTACCTCTGCCTGCGCCGCTGGGCGGGCTTCCGTCAGGCCCCGAACCTGACCGCCGAGGAGATCAAGGTGCTAATCAAGGGGCTGATCTGGTTGCCGACAACTGAGACGGGCGACCGGGCCGAACTGCTGCTCTTGGGGCAGGAGCAGGCCGCCTGGCAGCGGGTCTGTGCTACTGCGGATAGCTGTGACCAGGACGATTGCGCCACCCAGAACGGCCTCTGCTTCCTGCGACGCACCTATGCCCACGCTGAAGCCGCCCATATCGTCGTTGTCAACCACGCCCTGCTGCTTGCCGATCTCGCCAACGGTGGCTCGATCCTGCCAGAGTACAACCACCTGATCATTGACGAGGCGCACAACCTGGAAGACCAGGCGACCGAGCAATTGGGCTACAACGTGGACGAGCGTAAGATTACTATGCACGTGGACGCACTGGCTCGCCGCAACGAGCGCGGCGACGAGGTGCATGGCCTGGTTGCCAGCCTGCGGCGAGTAGCGAAGAAGCTGCCTCAGGAACAGCAGGAGGGCGCAGAAGTAGTGTTCACCCGCCTGCAAGACGACAGCTTCACCGTCCGCGAGATGGTAGACAAGCTGTTCGGCTGCCTGACCCACTTCATCAACACGCACGGCCCCGACCACAGCGGCGACACCCGCCTGCGCCTGATCCCCGAAGTGCGCCACCAGCCCGCCTGGAGCGAAGTAGAATCCTGCTGGCTACCGCTGCACGAGCGGCTGATCAACATTGAAGACGGCCTGGGGCGAATTAAGTACTTGTTGGAGGGCAGCCTGGAGCGCGGTAGAGGGGGAGACCTGACCGCTAACGAACTAAAGTCGCTCAGTGCAGCCAACCGCGAACTGCGTACCCGCCTGGATGCGCTGATCACCAACGGCCATCCGGAGGAGGTCTATTGGCTAGCGACTACCGCCCGCAACAACGAGATCGTGCTGCATTGCGCCCCTCTCAACGTGGGCGACATCCTGCGCGAGACCCTGTTCGAGAAGAGAAGTGTGATCCTGGCCTCGGCTACCCTCAGCACCAACGACAACTTTAACTACATTCGCGGGCGGCTCGGCCTCGACAACCCAGAGGCGCGGGTGGATGAGCTAATCGTTGGCTCGCCCTTCGACTACCAGCGGGCCGCCCTGCTCTACCTGCCTACCGATATGCCAGAGCCAGGCGAACAGGGCTACCAGAAGGCCTTGGAGCAATCGCTGCTAGAGCTTTGCATCGCCACCGGGGGGCGGGCTATGGTGCTGTTCACCAGCCACAGCGCGCTGAAGCTGACCTACAAGGGTTTGCAGCGCAAGCTCGAAGCCCAGGGTATCATGCTGCTCGGTCACAACATAGATGGCAACCGACGGCAGGTGCTAGAACGCTTCAAGGCCAACGAACGGGCCGTGCTGCTCGGCACTGCCAGCTTCTGGGAGGGGGTGGACGGGGTGGGCGATGCGCTCAGCGTCCTCGCTATCGCCAAATTGCCATTCGCTGTCCCCAGCGACCCCATCGTAGCCAGCCGCAGCGAACTGTTCCGCGACGCATTCCACGAGTACAGCGTGCCGCAAGCGGTGCTGAAGCTGAAGCAAGGCTTTGGGCGGCTGATCCGCAGCCAGACTGATCGGGGGGTAGTCGCTATCCTAGATCGGCGGCTGACTAGCAAAGGCTACGGCGCGACCTTCCTTGCCAGCCTACCCCCCTGCCACATCGAGCGCGACCGCCTCGCCTACCTGCCTACGAGGGCAGCAGCGTGGCTGAAGGGGGAATAACCAGGCCTAAGCACAGACGGCCCGCACTAGCAGTACCTCGTTCTTTAGTACCACGCCACCATCATCGGCGGGATGTTGGTTGAAGAACTGCACCATCGCGGCGCGCATAGCGGCCTGCACCTCTAGCGGCTGCTTGTAGTAGAAGGGTCGCAGAGTGCCAGTGCCGTTGAACATTGCATCGCTGGCAGCCTCGGCGTTGGCAAAGTGCCAGTCGTGCCGCACAAACTGGTAGCCGATCTTGCTGAAACCTGCCGCAGTGAACAACTGCTCATGCAGAGCAGGATCGCCCATGTCCCACAGGCCTGGTGTGCCTGGGCGCGGCGGCCCAGCCCAGGGCGCGACCACTGCGGCAGTGCCAGCCAGTTCGCAGCGGCTAGCCTCGGCCCAGACCGCGACCGCTATCACTCCACCTGCGACTAGCGTATGGTGCATCCCCTTCAGCATTGCCAGCTTGTCTGGCACGTACATCAGGCCCAGTTGGCTAAGGGCCACGCGGAAGGCAGAGGGGGGTAGGTGGCTGGGTAGCTCCTCCGCGTCCGCTTCGATGAAGCTCACATTGCTGTAGCCACCTGCCTGCGCCCGCGCAATGTCGAGCAGATTGGCGGCGATGTCGCAGCCAACTACCCGCCCTGCCATGCCTACCCGACGGCGGGCAGCCAGAGCCACCACCCCACTGCCGGTCGCTACGTCCAACACCTGGTCACCCGGACGCACCCCAGCGAAGCGCACCAGCTTGTCAGCCAGATCAGCGGTCAGGGTGCCAAGCTGCCCCGCCCAGTCAGCGGCGGCCTCATCCCAGCCCTTCTTCTCCCGCGCCTTGAAGCGGGCAGCATCAAATATCGCTTCTGCCATAATCCCCCCTCACCAGTCAGTTGGTCGAACGCAGCGGCAAACTGCGGGTTGTTCGCGCGCAGCCAGCTAAAGTCGGCATCGTCGCGGGCATAGCTGCCGTGATCGGGATCGCGCTGGATCGCCCGCGCAAGCTGGCTCAGGCTCTCTGCTGGCTCGTGCAGCAGTGCGTAGAGGCAGGCCAGGCCGTAGAGTGCATCGGGATGATTCGGTGCAAGCTCAAGCATCTGGCGATAGTCGCTCAATGCTGCTTCGTAGTTACCACCCTCATAGTAGGTGTAGGCGATAGCACGGTTGAGGTAGTGAACTGGTTCAGTGGGGTTGAGTTCGATGGCCCGGCTGCTATCGCTCAGTTCCAGGTCGTGGCGACCAAGTTCGCTATAGGCGGCGGCCCGGTTCTGGTAAGCGAGGTCGCTGTTGGGGTTGAGTTCGATGGCACGGGTTGTGTCGGCCACCGCCTGCGCATAGTTGCCAAGATGAAAGTGGTCGGCAGCACGGTTGATGTAAGCAGCGGCGTTGTCTGGCTCGCGACTGATTAGCTGGTCGTAGGCCGCGACTGAGAAGCTGTGATCCTCGTCACTGTGGGTGTCGCCGAGCAGCAGGCGGCTCAAAGCCAGCTTCTCGCGGGCCAGCTCGTAGGGTGGCGCAAGCTCTATTGCCCGCGCAAAGTCGGCAGCGGCCTCGCTGTAGGCTGCCAGGTTGAAGTGAGCCAGCCCACGATTGTAGTAGTGGCTAGCTACCTTTGGCTCAAGCGCGACCGCCTGGGCGAAGGCCGCGACCGCTTGCGCCGGATCGTCCAGCCCAATATAGGCGGCACCTTGATGCACGTAAGTCGCCGCATCGCTGGCATCGAGCGCAATTGCCC
>Ga0209724_1004809_pt1 | contig 10515 bp, 4 predicted proteins | sample grotaG_FD_184143 | JGI IMG/M metagenome (GOLD analysis project Ga0209724, IMG submission 184143) | Glacier valley bacterial and archeal communities from Borup Fiord, Nunavut, Canada, to study Microbial Dark Matter (Phase II) -... | ecosystem: Environmental > Aquatic > Freshwater > Ice > Glacier ... | reverse complement strand
CCGCCGAATAGTCCAGCCATTGGAATGCCAACGATTTACACAACGCCGCTCACCGACGTAGTCGTTGATAGTAATGGCAACTACGCTGGCTTGATGCTGGCGCAAGATGGGCAACTGGTTAAATCCCTGGCCCACCTTCGTTGAACCCGGTCAATATCGCTTTCACGGGATATTTGTCGGTGACTGATCAAGGAATCGGCAGCCTTACTTTTTATCATGACGCTGGCTTCATATTAGGTATTGGGCAAAGCAGTGTTACGGGATTAGTGCCTCAGCGGTCGCAGGGCCCGAATGTCGGCAGCCCCGGAATTACCCCATTTTTGGGATTTCCGGTCATGGCCGCCGATAACGAAAATACAGGCGGGCCGAGTTCTCAGACTGTTACAGTTTATTTTCCGGCAGCGGGTATCTACCCATTTGAACTTGATTATTTTCAAGCTAATAGCTCGCTCACCCTTAATTTGACCACTTCATTTAGCCTTGCAACACCGACTCCGCTGCCGACCTTCACTTATACCCCCAGCAATACGTCGCTGCCGACGCTCACACCGACTTTCACACCTACCTTTACCTATACGCCAAGCATCACGCCACTGCCAACGGCCACGCCGACCTTTACGCCCACGTTCACCTATACACCGAGTATCACGCCGTTACCGACGGTCACGCCGACCTTTACACCCACCTTTACCTATACGCCAAGCATCACGCCACCACCAACCGCAACCGCAACTTTTACGGCGAGTATTACCCTCACCCCAACTATTACACTGACGTCCAGCAAGACCAATACTGCCCTTTTTAAGTGCCAGAGCACGCCCACGCCCAATGCAGGTAGCCCAACTTCTACACCCATTCCGTGCAATACGGTGACACCGAGTCCAACATTAACGCCTAGTTTTACAAAAACGCCTAGCCTCACGATGACGCCTAGCATTACAAGAACGCCATCTATAACGCCGCTTAGCACAGCTACTTCAACCAAAACCTTAACCGCGACTCCTAATTTGCCACCTGGAGTGACCTGTATTGATTGGCATCTTGGTGCACAAGGGTGGGTAAGCAGTCCTTGGATGGCAAGCGGAGTGAGCGTACAATGGGATACCAATGGGCTTCACGGCAGCGCAGCCACTAATCTTGGAACGAAAACGGCAGGCGCTTACTTTCAGCTCCCACCCGGCGGTCCGTATAAAGTCGCGTTTTCTACCAATAGTCAGAGCAGTTATACAGTCGCACAAGGGAGTGTGGCACCGAGCACATTGCCGCTCACACAAGTTATAACTGCTCAGAACAGCGTCTATTTGGCGACGCAGCCTTTTATTGAGCTTCAGTGGTCAATCCAAACGCCTGTCGTGGTAGCAAGCACGCTGCAATTTTATTCGTTCTGCTACATTTCAACGAACCCGACAGCTACGGTCACTTACACTCCAACTCCTACACTATCGCCTACGCCTCTAGCATCTATTACCCAAACACCCACTCCTTCTAAGACACCTATTTACCAGGCTAATGGACTAAATGTCTATGTCGCCTACGCGGATGATCAACATGCTACTTCTCCCAATTTCCCAGTGCCGTGGTTCGATTCACCGAATGTCATTTTCAAAGGTTATATACCTCCAACGACACCATGGGTGGGAAAATATGACAGTGGTGCTATACGAATAGAGAATCCTACAAGTAAAACAGTTACTGTGCACAATATAACCGTTAGCTTCCCTAATCATCCAAACATGTTTAATCAGCCTCCAGCACCTGATTACAGCTTCTCGTTACCCAGTTGGGGAGTCGATACTGATATTCCGCCTGGTCAATCATTGATACTCACCGAAACACTAGATGCCAATCCTGTAACAAATACACAGTTCACCTTTGATACGAGCGACAATGGCGGCATTGCTGGAGCTACCTACATAGATTGTCAAAAACAAATATTTGCACGCCCTGACGACTCACCGCCTCGTGTAGTTATCACCATGAAGGATGGAACTTTTTCAACGTTATATGATAGCGCGCATATTCTAGATACGGGTGGTATTGATATAGGAGCAAGCAGCTGCGGCGCTCAAAATGAAGGTAAACAATGGCAAGCAATAGGTGTTGTAGGCGGTAGCGGCACTTATCTCATACTGAACACGTCTAATTCATCCCCTGTAATTGGTACTCCCATTACATTAACTGCTCATCTGACGGATGCATCAGGCTCATTACCTGCCAGCGGCGTTCCCGTTATGTTTTATATTACTGGGGGTGGGCCAAATCAAGGGGCTATCTATAATAGTACAACCAATGCGCAAGGTTACGCGCTGTACACTTATTCTAGCGCTAGTTACGGACCCGATACAATCACGGCCAGGATAACAAACGTTACAGGCTCGGTGCTGTCTTCAAATGCAGTAACTGTCAATTGGATGTATCCTATAACACCCACGGTGACGCCTACTCCACGTGCAACGAACACGCCTGCCATGACCCCTACCAATTTACCACCACCACCTGTGATAGTGGTGCCAGGTTGTATAACATCACCTATAACACCAGCTAACAATCTTACCCAAATCAATCAACCGATTGATATAAAAATCAATACAACACTTACCAATGCATCCGTTGATTATTGGCCTGTCGACAACCCTGGGTTGGATGTGGTGCTAAAAACTTCATTCCTAGCTAGTCCGGGTGCTATCTTAACGTCGTTCGATCCGACTACAGTTGCTGATGGTTCTTATGCCATTCGTGTGCAAGGGACCGATCCGACCAATACCCTTCGGCAATGTGGGACAATAGTGTCCGTTGTTGGCAACTATAAACCGGGTCGCGTTAAGTTCACTATTAACGATTTTACGCTGCCTGTGGCAGGATTGCCTATAACAATTTCCCGTACCTACGATAGCTTACAGCGTAATCGAGTGGGTGATTTCGGGTTCGGCTGGTCTTTGGCGATTTCCAGTCCGCAAATCACCGTTGATCCCGCTCATAATGTCACAATCACGCTGGCTGACGGCAGCCGCAAGACGTTCTATTTCACGCCACAATTTGGTTATATATTTAGCGGTTCCAAATACCAAGCAGAAGCTGGCACTCACGGACAATTATCGTCTAACTGCTTTTATATAGCTCTGTCTGGTGGGCAATATTTTTGTACAGATACCGGTAGCCTCTATCAGCCAACTGCTTACACCTATACCGATGCCTATGGTCGTGTGTTCGTATACTCGTTTAGCATAGACGCCACTGGTACACAGCGATCAGCGCTAACATCCATGACCGATGTGCAAGGCAATAAATTGGTGTATGCCCCTAACGGGATCACGTACACCAACGCACGCAGCGGAGCGCAATTGGGGATCACCTGGATACGCGACAACCTGGGGCGTATTGCGCAAATCACTACGCCAGCGGACGGCTTGGGAAACACATACACCTATCTCTATACTTATGACTCAGTGACTGGCGATCTCGCCAGTGTCACCTACCCGCCTGTCGGAAACGCTACTCCTATATTGAAGTATGTTTACTATGCTAACGATGTGAGCTGCTCAGTTTGCGCCCACCTGTTCAATTATGCGTTGGATCCACAAAACCATGGTCAAATCATTGTGGACAATTATTACCTGCAAGCAGACGGCATTTTGCAAGGGCGGTTAAAGAGTGAAAGCCGCAGCTTGACCGGGGCAGACGACTCAACTTTATACCCTCCCCCAAGTTTGTTAACATACGGCTATGCGTATCCCAACCTGACTGATCCTACCAACTATCCAAACCCAACCACCAAGGTTACCAATCCAGATGGTGGGCAGGTCACGATCACTTACGACACTTATGGAATGGTGCTGCACAAGGTTGAGACGGTCAACTCAGGCCATGCGCGCGGCGTGACTTACACTTATTATGATACGACTGATCCATCCAAAACTCATTTACTCAACACTGAAATCGTGGATGGGATGGCAAGCGGCAAGTCTTATGGTTATGATGCGAATGGCTTCCAGAACTTTGTTAAAGATGAAAATGGATACGTCACGTCTAGTATCTACAACAAATATGGAGGGATGTCAAGCAAAACCGATCCTGAAAGATATACGACAGGCGTCACATACGGATCCGGGTTCGACACCTATTTGCCAAAAGCGGTATCTGCCAGTAAAGATGCAACCAGTCTCCCATATGGCGGCTACGACTGGAATACCGATGGCACCATTGCGGTTCGACGTGACGGTGCTGGTAACCAGACAACTTATTCATACGATCAATACGGTAATTTGGCTAGCGAGAAAGACCCTGGCTATCAGGCTACCAATTATCAATATGATAACTTAGGGCGTTTGCAGACGGCTCAAACATCAATTCCTGTTGGCATGTCAGCACCCGCCGGAAGAACAGATTACACTCACGATGGTATGGGACATGTCACTAGTGTGACGACCCATCCAGATGCGAATACCGCCTACACGTATGCCTACGGTTATGATTTGAATGGCAACAAAACCGATGAATGGGATCCGCGTTCAACCGGCGCGCATAGTTATCATACGCAGTACGTTTATGATGCGGCCAATCATTTATGGAAAGTTATCTATCCCAATAGTGACGGCAGCGACGGTACAAGCGACAGCAATAAGGTGACGTATTCCTACGATTGGCGTGGTCAGAGGACCCGCTTTGTCGATCAAGCGAGTAACCTGACCTGCTATCAGTATGATCAGGTTGGGCGTTTAACGATGACCACCTATGGCTTGATATATGGAAATACCTGCCCAAGTGTATCAGTCGCCACACCAACACCGACTGCGACCCCAACGGGCGTGATCGGTCCGGTGGCCTCAGTAACATATACCTACGACGATGCCAATCGTAAGACCAGCGAGACTGATGGGCGTGGTTATACAACAACCTACGGCTACGATTTGAATGGCAATCTGCTATCTGTTAATCATCCAGTGGCGAGCAATCCGACACAAACCTACGCATTTGAGAGCTATGGATATTATCAGAATGGCTGGCGCAAATCAGCCACCGACGCCGGTAAGCTCGGTGGCGATAGCATGACAACATTGTACACCTATAATCCGCGTGGGCAGGTAGTCCTTACGCAGTACGGCGGCAACTCAAATGAACAGCGCTGCTACGATAATTCAGGAAATTCCACCCAGGTAATTGACCAAAATGGCGAGTCGACTTACTACCAATACCAAAATGGAAGTCAGCTTGTTTCAGTCATTAAACCGTTCGTAAAGCCTGCCTCACAATGTAACAGTCCGATCCCTACTCCCAATCAGACCACGGGTTATCAATACGATACTCAGGGCAATTTACAGGTTATCACTGATGGGAATGGTCATCAAACGTCGTTTAATTACGATGCTTTAGGTCGACAAATCCAAAAAACATGGCCCGCCCCGAGCGGTAACAGCACGATCGCTTACGAGACATTCGGCTATGATGCGGTCGGCAATATGACTTCGCATCAATTGTCAGATGATAAATCGCATATCAATACCTATCAGTTTGATGCACTGAACCGTGAAACGCACATTGGCTATTTCGATGGACATTCTGCTGATTTCGATTACACAGGCACAAGCAAACGCTGGCATGTCAGTATTGATAACACACCCTACGAGACTTATTCATATGACAGCCGCGATCGGCTGACACTCATTCAACACGCGAATGTGCAGCAGGCGGTTAGCTACGCGTACGACCAAAATAATAACCGTACACAGCTCACGGTTGGGACATATGGCTCGACCAATACCACCAATTACGCCTATGATCCAGATAACCGTCTGAAGAACGTTACCAATCCGACCTTGTTAGGCGCTAGTGCGACCATCTCTTACGATTATTACCTAAATAATTTGCGTCAGGATTTGAAGTATCCCAACGGGGTCACGACGAACTACACATATGATGCCTACAACCATCTGAACGTTATCAATCAGGCAAACAGTGCTGGCCTGATCGCGAACTATCAATACACGCTAGATACAGTGGGTAATCGTGCCAGCGTTGCTGAGAATAATGGTAGCACTACTACCACCATCAATTGGTGTTATGACGCTGCTATGCGACTCACTGGCGAGGGGCGTAACATTGGCTGTCAATCGGGTAGTTTCGTGCCGACCTCTGGCGTGACAAAGACAAACTACGTCTACGACTCAGTCGGCAATCGCCTGAGCCAAACCACTGACAATCAACCGACCAACTACAACTATAATTCGCTCGACCAACTCACAAACGATGGCAGCTCGACGTATACCTATGATGGTCGTGGAAACCAGCAAACGGTTACGGGTGCGGGTATTACGACGACGTATGGTTGGAATGCGGCAGATCAGCTTAACAGTCTAACAAAGACGAGTACACCTGCACTGAGCGCCAGTTATGCATATGATGCGGATGGACGTCGTAGACAGCAGAACATTAATGTCACCACAACTAACTACCTCTGGGATGAGGCTTCGCAGTATGGCGATGTAGTAGCCGAAACTGATGGCGGTAATGTGTTAAAAGCTCAGTATTTACGTAATAATCAGGGAGGGCTTCTAGCACAAAACCGCAGCAGTGCTGTTAGCTACTACCTCCGTGATGGACAAGGTAATGTACGAGCGTTGGCTGATACAACCGGCTTACCCACAGATCGTTATGCTTATAATGCCTTTGGGAATTCGCAACAACGTACAGGAACAAATGCTAACCCATATCAGTATACAGGTGAGCAACTTGATGCCGCAACTGGGTTATATAACCTACGTGCCCGGTATTATGATGTCATAAACGCATCTTTTCTTACGCGAGATACGCTAGGCTTGACGATAAATAACCCGCTACAACTAAACCGATACCTGTACTCACAGGACAATCCAATAAATTTGAGCGACCCAACAGGATATCAAAGTTTTGCTGAATATGATATAAACCAAAGTAGTGATAGCGGGGTAGATGTAGCATCTGAACAACTTAGTGAGTCAACACAGGAATCTATTGCGCAAGTTGAAGAAGGAAGTGACCCAGAGTTATGCACTTATTCGAATAGTTTTAATGCTGAGACTTTGGTGACTACCGATAAAGGTAGTCAGCAAATTAGCGAATTAAAAATTGGAGATCATGTCTTAGCTTATAATCAAGATACCGGAAAAAATGGCTATTATCCTATAACAGCTGTTATGGTACATGCGGATCCCATAACAGAAAGTTTGATAATTGATGGCGATCAGATTGAGACGACACCGGGACATCTCTTTTATACAAATGAGAAAGGTTGGGTCAAAGCTGGTGATCTGAAACTTGGTGAACATATTCGTAAATCTGATAATAGTTACGGAATCGTTCAGCATCTGACCCTACATAGATCCCTTCAAAAAATGTATGATCTGTCCATTGGAACTGCTCGTACATTTTTTGTGGGTTCTCAACAGTTTTTGGTACATAATGTTGGTACACAGTGTTATTCGAACATAGATAATGACAGACGACTTGTGAAAGAAGCTCAAGTTGCGGGGAAAAATGAGCAAACACAAGCGTCAATCAATGGACTTAAGGATCAAATTAGGGCGGATGAAATCTATGATGAAAAGAACATTGAAGGTAACCTATTTGAAGCTCGTGATACCTACGATGCGGCGCGTGTTTATTTCCGAAGACTCCCTGATGGGGTCCGCGAGATTGTTGGAGTTTCCAATAAGGCAAACCAAGCTAAAGTCATTCGTATTCTTTTAGAGGTGTACTTTGGCAATTAGTGGGGTGACGCACAAGACATGATGAAGAGTTGCATTGTGTTTCTCCCATAAGGACGCAAAATCTGAGAAGTAGAAGTTCTTCATATTGTATGGGTTAGTCCACTAGTGTTTCTTGTCTGATTCTGTTTTGCATTGAGGCATTATTTATGGATCAAGTTACTTGTAGAGATGTATCGGTGTTCAACAAAGCCTTAACTAGAGGTAAGATTTACAACGTGTTAGCATACAATGAGGAGAAAAACCAGGTTAAAATTGAAGCTGACAATAGCCGCATACGGTGGTTTCCATTCTATTGCTTCAACAACAGTATAGAGTCAATAGCGCAAGTAAAACGTATTCAGATTGATGATCAAATTGAGTCGCCATACTGTGACAGCATCGAGGTAACTATATACCTTCTTGTAGGAGAAGAAGAGACCAAAAGATGGTGCTATTTTCGAACTCCAGCATTTTTATATCGAGGATTTGGTTTTACACCAATAAAACCCCAGATATTCAATAAGCATGGGATCATCCTGCCTGTATTAACAGTCGATACTATTACTGAAGCAATCAGTTATTTAGAAAACCACAATCTTCTCGAAGAATGTACTCTACCTTTTGAAACAGATACGGGTTGAAATTATTGATTTATCGTAACTACTTTGACAAAGTCACATTCGATGTTCAAGATGTCTTTTAAGACGGGAGCGACGCGAACGGGTACGGTTGTCGAGATGACGAACGACCAGGGCAGCCGCCTGTTGAATGGAAAGCTGGCGCAAAGGGAGCGCGGCGCGTAGGAGTTGACAGATGTTCGACATGGACAAATGAGGCAAAACATCGGTTTCATAGGCAAGGGCAAGTTGCGGGTCAGGGGGTGACTCCTGAATCCAATCAAGACGCGTCTCGGTGATAAACCAACTGGCGAGGACAGTTAGGGCGAGGTGATGTTCCCAGGCGCGATACTTGAGAGCCTGAAAATCGGCCATGCCCAGTTCGGATTTGGCATCTTGCAGACTGCGTTCGATAAAATAGCGCTGGCACTTACGCAAGGCGAGTGTGGCGAGGTCGGTCGAAGGTGGGGCATTGGTGAGCGTGTAACGGATGCCTTGCGATTCGCGCTTGAGCAATAACGTTTCCTGGCGAATGGTACCGGTAGTGCTGACCGTCCACACCGGAAAGCGGGCAAACTCAGCTTGCAACTGACCGCGTTCCGTTGGGCGCAGGGTGAGGCATTGCCAATCGGTCTGTGGCAAGCGCGCCATTTCAGCGGCGTTGAACGCCGCTGGGCTGACAACCTTGAATTGCTTGCCAGGAGTGCCATGTTTATTACACTCGAATTCAAGCTGGGGTTCTTCCCGATACACCTGATAGTTGTTGGGAACATCTGCATAATATTCAATGTCGGCTTGCCCACAACATTCTCGTAGCCAGAAACTGCGTCCGTACAGACTGTCAAACGCCACCGCTTCAAATGCCAAGCCTGACGCCTTGGCACGCGCTATCATCTGCCAGCCCAATTCCACTTTCGTTTGGAAGTACCGTTCACCGGGAATTTCGGCCTTAGCCCGCCGCGCTGCGGCAGCGTCACTAAACCACTTTTCGGGCAAAAACAAACACCCGTCCCACAACGTCCAGTGCTGGTTTTTGGCATAGGCCAGATATACTCCCACCTGAGCTTCATCGACTTTGCCCATCCGTCCGTTATGTTGCCGACCCGCCCCAGCGCTGTTGTCCCCTGATTTTTCGTCCGCGCTTTCATCCAATATCAACACCCCACCCTGCAATTCACGCCGTTCCGTAATTGCCGCTTGTACCTGCTCGTTCAGCGCCGCTGCTGACCACGGTGACTGGCTTATAAAATGCTGCATGTTTTGCTCGGCGACCTGCCCTTCACGCGCTATTTCCGCCATGTTCCGGCTCCCTTTCATCCGTAGCAAGCCGCTCACATAGTGCAGTCCATACTCACTTGTATCGCGTGTCCGCGTGCGTGTCCATTGTCCATAAAAACGCCAAAATCGTTGTAACCGGTCGCCTAAATCAGCAATCGCTTCGGGCGACAATCCCCAACGACTCGCATGATCCTGTGTTTCTTCGTTTTCATTTGCCTGTTTTTACCCTATGTCCTCTCACTTCTCGAATGTGACTTTGTCAAACTACTCAGCGGTGGAGTGAGGCAGGTCGGGACGTGGCGAGCACAGGCAGTAACGGATAAACTGAGTGAATGTCACATACACGACACCCCGCCACAGCCGAGCAGAACTGGATGCCCTGAACAAAGCGGCACTGATCGAGCTTATCCTGCGTTTGGACGAAGGATGCTGAAAACCTTAACGCAATTTGACAGCGTGCCTTGCGGAATGGTTCATGGCTCAACGATGAATATTTTACTCATGCGTCTCACCGAGATGGCGATATACTTGGCACGCGCGTCGTCTATATCGTTTTTCGGGTCGGATGCTTCACCCCACTTAAGTGTTTTGTTTCGTACCGTGTTAAAAACTACTTACGCTTACCTCGCACAATCTGGCTCACGCGCTGTGGCGAAATACCAAATTCGCACGCAAGATCGGAGATGGTTTCGCCTGCCAAATGGCGTGTACGAATAGCCGTGTTGCGATCAGCTTGGCGGGGTGTCTCACCAGAGAGCGGCACATCGGATGGACGCGATCCCATGTATAAGCGTCCAATGAGGCGCGCCGAAGCCAGCGCAGGCGTGGAGCAGGATCTGGGTTGAAGCCCCCGTAGGGGCACAAATCGCTCCAACCCTTGAAACCACCGATAGCATCGG
>Ga0209724_1004805_pt1 | contig 10523 bp, 9 predicted proteins | sample grotaG_FD_184143 | JGI IMG/M metagenome (GOLD analysis project Ga0209724, IMG submission 184143) | Glacier valley bacterial and archeal communities from Borup Fiord, Nunavut, Canada, to study Microbial Dark Matter (Phase II) -... | ecosystem: Environmental > Aquatic > Freshwater > Ice > Glacier ... | reverse complement strand
GAAAAAATCGCTACCCTGAAAGACCTGATAGTCCGTATTAACCCCTTCGCCGGAAAAAGCGAGGAGAAATACCCACCCCTTGCCGGATTACTGGCCCAAACATCCCGCCGCGAATTCTGGATTCCGATCAATAAAGTTCAAACCTTTGAGGAAAAAGGTATTCAGCTTTACTCTGCCGAGGTCAGCCTGGAACGATTCGAGCGGCGTGACGGTGAGATTTTAATTGGTAAAGATGTGCTGGACAAACAGTTGGTGGATGTGGAAGGGCGGCGGGTCATTCGGGTGAACGAACTGGCTCTGGGCCTTGCCCCCCACGAGCAGGTACATCGGTTGGTGGCGGTAGATATTTCTTTTCAATCGCTGGCTCGCCGCATATTACCACACGGCTGGATGCCCCGCCAACGTCGGGTGGATTATTATGAGGAATTGCTGGATTGGGCCGATGTAGAGTATTTCGCCAGTAGTGCCCCTGCCGTGCGCCTGAGTGTTTCGCACGAGCGTCTGGCAAAGCTCCACCCCGTAGATATTGCCCGCCTCCTGGAAGAACTTTCTTACGTCCAGAGTGCCGAGATTGTTAACTCCTTAAACGATGAATTAGCGGCGGATGCCCTGGAAGAAATGGATCCCGATTATGCCGCCGATATTCTGGAAGGTTTGAACGAAGACCGAGCGGCGGACATTCTGGAAGAAATGGAGGCTGACGATGCGGCGGACGTTCTAGCCGACCTTGACCGCGATAAAGCCGAAACCTTGCTGGGCTTGATGGAAATGGAGGAGTCAGCCGAGGTGCGCGAGCTATTGGCTTATGACCAAGACGTGGCGGGTGGTATTATGAACAACGATTTCCTGATGTTGCCGGGAGATTTTGGGGCTTCCGATGCCCTACGCCATATTCGCGGGATGGAATATCAGCCCGAATTTGTAGATTATATCTATGTGGTAGAGCCGGGTACAGAGCGGTTGGTGGGTGTAGCGGCCTTGCGGGATGTAGTATTTTGCCAGCCCCGCTCCACCCTCCTCAGTGACCTTATTGTAAAGGACTATGTAACAGTACATACCGATACCCCGGCGGAGGATGCGGCGGCTTTGCTATCGGATTACGGTTTCCGGGCCATGCCCGTGCTTAACGATATTGGTGAAATTCAGGGCATTATAACTTTCGATGATGCGATGGACTTGATATTGCCGGAAGATTTGCGGCGGCGCGTCCCTAAGATCTTCCGCTTCCATCGTGGTATGGCAACCGCCCCCCGTCGGGTCGAGTAGAAAGGTATTAAGTGGCTGACGAGACTGTTGAGAAACCTGACCTTCCCACCAAAGCCATTGTCGCACTTCCCTCCGAACCTCGCCCTGCTCGGCGGGTTGGGCGCAGACGGGGCTTTTTGTTTTACCTCAGTATTTTTGGGCCTGGTCTGATTGCCGCTAACGCCGGAAACGATGCGGGTGGTATTGCGACCTATAGCCAAATGGGTTCGCTGTTCGGCTTCCAGATGTTATGGGTGATGGTGGTGGTCGGTATCGGGGTGGTGATAGTCCAGGAAATGTGCGCCAGAATGGGAGCGGCGACGGGCAAAGGTTTGTCTGACCTCATCCGCGAGAATTTCTCTATCCGTTTGACTACCTTTGTGCTGATAACATTTTTAATTGCCAATGGCGGGGTAATTGTCTCAGAGTTTATCGGTATCGCTTCGGCCCTGGATATTTTTGGTGTTCCGCAATGGATAGGTGCGCCAATAGCAGGTTTTGCTATCTGGTTTTTAATCGCGCGGGGCTCTTATCAGCGTGTGGAGAAGATTTTTCTGGTTCTAACCGTCGCCTTTTTCGCTTATATTATCGCTGCTTTTATGGCAAAACCCGATTGGGGTGAGGTGCTATCAAAAACTTTCGTGCCCACCTTCCAATTTAATGGCGCATTTATTACTACTCTGGTAGCCGCCGTTGGTACAACTATCAGCCCCTACATGCAAATTTATATCCAGAGTGCGGTGGTGGAGCGCGGCGTGACCATGCGCGATTATAAATACCAGCGTCTGGATGTTATTACTGGTTCGGCTTTTTCAATCGCGATTGCCTATTTTATTATCATTGCGACGGGCGCAACTATCTTCAAGGCTTCCAACGGGGTTGGGCAACCGCTTGGCTCGGCGGCAGAGGCGGCTCAGGCTCTAACCCCTTTTCTGGGTGATTTTGCTAAATATGTTTTTGCGCTGGGTTTGCTGGGTGCTTCTTTTCTGGCGGCGGGGGTTTTGCCGCTCACGACCTGTTACTCTGTAACCGAAGCTTTGGGCTTGGAGAACGGTGTTAGTAAATCCTGGAAGGAGGCTCCGGCCTTCTGGATTATGTTCACAGCATTAATTGCTATCGGTGTAATTATCGCTATGATTCCGGGTTTGCCCGTAGTAGATATTCTGGTGAACCTATATGTGTTAAACGGCTTATTGTTGCCGATTATTCTCTTCTCGGTTTTGCGCTTGATAAATAATAAACAGTTGATGGGTCAGTATACTAACACCAGGTTTTATAATATTTTGGCCTATGGGTTGGCGGGGCTAGTCAGCACCCTTTCGATTTTTTACGTGCTTGAGCAAATTTTAGGTCTGTTTGGGATACAGTTGCTCAGTTAAATGGTTTTGCTTAAAGTTTAGCCAGAAAATCGTCTACATACTGGTTGAATTTTTCTGGCTGGTCAAGGTGTAGCAGGTGGCTGGCTTCGGGGATTTCTTCCAGGCGTATATGGGGGGCAAGTTGTTTTAGTTTACGCCCGCTCTCAATCCGGCACGATCCAACATAGAGCGTCGGCAGTTCCAGCTTTTTAGCTGTCTCGGTCATATCCACTTTCCAAAGCTCGTTAAAGCTGGAGGCTATCACATGCAAGGGGGTTTGGAGTTGTTTTTTCATAAACATTTCCAGCCATTGCGAACTGCGGGCTCCCACCAGCGGGCGATAGAACTCCTCTAAAACCTGCGCGAAATTTTCCGAATATAACCCCTCTACTAACTCTTGCGACTCGGCGACCCATTTGGCATCCCGCTCCGGCAGCAAATAGCTATCTGCCAGCACCAGTGCCTTTAACAAATCGGGGCGGCGCACTGCCAGTTCCAGGCTGCCAAAACCACCATAACTATGCCCGACCAGCACCACCGGGGCTAGTTCTAGCTGTTCAATCAGGAAAATCAAATCCTCCGTTATCAAATCCAGGGTATAGGCCATTTCGGGTTTATCAGAATAGCCCCGCCCCCGTAAATCTACCGAAAAAATCCTGGCCTGTTGCCGCCAATGGGTAGCCTGAAACTTCCAGGAGGTGTGGTCGCCCGTCATTCCATGCACAAAGACCATCCTGTTATCCGGGTTAGCCGCTTCCTCGATTTCCCGATAGGCCAACTTTACCCCGTTCCGCTCCACGAATTTCAAGTTTTTATCCTGTTATTAGTTGTTGGTTTTTAGTTATTAGTTGTTAGTTATTCCAGTTCCCCCTTCCTTGCTAGGGTTTAAGGGCGGACAGGTTTCATTAAAATAGAGTTTAGGGCATCGGGATAGGCTATCCAACCTAACCCCCTAACCCCCTTCCCTAAAGCGGAAGGGGGAATAACTCTTCTAAAAGGCTGAAAAATGGTAGTTAAAGCCCTATTTCTAGCCTTTTTACAGGGGTTTGGGGTTAAAAAGCCTTCTTTTTACCCAAATCTTTATAAAAACTGTCCGCCCTTAAACTTGCTAAGGAAGGGGGCTAGGGTGTTAGGTTTGCAACCGACAACCGAATCTTACCTTCTGCCCGTAGCCTTGTCAAAGGAAATGGAATATAAACAATTACTTGAATTCCTCGGTGTCTCTGTGGTAAAAATTGATATATCGAGCGGATTGGCCTAATACCTAATGCCTAGTACCTAACGCCTTGATTTTGGTATAATAGGCGGCGGAGGTAAAGAAATGGCAGATTTTGATTTTGACCCGGAGAGTGTAGATAAAGTTTTGCAGTTTAGTGACCCACGTTTGCGTCAGGTTAGTGCGCCTGTTAGCGATGGGCTTTTTGATAGCCAAGAGTTACGGGACTGGATTGTGCGGCTTGACCGTTCTCGACAGGTTTTCGGTGGGATTGGGATTGCCGCGCCCCAGATTGGTCTTTTCCAACGACTGGTGGTCATAGATATTCCGGCCTACGAACGGGTAGGGTTTGGGCTGGTTGAGGCCAAACCCTTGCACGCCCTGATAAACCCCGAAATCGTCTGGTTTTCAGATGATAAGATGCGGGCGACGGAAGGTTGCCTATCGGTCAAGGGTTATGAGGGGGTGATAAGTCGCCCGGTAAAGGTTGGGATAATTGCTTATAGTCCCGAAGGCAAGCGGCTAGAATTTGAGGCTAATAGCCTGTATGCCCGAGCCCTTCAGCACGAATTTGACCACCTGGACGGAATTTTGTATCCAGACCGAATTGCCGCCTTGAAGGATATTCGGAAGGTGCAACCGGTAGAGCTGGAAGACCCGGTTCTGGAGCGCAATTATCAGGTGCGCCCTGCCCTTACGCTCATCTTGTAGGGCATGCTATAATTTTCGAGTTGAAAATATATGATAAAATCGGATTTAGGAAATTTTTTTGCCCTGCTGGTGCTGATTTTGGTCGCCGGATTTGGTTATTATCAGGGGTTTATAACCTTAGTCATTCGCAAGATACAATTTAGCGAGACCCGCCGGGTAATAGGTTTACCCGCTATTGGACTAGCTTTGCTCTATCTAGCTGGAGCGGTTGCCGCCAGTGGGGTCGCAGTATTATTTTATTTCAGTTTCAACTAATTTTAGATTTTGGATATTAGATTTTAGATTTCCAACAATATAGAAAGAGTCATTATGCCTGTACTGGTTAATTATAACAAATGTAATTGTGCACCGACCTGTTTTGCGTCCAACGCTTGCCCTTATGACGCGCTACATGTAGATAAAACAGCCTTGCGAGTTTTCGTTGAGGCTGACAAATGCGGCACTTGTCCCGCGCCTTGCCTCAACTTTTGTGACGCGGTGGCTCTGAAATATGCCCCCACTCTGGATGAACTGGCGATTATGCAGCAGGAATTGGACGGAGCTTTGACGGTAGAACAGGCGGTGGAAGCCCGCAAAGTGTTGATGGAGCAGATGAAGGCTAAGGCCGAAGCCGAAAAGGAGCCTGAGCAAGAAGTTATACCCGTTTCCGCGCCTCTCGCCGTAACCACCCAGAATTTTGTTCAGGAAGTAGTGCAGTCCAGCCTACCCGTGTTGGTGGATTTCTGGGCGGAGTGGTGTGGCCCTTGCAAACAAATTGCCCCGATTATTGATGAACTAGCTAAGGATTTCGCCGGGAAAATCAAGTTTGCCAAGCTGAATGTGGACGAAGAACCTGACGTTGCTGGACAGTTGGGCATTCAGAGCATCCCGACCCTGATGATTTTCTACGGCGGTCAGGTGGCGGATATGATTGTGGGGGCAGTTGCCAAGCCCGAACTAAAAACCCGCTTGCAACGAGTGGTAGATGCGGTGGCCCAATTGGAAGCCCGTCAGAAGGGTACTGCTGCCCCCACCCCTGCGGCAGCACCTCCCGCTCCGCCTCGCCCTAACCTTACCCGTCCGACCATGAAGCCGCCCCGCCGCTTGAAGTAAAGGTTGTCGTTTGACCTAACCCCCCAGCCCCCTTCCCTAGCAAGTTTAAGGGCGGACAGTTTTTATAAAGATTTGGGTAAAAAGAAGGCTTTTTAACCCCAAACCCCTGTAAAAAGGCTAGAAATAGGGCTTTAACTACCTTTTTCAGCCTTTTAGAAGAGTTATTCCCCCTTTCGCTTTAGGGAAGGGGGTTAGGGGGTTAGGTTGGATAGCCTATCCCAATGCCCTAAACTCTATTTTAATGAAACATGTCCGCCCTTAAACCCTAGCAAGGAAGGGGGAATAAGAATTCCCTTTTTTATTCTGACTCCTGCCTCCTGAATTCTGACTCCTTTTTCATCCTTCCGACTTCATCCTTTTGCTACGAGGCTGATTTTCATCGCGCCGAAGTTAAGTTTGCGTCCGTCCTCGTTTTTGTTAGCACTGGCGGGCAAAACCGGGTCGGGGCTGGAAAAGCTGATAATGTTAAAACCGGGGGGAATGGTTAACTCTAACTGAATATCTTTTTCCTCGTAATAGTCGGAGAACTGGTAAGTGGAGGCAACGAAACCGTTAATTGAGGCGGTTACGGTGCGGATTTTCTTGCCAATGGAGGGTACAAAATGGAAGATTGTGGCCTTGAACACCGCCCGGACAGGCTCTTTGGTAAGGTTGGTGGCAAAAAACTCTGCCGGGAAGCCCGTGCTATCATCGGCCCAACGATAAATCCCCCGGTCATTTTGCTGACTATCGTACCAGCCACGCCCAATATCCAGCACCAGTTTTTCTGCCAGGGGTGGGGCAGTCGGCACTTTGTAGACCTCCATGCGTGCGTCCTCATAAACTGGTTTGGCGTTCTGCCCGATGCCAGCCTCAATCAGCCGCCGATTTCGGTCTAAAAGCCTACTCAGCATGGCCTCTTTCCAGATAATAATATAGCGTACATTCCAGTAATTCAGCAAAGGTGTACCAATTTTGCTGAAATCAGGCGAAGGGGTAATATCTTTGGCGGGGCGGTACATCGTTTCCTGTGGACTACCTAGCCAGAAAAAATCCCGGAAATAAGGGGCTATTTTGGCGAAATTATTAGGATTGGTAAGTTTGTGGTCGCGGGCGTAGCGTCCGCCAAAGCGCAATTTATTATGCACAATCTGGTAAGCCTGATAAACATTCTCGCCGCGCCCGCCCTCGGTGAATAGGGGCAGTTCCAGCAGCGAATATTGTTCCGAATCCTGGGCGATTTCCTCAAAGAATTTGGGGGTATTAAGCGGGTCAACCTCAACATTCCCCGTTTGGATCATAAAAGCCGCCAGCGACAAAATCAGAATGCCCGCTACTATCCCGAACATTAACGGGGGTTGCCAGTGTAGTTTTATTTTGGACAGTGCTGGGATAAAAAACTTGCGCTCAAGCAGGAATTTCAGGCCATAGGCCATTAGTAACCCAAAAGCCAACAGAAATAGGCTGTAAAAACGGCCTGGGTCACGCCCCGCGCTCAGGCCAGGGATTTTGTAAAACAGGGCATAGGGCATCGGTAAGTCAGTTATGTTTCCGCCGACAATTAGCTGTGGCCCTAGCGTAAACAGCATGGCAAACAGCCCGCAGACTGCCCAGAACAAGGCCATTTCCCGGCTTTCGCGGCTACGCAGGGCCACCACCAGCCCCAAAACCATCAGGGCAATTGGTAAGTAGCCGGGGTTGGTCAGGGCAGGTTGGACATAACCCAATAAGTCCAGGCTGTGATAAAGACTTTGCTCGCTGACACTCAGCCAGGGGTTTTTGTTGGCCTCGTCCACCATCGGTAGCACCAATGGGAAGATAATTATTCCGCCCCAGATACCGCCCACCCCCGCCAGTTTTAGAAAAATCAGCCCTTTCTCACGCCAACTCCGCCGCGTGAACAGGCTAAAGCCAAAGAAAAGGGCGGTAGTCAGTACCGCGTAAATGGTATATTGCCAGTCGGTAAAGGTCAGCAGGAACAGTGTTACAATTGAGAGCAGCCCATAACGCCGCCACTGCTTCGGGCGAAAAACCAATCGGAACATAAAAAACAAATATAAGGGCAACCATTGGGCCGAGAGTTTTTCGGTCTGCCCCGCCCCGAAAAAGCCCAACACCTGGTCATTGGCATAGGTGAAAATCGCTGCCCCCGCGAACGAAGCAAGAGGGCTTTGCACAAAATCGTTTATTAACAAATAGCCACAAAAGGTGGTCAAGGCTAGTGATATAAGGAAAATGAGGTTAGTGGTCGCCACCGCCCCGATAATCGGCCAGAGGGGTAAGGCTAACAAAGCGGTCAGGGGGTGCAGGGTGTGATAGCGCAGGCTGATACCGAAGGGATAGTACATATAATCGGTGAAAAAGGGGTTGTGGCCTTTGAGCAGGGCGGTTTTAGTCCAGAAATCGTTCCACAGATTCTCGTAGCCATCGGTATCGCCACCAATAACTCCTATCCCCAGATTTGCCACCGCCACCCGCCCGTAAATCAAGGCCAGCACAATTGCTGCCAGAAGTGCCAGCATGGTTGGGTTTGCCAGCCAGCCAAAAAGCTTTTTGCCACTTTGGTTAGTTGGTGATGGGGTGGGTGCTATTTCAGTTTTTGTGTTGGGTTTTTCTATCAAGAATTTGTGAAATTGGCAGTCCTGTCAGGCTAAAAATGCTACCTGATTATAACAACGCTGCCAGAGAGCGTCAAACGGGGAAACAGGAGTAGTCGAAAGTTGAAGATCAAAAGTCGAAAGTCGGAAATCTCATAACTTTTGACCTTTGACCTCTTGACCTTCAGTTAGATTATCGCCATTGCGGGTTTGTCTAACACCGCGAGATGGGCCTTACATTCCCAGGCGGAGCGAATGACATTACCGTCCAGCAACTCCACCCAGGCATAAGCCCCAGTGGGAGGGTTGGTAAAGTTCTTGAGTTCGTTTAGCTCCAACCCACGATAATAGGTCACAAGGCAGTAAAAAATATAGCCGTGCGTTGAGAGCAAAATTCGGTGGTTTTGGCTCTTTTCCAAATCCTGCACCAATTTGGTAACGCGCTTCCAGACCTCTTTGGGCTGCTCGTTGACGGGCTCGGTCAGGGCGGGTTCGCCACTGAGTTCCACCTCACCCAGATTACGTTGCACAATGGTGGCGGTCTGGACGGCGCGGGGCATTGGCGAGGTTAGATAAAGGTCAAAAGGGCCGTGTTTTACCAACTCTTGCCCTAACAAATCGGCTTCTTGTATCCCCCTCGATGTTAACATTGATTGATGTTGATTATTACCATAGCCCGAATTGCGGGCGGAATGCGCGGTTTGACCGTGACGGTGAAAATAAATAAGTTTCTGCAACGTTAAAATCTTTCTCTAAAATAGTTGTCGGTTATCGGTTGTCGGAAAAGAATTAACAAGGATGAACAGAATTGACAGGATTTTTTAGAAATCTTGTAGGAGCAGGCTCTGTCCTGCGATAAAACCCCATCGGCTGACGGAGCAGCCTCCTACAGTTATTCTTGCTCCTTGCTCCTTGCTTCTTGCTTCTGATTTTTTACTATTTCCCTATATCATAGCCGGTCAGTTCCACATAGCCAGAGCCAGTGACAGGCTGACCGTTTTTAGTACCACTAATCTGGCTATCACCTTCCCAGTAAATCGTAGCAGTAGAACCGCGAGTATCCAATTCCTGGTTTGGTAAAATCGGTTTGTAGGTTAGCTCCATCGCCGGGAGGTCAGCCTTAGCCTTGATAGTGACTGTCCAACCACTAGGCCAGCTTATCCCGGTCTTAGGGCTTTTCCATTTGCCATTATCCTTAATAATAATATCAGATGCTACAATATCTACGGCTTTAAGTGGTTTGTTGGGGGTACAGTTGGGTTGGCAGGTCGGCAGGTACGTGCCAAAAACCTGAACCAGCTTATTATCCTTGTCGCGCAGGTTATAGAACATCATCTCGCTGCCATCGTCTAACTGAGTGCTGAACCAATCCCAGCCCCCCGCCAGTGGCAAGAAATTACCCCACTGTTTATCAAACCAGACCTGCCCACCAACTATTTTTTTACTCTCGCTACCAACCTGGAGCGTACCACTTACTTCCATGCGGGTGCGCGAGTAATAATAGGAAGAACCGCTTGGGCCATAGCTGAACTGCCCGCCGCCGTGCAAAGCGATACCCTTAACGTCGCGTACTTCCAGGTCAATTCCGTAAGTGCCATCGTCCATCGCGGCTTTAAGCTGGTCAATCCCGCCTACCCCTTTCATCGTCCAGCTCGCCTGTTTGGGTTTGCTAATACTCAGGTTAAAACCATCGCTGCCACCCGGCTTAAAGTTTGTGGCAATGCTCAAACGTTGGTCATATTGAAAAGTGCTGTTTTGCTCATTGGAAATAGCAAAATGTGAGGCATAACCTACCGGGAAATCGGCCCGGATGCCCTGGAAAATCACATACTCAAAGCCGTAGCGTTGCCCGTCCTCGGTGTTAAGATGCCCGGTGTAGTACCACCACTCGGTAATGTTATTATGAGGGGCTTCGTCTTCAGGGAATTTGACGATTGTGCCGGGAACTGGCCCAGGCGTACCGTTGGGAATTTGCCCCGCCGTTGGATTCTTGATGGGGGTGGGGAAGGCTTCTTTTTTCTCGGCGGTGCTATCACCACAGGCCGCCAGCAATAAGCTCGCTGTTATTAGCAGCGTAACCAAGAAGCCAATTTTATATAAATTTGTTGCTTTATACATTTCAAAATCCTTTAGTATAGCTTTTTCTTAAAGCCTGTTTAGCTCTACTAACGAAAGTTCCCAAACCTGGATGTTTAAAATCAATTGCCCATCTAAGTTTATCGAAAGCTCTCATTAATACCAGCTTGTTTAATTCTGGTTGCATCTCTTCAAATTCGGTTTTGGTGATGCCATACCCCTCTAAAAAATTCCAGGTATTTTTGTTAG
>Ga0209724_1004804_pt1 | contig 10523 bp, 10 predicted proteins | sample grotaG_FD_184143 | JGI IMG/M metagenome (GOLD analysis project Ga0209724, IMG submission 184143) | Glacier valley bacterial and archeal communities from Borup Fiord, Nunavut, Canada, to study Microbial Dark Matter (Phase II) -... | ecosystem: Environmental > Aquatic > Freshwater > Ice > Glacier ... | reverse complement strand
AATCCTCCGGCTTCACTTCCCAAAAGAGTGCAAGTAATACCCAAAGGTGCAGGCGAAGGAGTCGCAGAATTAATAAAGAGGCTTAAAACACTTCAAAAGTAAAACCAGTCACAATCAGACAATAATAATAATGTAATTGAAATTCTCTCGGATAAAGACCAAATATTTTACTGTATTTTATCACTATAAGTCCTGTTATAAGGCTTAAATTTCATTTTATTCTCAAGAAGATTTCTCTCCATCAATGCAGGCAACACTTGCAAACGATTTTGATATTTAATCACCAAAATACAAATATCGATGGTTTCAAAAATTTACTCATCGAATGAAACACTGAAACGCGCTATTGTAATAATAACACTTTAATTGAATTTCGTGTGCACTTATACGTGTTAAACTCATCGGAGGAAAAACTTACATTGAAATTATTCAAACCAGAAACATACCTTTGCGAAAATGATTTAAATAGTCAAAACAAATTCAAATAATGCGCTGCATAATTTCCGCAAGTACAAACCCTCACTATAATCTGGCAACTGAGGAATATTTATTAAAAAGCAATAATGAAGAAATTTTCTTGCTTTATATTAATGAACCATGTATTGTAGTTGGCAAGCATCAAAACTTACTGTCTGAAATAAATCTTCCGTACGTACTTGAGAATAGCATCCAATTAGCAAGAAGAATTTCTGGTGGCGGAACCGTGTATCAGGATTTAAATAACCTAAATTTTAGTTTTATACACAACTGCTCAAATCTAGAACAAATAAATTTCACCAAATTTACATACCCTATACTGGAAGCTTTGCGTGAAATGGGATTAGATGTTGTTTTTTCTGGCAGAAACGATCTCCTTATTGATTCTAAAAAAATATCTGGTAATGCAATGCACATTTTTAAAACCAGGGTTCTTTCTCACGGAACTCTCCTATTTGGTGCCGATTTAAATAATCTTTCGAATGCACTAAAAAACAGTCCTGAAAAGTACATCGATAAATCGATAAAATCTGTCAGATCAAAAGTGGACAATATTTTTAACCACTTGGAGTATCCAAAAACTATCGAGGAGTTTAAGCAAACTCTGTTTGAAATTATAACAGCCAAATCGGACAGCTCCTACATTGAATCGATAACAGAACATGAAGAAGAACTAATAAATCAAATTTCAAATAGCAAATTTGAAACCTGGGAATGGGTATACGGATATTCACCGAAATATCTCTTTCAAAATAATGTCCGTATATCCAATTTATCGGTAAAGCTTGATTTGCACGTTGAAAAAGGATTAATAAAGCGTATATTGACAAATATTAGTTCGACACATAACGCTGAATATCAGCATATAATTGATGCTTTATTAAATTCAAAGCATGAATACAAATCAATTGTAGAAATACTAAAAAAGGATTCAAAAATTAACTCATTACAGGACTTTAATATAGAGGAATTTTGTAATTCCCTATTCTAATCCGCTAAAAACGGGTAAATTCTCTTTAATATTGATTGCTAAGTAACTATTCCAAATAGACTTTGAAATAATTTTGAATTTTTTCCGCTCTTGCTATTCCAATTTCTGATATAATCTCGCTCTGAGGAGTTTCTTTTAAGCGTTTAATCGATTTGAATTTACGCATTAGCATTTCGATTGTTTTATCCCCAATTCCTGGTATTTGCGAAAGCTCACTTATAATAAATTCTTTCGAACGTTTATTCCGATGAAAAGTAATTCCAAACCGGTGCGCTTCATTCCGAATGTTTTGGAGTACTCTTAATGTTTCTGAATTTTTATCAAGATATAGTGGAATAGGATCATCAGGATAAATAATTTCTTCAAGCTTTTTCGCTATTCCAATTACAGCTACTTTTCCCCTGATATTGAGTTTTTCAAGTGTACTTATAGCAGAACTTAATTGACCTTTACCCCCATCAACAACAATTAATTGAGGCAGAGGTCCCTTTTCATTAATCACCCGATCATAGCGGCGAAATATAATTTCCTCCATTGATGCAAAATCATCAGGGCCGACAACTGTTTTGACATTGAAATGGCGATATTCACGTTTCGCAGGTTTTCCCCCAATAAAAACAACACATGCAGCAACCGGTTGAGCCCCTTGAATATTTGAATTATCGAAGCATTCAATCCGATAGGGCAATTCCTGCAATCTTAAATCCTTCTTTATCTGGTCTAATAACCTGTCAGTTCTACTTTGCGGTGTTTTAAGCGATAATTGCTTGTTTTTATCCAGTTTATAAAACTTCACATTTCTTTCAGATAATTCAAGTAATTTCCGTTTATCTCCAATTTGAGGAATAATCATTTTCACCTCTTTCAATTGTATGTCTATTTTAAATGGCAATATTAGCTCTTTGGAATTAAGAAAAAACTTTTGTCGGATTTCAATGATTCCTAAAGCCAGCAATTCTTCTTTGGATTCATCAAGCCTTTTTTTTATTTCTAGCGTGTGTGCCTGAATAATGGCACCATCGACAACACGTAGAAAATTGACATAGCCATATAAATCATCCTCTTCAAAAGAAAACACATCGACATTTGTTATAGAGGAACTAACAATAGTTGATTTACTTTTATAATTTTCGAGAATCGCAATTTTGTTTTTAAAATTTTCAGCCTCTTCAAATTTATATTCCTGCGCAAACTGATTCATTCTCCCTTTTAAATGGGTGACCACAGAAGACAAATTTCCTTTCAGAATCTCCTTTATCTGAGATATACCGTCCAGATATTCATCCTCGTGTTGTAAATTTTCGCATGGACCTTTACAATTCCCGATTTGAAATTCAAGACAAACCTTATATTTAAGCTTTTCAATATTCTCTTTCGACAAGTTTAAACTACAATTACGAATTGGATACAGTCTTTTTATCACATCAAGAATGGTTCTGACCATAGGAATTGATGTGTACGGACCAAAATACAGGGACCCATCCCTTATTACATTACGGGTGAAGAAAACTCTTGGAAATGGTTCATTTTTAATACAAATCCATGGAAATGATTTATCATCCTTTAGCAAAACATTATAACGTGGCTGGTATTTCTTTATAAGGTTGTTTTCAAGTAGCAAAGCATCTTCCTCCGAATCAACAACCATATGTTTAATATCTGCAATCTTGCGTACTAGAATTGCAGTTTTACGATTATCATGAACTTTTGAAAAATACGAACCAACACGTTTCTTTAAATTCTTTGCCTTTCCTACATAGATGATTTTACCTTCAGAACTGAAATATTGGTAAATACCTGGTAAATCAGGTAAGCCCGAAACGATTTCCTTTAATTTGCTTGAAAATAAACCTTCACTTTCCATCCTTTAAATCTTAAAAATGGACCATAGACCAGGTCGATACCGTTGGATCAATTCTATCAATTCCTTTCAAAAAATCAAGTTCAACGAAAAAATTAACGTAAATTGTTGAAACACCAAATTTTCTCACCAAATTGATGGCAGCACCTATTGTTCCACCTGTTGCAAGCAAATCATCATGGATTAAAACAATATCGTTAGCAGATATTGCATCCTGATGTATTTCGAGCGTATCAAATCCATATTCCAATTCATATGACTGTGAATAGATCTCTGCTGGAAGTTTTCCTGGTTTGCGAATTGGAATAAATCCGGCATTTAATTTATATGCCAAAACGCTGCCAAGAATGAAACCTCGAGATTCAATTCCTATTACTTTCGTGACCCCTGAGTTTTTATAGTGCTCAAAAATTTCATTGCTAATAAAACTAAATATTGCACCATCCTGATAAGCTGTTGAAACATCTTTAAAGTGAATTCCTGGTTTTGGAAAATCAGGAATATTACGTATGGAATTTTTTACTATTTCAAAATCAATTGTTCTTGTCATTTCAATATATTAACTAAAATTTAAAATGTTCCACGTGGAACATTTATCTTCCTAAAAGCACTAAAAGTACATTAATATCGCTTGGCGAAACACCTGGAATTCTACTTGCCTGCCCAATTGTCTTTGGTTGTATTTTTTCGAGCTTTTGTCGAGCCTCGGTAGAAATAGAAGTAAGATCCTGATAGCTAAACTTTTTGTCAATTACAATACCCTCTAACCTACGATACTTATCGGCCACAGAACTCTCCCGATCTATGTAGCCGGAATACTTTATCAATATTTCTGCGGACTCCATTACCTCTTTTCGAAGTTCAACGTCAATGTCATTGTACAATTTCTCAAGTCTCGGAATAACTAAAAGAAAGTCAAATATTGAAAGTTGTGGTCGCATAATTAACGACTCAAGCTTAGTGCCATGAATTAGAATTGCAGTACTCTTCTCTACTAACAAATCATTTAATAAATCAGCCTTAACTGAATAATTTTTACAAAAATCAATTACTCTAGTTCTATATTGCAGCTTTTTAATAAAAATTTCATGTCTGCTTTCAGAAACTAAGCCCAATCGATATCCGATCGGAGTCAATCGCTCATCAGCATTGTCCTGTCTCAATAACAAGCGATACTCAGCCCTGCTGGTAAACATCCTGTAAGGTTCGTCAACACCTTTGGTAACCAAATCATCAATTAAAACGCCAATATATGCTTCATTACGAGAAAGTATAAGAGCATCATTACCATTAATCTTCAAATGAGCATTTATGCCAGCCATTAATCCTTGAGCACCGGCTTCTTCATACCCTGTAGTTCCATTTATTTGCCCGGCAAAATATAAATTACTGATCAACTTGGTTTCCAGTGTTGCATTCAATTGAGTAGGGTCAAAATAATCGTATTCAATTGCATATCCAGGTTTCAAAATCTTAACATATTCTAAACCAGAAATACAATGGATTGCATCATTCTGAACCTGCCAATTCAGGGATGATGAAAAACCATTTAGATAATATTCAAGTGAGTTCTCACCTTCAGGCTCCAAAAATAACTGATGCTGCTCCTTATCAGCAAAGGTAACAAGTTTTGTTTCGATACTCGGACAATAACGTGGTCCTAATCCTTTGATGGTACCATCAAATAAAGGCGAATCCTGAAACCCAGTTTTGATTATATCGTGAACTTTAGAATTTGTATAGGTAATATAGCACGGCAATTGCATCAAACCCGATTTAGTATTTGGTAAAAAACTAAACTGATTATCACCTTCGTCTCCATCCTGCCGTTGTAACTTCGAAAAATCAATTGTTCTTTTATCAATCCGAACAGGAGTCCCGGTTTTCATTCGCCCTGCCCGAAACCCAACAGAAATCAATTGCTCAGTAATACCCAACGAGGGCGGTTCAGAAATTCTTCCGCCTGAAACCTTAGAAGTTCCAAAATGCATTAGACCATTCAGAAAAGTTCCATTTGTTAATATAACACTTTTGCACTTAAATACAACTCCTATCTCCGTTTCAACACCACACACAGAATCACTATCAAAGACAAGCTTAACTACAGTTCCCTGCCAAAAATCGAGATTTTTAATACCTTCAAGGGTGTTTTTCCAAATCGCTGAGAATTTAATTTTATCACACTGTGCCCGCGGACTCCACATCGCCGGACCTTTAGAGAGGTTTAACATTCTGAACTGAATAGTGGATAAATCGGTTATAATTCCCATATTTCCACCAAGTGCATCAATTTCCCGCACAATCTGTCCCTTTGCAATTCCACCAACAGCAGGATTACAACTCATTTGCGCAAACCTATTCAAATCCATTGAAACTAATAAAACAGTAGATCCAAGTTTAGCTGCGACCGCTGCAGCTTCGCAACCGGCATGACCACCACCAACAACAATTATATCGTACTCATTTAATATATTCATTACAAATTTCCTTATACATAAAAATGCACTCGTTTTCCATTTCTCTCATAGTAAGCTTTTCGGTCTCATTACTATCATTTAAACCTATCAAATGCAAAACACCATGAACAATTACCCTTAAAAACTCATCATTAATATCACAATGATACAATGCTGAATTTTCTCTTACACGATCTATACTTATAAACATGTCTCCTGAAACAATATCTCCTTCTCTGTAATCAAAAGTAACGATATCTGTGTAGTAATCGTGACTCAAATATTTTGAATTAATCTCTTTTAAATATTCATCACAGCAAAAAATATAAGTCAAAACTCCGGTTACACAACCAAATTTTAGCACAACTTGTTTTAACCATCTTGATACAATCCTGTATTTCAGTTTTGGTTTAATTACATGAACTGCATTAAATGCTATTGTCATTATCTATTTAGTTTAATGCGAATAATATTGCCTTTGCCAATTGTTGAACAATAGGAACTAAGTATTTTTATAAAAAAAATACCACGTCCACCCTCCGTTTGCAAATAATCTGGCTCAACTGGAGAATGAATACAGTTCATATCAAATCCATCTCCTTTATCTTCAATTTCAATAAAAATTTCAGTTGAATTAATTGAAATAAAAACACGAACTTCTAATTCCCTAACTCCTTTATTTCCATGTATAATTGCATTTTCAACAGATTCAACAATTATCGTGTGAAGACCAAACGTTGTATCCGTATTTAAATCAAACAGTTCTTTAATTTCTCCTATAACGTCAAGACATTTATTTAAACCCTCAAAAGATGATGGTATAAATAATTCTCTCTGAAAAAGGGTTTGATCCATTATTTTTAAATATAACTATACATGATAAAGCAATTGAAGTACAAAATCAGAAATTAGGATTCCTCTCCTCGTTAAAACAACGCTATCTTCATGAGGATAAATAAGCTCCTCTCGCAACAACTTATTTACTTCCATACAAAAATACCGATATATTCCACCGTCAAAATTATCTTTAATATACTTTATTGAAACTCCATTTGATGTTCTTAACCCAGTTATTATATATTCATTAAATTTATCTTTAGGTGTCAAAAACTCAATTTCAAAAGAGTCTTTTGCATTGTTAACCAACCTACAATATTTCTCTGAATTGCTAATATTCCATTGTCTTGAAATCTTATTATAGCTGTGTGCTGAAGGCCCAATACCTAAGTAATTAACATCTTCCCAATAGGAACAATTATGACGAGATTTAAATCCTTCTTTCGCGTAATTACTTATCTCATAATGCTTAAAGCCATGAGCTGCCAGAATATCAATAGTCGAATTAATTTGAATTAATAGATCTTCTTCATCTATTTCCTTTAACTTATTTTGTTTCTTTAGTTTAAAAAAAAGAGTCCCGGCCGCAATAGTTAACGAATAAGCGGAAACATGCTGAACATCTAACTCAATAACTCTATTAAGAGAATCCAGATAAGTATCCAATTCCATTCCAGGAATCCCAAATATAAGGTCTACAGAAATATTGTCAAAACCTACCTTTTTCGCGGTTTCAATATTATGCTTTAATTTACTACTATCGTGTCTACGACCTAAAAATTTCAATACATTATCGTTAAAACTCTGTATACCAACACTTAATCTATTAATATTCAGATCATACAAACCCTTCAAATACTCATCCGACAGGTCATCAGGGTTAGTTTCAAAAGTTATCTCACAATCAGCAGAAACATCAAAATTCTGATGAATACACTTTAAAAGAGAATCAATTTTGCAATTGTTTAATAATGATGGCGTTCCGCCACCAAAATATATTGTATCTATAAATTCATTATTCAGATAGTCCTTTCGCAAAACCAATTCATTAATTTCAGCATTAACCAAATCTGCAATTCCATCTGAATTTCGTATTGAATAGAAATCACAATAACTGCATTTGTGCTTGCAAAAAGGAATATGAAAATAAATACCAGCCATTAATAGTTTTTTATACCGATTACAAAAATAGACCAAATTAGTAAAAAACGACTAGAACACGATTTTCACCAGAATTACTAATATTTCACCAACGGAATTTTTTTAACTCTCACTGAATGTCTACCACCATCGAAAGATTCATCTAAAAATACATCGACAATTTTTTTTGCTTCAGATTCCGTAATAAATCTCGCAGGCAATGAACAAATATTTGCATCATTATGACGCCTTGCCAGTTCAGCAATTTCAGTATTCCAACATAAGGCAGACCTCACACCAGGGTGCTTATTCACGGTCATATTTATTCCGTTTCCACTTCCGCAAAAAACAAACCCGATTTCAATATCTTTATTCTCCAACCCGTATCCAATTAAATGCGCAAAATCAGGATAGTCACAAGTTAAAGACGAATCACATCCATAATCCCTTATATCATACCCCTGCTTTTCAAGATGATCTTTGATAATACATTTTAAATCATATCCTGCATGATCCGAAGCTAAACCAATAATTTTCATCAATTTTCAGTTATATTTCAATTTTTAAAAATACTAAATACTTTTGTGAATAAACTTCAAATATTTCGACTTCCACAAACATCCCAATTGTTAACAAAAAATGTTAATTACCTGTTTAAAATCGTTTCTTTAATATTACTAAAAAGTAAAAAACCAATTACTTTGGTTTTGTATATAAAAAAATTGAATAAACACAAATATAAGCTACGCTAAAAAATCATTAAAAATGAGTGAATAATACACATCAAAAAGAATGGAAACAAGACTTCCGTTTAAAACAAATGCCGATATCAACAATAAGTTGATATAATACTAATAAACTTATAAACTGTAAGTTAAGATGTTAATATAAAATAAAAACTGACTTAATAATTAGAATCATTCAAAATACCAAATAAAAAACACAAAACTTTTAAACGTTTTAAACCGACTATTAAAATAAACATCTCTTTAAATTCTTAAACTATTTATTAATAATATTACGCTGGTTGATATTTGAAAATATTTAATTTGATTACGTTGAAATTTAGGGATTAAAATTTGTGTAATTTTGGAGTTCTAAACAAATGTTTTAGCGGATGAATTTCGATGACAAATTAACAATTCTTTTAGTTGAAGATAATGATCTGAATCAAAGACTGATGAAAATTAGTTTGACCAGGTATCATTACAACGTTACTGTTGCTGTTAATGGTTTAGAAGGAGTTCAAATGTTTAAAAATCAGAAGTTTGATTTGATTTTAATGGATATTATGATGCCTGTAATGGATGGATTTGAAGCGACAAATGAGATACGAAAACTCGAAAGTGCGGATTCAAGTCTTGGACATACTCCAATCATTGCTTTTACAGCTAATACGATTAATAACGATCGTGAGAAGTGTGTTAACGGTGGTATGGATGATATTATTGAAAAACCCTTTGATATCAATAAATTCCGTGAAATTTTAAGTTCTTTGCCATAAAAGAAAGAATGATTCGCACCTCTAAGAGTACTTTTGAGATTTAAAGCCACTAGCGTGTATGGATGAATTTATTGATTTGCGAGGAAATGGTAATGAAGGTATTGACAAAGAGTTGGATAGTAAACTAAGACCTTTAAGGTTTGCTGATTTTAGCGGACAAAATAAAATAGTTGAAAATCTGAAAATCTTTGTTCAAGCGGCTGTAATGAGAGGTGAATCGCTTGATCACGTGCTATTACATGGTCCTCCGGGTTTGGGTAAAACAACGCTATCAAATATTATTGCAAATGAACTTGGAGTAAATCTTAAGCTTACTTCAGGTCCTGTATTGGACAAGCCTGGCGATTTAGCAGGCGTTCTCACAAATCTCGAAAATAATGATGTGTTATTTATTGATGAAATTCACAGATTAAGTGCTGTTGTCGAAGAATACCTTTATTCTGCAATGGAGGATTACCGTATTGATATAATGATTGATAAAGGTCCAAGTGCAAGATCCATACAGCTTGAATTAAATCATTTTACACTTATTGGAGCAACTACAAGAAGCGGTTTACTTACTGCACCTTTAAGAGCACGATTTGGTATAAATTGTCACCTGGAATACTATGATGTTGAAGTTTTAACTGGTATTGTCAAGCGATCTGCTAAGATTCTTGATGTGAAAATATATGAGGATGCAGCACTCGAAATTGCAAGAAGAAGTCGCGGTACGCCACGAATAGTGAATGCACTTTTACGGAGAGTACGTGATTTTGCAATGGTAAAGGGAAATGGCATAATTGATCTTGAAATTACCCGTTATGCGCTTGAGGCTTTAAATATTGATAAGTATGGGCTTGATGAGATGGATAATAGAATTTTAAGCACTATTATCGATAAGTTTAAAGGTGGACCAATCGGATTAACTACGATTGCAACAGCTGTAAGTGAAGATGCCGGCACTATTGAAGAGGTCTATGAACCGTTTTTAATTAAGGAAGGTTTTTTAAAAAGAACACCTCGTGGGCGTGAAGCAACTGAATTAGCTTTTAATCATTTGGGAAGAACCTGGCGAAAAGACTATCCTCAAACACTGTTTTAAACTTACTTTGTATTTTTAACTAATTCTATTTCAAATAGTTTAGGCCAAAATTTGCCTGTTACATAAATTTTATTTTTATCTTGATCGTAAGCAATTCCATTTAATACATCCACTTGATTTTTTTGATTAGAGAGATTAGAAGCTAAAAGTCCTTTTAAATCGATTTCAGCTAC
>Ga0209724_1004798_pt1 | contig 10533 bp, 11 predicted proteins | sample grotaG_FD_184143 | JGI IMG/M metagenome (GOLD analysis project Ga0209724, IMG submission 184143) | Glacier valley bacterial and archeal communities from Borup Fiord, Nunavut, Canada, to study Microbial Dark Matter (Phase II) -... | ecosystem: Environmental > Aquatic > Freshwater > Ice > Glacier ... | reverse complement strand
CGGCACGATCTTCGGACCGCTCGTCGGCACGGGCGTTATCATGTGGCTCGAAAACATCGTGAGCGCGAAGACCGGCGCGTGGCGCTTGATCGAAGGCGTCATCTTCGTGCTGGTAATCGTGTTCTTACCGAACGGCCTGATCGGTACGATCCTCAAACGCAAATTCAACCTCTTCGCAACCCTGCGGGGCAAAAAATGAGCGAAACGATTTTGGAAACCAAGGGCCTGGGCAAACGCTTCGGCCACTTCGCCGCCAACGCCGATATCGATTTCGTCGTGCGCGCGGGCGAATTGCGCGCCGTCATCGGCCCGAACGGTGCCGGAAAAACGACGTTCTTCAATCTGCTCTCCGGCATCACGCTTCCGAGCGACGGCACGATTACGTACAAGGGACGCGACATTACGAGCGCCGGTGGTCCCGCCCGTGTGCGCTTGGGCATCGCGAAAGCATTTCAAACCGCAAACATCTATCCCGATCAAACCGTCGCACAGAACGTGCGTCTCGCGGCACTCGCGCGCGTGCAAGGATCCTTTGCGCTCCAGGTCTTCCGCCGTTCGGGACGCCTCGGCAAGGTCGATGAAATCGCCGAGCGCGCACTCGACCGCGTGGAGCTAGCCGCACTGATCCACACGCGCGCGGGCGATCTCTCCCACGGGGATAAGAAGCGGCTGGATATCGCAATCGCCCTTGCGACCGAGCCCGACATTTTGCTGCTCGACGAACCGGTGGCCGGTATGTCGATCGACGAATCGCGGCGCACCGAACTGCTGATCAAGAAACTCGCTGCCGAAATGACCGTGCTGATCATCGAGCACGATATGGAGATGATCATGGGGATCTCCGATTCGATCACCGTGCTGCACCAAGGCAAAGTGCTGGCGAACGGAACGCCTACGGCGATTCGCGCGAGCAAAGTCGTTCAGGACGCGTATCTCGGCGGCCATAGTGAAGCGGAGATCGGCGGATGATCGCCGCTCCCGGCGCTCGCCGTCTGGTCGTCGAGAACATGAACACCTATTACGGCGACAGCCACATCCTGCGCGATATCTCACTCGAGATCGCGGTTGGCGAAACCGTCGCACTGCTCGGCCGCAACGGCGTCGGCAAGACGACGACGCTCAAGTCGATCGTCGGTTGGGTGCCGCCGCGTTCGGGCACGATCACGCTCGATGGCGCAGACATCGCGGGCGATGAAATGATGGTCGTTGCGCGCAAAGGCGTCTCGCTCGTGCCCGAAGAGCGACGCATCTTCACCAACCTTACCGTCGCGGAGAATCTTCGCCTCGCACAGGTGACCGCGCGCAAGCCGGGTTGGTCGCTCGATCGCGTGTATGAAAAATTTCCGCGTTTGCGCGAACGCCTCACACACAAAGGCGACGAAATTTCCGGCGGCGAGAAGCAGATGCTCGCCATCGCCCGCGCGCTCGTGCAAGATACGAAGCTGCTCTTGCTCGACGAACCCTCGGAGGGTCTTGCTCCGCTCATCGTGCGCGAAGTCGAACAGATCATTCGCGAGATCAAGGCCGATGGCATGACGATCTTACTCGTCGAGCAGAATCTCTATTCGGCGCTCTCCGTTGCCGATCGCGTCTACGTGATCGATCAAGGGACGGTCAAATGGACCGGAACGCCGGACCAGCTGCGCGCCGATCATGACGTGCTGAGCCGCTACCTGCACGTCTAACGAAAAAAGAAGACGCCGCTTGGCGTCTTCTTTTTTGCTGCCGATCCGCGAATGCTTACGCGCGCAGCGGATCGATCTCGCCGCAAGCGATTCGGCCGGCGCTGCCGCCGTTCGGAGCGGGCGTATCGCTGTAATTGTCTTCGTTCATGTGAATGACGATCGCGCGACCGACGATGGTGTTGGGGCCGGTTACGTCGAGGCCTTTGGCATACGTCGTCAAACCACCGTGTCCATCGGGATAGACGTTGATGTTCGGCAGATCGCCGGCATGGCCACCGCCGTCGGGGCCCTTGTGCATCTTGGTCATCGCGGGATCGAAGTGCGGACCCGCCGCGCCGAAGGGCGTTGCGACGCCTTGCGTATCGCGCAGCGGATTGCACGAACCCACTTCGTGGATATGCAGTCCGTGAACGCCCGGTAGGACATCGTTGAGCGTAATGTGGATCTGCGTGCCGCCCTGGCGGACGCCGATGAACCGCGCATTGCCGACTTCTTTGCCGGTCGTGTCCTTGATGACGGCCTCGAATGTGGGACGCCGCTCCACCGGCTGGGCCGATGCAGCCGTGATGCCCAAGGCGAATACCGCCGTCGCGGCTACGAAAAGTCTACGCACGAAAACACTCCTTCAACAAAGGTCGCTTTCCGTCGCCTTCGCGTGGGCCTCCGGCCTTCCTACCTCAATCTTCGAGAGTCGTAACGTCGCCCAGCGCCTGACCTGTTTCTTGCGCTTTGAGCAATCGCCGCATGATCTTGCCACTGCGCGTCTTCGGAAGTTTGGCGACGAATTCGAGTTCGGCCGGTGCACCGATCGGGCCCAGGTGATAGCGAACGTGATCGATCATCTCTTTGCGTAGCTCGTCGCTCTGGGTAAAACCGGAACGTAAGACGACGAAGGCCTTGATGACTTCGCTTTTTATCGGATCGGGCTTGCCGATGACGCCCGCCTCGCCGCACGCGTGATGCGAGACGAGCGCGCTCTCGACATCGGCGGTTGCGATGCGATGCCCGGCGACGTTGAGCACGTCGTCGGCACGCCCGAGCACCGAAAGATAGCCGTCGGCATCCATCGTTGCGACGTCGCCCGCAAAATACGCTCCGGGCACGGTGTTGAAATACTGCGCGTAGCGCGAGTCATCGCCATAAATTCCCGCAAACATATGGGGCAGCGGCTCGCGCACGATGAGAAAGCCGCCGCTACCGGGCGGCACGTCGTTGCCCGCCTTGTCGACGATCGCAAAGGCCACCGGACCCAGCGGCTTGCCGCTGCGATCCGGGCGAATCGCCGAGGTTGGAAAATAGCCGAGCGCGGGTGCGGCGATTTCCGTTTGCCACCAGTGATTGCACACCGCGACCTGGTGTTTCCCGATCGCATCGGCGAGAAAGTGCCACGCTTCGGGATTGAGCGGTTCGCCCGCGCAGAAGATGGCCTGCAAACTCGAGAGATCGTGCTCGTGGGGCAAAGCGTCCCCAAAGCGCATCAACATGCGCGCTAACGTCGGCGCGGTGTAGAATTTCGTGATCGCGTGCTTGGCGATGAATTCGTAGGTGGCTGCGGGCGTCGGGTAATCGGGGGCGCCTTCGCGCAAATAGGAGTGCAGACGATTTGCAAGCGCGCCGTACACGATGAGTGAGTGACCGACGATCCAACCGATGTCGCTCGTACACCAGTACCGATCTGCGGGATGTAAGCCGGTGGAATCGGCGATCATCGCTGCCGTTCCGACGAGGTAACCGCCGTGCGTCATGATGACGCCTTTGGGTTTTCCCGTGGTCCCGCTCGTGTAGAGCATGAAGAGCGGATGCTCGGCATCGACGATCGTCGCCTCGCGCTGCGTCGATTGCTCGTCGCAGTAGACCTCGAAGTTGATTTCGCGCACGCCGAGCGTCGGCTGCGTTGCTTCGCGACGCCAAACGACGACGCGACGCACGAGCGGCAGATCGCGCACGGCGTCGTCCACGATCGTTTTGAGATCGACGGTCTTTCCGCGCCGATAGGTCACATCCGCCGCGAGCACGACCTCGGCTTCCGCATCGGCGATTCGATCGCGTAGCGCCGTCGCGCCCAGGCCCGCGTAAATCACGCTATGCACCGCCCCGATTCGCGCGCACGCGAGCATCGCAACGATGCCTTCGATTGCGAGCGGCATATAGATGCACACGCGATCGCCGAGCCGCACGCCATCGGCATCGAGCGCGTTTGCCAATTGATTGACGCGCGCGAGGAGCGCCGCGTAGGTGATCGATTCGCTCGTTCCGTTCTCACAAAAATAGTCGTAGGCAACGGCATCCGGATGCGCTGCCGCGTGTCGGTCAAGACAAGAAACGGTCGCATTGAGTCGGGCGCCGGGAAACCAGTGCGGGTCGGAAATCGAACCGGAAAAAACGGTCGTCGGCGGGTGCTCCCAGGCGATGCGTTTTGCGCGTTCGCGCCAGAATGCGTCGCTATCCGCAAAAGCGTGGGCGTTATACTCCGCTTGCGTCTGCGTTCCGAACCACGCCGCAGCACTCGCCGGTGCCGGAAACTCCTCATGCGTTGCGAGCAGACCTTCGATCAAATCGCGACTATCGTTCACAGGACTCCTTACGGCTTAATAAAGTCGTGTTGGTCGATCACGAAACCCTTAGCATTTTGGATGACGTGAAACGTTGAGAAATACGTGCCTTTGGCGGACGCAATTTCCACCTCGACCGTCGCGCTGCCGTCTTCACTCGACGTCGAACGCACGCTCGTGATCCGTGCGTTCCGATCGACGAACGATTCCTCGGGAAGTGAGAGTCCGCGGTCACCGGGCAGTCCGCCGAGCGCCGCATACGCCGCGACTTCATCACCGCGCTTGAGCGCATCGATATAGCGCCGAACGACGCCGACGGCCGGTGCCGCGGGGACCGCGCCGACGGTTTGCGCGCCGGAAACCGGCGTCGGCGTACGCGCCTCCGGCGGCAGCGTCGCGGGCGGCGCAGGCGTGCGTTTCCGCAGCGGCGTTGCGGTCGGGGTCGGCAGCGGCGTCGGCGCCGCGGATGGACGTTCGCTCGGCGTCGGTCGATCGCTCGACGGTGCGGTCGGTGTCGCGCTTACGAGCGCCGTCGGCGTTCCGGTGGGATTTGGCGCGGGACTCGGCGATGGAATGTCGGTCGGCGTCGGTAGCGGCGAAGGCGTAACGCGCGGCACGATCGTTGCAACGATGACCGGCCGCTGCACGTGCGGCGCCGACGTCGCTTGCGTCGCACCGGGCGAGGGAACGACCGCAACGACGGGCCCTTCATCGCGATGCGAAAAAACCTTCGAGATCAGCGCGCCGATTGCAAGGCCGCCGATCACGATCAAGATCGCAAGCGGAATGAGCGGCATCCAGCTTGCGTTTTTTGCAGGGCGCGGGCGGCGCGTAGGTGTTCGGCGCGACATCCTTCCGGCGGTTCCAGCGGCGTCTGCATGAAGCCTCGCGCACCGGCGCGAACCGTGACCGGAATGATTCGGGTCAGCGTTCCGATCGACGTCCGCGCGGTCATCGAAACCGATTCGCCGGCGTTTGCGCTGGCAACGCCGCTGCGCGTGGACGATCTCGTCGCACTCGCGATAAACGAGGCGCTCGGCCCGCGCGCCCCGCAAGACAAGCGCGCCCGCGCGATTCGCGCGACCCTCGGTGGATTGCGCGAGGGCACGTTCGTGGTCGACGTCGACGGGCGCACGTACGAACGTGCCGAAGACGTGGTCGTCTGCGCGGGGTCGGTGACCCTGCGCTTTTTTATCGAACGGGAGATGCGCGCTCCGCGCTGATCGTCATGGAAGAACAACGTCCCGAGCGCGCGCCGCTTGGGTTCAGCACCTTGCTCGATGGAGCGCTCGGCGCGTTTCGGCGGCGCGCGGGGCTCTATCTGCTCGTGGCGGTCGCGGCCTTCGCGTTTCAACTGATCGCGATGCCGTTCGCATCGTACGAAGCGAATGATGCAAAGATCATCATCGCGATCCTGGTCTCCTCGCTTGCCGAGTCCCTGATTGTCGCCGTCGTCTGCATCGGCGTCGCGCGTGATCTCGTCGACGAGCCGACCTCGCCGATCGGTATTCTCTCGACGGCGCTCGAACGGCTCTGGGCCGTGTTTCTCGTCGTCGTCGTCGTTCAAGTTCTGCAAGGAACGCTCTTACCGGCCTTTACCTCGCTCGAGGGCAGCTTCTACGGCATTCTGATCGCGCCGGCCGCACTCTTCTACGGCGCATTGCAGAGCGCGGTCGTCATTGCGAGCGTCGATCCGGAGGCGCAGACGGGCCTCGTCATCGTGCGCAGCATCGGCCGCAGTTTTTTTCTCTCGCTCTCCGGCGGCAACATCGGCCGAACCGCGCTCATCGGCCTCATCGCGATCGCGCCGACGTTGCTGGAATTCGTGCTGATCGACGTATTGCACGTGCGGCACGTAGCGAATCCCAATTTTTGGGCTAACGTGCCGATCGACATGCTCGTCTCCGGACCGCTCGCCGCACTCTTCACGGTCTTCTACCTCGACGTCCTCAAACGAGCGAACGCAGCGACCTGAGGGACATCGCGCTAGTGCGTTACGGACTCTTTGCCTTTACGCGCGATGACGAGTTCGGCGTAGAGCGCATTGGGCCACGCGAAATCCGCGCGTGTAAATTGCTCGGGCCAATCGGCATCGTATGATTCGTGCAAGCGGTGATCGCCCACATCCGATGATGCGATGTAGCCTAAAACGTTCTCGATCTCGACCGGATCGTCGCTCGTGAGCGCCTGAACGACCAGCGCTAGCGGCCAGATGTAGTTCTTGGGCGTATGCGGGCTGCCAACACCTTCGCCGTATTTACCGTGGTAGAAATATGGATTGCGATCGGAGAGCACGAAGGCGCGCGTCGCCTTGTAGATCGGATCGCGCACCGAAAGATAACCAAAATACGGGATCGAAAGCAGCGAGGGAATATTCGCATCGTCCATGACGTTGGCATGCCCGTATCCATCGACTTCGTAGGCGTAGATCGTTCCGATATCCAGATGAACCATGCCGTTTTGCTCGATGCCGCGCTGGATGCCGTCGGCAAGACCCCACGCGTTCGCGGCCGTTCTTTGGTCCCCGTATACGTCGCGTTCGATTTCCGTCAGATAGCGCAGCACGACGACCGCGAACATATTTTCCGGGATGTTATATTGATACCGACACGGATCGTCGGAGGGGCGAAAGCCGGTCCACACCATTCCGGTGTATTTCACCGGCGTACCGCGGCCATTGTTCGCGAGCTGATTGTTCCGATAGTGAGAACGGCGGTCGTGGTGCTGCTCGTCTCGCAGGGTCGCGACGACGCGAATGAACGCGCGCTGGACTTCGGGGGTGAAGATCGTCTTGTCATGGGTCTCGTGAAAGTAGAGATAGGCAAACCAGATCGGGTAGAGCAGCGAATCCACCTCGAATTTCTGCTCGACGACCTTGTAGTTGGCAGAAAATGCGTTGGCATACGGGTCGATGAGAATGTACTTGGCCTGACGTGCAACGACACCGCGCAAGGTACTCGCGACATCGGCATCGTGCGTGGAAAGCCCGATATAGGGTCGCACGACGGCGCTTGCATCCCGCAACCATTCGGCTTCGATATCACCCGTGGAGACGTACGTCGTGCCGTCGCGTTCGCGGGTCGCGTGCTTACCGATGGCCTCATCGTAGGCGGTGAGGTAGAGGCGATCGAGGGTGTCCATGACGGCGGGCGCCAGCGCAGCATCGGACCGACCCGGGATCGCACCGAAAAAAAGAAGTAGCGCAAGTGTGAGAGCGAGCACGCGAATTGGGAATACCACTCCCATATTCATCGGCTCGAATTCGTAGTACGATGAGTGCAGAACCGCATTCGCGCTGCATGCGCACGGAGATCCCGATGACGTTCGTCCGCCCCCGATCTGCAGCCGCGACGACGACGCTCGTGCTGGTCGTGTTGCTGACGGCGATGGCATCGGCCGAGCAAAAGTACCGGGTTGCCGGAACCGACAGCTTCCAGATCGGCGCTCGCGATCTGCGCAGCGAAATCGCCTACGACGGCACGCAAACCCTTACCGTCACAAAGCACGGCAAGAGCAAACGATACGTCGCGAGTGTCGACTACGTGCGTATCGACCAGGGCACGAAGTCGCGCGTTCGGGGTTCCTACGAGTCCACGGTTGGCGCAAGCGGCGACCAGGTCGATGGCCCCAATCGCGACCCCGACTACCTCACCGTGCTCAATCAACCGTTTGCCGTCCAACTCGATTACTCAACGATTCGCGACCTCTCCCGGTTGCAGTCACCGGTGCCGTTCGATTTCCCCTCGCCGATGACCGGCGCGCCGCTGCATGGAACGCTCAAGCATGTGACCGACGGCACGCTCGGCGGGGTTCGCGTGCTGGGCGTCGCCTTCGCAGCGACCGGACCGATCCATGGACCGCTTCCGGATCATCCCGGCATGGTCTTAGCCGGTTCGATCACGATGAACGGGACCGCATACTATACGTACGATTCCGCGCTGTTGCTTGCCTTAGATGCCACACTTTCGATTGCGGGAAACCTAGCCAGCTCGAGTCGCCACGATCCGGTAACGATCGTCTATCGGCGAACGATCCGAGCCGATCAGCCCGCGCCGCTGCACGAAGCGCGCGCCGGAACGGCCATGCCGCTTCTGCTCGACGCGCACCGGTAAACGGCGCAAGCGAGCGATCCGCGTGCGCAGATGGGCGCAGGCCGGAACGTGCGTTTGGGGTAAAGTCCGAAACTCTTACCTCATGCAACGCGGTCTACTTCACAGAATGAGCGCGCTCGCACCACTCCTTGGGGAGTACCGATTGACCGTACCGGCGACGTCGCCGGCTCCGATGCGCGCGACGACCAAAGCGGCACCGAGTCCTGAAACCTTCGAGCTGATCGTAGACGACTACCAGCGCCGCCTCTATGGCTTTGCGTTGCGTATGACCGGCAATCGTGAAGACGCAGAGGAGATCGTTCAGGACGCCTTCGTTCGCGCCTATCGCGCCCTCGCCAAGATGGACGCCGCCCAGCGAGCCGAGTTGCGGTTGCAGCCGTGGCTCTACACGATCACGCTCAACGTAACGCGCAACCGCCTGCGTTCGAAGCGTCCGACCAACGTCGCGCTGGATTCGCTCGCCGATCCCGATGCACTCTTAAATGAGACGCAAGAGGGTCCCGATCAGCCTGAAGCCATCGTCGAACGCGGCGCGGACATGGTGCTGGTCGAGCAAGCGCTCTTGCAATTGCCGATGCACTTACGTGCCGCAGCCACGCTGCGCTTCATCGAAGGTCGCAGTCACCCGGAGATTGCCGAAATTTTGAACCAGCCCATCGGAACGGTGAAATCGCACGTTCATCGCGCGGTGCGTATCTTGCGCCGCATTCTCGGGCCGCAAGTCGGTCGTATCGTGCAAAACGAGGAGAAGTCCGATGAAATGCTGTGATGTCGAAGCGCTGTGGGATGAAATGCGCGAGGGGATCGAACCCCGCCGCGAACACGTGCTCGCGCATTTGCGCGGCTGCCCGCCCTGCCAAGAGCTCTACACGCAATACGAAGGCATCGCGTATTGCCTGACATGTCTTCCGATCGTGGAGCCGCCGCAGAGTATGGTGCCCAAGATCCTCGATCACATCCGCGAATCGATCGCGCGCAAATTACCCCCGCCCGACAACATCGCAAAAGTCGAATCGCCGATCGGTACGCTCTACGTCGCATTTCGCAACACGGGCATCACCTACATCGGACTCGAGCAAGGCGAAGGAGACGAGCTCGTCCTGGCCCGCGTCTCGCGACGTTTACACCGCGGGCTCACGCCATCGCAAGCACCGCAGTGGGTGAGCGACACGCTCGCGCGTTTCTTCCGCACGCACACCGCCGAAGCCGACAAGATCGACATTAGCGACCTTACGCCCTTCGAACAGTTGGCGCTACGAAAAGCGCACGAAATCCCACCGGGCGAAGTACGCAGCTACGGCTGGATCGCAAAAGAAATCGGCCACCCGCAATCCGCCCGCGCCGTCGGACAAACGATGGCACGCAATCCGGTCGCATTACTTTTCCCGTGCCACCGCGTCGTCGATTCGAGCGGCGACCTGCACAACTACGCCTACGGAATCGAAGTAAAAGCGCGCCTCCTCGCGATGGAAGGCTACCACCGCCCGACAACGCGAGCGTAAGCGAAAAACCCGCTGCGAATCGCTCGCAACGTTGCAGGTTTCAACCACACAAAAACGAGAACACTGACCCCACGATACGTCCGCGGCCCCGCCAGACAACAGAGATCGGCGGTTAACAGACGGACAAGAGGAGGTGATCATCGTTACTAGTGACTGTCCTAAGCGAATTTCAAACAAACATACGATGATTGGAGGTGGCCTGACCTAACGGTCAGACCACAGCCCCAAAACAAACCACTCAAGTCCGCCGGCCGCAAGAGCCGGCTTTTTTTTATGCGCACAAGCCCTCGCAAGCGATGATTACTACACGCCAACGTTGCAGGGCGTGCCCGCGGGGAATCACGGCGCGAGCAAACGTCGAAGGCGCGCCAAGATTTGGGGGCCCCGCGGCGCAGCCGTGGGGGGCGCGGAGCGGAGCGCAGCGCCTTTAAACTCGCACGCCGCAATTTCTGCCCTCAGGCTACGCACCGGCACGCCAACGGCTTCGCCCTCAGGGCACGATCGGCGCACCAGTCAGCTTGCCCTCAGCCACCATCGGCAAGCCACGATCCGTTCATGCCACCAAGGGCAAAGCCGGAGGTAAGCCGATGCGTAGCCCGAGGGCGAAGCCGTTGGCAAGCCGACACGAAGCCCAAGGGCTAAATCGCGGAATGCCGATCCGGGCCTGAGGGCAAGCTGCCCG
>Ga0209724_1004797_pt1 | contig 10533 bp, 7 predicted proteins | sample grotaG_FD_184143 | JGI IMG/M metagenome (GOLD analysis project Ga0209724, IMG submission 184143) | Glacier valley bacterial and archeal communities from Borup Fiord, Nunavut, Canada, to study Microbial Dark Matter (Phase II) -... | ecosystem: Environmental > Aquatic > Freshwater > Ice > Glacier ... | reverse complement strand
CAGTAGTTCATGTAAATCGTTAAGCATTGCAGTTGGTAACGTAAGATAGTTTTTCCAACCGTGCAAACTAACACAGGTGGATCAACGGCATCCTCTTTATACATAGTATATTCAGACGTACCCGGGGCTGTTTTCAAAACCCAGGGTTCGGCTTTTGTTCCTTTTCCGTTTGGCATAAACAACAATTTAAATAACAGGCAACCTTATTACGCATCAATGTACAATTTTTTTAGTGACCTGCTTATTCCTTAACGGCGCTGATATTACTTCCTTTTGGGAATTCAATCTCGATATTGGAATACAATAGCTGGTTTATATGGAATATTGACTTCATACCGGTAATTTTTTTAGGAGATATTAATTACATAGTACTGATTGATAGAAGTTTATATATCCTCCAAATTAAAAAAAATTTTTTCGGCAATATTATTTCACATGGTACGCCTGTTGACTATAACTGGATGTAGTCTTCATAGGATGTACATTAAAACCCTGGTAATGTTAGTCGGGGGTTTACTGTATTTAATACGTGCAGCTGAAAGGATTTTTCAAATGATATTGTTTCAGATGGTTTTTTCAGGCATTATCAGACTAATTTTGAAATACCTTATGCGGGTTATGCGTAAATTAAATAATGCATGCTAGTTAGAAAAAATTTTTTAAACAATGTTTTTTATAAAAGCGATCCCGGCTAATGATGTTATAAATTATAAGCATTGTTTAAAAAATAAAATAAAAGAATAAAACAAATCTGGAGAGCATGTCATTCAAAGAAAAAATATTTATTATAATATTTTTTATTCTGCTGGGATTTTTTATCGCAGCCAGTATTGCCATATCTTTCCTGGTAATATTGGGTAATACTCCACCCAGGTTATTGGGACTGATAGCCATAACAACCATATTGACGATGCCTGTCGTTTTAATAGTGGATGCTGCTGTACCGGACAGACGACGTGCTGTGAATAAGAAAAAAGAGAACTGAATGCTATTGAGCTGTTGGCATTAAATTTCTTACCATATTTTTGATAGCTGCACCAGCTGGCAGTTTCATCTGCGACTATTTTCACTATTCTTTATAAAACTATTTACATTTGCAGCCTTTAATAAATGATAATATGTATAAAGCGATTTTTATAGATCTTGATGGGACTTTATTACGGGATGATCATTCTATTAGTGAAGAGACAAGAGATACCATTCATCATTTGATTGATAAAAAAGTACTGGTTGTATTGGTTTCTGCCCGGCCTATTCATGGCATCATTCCTATAAGCAACTGGCTTGGACTTCAATCATATCCATTAGTAAGTGTCAACGGAGCTTACATTGTTGAAAATGATAAAGTAATTTTTGAATCGGATATTGACCTTGATACAGTTTCCGGTCTCCACAAAGCCAATGGAAAATTGCAAGCCACCATGATTTATTACAACGGGCTTAAATGGTTTACTGAAACAACCAATGCCGCTACTATCAAAGAACAACGCGTAACGGAAGTTCCGGTAGTTACCGCACCGTTTGAATCACTTATGGAAGAATGGAAGCTTAAACTAAGTTACCCTAATAAAGTAATGGCCATAGGAACTGAAGTGATAGTAAATGAATTGCAATCAAGTCTTTTATCATTGTATAAAGATTCATTAAACATCTATACTTCCAAACCCACTTACCTTGAAATAATGAGGAAAGATGCTTCCAAGACAAACGCACTTAAATTTTTAATTGAAAGATTTAATATTCACAGGGATGAAGTGATAGCAATCGGGGATAACTATAACGACATGGAAATGGTAATGTATGCAGGCACCGGTGTTGCGATGGGTAATGCACCGGATCCTATCAAAGCTGTCGCTGATTATGTCACTGATACTAATATGCACGATGGCGTGCGTAAAGCGATAGAAAAATTTTTTGAGTTGTAAAGTTGTCACTATCTGTAGCCAATATATTAAACTGTAATCTTCTTTCTCTTATAATCTTATTGTAGGCTGATAGTAGATAAAAAACGTTGAAATATTTTGAGCAGTGTGGTCACTTCTTAAAAAATAATTATAAAAAATTGCAGGTTGCATGTTTGAGATGTGCCGCTACTATTGAAAGATCATTGACTACTACCATCAGATATTTCAGCTAACAAAGAACTGTAACAAGCAAGAATCTTATCACCTGTTGCCTTCCCTGATCAATAAAAAATTTGCTAACCATTGAAACAACACAAAGCCGATTACATAAGCTACTACAAGGATATTAAAAAAATCATCGCTTTTAATACTTAAAATAAAACCGGTAATGCCCAAGCCTGCAAGAAGACAAGTATATGACACAAGCAATTTTCTATTTTTAACTGAAGTCAGCATTACGCTTAAAGGAATCATCATTGTCAATCCGAAAATGCCGAGAACAATATAGTATTGTTGCAGAGTAAGTAAATACAACAGGCCTGCGATAAGTGTTACAAAGGTGCTTATACCCACAAAATTAGCGGATATAATTTGTTCCCTGGTCAGCAGGTACTTACCATACTTGTTTAACCGGAGGAAGAGGTTACTTACAGGTCCAATGATCCAGGTAGAAAATGCAAACAACGCTATCAGCACAATCAATGGGTTAAGGTAAGGTTGCAATGAAGGATTAGATGCCGCCACACCGCGGATCAAACGGAAGGCAAGAAAGAATCCGATGATGATGCTCCATTGGTACTTGCCCCGCAGGTTGCCCATCCATAAAGAAAACTTCATAAACCAGCGATAAACAAAATATCGGGCCTTCAATGCTTCCGCCATTCCACGCTGCGCCAATTCAAGCGTAGGATTTTTACGGAGCGCTTCAGAAAAATGATGGAGTGCTTTTTTATTCGATCCTTTTTCGAGTTGTCCCCATCCATAGTTAGCATGGGTATAAGCATTATCCGGATCTTCGCGTAATGCACCTTCTATAGTTTTGAATGACTCTTCCTTCCTGTTTAATTTAAGCAGGGCGGTACTTCGGGCATTTAAAGCCTGAATGTTTTCTGCATTCAGTTCAAGCGCCTTGTCAGCCAGTTGCAATGCTTCCGTAAATTGTTTTCTTTGTATTTTGAGCAAAGCAAGTAACGCAAAATAATTAGTGTCGTATGGATCAAGTGAAATTGCCTGCTGAAGATCCTTTTCAGCGGCGTCATATTTTTCAAGCCGGATATAAATAAGTCCTCTTTTATAAAACAAATGATCTCCGGCAGGTTGCAGTCCAATGGCGTTGTTTATCAGTTCCATTGCCTGATCAAATTCTTTTTGAAATATCTTTACTTCACACATCAGCCCGATTACATCTGTATTTGATGGATCCTGCGCAAACAAGCCATTGAGGATTGTTTCCGCTTCCTTAAATTTATGCTGTTGCAATAGCAGTACAGCCCGCTGGATAAGATGATCAGGCATGCTATTTTTTAATTTTCATAAAATGAAGTATGTCATCATAAAGCCCTGAATCATTGGCATACAAGGCAAAATTCTTAGCTATGGAAAACCATTCTTTTGTACTTGCTTTGTGTTTTTGCGAAGCATTCAATAAATCTTTTGTACGCAATGGAATAGGGACACCTTCTTTAAAAGAAGCCTGCAGTTTCTCTTCAACAGCAATGTCAATCATGGCTTCGATATCTGCACCGGAATAATCGGGGATGTTTTTGCATAAGCTTTCGAAATCTATATTTTCAGCAGGCTTATCTTTTAATTTAAGCTTAAGAATATTAATTCTCGCTTCCTGGTCTGGGGGCGGCACGAAAATTATTCGATCGAATCTTCCAGGTCTTCTAAAGGCAGGATCAAGATTCCACGGGGTGTTGGTGGCGCCTAATATCAGTATGCCATCATTGTCAGAGTCAACACCATCAAGCTCTTGTAGAAACTGGTTTATCAGATGACGTCCTGCTGATTGCTTCATATCATTTCTACTTGCTCCCAGCGCGTCAATCTCATCAAAAAATAATACACAAGGGGTATTATTACGCGCATACTCAAAAAAGTGGTGCAGGTTTTTTTCGCTGTTACCGATCCACATGTCGAGAATATCGTTTAAGCCAACATTTATAAACCGTGCGTTCACCTGTCCTGCGGTAGCTTTGGCTATCATGGTCTTACCACAACCCGGTGGTCCGTATAATAAAATACCTCCACCTGTCTTTTTACCATACGCTTTGTAAAGTTCAGGATGTTTCAAAGGCTGGATAATTTTTATATCTATCTCTTTTTTTACCTGTTGCATTCCGCCGACATCATCAAAATTAATCCCGGGTTTTTGTATAAAGTGTGACGTCTCTCCGTTATCTTCATCCTTTGTATCATTCTCAAACTGTGCCCCGAGCCGGAGTTCACCATCAAGCCCCTCATCTTTAAAAGAAGGATCTATTTCGAGAATTTTTTTGTAGGTTTCAATAGCTGTATTTAATGCTTTTTCCTTTATAGAAGATTTTGCATAGAGAACAAGTACATCAAGATTATCCGGGCTTTTCTTTAACAAGTCTTCCAGTATCACATTGCAGGTTGAATAATCTTCTTTTTTAAAATACACCCGCGCGAGCCCCATCAAACCTTTTTCATTGTTTTGGATTGCAAGTGCCTGAATAAATTCCTGTTCCGCTTCTTCAATCCTGTTAAGGCTGAACAACGTTTCCGCAAGATGAAGTTTAAGATGAACATTTTCAGGTGAAAATTTTAGCGCTTCCTTCAATGTATCAATAATACTTTGTGTCATTTATTTTAGGTTACTCTTTGAAAGACAATGTACAATTAAAAATGTTTTTTTGTGGATATTCCTGTTCAAACTTTATGAAATTAAGTAAATAGCACTAGGGCAGGGATTATTTTAAACTACTTTGTATTGAAGAACACTTATGCGCCTTACAAGCATACACTGCCAGGTATCAGCGACATCATCAACAAAAGCATGCAGGACAAAAATAGAAACCAGCTTATGTGATAAAAAACTTTTCATAATTTTAATATTAATTACATTTATCCGATGAACGAAAAAAAAACTATTATACCAGGCCTTGTATTTATAATGATGATTACGTTTGTCGGTAAAACATTTACCCAGGATTTTTATCATGAAACCTATCGGCCGCAGTTTCATTTTTCACCACAGCGGCATTGGGTGAATGATCCTAACGGAATGGTGTACAACAAAGGTGTATATCATCTGTTCTTTCAATACTTTCCTAACGGTACCGTATGGGGGCCTATGCACTGGGGCCATGCTACCAGTAAGGATATGGTACATTGGCAACAACAGCCTATTGCGCTATACCCAGATTCACTCGGATACATATTTTCAGGCAGCGCTGTAGTTGATAAAAATAATACTTCAGGTTTTGGTAAGAAGGGCCAGGTTCCCATGGTTGCAATCTTTACACACCATGATCCCAAAGGTGAAAAAGAAAAAAGGACTAACACTGAAAATCAAAGCCTGGCTTATAGCCTGGATGATGGTAAAACCTGGTTGAAATATAAGAATAACCCGGTGCTGAAAAATCCTGGTATCAGCGATTTCCGTGACCCTAAAGTTATGTGGTATGAGCCGGGGAATAAATGGATAATGACTTTAGCAACAAAGGATCGGATCACATTTTACTCTTCTCACAATTTGAAAGACTGGATAAAAGAATCAGAACTCGGAAAAGACTTTGGAGCTCATGGCGGTGTATGGGAATGCCCGGATCTTTTTTCTCTGAATGATAATGGTAAGAAAGTTTGGGTATTAATAGTGAACATAAACCCCGGCGGTCCAAACGGCGGATCGGCAACACAATATTTTACCGGTGACTTTGATGGTAAAAATTTTAAACCTTTCGATACAAAAACCCGTTGGATTGATTATGGTCCTGATGAATATGCAGGTATTACCTGGTCGAATACCGGTGAAAGAAAAATATTTTTAGGGTGGATGAGCAACTGGCAATACGCGAATGTGGTACCTACCAAATCATGGCGCAGTGCTATGACGATTCCACGTGAATTATCAATTAAACATATTGAAGATCAAAGATTAGTGGCGTCAAAACCAGTACCCGAACTTAACAGCCTTCAATCAAAAATATTATCTTTTAAAAATATTCAGGTTACTAAAAGTGTTGATTTAACTAAACTGACTGGCAGTAAGTCAACTACCTATAATATAAATTTAAGTCTTGAAAAACTTAATAACTTTTCCCTGGTGCTAAGCAATGATCTTAATGAAAAAGTTATTATTGGTTACGATAAATCAAACAATAATTTTTATATCGATCGTACAGAATCCGGTAAAGTTGATTTTGAAAAAAGCTTTGCGGGTAAACATACAGTTCAGCGCTTTCTTAAAGCCGACGCTGCTGATCTTGCCCTTTATATCGATGTAAGTTCAGTTGAATTGTTCGCTGATGACGGACTGTCTGTTATGACAGAAATTTTCTTCCCTAACAAACCGTATGACCATGTCGAGATTCAATCGGCTGAAGGCGTCTTTATAAAAAAGATGGATTTTACCTCGCTGAAAAGTATCTGGCATTAACTGACTGAAGAGCGAATTAGTTTTATTGCTGAACGGATCCGGTACTAACTAATAAATCATTATTAACAAAAGCTATCGGCTTTGGTAGAAAGCTATGGCTGGTTTATCTCCTTAACAATTATCCTTTGAAAAAAATAAAGATTTATTTTTATAATTATTCTTCCTACATTACAAAAAAATGGCCCTCCTAAGAATAGGACGGCCTCTAACGATTGCTTGCCATATGAAAATCTTGCTGAGTCTTTTTAAAAGCTGATGATCAGCTTGTTGTTTGAATGAGCCTTTAACGTTTCTTGCTTCGACGATTGCTGCTTTATGAAATTCTCATCCTTCTTGAACAAATATAGGATGGGTTTTAATACCTCAATAATCAAATTGTAAGTGATTTGATTATGTCAAAAGCGGGTTTAAACAATCAAATCCCTTTACTGTATTGTTTTTCAGAATTATCAGTTCATTATGTCCAACCGGTTTACAGATACCTTATATCAGTTAATTCATTCACTGGAAAAATCAGAAAAAAGAAATTTTAAGCTATATATAAAAAGAAATTCTTCTAAAGAAGACCTGAAAATCGTTCAACTTTTTGATGCGTTGGATAAATTGAATGAATATGATGAGAAACTTCTTTTAAAGAGATTACAGGGAATCGAAAAGCCACAGCTTTCTAATTTAAAGATCCATTTATACAAGCAGATTCTCGCCAGCCTGAGGTTACTTAAGACAGCTGAGAATATTGATCTTCAACTAAACGAGCAACTTGACTATGCCCGTATCCTTTATAACAAGGGCTTGTACCTGCAAAGCTTAAAGTTGCTGGAAAGGGCGAAAGAAATAGCTAAAGCAAAATATAAGTTTAGCTATTTAACCCAGGTTATCACGCTTGAAAAGAAGATTGAAACACTGCATATCACCCGGAGCATCCAGGACAGAGCGGAGAGTCTTTCCATTGAAGCCCTTGAGGTAAGCACCAGGATAGACATGGTGGCAAGACTTTCTAATTTAGCCTTGCAGCTATATAGCTGGTATATTAAAAATGGCCATGCCAGAAACGAAAAGGACGAAAATGTCGTTAAACAATTCTTCAGGGAAAAACTTCCACCAAATTCCCTTGAGCAAACCGGGTTTTATGAGAAACTGTATCTTTATCAAAGCTATTGCTGGGTAACTTTTATTTGCCAGAATTTTGTGATGTATTACCGCTATTCACAAAAATGGGTTGACCTTTTTCATGAAGAACCTATGATGATCAATGTTGAAACGGGGCACTATACGAAGGGAATGCATAACCTGCTAAATGCACATTTCGATCTGAGAAATTACCGGAAATTTAAAATCACCCTTAACCAGTTCGAAGCCTTTGCTCAAACTGATGTTGCCAAACAACACGACAATTTCAGGATACAGACATTTATTTATATCAACAGCGCTAAAATAAATCAACATCTAATGCTGGGCACTTTTAAGGAAGGACTATTGCTTGTACCGGAAGTTGAAAAAAAATTACTTGAATATGAATTGTATATCGACCGTCACCGTATACTGGTCTTCAATTACAAAATAGCCACTTTATACTTCGGTAGCGGGGATTATGAAAAGTGTATTGATTATCTCCAAAGGATTATCAACGACCATGTAGATCTTAGAAATGATTTGCAATGTTACGCACGGCTGCTTCACCTGATTGCGCATTACGAATTGGGAAATTTTGAAATAATAGAACATCTTACTAAATCTGTATATCGTTTTATGGCGAGGATGGAAAACCTTACCGTTGTAGAAGAAGAGATATTTAGATTTTTACGCCGGTCGTTTCACCTTTCCCGTAACAAGTTAAAACCTGAACTGGAAAAATTTCTTCAAAAAAATAAACAATTCGAACAAAGCCGCTTTGAAACCCGCGCCTTTGCTTACCTGGATATTATTTCCTGGGTAGAAAGCAAAGTGTTCGAAAAACCCATGAATGAAATACTAAGGGAAAAATACCTGAACAGTCCCAGACGAAGAATAACGCGGGTGCAGACGATTTAAAGAATGACTATCGAATTTTAAAATGAGCACTAATTCAAAAGTTCTCTGTCAATGCACCGCCAAATGCCGGCTCAATCCAAGCATTGCTTTCCTTTAGTAAACTGATCAATTCTTCTACTGCAACATCACTGTTCACAGAGCGTTTGATTACATCCTTTCCACGGTATAAAGTGATTTTACCGGGACCGCTCCCCACATAGCCAAAATCTGCATCGGCCATTTCACCGGGACCGTTTACAATACAACCCATAATAGCGATCTTAACTCCTTTGAGGTGATTGGTAACCGAACGAATCTTCGCCGTTGTCTCCTGCAAGTCAAATAACGTCCTGCCACAACTCGGACAACTAATGTATTCCGTTTTAGAAATCCTGGTTCGGGTGGCCTGAAGAATAGAGAAAGATGTGTTGTTAAGAAACTGGTAGTTGTTCCTCGTTTCCAGGTAGGTTCGTCCGCTTACTTTATTATTCTCAATGGATGCCGGATCGTTCATAAGCCAGATGCCATCACCCATACCATCCAGTAATAATGCCCCGGCTTCCGCAGAAAATTGTATTAGCTGCTCGTCAATAGTAGTAGCATGACTTTCAACCGAGATTATTACCGGGCAACGCAGGTTCCTGTTCATTAATTCAACAATAAACCGTCTTACACCCTGCATTGCATTATCGCCGGAAGACCACGTACATAATACTACGGAGCCGTCATCGCGGATAGCTTCCAGGATCCCATGCGCATCTTCGCTGTTTGCATCGACAGCAATAAAATTTAGTTTAGCTGAATGTTCCGCTGATTGCAGGTATTCGTTTCCCTGGTAAAGCGGGAAATATTTATTCTTATCGCCGGATAATAACCATAGGGGATAATTGCAAATGACTTTTAAAGAACCAGGTAAATCAAAGTCCGGCAGTTTATCAGCGGAGTACAGGTAATCGGCGGCTCCATCTGAAATATTCCATTTATCTGTAAGAGAATCGTAAGTATAGCCAATTGAAATAAGGTCATCTGGATTGATGGTAGCGGCTTTCATAAAATCAGCTACTACTACCGGAACAAGTTTACTGCCTATATTGGTAACTGTATTTGTCGATCTCCTGATATAATCATAAGGATTGTAAGGTAATTTAATGATAGGCGCTACTGACGTAAGTTCGTTTCTATTTTCATATCTTTTTACCAGGTCTTTGCAAACCGGTACTTCAAATTCAGGATCTTCGGTGAGTGAAACCCTTACGGTATCACCAATGCCATCTTCCATCAACGTTCCTATACCAATAGCGGATTTTATTCTTCCATCCTCTCCATCACCCGCCTCGGTTACACCCAGGTGAAGGGGATAACAGACCGCAAATTCATCCATCATTTTTTCAATCAGCAGGCGATAAGCCTGAACCATTACCTTCGGATTGCTCGACTTCATACTCAGCACAATGTTATGATAGTTCTCATCCCGCGCGATCCGTAAAAACTCCATGGCGCTTTCTACCATACCCATAGGCGTATCTCCGTAACGGCTCATAATGCGGTCGCTTAATGAGCCATGGTTTGTGCCGATTCTCATAGCAGTGCCGTATTGCTTACAAATTTTAACCAGCGGCGTAAACCTTGTGCGAATGCGATCTGTTTCTTCTACATACTCCGGGTCGGTATATTCAAGAACTTCAAATTTCTTCTTATCAACATAGTTACCCGGATTGATCCTTACTTTCTCCACTATTCTCGCCGCAATTTCAGCAGCATTGGGGGTAAAATGAATATCTGCTATCAAGGGAATATGATAACCTCTGCGTTTAAGTTCGTTTTTTATATTCAGCAGGTTCTCCGCTTCATTTTTACTGGGAGCGGTTATCCTTACAAGCTCGGCTCCCGCTTCAATACACCTGACCGATTGTTCTACGGTACCAATAGTATCCATAGTATCGGTAGTAGTCATGGTCTGAACGCGTACAGGATGAAGATTTCCCAATAGCAGGT
>Ga0209724_1004795_pt1 | contig 10535 bp, 8 predicted proteins | sample grotaG_FD_184143 | JGI IMG/M metagenome (GOLD analysis project Ga0209724, IMG submission 184143) | Glacier valley bacterial and archeal communities from Borup Fiord, Nunavut, Canada, to study Microbial Dark Matter (Phase II) -... | ecosystem: Environmental > Aquatic > Freshwater > Ice > Glacier ... | reverse complement strand
AGATCTGCCCCTAGTCGTATTCGGCATCTACTTCTCGTGGGTTCGTTCACCACCCGGTGTCCACCAAATCGGGTCAATTCCACTTGGTATCGCGCACTGTCTGAGATTCCGCGACTTTATTGTCGACGATTCCGCGATCAGCTACGCCTACTCGCAAAACTTCGCGCACGGCGACGGGGTAGTTGCTACTGCGCATGGTGAGCGCGTTGAGGGGTACACCAACTTCTGTGGGTGATGCTCGTCGGCGTTTTCGTGGCTGTGTTTGGCCACGTTATGATCGTCGGCAAAGTTCTTGGGCTCCTCCTCGGAATCGCGCTGATCGTCGGCGTGGCTGAGCTGTCAGCCGCGCTTCGCCAACGGCGCAGCGCACTCGACGCGATACCCGCGGCGCTGTATGCCACGTTTACCCCGATCCCCTATTGGTCCATGAGCGGGCTCCGCAATGCCGTCGGTAGCTCTCGGAGCCCGTCACGTGGCGTACCGCGAAGATGGGAACATCGTATCGAGCCAGCGACGGGTGGCGCTCGTGCCATGCGCCTCGTGCCCAGGCGGATGTTGCTGCGAACACTGCGCAAAAATGATGCGCGACAAGTCGGTGCTCAACGCATAAGGTCGGGCATGCGAATAGTGGCCGTTGTCGGGTTGGTGTCGTGGCTGGGTATAGCGACGGGGAGGGCCGAGCATGCGGCGCAGTACGCACCGCTCGCGACCGGGCCGGCCAAGCTGCGTGCGGTCAAAGCGACCGCGCGGGTGCTGGGGCGCAGCGTCGACTCGGACAACGAGATGTTGCTGGTGGAGCTGGAGTCAGCAGACCTCTCACCGCCGGGACGGGCGGTCGTCGACGGGGCCTGGACAGCGGTGATGGAAGGCAAGTCCAACCCCACCTTATGCATACGGCGGCCCAGCAGCGCCGACCCGGTCAAGGGTACGTTCTACAACCTGCACGGCCTTGGCCATGCCACCGTGGCCGCGCGGTTTCAGGCTGCGGTTCCGTCGGGGTTGCCGGCGGTGCCGGCCGCCGATTGTCTGCGGGCGTTTGGCCGCGCAGTGGGGTTCGGCGCGGCCAACTCGTATGCCGGCGCGCGGCTTGAGGACCTGGCCACGCCGCCCAAGCCGACGTCGACGCGCGACCCGATGACGGCGACCGAAGCCGATCGGCGGAACCTGCTCGGCTACATCATGGACAAACCCACGGACCTTTCACTCGACGATTACCTGCAGTCGGCGCGCCGGCTGTGGGTGCACGCCGGTGAAAAGGCTGCGGTGGCCATCAAGACGTTATCGCCGCCGGCTGTGGCGCCGCACCCATGGCGGCTCATGCTGGAGCGGTTCAAGACGGCCATCCCGACGGAGAAGCTGGCGGAAGCGGTGCCGGCCGAGCTCAGCTACGTGCGCGCGCGGCGCATCGACACCTTCTTCCGTCTGCTCGATCACGTGGACACCTGGGTCACGCCCGCGCTCGCGACCACCGAGCACGCGCACGCCGACCGGATGCTCGCGCGCCGCTATCTGCGCCAGCTTGGCATCGAGCGTGGACTGCTGTCGACGCTGCTTGGCCCCTCGGTGCTGGCCGAGCTCGCGGTGTGCACCAGCGACGCTTACGTTCGTGAAGGTACCGATGTGACAGTGCTGTTCCGCGCCAAGGATGCTGCCAGCCGGTCGCTGTTGAGCGGCGCGCTCGACCGGATGCTCGATGGGTATCGCGCCAAGCATGCGGATCTTGCCACCCGGCAAGATCGGCTGGCGGGAATCGACATGCGCATCTCGTCGACGCCGGATGGCGTGGTCCGGCAGCATCGCGCGTCGGTCGGCGATCTGGAGATCATCTCCAACAGCGCGCCTGCGCTGGAGCGGGTGCTCCAGGCGGTACAGGGCAAGCGCGACCGGCTCGCCGATGAGCTCGCCTTTCGCTACATGCTGGCTCGCGACGAAGGCGCCGGCGACGACATCTTTGCGTATCTCGGCGAGCGCTTCATCGCCGGGACTGTGTCGCCACGGCAGAAGATCCTAGAAGCGCGCCGCGTTGTGGCGACCTCGGAGCTGGCCACGCCGGGTTATGCGGCGCTGTTGTTCGGCTGGATGTTCCATCGCTCGCCCCGCGATACCGAGGAGCTAGTGCAGCAAAAGCTCCTCGACCGCGTGGATCTGACGCACGGCGACGGCGCGGCCATCACCTTCGTGCCCGGGCGATCTGCGCGGTCGCGCTGGGGCACGTTGTCGTCGCTGACCCCGCTCATCGAGCTGGCCGCGCCCGAGCTCGTGACCAAGAGCGAAGCCGCGAGCTATCGTGACTTTGCTACCGGGCACGAGCAGACGTGGAGCGACTACGTGGACCCCATCGCGCTACGGGTCTCAGCCGGCGCCGTCGACAAAGGCATCGCGCGTTGGACGTTCGACTTACGCGTGCTGCCGGTCGTGCGCACGCGCGAGTACCCGGCGCTCCTGCGCTGGTTGGGTCAAGCGCGCTTCGAGCTCGGTCGTGCACCCGACGGTGCGCGGGCGGTACTGGGCCTCGGCAAGGACGCGCTTCTTCGCGAGGCCAACGGATTCGTGAGTCTGCCGGGTATCGAATCGCTGCGCTTCGACTGGCTGGGCTCGTGGAGCATGCTGGGTGTCGGCGACGCTCCGGCGGTGTTGGCCGCGCTACGGAGCTGGATGAGGTCCGACCTGCCGCAGCCCCCTGGCCACGAGTCTGACGACCCGGTGGGCCGGTATCGGATCTGGGACCTGCCAATGTATGCGGGGCTGAGCGTCAAGAGTGCGAGTGGGGCCCGCGGCTTCATCACCGAGCTGCGCGCGCTGGTGAAGAAGTCGATGGGTGACCGGGTCACGTTTGCCGACGTGGGGCAGCATCGCAACGTGCCCATTGGCGACATCCGCGTGCACGAACGGAACGTCGATCCCAAACGTGACACGCACCTGTACTATGCGCTCACCAACGACGTGTTGCTGCTCTGTCTGGATCGCGCCTGGATGCAGCGCTTGATTGACGGCGCAGCGACGGGAGGGATGGCCAAAGAAGCGGCTGGCGGCCAGGCCGGCACCCAGCTTTCTGTCGACCTCGCCAGCCCGGTGGGCGGACCGCTCTGGACGCTGCTGTCGTGGGTCAGCGAGAAAGAAACGCGTGAGTATAGCGAGCGTCTCGCAGATGTTGCCACTGGACTGTTTCGCGGCGCGCCGGAGCTGACCACGCCGGAGTCCTTCGCCGATCTGGCCATGGCGTACTACGGGTGGGTGCCGTTGACGCCGAGCGGGCAACCCTATTTGCCCGGTGCGGCGGGGGCCGAGGATCGTGATCGCGGCTCTACATTGTTGCCGCGCTGGCCGAAGCTACCGGTCCCCAATTCCACGCTGACACGGGCACTGGAGAAGCTGACCGGCGTGCGCACCGAGATATCCCTAGACGACGAAGGCGTGCCGGGCTCGCGCGAGAAAGACAATCCGAGCGTGGCGGCCGAGAACGCCCAGAGCCTGCATGTCCGGGTGACGCTTCAGCTGCGCGATTGACGTCGAGCCGAGCGCGTCTACGCCGAGCGGGCGATGTGAGTCCGATGGCCCTGTGATCTGTAGACTCCGGCTGTCTTTGATGACGGCTCGCCGACCGTTGCGTTCGCGGAACGAACTAATCCGTGCAATCCGTGCAATCCGGAAATTGTTTGTCTACCTGGGCTGGGCCTCGACTTCGTCGCCCGAATGCAGAAATTCGTACAGCACATCGAGGATTTTGGAATAGCGCATCTCGGCGTTCAATGGCTTTGAAAGCGCCGCCAAGCGACCGGTCAGGACCTCAATAGCGCGCGAAGTTAGCAGAGCTATATGCGAGCAAGAAGCCGCACTTCATCCACTTCTCGGCATGGTCCGAGAGTGGAACGAAGACCCTCTCGTTGACGATCTGCTCCATGAGCCGACCATCGTCATTGTCTCAACCAATCAGCCCTCGCCAGGCGTCCTATCCCGGACGGATACGTCGGGATAACACGCTCAAGGCGAGATCCACGATCACCAAGAGGTTCGGCTGCTGACCCAACTTCAAGACGCTGCGCACCGCGAGTCGGGCAGAAATGTCATGCTTGCCGCGATCAGAAGCGGAGGGTGAGTCCCAAGTTAGGAGGGGGATCCTGACGCGGAATGGCGCTTAGGTTGAGCTGCCGCGACGCCTGGTGTTTGTGGACTGCACCGGCGATCAAGATCGGGATGGAGACGAGGACACCGACCATGCCAGCGATGGAAAAGATCGCGCCGGCGAACCCCACCTGGCCCTGGTTGGGCTGGTATCCTGAGCAAGACGTACACGTCTCGAGGACGAAGACGCCCGCGCCGGTTGCGGCTAGCACCGCCGCGGTCGGAAGCAAGATAGCGCCTATCAGCGTCTCTCTGCGGCCCTGCTCCATCACCTTGCTCCACTCTTTGGCACTTGCGCGATCTGGAAGTGCCAGTGCAACCACCAGCATCAAACCCACCTGCATCGCCTTCATCCGCGCAGGTTCTGCACGATGGATGCCAAGGAGATTCTTGCCTGGCTGTCTCGATGGGCCAGGGTTCAACCCGGGCTGCGGAGCCGGCGGCGAAACACGGCGAGGGCGTCTCGAACGTGCTGGGCGCTGGGCTTGCCGGTCAGGTGTGGCAACAAGGCGGGGAGCGCCTCGTCGAGCGTGGCGACGATCTTGCCGTCGACGCCCGCGAGCGTGTTCATCGTGCGCATGATGGTGCGCAGTGCCACGCCGGTGATGCCGGTGGCCTCCATCACGTTGAGCACGATGGCCGCGCGCTTGAGCTCTTTCATGGCGCGACCCGCCTCCTTGCGCGTCGGCGCATCGGGCGCGGCGGCGCCGCTGCGGACGAAGGACAGGCTGACCCACGATCCCGCCGCTTCCTCGAGCCCGCGCCGCAGCTCCATGATCTTGTCGAGATGCCGCAGCTCCAACAGGCCGCCGATGTCCACGACCATTAGATTTTGCCAGCGACCCACCAGAACCTGTTCGTCGCTGAACGCCGCAGTGATGACCATCCGCTCATTGTAGCTCAAGCATGCAGGTGGACGTTGCGAAGGCCTATTCGCCGACGGCGGTGTAGCGGTCTTCTGGATCTTGATCGGCTTCGTAGCGCTGGTTGGCGAGATGGGCCTTGGGGAAGGCAACGGCGAGCTCGGCGGTGCGTTCGCCGAAGAGGTTTTCGCTGAGGTCGAAATGCGCGAGATGGGCGAAGGCGGGCGCGTGGCGCAGCAGGGTGTCGACGTCGCTGTCGTTGAGGATGCCCATCTTGAGATCGAGCGAGGATAGACGCGGCAGAAGCTTCGACTGTTCCAGTGGCACGATGAGGTCCGGCGCGATCTCGGCGTTACAGAGGCCGAGGTGGGTCAGCGTTGGCGGCGCGTTGGCGAGGAGTTGCTCCACCTGGGCCACTGAGACCGTCCCGCCGTAGTTATTGTTACCGAGCCACAGGTCGAGTCGCTCGAGGCGCGGCCAGCGGGCACGCAGGATGGTGTCGACCTCTGCTGTTGCGAGGCCACCGGTCTCGCGCGCGAAGCTTTTCAGCGACGGTGCGTCGATCTCGCCGAGCTGACCGTCGCCGCCAGCACGGATCAGTAGATGCTCCAGCGACGGCAGCCCCGCCCATGCCGTGCCGAAGTCGCCGAACGGCGTCCAGGATAGCTCGCAGTCCTCCGAGTTGTAGTCATCGAAGCGCAGGGCGACGATCCGCGGCGCCTGCGTCGACGCTGTCACCGCGCGCAACGTCTCGGTCCAGTCGTTGTCGGATTCGAAGCTGGCCAAGCCAAAGCGCAGCGATGTCAGGAACTGCGCCACCGGCAGGGCCAATACCTCACGCGTCAGCGCCGCGAGCTGCGTGGTGGAGTCCATGCTGGCGCGACGAAGGCTCACACCGTCGAGGAAACCGTCTTTCCAGACCAACCCCTGGATCTCGGAATGCAGCTTGACGTCGAGATCGCCGAACAGCCGCGCGCCATGTGTCGCCAGCCAGGCGTCGACGTTGGCACCGGCCATCACCAGGGCGGCCAGCTCGCCGCGCGGATCGCCTTCTCGTTGCAGCCAGTCGGCAAAGACGCCCGCCGCACCCGCCTCACCCGCCGCCAGCTGGGCCTCCAGCGCGGCATTGGTCGTCGCTGTTGCCAGGCTTTCATCGCCGATCTCGACGACCGTGTCGCTCGGAAGCTGGCGCGACCAGCGCTTTTCCTGCGCCTTGATGAGCGCCTGAAACGCTGCCTCGGCCAAGTCCGGCGTCGCCAGGCACTGGCCCGATTTCTCGAAGCGCTGCTGGACGCCGTTCACGCGGTTGGTCGAGCCAGCATCGACGAAGATCCGGCGCCCATCGCACACGATATCGCGAAAGAACAACACGTCATTGCGGTCATTCTCGAACCGCACTTTCTTGCGTACCCGCGTCGCCATGGGCACACGATATCATCGGCTCCGTTCCGACAACCACACGCCTTTTCCCGACTCTACAAAAGCGCGGGTACTATGGTCAGTCATGCTCGCCGACAAAGAGCTCTGGTCGTTTGGCCTGCATCAGCGGCCGAGCAGCCGATCGATCCTGACGTCCACGCACATACTCGCACCTGACCGCGAGACCTCGTTGACCCACCTTGACCCAGCGACGGGCGATACGCGCTGGACGGTGCCCATCCGCAACCCATGGGGCTGGCTCGCCACCGCGTGCGATCGCGTCTTTTATCTCGACCAGCGCAGCCGCGTGCAATGCCACGACCTGGCCACCGGCGGGTGCCAGTGGACCCGTCAGCTCGACGGCATCGGCGGCTGGCTCGTCGCTGGCGCCGACTTGATCCTCAGCGGCGGCTGGCGCGGCTATACGCCACTGGTCTGTCTCGATGCCCGCGACGGCGCCGTCCGATGGACCCATCAGCTCGGCAAGATCGCCGAGCCGATCCTCGGTCCGTGGGGCATTGCTGTCGCATCGCTCGAATCGCCAACGCTCCAGTTTCTCGATCCGCAAACGGGCAGCATCACCAGCACCCAACCGCTGCCGGCGCACGGCCAAGACCCCGATGCCACACCGCTTCTGCGCGCGCATGGCGACCAACTCTATCTGGCCAGCAGCGACGGTGAATACTGTCGGATCGGCCCGCAGCACACGACGCGTCTTTTCCACCATCCAGCGGGGATTCACACCATCGCGCCCATGATCTTCGACGACACCATCCTGTTCATGGATCGGGCAGCGACGCTGCAGGCTTACGCTCTCGACGGCACCCCGCGCTGGTCCGTGCCTTGGCGACTGCAACGCCGTGACCTGCTCCCGTCAGCCCGCTCGTCGCACGGCCATCTTGCCGTCGCCGACGGCAACGGGCACGTGTCGGTCTTCGACGCCGACGGCAACAAGCTGTGGTCCAAGCACCTGACCAAGCGCATCGAGACCCCGCTCGCCTGGTACGACGACACCACGCTCCTCACTGGCACCGCCAACGCCATTGTCGCGATCCGCCTGCAACGTCGCCATCCTTGAAGACGCGCTTTGAAAGGTGGGTCTACCGCTTGGACCGTCGTCGGAAGTAACAGTTGTGATGTCCAACCCGAGCGCGTAGGTTGCGTTTCTGCAACATCGGACGCATGAGGCGTTCTCCGACGCGCTCGAGGTGTCCCCTGACCACAGACCCATGCACGTTGGAGCCGATCCACGTTCCCGGCTCCATCCAGTCCTTCGGCGCGCTCTTGGCCTGCGACCAGGACCTCGTCGTGCGGCAGGCCAGTGTGAACCTGGCCGACTTCAGCAGCTTCACCGCTGACGAAGCGTGCGGCCAAAGCCTGCTCCAGCTCTTTGGTACGCCGCTCGACGCCCTGGCCCGCACGCTCACCGTCGCGCAGAGCATCGATCTTCCGTCGGTGCGCGCGACCCTCCATCGCCACCATGATCGCCTCCTGGTGGAGCTCGAGCCCCATCAGCCCGCCGCGCCAGACAGCGGTCTCTCCAGCGACACCCTGCTGCACGGGTCTTCCGTCGAGGACATGCTGCAGACGGTGGTGACCAAGATACGCGAGCTGACCGGCTTCGATCGCGTCGTGGCCTATCGTTTTCAGAACGACGACAGCGGCCACGTCGTCGCTGAATCGCGCGTCGATAGCCTCGATTCGTATCTCGATCTCCATTTTCCCGCTTCGGATATTCCGGCCCAGGCCCGTCGCTTGTATCTGCTCAATCCGCTGCGCATCATCGCCGACGCTGCATCGCCCGCGGTGGGCATGCATGGCGAAGACCGGCTGCTCGATATGACGCACGCTGCCTTGCGCGCGGTCTCGCCGGTGCACCTCGAATACATGGCCAACATGGGCGTGCGATCGTCGATCAGCATCTCCATCATCGTCCGCGGCGCACTGTGGGGCCTCGTGACCTGTGGCCACGGCGCAGCGGGCGTGCCGTCCCACCGGGTCCGCGCCGCGTGCTCGTTTGTCGGGCGACTGTGCTCCCTTTCACTTGCCGCGCTGGAAGAGGTGGCTGGAGCCTCGCTCCGCGCACAACGGCTCCTGCAAACACAGGCGCTGGTTGCCGACATGCCCGCCCGGCGCGACGTGGTGCGCGCGTTGTCGCCAGATCGGCTGATGCAGCTCTGTGAGGGATCTGGCGTGGCCATGCTCAGCGACGGTGAATGGACCTTCTTTGGTGAGGTTCCCCCTCCCGCAGGCCTGGCTCTCGTGCGCGAGTGGCTCGACAAAACAGACGTCACCGAGATTGTCTGTACCGACAGGCTGTCCGAAGCACTACCCGCCGCCAGCGAGATCGCCGCGATGGCCAGCGGCCTTCTGGCCATCGCCATTCCGACCCAACCGGTGGAGCGAATCGTCTGGTTTCGTCCCGAGCTCATCCAGACCGTGAAATGGGGCGGCGAGCCAAAGCCAAAGACAGAAACCAGCTCCGGCCGGCTACAGCCGCGTCGTTCGTTCGAGCTGTGGAAGGAGACCGTGCGCGCCCGCTCCTTGCCGTGGCAACCGAGCATCCTCGAGGCGGCAGCCGATCTGCGCCGTCACTGCATCGAGCTCGATCTGGTCCGCCAGGTGCAACTGGTCCGTGAGGCCATCCAGGCCCGCGACGACATGGTGGCCGTGGTGTCTCACGATCTGCAGAGCCCGCTGGCGGTGGTCCAGATGGCGGCCAGCGGTATCTGGAGGCTCACCGCCGAAGACACCGAGCCCATGCTCAGAGCGCGTAGCTCGGTCGAGCGGATCCAGCGCGCAGTCGAGGTCATGAGCTCGCTCATCCGCGATCTACTCGACGTATCCAAGATCGAAGCCGGTCGTTTCGCGGTGCGGCCACGCAAGGAACAGGCCGGCGCGCTCGTCGAGGACGCGGTCGACATGATCCGGCCACTGGCCGTCCTGCGGCGCGTGGAGATTCACGTCGACCGCACCTACGACGCTGCGGTGCACGCCGATCCCGAAAGAATCTTCCAGGTGCTGTCGAACCTAATCGGCAACGCCGTCAAGTTTACCTCGCAGCGCGGCAACATCTGGGTCGGCGTCGCACCGAGCGAGTCCGACGTCGTCTTCACCGTGCGCGACGATGGAGTCGGAATCGCCACCGACGAGCTGCCACGCCTCTTCGACCGCTACTGGCAAGCGGCCAATCGCAAGCAAGGCACCGGCCTTGGCCTCTTCATCGCCAAGGGAATCGTCGAAGCCCACCGCGGCCGCATCTGGGCCGAAAGCTGCCTCGGCAGCGGCACCACGATATCGTTCAGTCTGCCTATCAGCCCATGATGGCCGCTCTCAAAGCGGCCACCCATGCGCAGCATCGAGATATCGAGCGTTTGATACCGCTCATGAATCCCAACCTCACCATGGCGGAATATCGCCAATATCTCGGTCGAATGCTGGGATATCTCCAGCCAATCGAAACATTATTGGAAAGTATCAGCGGCCTGTCGGTAGTCGTCCCGGATCTGGCGCAACGCCGCAAATCAGCCTGGCTGCGCGACGATCTCGGCGTGACCACGGTCGAAGAATGTGCCGATCTACCGTCGCTGACGTCGATCAGTGCCGCGCTGGGCTGTATGTATGTGCTCGAGGGCTCCACCCTGGGTGGACAGATCCTGGCGCGGCAGATCGCAATCCAGCTGAGCGAGCCCAGAATGTCTTTTTTACAAAGTTACGGTACCGATACCGGTACCAAATGGAAACGTTTCGGTGCGGAAGTGAACGGGTACGCTGGCGACGGCGCAGCCATGATCACCGCCGCGCAGACGACCTTCGATACCCTGGCCCGCTGGCTGTCCGCCTGACTGCCGGGATTTACGTGAAGGCCTCCGTATAGCGCCAGATCTTGACGGTGCCGTGCGTGCGGCCAGCCGCCAGGGCGGGTTCGAGCCTGGCCAATTGTCGTCGAAGATCGTCTTGGTAGGCCGGGTCGAGCGCGAACGGCAGCAGCTCATTGCGGTCGTCTTGAATGTAATACCAGAGCTTCGAAAGGGGCACCTCGACGGAGCCAAGCTCGATGGTCGGGCTGGTTTGCGTCGCAAGCTGTCCGAGATCGATCACCACGCCGCGGCCGGCGCGGCCCGCAGCCTG
>Ga0209724_1004794_pt1 | contig 10535 bp, 14 predicted proteins | sample grotaG_FD_184143 | JGI IMG/M metagenome (GOLD analysis project Ga0209724, IMG submission 184143) | Glacier valley bacterial and archeal communities from Borup Fiord, Nunavut, Canada, to study Microbial Dark Matter (Phase II) -... | ecosystem: Environmental > Aquatic > Freshwater > Ice > Glacier ... | reverse complement strand
GCGATCTGGAGGTGACAGAGCAGCAGGCAGGCTTCGAGTCGGTCAGCATCCCCTTCGTCGAAGCGGTCGAGATGTGCTACGACGGGCGGATCAGCGACGGCCTGACGATCATCGCCATGCTGCGGGCCGCCCGGCTGCGGCTGTAGTTACTGCTTTGGCACAGCGAAACACTTAGCCCCGGCTATCACTCCTAAGAGCAGAGCTTAAGAAAGAGGGTAGACCTATGTCAGTTCGACTCTTTGGTGTTCCGCTGATCGTCTTGTTCTTCATCTGCGTCGCTATTGCTACGGCATACTGCTTCGTCTGGCCTGTTCAGAAGGCAGTGGGGGCAGACGGAATCAGCTACTTTATTCTGCGCTGGTTTCACCCAATGGCTTGGATGCTGCTAGCTACGGCTTGTTTGACTCGCATACTTGGTGGAGTGAAGGCGGTTAATGCCGCAAAGCTGATCTCCTTTCTAGCTCTACCAACCTATGTTACCTTCTTCCTGGTAAACGCCCTGCGCTGATCTCGACGGTAGGCTTACGGCGGTAGAGTTGTGCTACGACGAGCCGCCCGGCTGCGGCTGTGAGCGGGTGGGTGGCGGATGGGGGCAAGTCAACACGACTGGACCCTTTCTTTTGTCCTCCTACTGCTAGCAAGCTGGTTGTTTGTGATTCGTGCTAAATGGTAAGGTTTTGGTAAGGTGGCTTGGTAAGGTGTTTGGTAAGTTTGGTCAGGTATAATAGTAGTGCTTGCCATGCACTACTCCCCCGACGCAGTAGGTGGTAAGCTAGAGGAGGAGTGACATGATGTACACACCTGGCGACCATGTGCTGCTGATCCACAATAATGCTACTGTATTGGAGATGCTGGCTAGCTTGCTTGCTGAGGAGGGCTACCAGGTCAGCACCAGCGGTTATACTGCCGACCTTGCTAGCACCTTGCGGGCGACATCGCCCAACCTGGTGCTGCTCGACCATAGCCCCACCTGCGAGGAAAGCTGCGTAGACAGCCTGCAACAAATGGTACTGATGCGCGAACTTGAGGGCGTACACGTGCTGGTGTGCAGCAGCCTCCCGCGGCGAGTGAGCGAACTAACGGCAGGCTTGCGCTACCTGCCCGTCAATGTGCTAGCCAAGCCGTTCGACATCCCCAGCCTGCTGGCCCAGGTGGAGGGGTTGCTGGTTGCCCCGCCGACCAACAGCGAACCACAGCGGGTGCAGACCTACCACTAACCTACGTCCAGCGCACCACAAGGTCGCCAAGCGGCAACTTTGGGCGACGCTTAGGGTCGGCGGCGGCGTAGCCGAAGGTCAGCATAGCGTGTGGGGTCAAGCGCGGGTCGAGGCCGAGGGCTACTACCACTACCTCTGGGCAGAACAGAGGGGCGCACATCCAGCCGCCGTCCAGTCCCAGGGCGTAAGCTGCCAGTAGCATATTCTGGGCTGCTGCACCGAGGCTCTGCACCGCCATCGTCGCCTCTGCCGCCTGTCGCCCCGTATCTGGGTACACGTCCAGGTCAGTGAGGTAGAGGCAGGGGATGATGATCGCTGGTGCGCCGAGGATGCGCTGATACGACTTGCTCAGGCGGATGTTGACGATCTCCGCCGCCTGCCCGTCCATCTCCAGGTTGCGTTGCCACTCTGCTGCCATCGCGTCGGCGAGGGTGCGCTTTGCCTCAGCGGTGGTCAGTACCACGAACCGCCAGGGTTGGCGACCGTGCGGCGAGGGTGCATAGCCACCTGCTGCCAGGATCGCCTCAAGCTGCGGGCGGGTGAGCAGGCGATCCTGGTAGCTGCGAACTGACCGCCGCCCCCTGATGATCGCCGCCCAATCGTTGGCCCGCCCTGGTAGCGGCAAGGCGGGGTCGTACTGCCACTGATGGCTGTGCTGGGCGGTCAGGCAAATCACAGGTCGCTCCTCAATCGGCATCTGCTGATATTGGGGGTACTTCTCCTTCAACATCGTCACCGCCGCTATGTGTTCTGCCATGCCTGGCGCAACCAGGGCGGCTGGCCCGCGTAGCTGGACGAAGGCCAGCCGCTCCCAGTGCGCGTCATCGTAGTAATCCACGAGCAGGGCAGCGGTGGGGCGGGCGAGGATGTTGCGTACCCGCTTTAGTTGGCTCGGCTCCACCCCCTTCGGCTTGGCATCGAGGGGGATGTAGGCGCGCTCTCCATCCCAGGCATAGCAGACAGTAACGAGATATGGGTCGCCCGCTGCGTCACTGGTCGCTAGCCGTGCCACCCGTGCGCCCGCAACGAATGCCTGCCCGCTTGCGTCGAGTTGGTTAGCCATTACGGTACTCTGGCATCACCTCGGTGGCGATTCGGCGCACGGTATCCCAATGGCTCTCCTCTGGCAGGTCGAAGACAAAATCGCTAATTCCCAGCGGGATGTAGGTTTCGAGGTGGCGGCGGAAGCTGTCTACCGACTCCAGGTTGTGGCCGCCACCCGCCAGTTCGTAGCGGATTTGGAGCGGGTCGCGGCCAATCTCGGCAGCAGCCTGCTCCACCAGCCTGCGCTTCTGGCTGAAGTCCTCTGGTGTGCTAGCCAGCGTGTCCCAGATGTCGGCGTACTTGGCGACGTAGCGCAGCATCTTCGGGCCGCCCGCGCCGATCAGGATCGGCAGCTTGGCCTGCACTGGCTTCGGCTGGAAGGGTGCGTCTTTCAGGGTGTAGTACTTACCAGCGTAATTGCTTCGCTCATTATTCAGCAAGCTGTCGATCACCGCCAGAGCTTCGCCGAAACGCTCTACTCGCTCCTTCAGCGGTGGAAAGGGGATGCCGTAAGCGTCGTGTTCGCGCTCAAACCAGCCAGCCCCAATGCCAAATAGTACGCGCCCTCCACTGATGTGGTCAACTGTCGTCGCCTGCTTGAGCAGCACTGCGGGGTTGCGGTAGGTGTTGCCAGTGACGAGGATGCCAAGTTGCAGCTTGCTGGTGTGCGCTGCCAGCCCCGCCAGCAGCGTCCAGCCGTCCAGCGACGGCCCATCCTGGCTACCGTAGAGGGGGATGAAGTGGTCGAAGATGAACGCGCTGTCGAAGTTCAGTTCTTCCGCCAGCTTGAAGCCGTTGAGTATCCACTGCCAGTCGCGTTGGTGCTGCGCGGCAAAGAGGCCGAAGCGCAGGGGATGACGCGGGGTAGCCATATGATGTTCTCCTATGTACGATATACGTAGGTAGCCAATTACATATCCTGGGCCTGCAGGCCGTGCATCCCCAGCGTCAGCGATACCTCGCCGCCGTGATGCAGGTCGTGTTCGAGTAGATGCCAGATCACCCAGGCGCGGCTAACCTGAAACTCTGTTCCCTCCTCATCGGTGTCGGGGAAGGTCTGCTTAAGGTCGTCATCCGACCAGCGGGCTAGCGCATCGCTGATCATGCGCCACGTTGCGCCGAGACCATGCACCAGTTGGGCAGCAGTGAAAGTCGGCAGCGGCTCTTCGACAAAATGGGAGAGGTCTTGAATTGAGGCTTTATCCTCGTTAAGCGTGAAGATGAACCAGCCGATCCGCGCCCAGATTATGTGACGGACGATCTCGCCAATTGAGTGGAGGTGCGGTGCCGCCTGCAAGGCCAGTTGCTCGGCGGTCAGCGGGGCAATGGCAGCGGCTACATTCTCTTGGTAACCCTTCCAGTTGTCGTAGATCGTCGTGATCATGTGGTTGTCAGTCATTGCTCTCTCCTTATTAAATATCCGGTGCTTCAAGCCCATGTGCGCCTAGCGTCAGTGACACTTCGCCACCGTGATGGAGGTCGTGTTCGAGCAGGTGGTAGATCACCCAGGCACGGTCAAATTGCTGCTGCTCTCCGTTGTAATGGGTGTAAGTGAACACCTGCTCCATATCCGTGGCAGACCAGCGGGCTAGCGCATTGGCGATCATCTGCCAGGTCAGGTCGAGGCCCGCTACTAGCTCGGCAGCGGTGAGCGGCAATACCTCATCCTCTCTATCCCAGTCCTTGAGCGATTGCACCGCCGCCCCATCTTCGCCAAGTCGCTCGATGATCCACCAGACCCGTGCGCCGACCATGTGTTCGACGAGCCTACCGACCGACCACTGGTGCGGTGCCGCCCGCAGGGTCAGTTGCTCGGCAGTCAGCGGGGCAATGGCGGCGGCTACCTTCTCTTGGTAACCCTTCCAGTTGTCGTAGATCGTCGTGATCATGTGGTTGTCAGTCATTGCTCTCTCCTAAGCTGCGGTGGCAGCAGGTACGGTGGGTGCGCTGATAGCAGCATCGGCGTTGGCCCAGTTGAGATTAGGTAGCACCTCGCGGCCATAAGCGGCAATGAAGGCTTCCTGGTTGCGGCCTACATTGTGGACGTAGACCTCGTTGAAGCCAAGGTCAATGAAGTGTTGGATGTGGGCGCGGTGATCTTCCAGGTCGGGCGAAATCAGCACGCGGCCCTTGTAGTTCTCTGGGCGCACTAGCTTCGCCATGGCCTCAAAATCCTCTGGATTGCGGATGTCAGCCTTCGGGAAGTTCATGCCACCATTCGGCCACTCTTTGACCGCGTTCTCCGTCGCTACCTCCACGCTGTCGGCCCAGGAGACGTGTAGCTGGATGATGCGCGGCATAGTCGTGGGGTTCTTGCCCGCCTCACGTGCGCCCTTGTAGAAGCGTTCCAGCAGCATCTTGATCTTATCGTCAGCCGCGCCGACCGTGATGTAGCCATCGGCGATGCGTCCGGTGCGTTCGCTGTTGATCGGCCCACTGGATGCAATGTAGATTGGCGGTGGGCTGCTCGGCATGGTGTAGAGCTTGGCACTTTCGAGCGTGAAGTAGGCACCGCTGTGCTTGACTACCTTGCCGCTGAACAGCTTGCGGAGAACTTCGATAGCCTCCTCCAGGATGAGGGTGCGGGTAGGAGCTTCGGGCCAGCGTAGACCTACGATATGCTCGTTCAAGGCCTCGCCCGCACCAATGCCCAGGTAGAAGCGACCAGGGTACATCGCCTCCAACGTGGCGGCGGCCTGGGCCAGGATCGCCGGGTGGTAGCGGAAGCCAGGGGCTGTTACTCCAGTGCCGAAGCGCAGGCTGGTCTGCGCCCCAACCGCCCCCAGCCACGACCAGACGAAGGCCGATTGGCCCTGACTTGGCACCCAGGGGTGGAAGTGGTCGCTAGCCATGATCGCTTGGAAGCCCTGCTGCTCGGCCAGCTTGCTGTAGGTGATCAGTTCGTTAGGGTGGAACTGCTCGAACATTGCCGCGTAGCCGATAGTGCCGCTCATCTGTAACTCCTTTACTGTAACTGCGCTTATTCTATGTTCAATCGTTGAATTGTCCAGCCTCCCTGCCTGTATTGAAGGAGCAGAGTGGGATTCACCTAAACATATCGCGTGAAGCCTCCATTACGATCTCTTGGCCGCTACCCACGCCAGGGGCGTACTTGTAGCCACGCACCACCGCAAGCGGTACGCCGTCGATCTTGTTCATTACCAGTTCGGCGGCAGAGGCGATCTCGTCGGCAACGGCGATGATACTGGCGTGCATCAGGTAGCCATGTGCATCAGTCGTGCCACGATAATCGAGCAGCGGTTGCATCCCGGCTACGCCAATGGCGATGTTGGTGATCCCGTTGCGCCAGGCGCGGCCAAAGCTGTCGGAGATGATCACCGGGATTTCCAGCCCCAGTTGCTCGCGTAGGCCGTGGCGGATGCACTCCGCCGAAGCGTCGGAGTTCTTGGGCAGCAGGCAGGCGTAGTCGTAGCCAGCCACATTGCTCATGTCTACCCCGGCGTTGGCGCAGATGAAGCCGTGCCGCGTCTCGCTGATGATGATGCCGCGCTCCATCTTGACGATGCGAACGCTCTCGCGCAAGACCACCTCCACCTGACGTGGGTCTTTGTCCCAGGTAGCGGCGAACTGTTTAGCAAACTCGCCCGGCTGCACCTCGCGCAGGTCAACCAACATCCCTTCCGCCTTGCTGACGATCTTCTGAGTGACAACAAGGATGTCGCCTGCCTGGAAGCTGAAGTCATCGGCGGAGGCAGCCTCAAGCACCAATTGGGTGTAGTCGTCGCCCACCCGCACCTCTGGCACCGCACCGAGGCCGATCACGCTGATTGTATTTGCCATATACAACTCCTATCTACAGCCCCAGGATTGGGCGCAGGTAACGTAGCTCATCAAGGTCGTCGGGGGTATCCAGGTCGAAGGAGAGGCCGGGGGCGCGGTGGACGACTACGTGTAGGCCAGCAGCCTCCGCTGCGAGCCTGTGGCGAAGGTAGCTGCCTCCCTCAAACTGGAAGGCTATCGCTGAGGGGGGATTGAGCAGCATGGCGTTCGTTCCCTCGTCGCGGCGGTCGGGAGCAAGCACGACGCTGCCGGGGGTGGAGAGGGCAACCATGGCGGCAAGCTCACTGCTGACCAACATGGGCAGGTCGGGTAGCAGGATCAGCAGCGCATCGGCCCCCTGCTGCGCGGCCCAGGCGCGCCCGAGGGCCAGCCCATCGTTCAGCCCACCCGCGCTTTGCCAGATCGGGGCAGCCCGCAAGCTGGCAGCCACATCTAGCACGCTGCGGTCGGGGCTGACCAGGGCCAGCCCATCAATGCTTGCACAGGAGTGGATGGCGGCGACGGTGCTACGCAGCAGGCTGGTTGCTCGTGCGCTGCGCTGGCTGGGGTCGAGACTGGCACTGAGACGGCTCTTAGCCTCGCCCAGCCGCTTGATTGGGATTACGGTAAGCACTTTCATGTGGGTACCCTACTGTATCCTACTATTCTTTTTGTGCGTGGTTAGTATGCTGTACGTCTATGCCAAACCTGGTAGCAGTATGCTCTATCTGTGTGGTATCGAACGATCCTTGTCTCCCCTTCACATCTCGTTGTGGCGCACCTGTAGGGCGAAGTCTAGCACCTCGTGGGCAAAGCGGGTGCGGTCGGCTTCGTCGTGCATCACAGCGTCGGTCGCCAACACTTGCATACCAAGCGCGTGGATGCTGTCGTCCTGCTCTGCGTCGGCATGGTCAATCACCATCGCGTTGACCGTGCCAGCGTAGAGGCGAGCCACGCCATAGGCGGAAACCTCGTGGCCCAGGCTTGCCATCATCTTGTCGGCTGGCCCCTTCAAGGCTTTGCCGCCCACCAGGGGGCTGACTGCCACCTTCGGCGCGGACGACTCAAGCAGCAGTTCGCGCATCCCCGGCACCGCCAGGATCGGGCCGATGCTGACGATAGGGTTTGAGGGGCAGAAGATGATCACGTCGGCGGCCAGGATCGCCTGCCGTGCCTCCTCGGTCGGGCGCGCCTTCTCGATGCCGAAGAACTCCACTCCCTCCACCGTATCTTGCTGCTGGCGTTGCACGAAGTAGACCTGGAAGTTGAGCTTGCCGTTGGGCGTGTGGATTACGGTGCGGACTGGCTCGTTGCACATGGGCAGGATGCGGCTCTGCACTCCGATGGAGGCGGCTAGCTCTGCCGTCACGTCGGTGAGGCTGAGACCGGCCTCACGTAGCTGCTGGGTGCGGACGATGTGGGTGGCGAAGTCGTAGTCACCGATGTTGAACCAGCCGTCGGTCGCGCCATAGTCGGCCAGCATTGCCATGGCGTAGAACTTGTCGCCTGCCACGCCCCAGCCGGTGCTGGCGTTGGCCCTCCCTGCCAGAGTATACATTACAGTGTCCAGGTCGGGGCAGATACGCAGACCGAACATGGTAAAGTCATCAGCGGTGTTGACGATCACGGTCAGGTCTTCGCTGGGGATCACGGCGGCCAGGCCATAGGCCAGCTTCGCGCCGCCCACGCCGCCAGCGAGCGCGACGATTTTGGGCCTTCTCTTTGCTGCGGGCATGAACTGCCCTCCATTTAGTTTGTTATGTGCTTATTATACCGTACTCTGGGCTAGAAGCCGCTGCTGACTACGTGTTCGATCTTCAGGTGCAGGGTAATGCGCTGCTGCCTGCCCCACTGGTCACGGATGCGTTTTTCGAGGAACTCCATTGGCTTGTAGCGCAGACCGATGCGCTTGATATCGGCCATGTCGCTGTCCTCGCTGATCGTCACCCTGCCGCTGAGCGTCAGGTAGCGAAAATCCTCAAACACGCAGAAGGATGCTCGTGGCTCGCGCTCAAAAATCCTGCCCTTTACCCGCTCCCGCGCCGTGTTGATCAGGATTTCGTCACCTTCTAGCAGAAACCAGATCGGGGTTAGCTGCGGCGAACCATCTTCCTTAATGCCCGCCAACACCCCGATCCGTGCTTCACCGAGGAACTCGCGCATCGCGGCGGTCAGTTCAGTTGCCATGCTCTCTCCTTAGTTGCCGTAGCCAGTATTGCACCCTCGATCTTCAGGCGTAGATGGGGGGTTGTCAGATACCGTAGGTTACTATATGTTCGGGTTTGAGGCGCACCGTCACGCTGCCGCCGCTGTTCTCATCGCTGGCTAGCCAGACTTCGCCCTCGGCAGGGGTAAGGTAGCGGCTGGCGAGATCGCGCAGCAGGGCGCGGGTAGTTCCCTCGTCCTCCTCGATCACTGCCAGGCCGCTGAGGGTAACGTAGCGGTAGCCATCCTCGACGCAGGCGGAGAGATAGGGGGCGCGGCGCAGGTTCTTCTCCTTCGCGCTCCCCCGACTGAAAACGAACAGCAAGTCGTCACCGTCCATGCGGTACCAAACCACGCTTAGTTGGGGCGGGCCGTCGGCAGGGTTGGTGCCGACGACCGCAAAGCGGGGTTGTTGCAGAAAGCGACGGGCGTTCTCGCCAAGCTCCATAGCCACCCTAGCGACTAGCGGGGGTGAACTTTGCGACGGCTGGCACGATCTCGTTGGCCCACACCTCGAAAGCGTCTGGCTCGTGAACGTTGACCAGGCTGACCAGGGCGTGGTCGGTGCCTAGTTCAGCAAGCTGGTGGAAGTGTTCGATCATCTGCTGGGTCGTGCGTGCCTGGACGCGCTCTGGGAAGCCAGCGGGGGTCTTGCCGTCAGCCGTGATCAACGCCACACCAAGGGTAGTCTTCTCGATCTCGTTGTAGTCGCGCCCTTCTTCCTGGCAGCGTTCACGCAGCACATTGTACTTCTGGGTAATAAAGTCCGCCCCCGCATCAAAGATGTTGCAAGCATCACCGTACTTGGCAACAAAGCGCAGCGTCTTCTGCTCGCCAGTGCCGCCGATCAGGATGGGTGGGTGGGGCTTGCTGAGGGCGTTGGGCGAGTTGAGGGTCTCCGCGAGGTGCAGGTGCGCGCTCTCGAAGGGCTTGGCTTCGCCGCTCCACATCTGATGCGCGAGTTGCAGGGTTTCTTCTAGTAGCTCGAAGCGTTCCTTCAACGGTGGGTACGGCACCCCCAGGCCCATGTGTTCTTCCTCGTTCCAGGCTGCACCAATACCAAGGTAAGCCCGCCCGCCGCTGAGGACATCCAGCGTGGTTACGGTCTTGAGCAGGATGCCGGGGTAGCGGTAGGTAACACCGGTGACCATCGTGCCGAGCTTGATGTTCTTGGTCAGAGCGGCGGCGTAGGCAAGGGCAGAGTAGCCTTCCAACATATCCATCTCTTTTGGGCCGACCATGTGAATCTGGAAGAAGTGATCCATTACCCAGAAGGAGTAGAAGCCTGCCTGGTCAGCATTCTTGGCGATCTGGCCGAAGGTCTCGCCCAGCATGGCTGGGCCACCGGGGTAGGTGAAGACGGGGACTTGCAAACCGAGTTTCATCTGATGCTCCTGTTTACTATGTGTGAGCTGATTGTGCGCTGCTTGCTCCTGCGCTGCGTGCATCTTATCACAGGGTGCAAGGGTCGGCAATCTACCCATCTACAGCAAAAGTTGTAGCTGGCGGGGCTGCTTGGGGCTGAACGAGCAGGCGGTAGGGGAGGAGGACAATGAATTATAACAATCCTCAAACACTTGGTGGCAAAAGACGAACCCGCCCTCGTTGGGGGGCGGGTTGTTTGGCACGCTGGGCGCAAAGTGCAAGTTGGCTCTAGACTACGGCCTGGGTCTCGGCTACGCGCACTTTGTCGAAGCAGTTGCTGCAATAGACAGGCCGCTCGTTGCGTGGGACGAAGGGGACGGTGGCTTCTTTGCCACAGCCAGCGCAGACGACGGGGTACTGGATGCGAATGCTGCCGCTGGCAGTAACGACTTCATTCCGCAGGCGACGCTTGTTGGCGCGGCACTCTGGGCAGCGCGTCGGCTGGTTGGTCAGCCCCTTCTCGGAGTAGAAAGCCTGTTCGCCAGCTGTCCAGACGAATGCGGCACTGCACTCGCGGCATTGCAGATCGATATCCTGATGACCCACCTTGAACCTCCTTGAATTGCACGGGTAGCCATGATAAGGTAGCGCGGCGGTGAGCTAGTTCGGGAGGTCGCGAGATGCTACGGCTGAACTTACAACGCCGGGGTGATGGACTAAAAGCAATCGCTTGCTATTGGCTAACATTGTAGCACAGTTCGCCCCAGATTGCAAGGGCTTTGTACGTAGGCGGGCTGCTGCGCTCCGCCGTAAGCGCACTTGAAGTCATCGCTGTAAGGCGACCTCGGCTTGGGCTGTGGGGTACGTGGTTCTATTTTACCACAATGTACTCAGCACAGCACTAGACGGTAGAGTGGGGCTGGT
>Ga0209724_1004793_pt1 | contig 10536 bp, 10 predicted proteins | sample grotaG_FD_184143 | JGI IMG/M metagenome (GOLD analysis project Ga0209724, IMG submission 184143) | Glacier valley bacterial and archeal communities from Borup Fiord, Nunavut, Canada, to study Microbial Dark Matter (Phase II) -... | ecosystem: Environmental > Aquatic > Freshwater > Ice > Glacier ... | reverse complement strand
AAATATTGCCTAAAAATTTCTATTAGCCTGGTATGATATTGCTGAACTTCCTTTGGTATGGATAGATTGAAGCCCTTTAATTTACCTAGTTCCTGCATAGCTTCTTCATAAGGTGACAACTTTGAAATAAATGCCTGAACGTTGGGCTTCTTTTTCCTGCGTCGGTACCACCATACTATTAACAACACAATAAGCAAAAACAATAACAGCCCTGCTACCCAATACCAAAGCGGATTAAATACTTCTACTTCCTTGATAGCTTTTATATCTTTTAAAGTACTGGTAGTATCTGCCACAGAATAAGAAACTGTAATGGGTAAAGAATCGGTAAAAATATTGAGCGTGGTATCATCTTTTACAGGACTAAAATTTATATTAAAAGAAGGAAATATCCATTTGCCGGAATCAAAACTGGTAAGCGCAAAAGTTTGAGAAAGCCCTGATAATTTTTGATGGGTGAAAACAGAATCTATTTTACTTTTTTCAACCAATTCAAAATGCTGTATCGAATCAGGAATACTGATCCACTTGATATAATAATCATCTCCCGAAAAATCAGCCTGAACCTTTACAGTAAATTGCTGACCTATTAAAATTTCGTCCTTATCAACTATTGTTTTTACAACAGGTTGCGCAGCTGATAACAAAAAAGCAAGACAGCTAATTACAACTGTCAGTAGTATTCTCCGCTTTTTTCTATTATCCATTATCAATTATAAAATTATCAATAATCCTAGCTTCTTTTAATAAAAAACTGTTGCAAAATTTTTACATAATCATCATCTGTACGAACATGTAACAAATCTGCCCCCGCCTTTCTAAAATAATTTTTACTTAACTCACTTTGTTTTAAAAACTCTTGCTGGTAATTGTATTGCACCATCTTATCGCTGCTGTCAATCCACTGCTTTTTTCCTGTCTCCAGGTCTTCTATCTCTATTAAACCAGCATCAGGTAATTGCATATCCATCTTGTCATAAATACGTAATCCAATAACATCGTGTCTGCCGCCAATTACTTTAAGATCGTGTTCATACGCTGCATCTACAAAATCGCTCATTAAAAAAGCAATACTTTTTTGGTTACAGTTTTTATTAAAAAATTTAATCGCTTCTTCCATATTGGTTGTTTTACCAACAGGTGCAGCGGTAAGCAATTCTCTAACAATGTACAACGCATGTTTTCTTCCCTTTTTAGGGGCAATATATTTTTCAATTTTATCGCTAAAGAAAATAGCTCCTACTTTATCATTGTTGTTAATAGCACTAAAAGCAAGTACTGCTCCTATTTCAGTTATCAGGTCTTTCTTCCGGTTTTGAACAGTACCAAACATATTACTGGCGCTTACATCTACCAGCAAAAAAATAGTTAACTCCCTTTCTTCTTCAAAAACTTTTGTGAAAGGATGGCTAAACCTGGCGCTTACATTCCAGTCAATAAAACGTACATCATCTCCAGCATAATATTCCCTTACTTCTCTAAAACTCATTCCCTTTCCTTTAAAAGCTGAATGATACTCACCAGTAAATAAATGTGTGGTAATTTTTTTACTCTTTATTTCAAGCTCTTTTACTTTACGCAAAATCTCTTCGGTGGTTAGTACAGAGTTTCCCCCAATCTCCACCGAAGGCAAAGGGCTGGGCGACGTTTCATTCTTTATAGTTTTTTTCTTTTTAAACAAGGTTTTAAATTTAATTAACTGAAGTGCTAAAAATAAAAATCTTTTTAACGAATTTTGGAATTACGGAACATTTACCACTCTCAAAACCTCATTAATTATTTGCTCTACATTTATATTTTCAGCCTCTGCTTCGTAGGTTAATCCTATTCTGTGGCGTAATACATCTTTACAAATACTCCTTACATCTTCCGGTATTACGAAGCCTCTTTTATTTAAAAACGCATATGCTTTTGCAGCAAGTGCAAGATTAATGCTTGCCCTGGGTGATCCGCCAAAACCTATCAGCGGCTTTAATTTCGGCAAATTATATTTATCAGGGAATCTTGTTGCGAATACAATATCGAGAATATAGTTTTCTACTTTTTCATCTACATACACCTGTCTTACCAATTCCTTTGCGGTTAATATTTCACTGGTAGAAGCTACCGGGTAAATGGTTTGGAAAGAAAGACCCATTGTGTTTTGGCGAATGATCATCTGCTCTTCTGATTTAGACGGATAATCAATTACCACCTTTAGCATGAACCTGTCAACTTGTGCTTCAGGCAACGGATAAGTACCCTCCTGTTCTATTGGATTTTGTGTTGCCAGCACTAAAAAAGGTTCGTCTAATTTATAGGTTGTATCGCCAATGGTTACCTGCCTTTCCTGCATGGCTTCCAATAAAGCACTTTGCACTTTTGCCGGGGCCCTGTTTATTTCATCTGCCAAAATAAAATTAGAAAATATCGGGCCTCTTCTTACGTAAAATTCATTCTTTCCCTGGTTGTAAATCATGGTGCCTATTACATCCGCCGGCAACAAATCTGGTGTAAATTGAATACGGCTAAAATCAGCTTTTATACATTGAGCAAGCGATTTAATGGCAAGTGTTTTTGCCAGACCGGGTACACCTTCCAGCAAAATATGTCCGTTACTTAACAGACCTATCAGCAAGCGTTCTATCATGCCATGCTGTCCAACAATTACTTTACTTAGCTCATCATTAATACGGGTTACAAATCCTGCTGCATCATTTATTTTATCGTTCAGCAAGCGGATATCTTCGGCTGTTTGTAGCATAAAAAAAGTTTACCTTAAGTCCTGTAAAAACTAAGATGTTTTGAATAAAAAAGTTTTATTAAAATTAATGGCTTTCACTTTAATGCCTGTTATTGTTGGCTTTCAGTAAATGTGATGAGCCGCAAATTCTACAACCCTTTCGGGATTGAGCGAAAATACGAACAATGCACTTACAAAAATTTTGCCGCTTTGATGATTGGAGAAAAAATCTGTTAAAATCAGTCTAACTTTAAGCAAATATTTCAATCATGACAGATCAACAATTAATAACTACTGCTAATAACCTGGAAGGGTACCGCATTACACAACAACTTGGCGTGGTGAGAGGCATTACTGTGAGAAGCAGGAGTTTGCTAGGCAATATTGGAGGAGGTGTGCAATCCTTGTTTGGCGGCAAATTGTCTATTTATGTAGAGTTGTGTGAAAAAGCAAGAGAAGAAGCCTACTTATTAATGATACAACATGCCAATGAAAGAGGTGCCAATGCCATCATTAATATGCGTTATGATGCTAATGAGGTAATGCAGGGAATTACCGAAGTGTTAGCTTATGGAACCGCTGTAGTAGTTGAAAAAATTTGAATTAACTTAAATATTTTCCTACAATAGGCACTCTTCTGCCAACTCCAAAAGCTTTAGGAGAAATACGAATGATGGGACAAAACTGGTTGCGTTTGTATTCATTCATATTCACCATTTTTAAAATCCTGTCTACCAAGTCTGCATCAAAACCCTGGGCCTTTATTTCTTTAGGGCCAAGCCTTCGTTCTATGTATTGAAATAATATTTTGTCGAGGATGGCATAATCAGGTAAAGAATCGGCGTCTTTTTGCCCCGGTCTTAATTCTGCAGAGGGAGCTTTGGTAACAATGTTTTGTGGAATTATTTCTTTGTTTCGGTTAATGTAATTTGCTAAAGAATAAACTTGTAGTTTATAACAATCACCCAACACCCCAAGTCCACCCGCCATATCGCCATATAAAGTTCCGTAGCCGGTTGCCAATTCACTTTTATTAGAAGTGTTGAGTAAAATATATCCGAACTTATTAGCCATGGCCATTAGCAGATTGCCCCTTGTTCTGCTTTGGATATTTTCTTCTGCAACACTGAATGGCAGGTTTTGAAACTGCGGTTTCAACGCTGTTAAAAAAGCTTCATAAATATTTTTAATGGGCATAATTTCGTAGGGGTTACCAAGGGTTTTACTAAGCTTTTCTGCATCATCCACAGAATGATCTGTAGAATATTGAGACGGCATCAAGACAGCCTTTACATTAGGAGCTCCCAATGCATCACAAGCCAGTGCAATGGTAACTGCGCTATCTACACCACCACTGCTGCCAATGATGGCTTTTGTAAAACCCATCTTGAAAAAATAGTCTTTTATGCTAGTAACAATAGCTGCATATATTTTTTCTATATTTAAATTTTCTTCTAACGTTAATGGGTTTAATTCCTTGTTGGGTATTCGGTTAGCAGGTTCAATCACTGAACCCTCAATGGTACCATCATCTTTTAATATAAAAGATTCCAAGGCAGATTGAAATGAAGGAAGCTGACCACAAAGGTTTGCATACTTATCAAAAACCAGTGAAGCACCGTCAAATACAATTTCTGTTTGACTGCCAGTGGCATTGCAATAAAACATCGGTATTTTATATTTTGTTACTGTTGCTTTAACCACTGCTTTTCTATCTTCATCATGTGTATAATCAAATGGTGAGGCAGAAATATTAATCATAATATCAGGCTGCTGTTTCATTAATTCATCCATCGGGCAAACTCTGTACAGCGGGTTATCGCCAAGGTTCCAGATATCTTCACAAATAGTAACCGCTAATTTCTTTCCTTTAAATTCAATTACATTCCATTCGTAAGACGGCTCAAAATAACGGTCCTCATCAAATATATCGTAAGTTGGTAAACACGTTTTATGGGCTATTGCTTTTATTTTTTTATCATACAAGAAGTAAGCGGCATTAAACAGGTCTTTTCCTTTCGGGTTTGTATTTTTATCTGGCGCCCCAATAATCACTGCAATTGTATTAGCATGTTCTTTTATTTCTTCCACCGCTTTATAGCATTTACCAATAAAATCATTAAATTCTAAGAAATCTCTTGGTGGATAGCCACATACACAGAGTTCACTGAATACAATAATATCACCGCCTTGTTTTTTTGCTTCTTCGATAGCACAAATTATTTTTTTTGTATTATCCTCAAAATTACCAATATGATAATTTTGTTGTGCTAAAAATATTTTCATATCCATACCCTTAAAGGAGCTTAACTTTATACTTATTAATCAATTTTTTAACTTTGTAAAGTTAAAACTTCAAAAGCATTATTGGCTATGAGATTATCTATAATTGCAGTTACCCTTTGTTTCATTTTATTTTCCTGTTCCAACAAAAAAATTCCTGATGTCTCCAACATTAAAATAAGCGTCACCACAGAGCGTTTTGAAAAAGATTTTTTCGATACTTCCACAAACAGTCTTTTTACTTATCTTAAACAACTAAATAACAAAAACCCTTCTTTTGTAGAAAATTATCTTACAAGGATATTGTCTGTAGATCCATCCTGGCCATCAGATACAGCAGCAGCTTATGTAAATAGTTTTATAAAATCTTACAGACCGGTGTATGATTCGGCAGAAAGAATTTTTAATGATTTTACACCTTATGAAGAGGAAGTAAAAAAAGGGTTACAATTTGTAAAATATTATTTTCCCGAATACAAGCTTCCAAAAAAAATTATCACTTACATCGGGCCAGCTGATGGTTTTGGCGATATTTTAGCAGAGGATGCATTGATAGTAGGCTTGCAACATCATCTAGGTAAAAACAACTCCCTATATAAGACTACGTTTGTGCAGCAAACCTATCCTGATTATATTTCGAAAACATTTGAGCCCGATTACATCGCAGTTAACTGCATAAAAAATATTGCGAACGATCTTTATCCTGAAAAGGAAGATGAGAAGCCCCTGGTAAATCAGATGATCGAAAAGGGGAAACGTTTATACCTGTTAAACAAATTTCTTCCTTTAACTGAAGAGTATAAATTAATAGGATACTCACAAGAGCAATTAAAAGACAGCTATTCCCATGAAGCCGTTATATGGGACCTGTTTATCAAGAATTCTTTGTTGCAGGTAACTGATAAAAACATTATAAAAAATTATGTAAATGAAAGCCCTAAAACTCAAGAGCTGGGCGAAGGTGCACCAGGCAATATAGGCTCTTTTGCGGGGTGGCAGATTGTTAAAAAATATATGCAAAAAAAGCCTGCAACTACTTTACAGCAATTAATGAATTTAGATACAGAAATTATTTTTCAGGAAGCAAAATATAAACCGTGATTTTGCTTAAGCAGCCTGTGACTGCTGCTGTTTTATGACAATCGGTTTTTTTCCTAACGATTTCATTACCCGAAAGTGAGAAGCCATTGCTCCAAACATGGTATCGTATTTATTGTAAGGAAGATTAAATTCTTTACATTTTTCCATAACTATTTTGCTGATAGCAGGATAATGAACATGACTAACTTTTGGAAAAAGATGGTGCTCAATTTGGAAATTTAATCCTCCAACAAACCAGGAAACAACGGGATTATTCATAGCAAAATTAGAACTTGTTCTTACTTCATGTTCGGCCCACGCTGTTTCAACATGCTTTGTTTCATCCAGCGCTACATTTTCAAATTCTGTATTTTCAACTACGTGAGCCAATTGAAATGTTAACGACAAGGTTATTCCCATTACGATATGGAGCACCATAAAACCTAATAGCCACGGACCAAAACCCCATACTATAGCAGGAATGATCATATAAAAAGTAAAGTATAAAATTTTTGTGACCCAAAAAATAAAATGATTTTTGGGTGTTAGTTTCCATGCTTCTGTGGTGTATATTTTTCGGGTAAAGTATTTTGTAAAATCCATAAAGAACAGCCAAAAAATTGACGACAATGCGTAAATAGGCAAAAGGTATAAATGCTGTATTTTATGAGCTGGTACCCACTTCTGTGTCTCGCATTGGCGGATGATCGGGCTTTTAGCTATGTCATCATCAATACCATCTACATTGGTATATGTGTGGTGTATAATATTGTGCTTTTGTTTCCAGAAAAAAGAACTTGCTCCCAACGCATTTGCAGTTAAACCCAATGTATCATTTAGCCAGGGCTTAGTACTGTAACTACCATGATTGGCATCGTGCATTACACCGAAGCCTATAGATGCAAAAACAAAACCTAACAAAGCACAAAGCAAGAGAGCCGGTAGCGCATCCATTTTAAAAAAAATCAATGTACCGTATATAATAATGGCAGCGCTAACTAATGTTATAGTTTTAATGTACAACCGCCAGTCACCCGTTTTTTTGATGTGATTTACTTCAAAATACTGGTCAACTGCAGTTTTTAAACTTTGGTAAAATTGATTGTTGCGGTTGTCAAATGTTACTTTTGCCATTGGGGATCTTGGTATTTTAAATATAGATATTGTAAGGTAAGCGAAAAATATGAATGTAGATTAAAACCTGAAGTGTTTAGTTTAACTTAAAAGGAACTGTAATTTCAAAGGAAGGTATTATTACATCAAATTGTTTGTTATTATTAACGTTTTCCATTAAATAGGTACCATACATTTTACCCATTTCTGTTTTTAAATTACAGCCGCTAATGTACTGGTACTCATTACCAGGGTTTATTTGCGGTTGCACACCAACAACACCCTCACCTTCTACTTCCCGCAAACTGCCGGTTGCGTCATAGATATACCAATGCCTGCGTAATAATTTAACAGCATAAGCATTGTTATTTTGTATAGTAATGCGGTAAGCAAACATGAATTCATTGGTTGAAGGATTGCTGTACTCGGGCTGATAAAAAGTTTCTACGCTAACTGTAATACCTTCTGATATTTTAGAAATCATTCTATTGTTTTGCTTTGTGTAAAAATAGTTTAAAAAACAGGTTTTGTTGTAAATTGTAATAGAATTTATTAAAACATTCACCTATGTCAATACAAACACATCATTACAACAACAGCGAAATTATCATCTTACGTCAACCTACATTGTGTATTCATTCCGGCTTTTTTGTTTTAAGGGGCTAGCTGAAGTGTTTGATCCAAGAAGGAAACCGTGGATTGAAATGGGCGAGGTAGCCACAACTGTTATTGTTAATCAGGTGCATAAATGTCCAAGTGGGGCCTTTAGTATTGTATCAAATTCTGGTATGCAATAAACAAGAAGAAATTAATAATTAGCCAATTTTCTTTGTATTGTTATTGGTAATCAGGTGCATAAATGTCCAAGCGGGGCCGTTAGTATTGTATCAAATTCTGGTATGCAATAAACAAGAAGAAATTAATAATTAGCCAATTTTCTTTGTATTTGAATACCCATTTTTTTGTAACCATTGCACTATTTTATCCCTGTTATCACCCTGTACAATAATTTCACCATCTTTTACAGAACCCCCGGTTCCACAAAAAGTTTTGAGCTTTTTTCCGAGTTCTTCCCTATCTTTTTCTTTACCGATAAAACCTTCAATTAACGTTACTGCTTTGCCGGCACGATGTTTTTTATCTAACCTAATTTTAATTTTTTGCTGGAGGGGCAATAGTATTCTCTCTTCTTCTTTACTTTCCTCAAAAGGTTTAAAATTGGGATCAGTTGAATACACCAATCCACCCAGAGAATTTACTTTTTTATTTGCCATAAATATTTACAGTTTTTATCGCTAAAAAATCCTGTTTTAAAATCATTTAAATACTTACCGCTTTTAAACTCAAATCCAAACTTCTTGCCTGGTGAATAACTGCACCGCTTGAAATAAAATCTACTCCTGTTGCAGCATAAGTTTCAATATTACTTAGGTTAATACCGCCACTGGCCTCAGTTTCATACTGACCGGCAATAATTTGTATTGCATCTTCAATTAAGGCTGGCGTAAAATTATCCAACATAATCCTGTCTACTTTACCAACAGCCATTACTTTTTTTACGTCCTCTATATTCCTTGTTTCTACTTCAATTTTTAAACCTGGTTTTATTGTTTGCACATATTTATATGCTTTGTTGATTGCACTTTCTATACCACCGCAATAATCAATGTGGTTATCTTTTAGCATAATCATATCATACAACCCAAAGCGATGATTAACGCCGCCGCCAATAAGCACAGCTTCTTTTTCTAACAGGCGAATATCTTTTAGCATAATCATATCATACAACCCAAAGCGATGATTAACGCCGCCGCCAATAAGCACAGCTTCTTTTTCTAACAGGCGAAAATTAGGTGTTGTTTTTCTAGTATCAAGTAGCTTTGTTTTAAATCCCTTCAGTTTATTTACATATAAACGAGTGAGTGTTGCAATACCGCTCATACGCTGCATAGTATTTAAAACCAGTCTTTCTGTTTGCAAAATTGTATGCACGTTGGCCTCCACTTCAAAAGCAATTTCGCCGTACTGCATAGTTTCGCCATCTTTTTTATATGGCGTGAAAATTATATTGGGTTGCATATAGCGAAATATTTTCTCCGCCACAATTACACCTGCCAAAATACCATCTTCTTTAATTTTCAAAACTGCTTTCCCCCTGGCGTCTTTATCAATACTTGCTAATGTCGAATGATCGCCATCGCCAATATCTTCTGCCAATGCATTCTTTATTAACTGTTGTAATAAATCATTATAATTCATCATGCGCAAATTTAAAAAATAAAAAACCTGTAAAAGAAAAACTCTTACAGGTTAAATATAATGTTGATTTTGGTAAAGAAAATTAATGATTTTCAAAACGAAGTTCCTGCAATATTTGCTGATCTCCTTTTTGCTTCATGTAAATAGTAGTTCTGTAATTTCCTCCCTTTGTTACCAGTGTTCCTATACAGTATTGTGAACCCCCGTTTTCACCCTTATGAATTACCTCGAAACTTTTTACCACATTAATTGCAAAAAAGTCTTTTAATATTAGCTCTCCCTGGCTTTTGCTGTAACTGTTGCTTTTATCAGGCATACTGATTTCTACATTATTGTCAAAAAACTTAGCCACTTGAGAAAAATTGCCTGTTTTCATAGCTGTAATAACATCATCAATGCCTGAATGAACCTTAAATGAAGATAAAAAGGTTATAACGCTTATTGAAAAAATCGTAAAAAAAAATTTCATATAAAATGTTTTGTGTTTCTAATTTGCTAAAAACGTGCCAACCTAAACTTTTATTATTTGTGTAAGTTATAAGGATTAATTTAATGACAATAAGCTCCTTACAAAAGCTGCAAAAAAGTTAACTTTGGAACATGAATAATAAAAAAGTAATATTAATTATAATGGACGGATGGGGCCTCGGCAAGATTAAAAGCAGCGATGCTATACAAAATGCTCAAACTCCATTTGTTAGTTCCCTCTATCAAAAATACCCCAATTCAACATTAATTACTTGCGGTGAAGCCGTTGGCTTACCCGAAGGACAAATGGGAAATAGCGAAGTAGGGCACCTGAATTTAGGTGCTGGAAGAGTTGTTTACCAGGAATTACAAAGAATAAATGTAGCTATACGGAGTGGTGAATTTCAAAAGAATCCGGTTTTATTAAGTGCTATACGATATGCAAAAGAAAATAATAAAACATTGCATTTATTAGGTCTTGTGAGTGATGGCGGAGTACATTCTCATATAAATCATGTAAAGGCACTTGCCTCACTTTGTAATACTGAAGGTTTAAAAGATGTGTTGATACATGCATTTACAGATGGCAGAGATACGGATCCAAAAAGTGG
>Ga0209724_1004790_pt1 | contig 10541 bp, 8 predicted proteins | sample grotaG_FD_184143 | JGI IMG/M metagenome (GOLD analysis project Ga0209724, IMG submission 184143) | Glacier valley bacterial and archeal communities from Borup Fiord, Nunavut, Canada, to study Microbial Dark Matter (Phase II) -... | ecosystem: Environmental > Aquatic > Freshwater > Ice > Glacier ... | reverse complement strand
AAGGTGGCCGGCCAGAAATCTTGAGCTCTAGTGCAGCTGACAAGGACTCAGCATGTCGTGCCGTTGGTCAGCGTGAACGCTAATGTTCAGGCGCCTTGTATGTCCAGCGATGGCGACCGTTCTAGTTCGCCTAGGATTTACGACTGATAAAGGACGTTGCCATTCACGGAACCTAGCCGACACACCCCTCGCCATGACGCCTACAGCTGGACGGACTGTGGCTTTCGTTAGAGGAGAAAAGCTGTCGACAGTCCAGGCAAGGTCTCTCTAGGATCCGAGATGGAAAAGCGCTTCGTCGCGTTGTGTGAGGACACCCCGGGGAGTGCCTGGCGAGAGCGCTTCATTGCAGGCAGAGCTGAAACCGAAGCCTGGTACCGGGGCATTGAACGAGAAGCGCCTCCGACGGCCGCCGAGTGCAGGGCACAGCTCCAACGCCATATGCCGGAGCTGCTAGGCCCGTATGACCGGGTATGCGCCTTCGTGGGCGATGATGATCTCGCGCCTCAGATGCTCAGTCATTTCCGGCCACCGCCGCTGCAGCACGGTTGCACTCAAGCGGTCTGGCTGGGCGCCGATGGCCCGGCCCTTGTGCGTAACTATGACTTCCCGCTGGGCGTCGTGTCCGATTATTTCGAGTCGACACGGTGGTTCGGCCGCGAAGTGATCTCTAAGGGCCAGCGCCCATGGGGGGGATGCCTCGATGGCATGAACGGCGACGGGCTGGTTGCCAGCATGACCTTCGGCGGCAGCCTGATTCAGGGCCCCGGCTTCGCGATCATTCTTGTCGTTCGCTACATCCTAGAGACCTGCAGGTGGGTCGACGAAGCCGTCGCTGCCCTGCGCCGAATCCCAGTCGCGCTCTCGCAAAACGTCACCGTTCTGGACAGGACTGGGGCCTATGCGACCGTCTTCCTGAGCCCGGAGCGTGCCCCCATGGTGTCGAGCGGGCTGGTTTGCGCCAATCATCAGGACTCGAGCGTCACAACGGAGATGTCGAAAAGCCTGGCCGGTTCGATGGCTCGACAGGAGGCTGCGCTTCGCGCCCTGACGATCCCGGGCGCCACGCTCGCCAGTCTGACCGAGGCATTTCTCGCTGCGCCCATCTATTCGCACAATGCGTCGTCGCCCACCGTCTACAGCGCGGTCTATCGGCCTGCTGCCTTGACAGTTGACTATGTGTGGCCCGGCAACGTCATCACTCAAGCAATCGGGTCATTCAAAGAGGGTCAGTACATCCACGACTATGGCGAACTGGTGGCATAGAGCCTCAACAGTTCTGCCGAGCACGTCGGGCCGTCCGCGCTTTGTATCGGGCTCGCGCTAACGACGGACGCGTCGTTAGTACGAAACCTTGAACGTCGGGCTGTCCTCGGCCCGCGTCTTCCTGTGGTCGTAGATCCGCGTCGTCGCGATGTTTGCATGTCCGAGCCACTCTTGGACCTTGGCGATGTCGGCTTGGTGGTCGAGCGCGTTCGTCGCCGCGGTCGCCCGCAGAGCATGCGCGCCGATCTCGAAGCCAAGCTTGGCCGAGTAGCCCCGCACGATCTTGTAGATCGCATCCGCCGTGATCGCCTTGCCCAGCCCGCCAGCCCGATTGCCGACGGCCCGGAAGAGGGCGCCCGACGTCTCCAGCCCGCGCCCATCGGCCTCGAGGTAGTCGACGATCAACCCGCTCGCTGCCGGGTGCAGCGGCACGTACCTCGTCTTGCTACCTTTGCCCGAGACCTTCAGGTGAGCGACGCCGCGCCGCTCGTGCCGGAAGTCCTTCACCGTCAGCTTGCACAGCTCTTCGCGCCTTAAGGCGTGGTACAGCAAGGTTGCCAGAATCGCCCGATCCCTTTTCCCCTTGATCGACACCCCGTCCGGCGCCGCCAGCAGCGCCCGCGCCTGGTGGTCCCCCAGCGCCGGCGTCTTGCCCTCGTAGCTCTCCACCGGCGGCCGCTTGACCCCCTTGACCGGGTTATGCGTGACGGCGTTGCTCTCGCACAAATGCTCGAACAAGGAGGAGAGGGCGGCCAGCCGGTGCCGGACCGTCATGCCGCTCAAGGCCCGCCCAACCAGGTCGTCCCGCCAAGCGATGACATGCGAGCGGGTAACGATCCGGAACTCCCCCGGCTGCTTGATCCCCGTGAACCGCATGAAGTCCTGCAGGGCGTTCTCATACGCCCGCCGGGTGCTCTTGTTGTCGATGTTCGCGAACCACTCGAGTTCGGACGGGACGTCGGCCAGGCCCTGGAATCGAACTGCCGTCAGGTGCCGTTCGGCCGCAAGGGACGGGACAAGTTCGGTCATGCTCACAGCGCCAGGTGGAACGCAAAGTACTCCTGGTCCCGTTTCCAGCCCTTGGCCTCGTAGAGCGCCTGCGCCGTCGTATTCGCGACATCGGTGTTCAAGGACAGGCGCACCGCGCCCATGGCCCGGGCGTAGCCGGCGGCGGCGTCGAGCAGCAAGGTGCCGACCCCCGCTCGTCGATGGCTCGGGACCACGAATAGGTCGTTGAGGATGAACACCCGGGCCAGCGAGACCGACGAGAAGCTCGGATAGAGCTGAGTGAAGCCGACGGGTGTGGCGTCGTTTTGGGCCAGGAAAACGACCGACTGGCCATGCTCGACGCGAGCCTGCAGGAACGCTCGTGCAGCTACCTTGTCCGATGCGCGACCGTAGAAGCGACGGTAGTCGTCCAGCAAAGAGGAGAGGGCCTCCAGATCTGCATAGATCGCCTGGCGGACGTCAATTGCGCCAGTACCGGGGGTGATCGAGTCAGTCATGCCGGTTCGAGTCGGGTTAGAAATCGGTCGATTAACTGTGTCACTCGCTCGGGCTGCTCGAGGCTGGGCAGGTGCGCGGTACCGGGGATCATGTGGCCCGACCCATGGGCGACTGATGCCACGATATGGCCGCAGCGTTTCTGGATGTGCTCGAAGTCGAGGTCGCCCCACAGGACCAGGGTCGGCACTGTTATTTCGCTCAGACGCTCGTAGGCCTGCACGGCATCGACGCTCTGGCCGGGCGGGGGAGACTGCAGCGCCATCGCGTTCATCTCCAGAAACAGCCGCCGCGCGTCGCCGTCGACACGGCCTTCAGTCGCCAGAGGCCCGTCGAGCCAGAGATGAGCCTTGATCGCGCCCACGCGCTCGAGATCGCCGGCCTTCTCGGCCTCCTCCAAACGGGCGAACTCACTTCGGGTCTTGAGTGAAACGCTCGCCTCCGGCGCACCAGCGACGCTGGGTGCGACAAGCACCAGTGCGCGAACGCGCGAGGGATGCAGCAGCGCTGCGTTGATCGCAATGCCGCCTCCTTGCGAACACCCGACCAGAATGGCGACTCGACCCGGCGCGATAGCGTCCAGCATCGCCAAGAGGTCGCCCACGGCCGAGTGGTCCTCTCGTTGGGCGGATGTGTTGCCAAAGCCGCGGCGGTCGTAGGCGATACCCATGTGGCCTAGGCCGATGCCATCGCATTGCCGACTCCACATGCGGCGATCGCCTACGGCAGCATGCAGGAACACGACCGGCTCGCCTTGACCGATGACCTCGACGAACAGGGACGCGGCACCGGTCGCAACGCGATGGACGATGCGGGTGGGATGAACGCTATTGCCGGCCGCCTCAAGGCCCCGCTCACTCATCGCGCCGCCTCGAGCTCATCGTCCCGCAAAGCTGCCCGGCGCACGATCGATCCAGGCGTCAGCAACGCGCCTGGCGCCACGACCGCGTTGGCGCCGATACGGCTGCCGTCGCCAATGACAGCGCCGAACTTGTCGACGCCCGTGCCTTGCAGGGTGGCGCAGATCCGAACGCGGATCTCCTTGTTGCTTCGCTCGTTGCGGTAGTTGCAGACGACGCTGCCGGCCTCGAGGTTGACGTCCGCGCCGAGGATCGAGTCGCCGACGAAATTGAAATGCGCGAGCTTGGTGCTGGAGAACAGGAACGATGACTTGAGCTCGCTGCCCGGCCCGATGGTGCAGCGCTCATCAACCCAGTTGCCGCCGCGCAGGTAAGCGCTGGCGGCGACGAAGACGCCAGCGCGCAGGATTAAGGGACCCTTGAGCACCGCGCCTGGCTCGACCACGGCCCGCTTGTGGACCGCGATCTCGTTGTCGACAACGTACTCGGAAGGATCGAGGTCTTCAAACAGGCGCCTGACGACGGCCTGCGAACCGAGGGTGATCTGCCACGGCTCGAAGTCGGCCCAGGATGCCAGCGGCGAGGTCGCCAGTTCGGCGAGGTAGCTTCGGAGGGCGATCGTTGCTGCAGCCATGCCACCATCTTACTATCGATAAAATATGTTATCAATAGCCCGCAATCGGCGGACGGCGGCTTCGGACTGCGCGTTCGGCTTTCGACCGGAGCCGTGGAAGTCAGCATGCGACCCTCAGCTGCCGGTCGGTCCCGAGCAAAGCTGACCGTCAACTTTCCGATCCTTCGGATCGCACCGCTGCCGCCTTCCCGCGCTTCGCACACGAGACCGCGATCTCGCGATGGTGGGGAACATTCTTTAAGAAGCCCTGGCGGAGCGTGGGATCGGCGCCGTGTTGGCTGATCGCGTCAGCCTGGGCTATCAGCGCGGTGTGGGCGCGGGTGAGCCAAGAGTCAGCCTGCGGGTCGCCTGCGCGGTTTAAGGCCTGGTAGCACGTCAACTCGATCAGGCGGGGGTATTCGGTGCCGGCAAGCTCACCGGCTGCTCCGACATGTTCCAGAATCGGCTGCAGCGCAGCGACTGACCTCGCGGTATCCCCGGCGGCTAGCTCAACTCGCGCGACACCTGCGCAAGCATCAAGTTGCCAAGGGCTGTCAATCTCCATCGCGCGTGTAAGCGCCTGGGCATATGCCTCCCTTGCGGCGCTAAGGCGCCCTAGTGTCAATTCCGCATCACCCAGCCGCAATCCGACGTTCACTGCGACGTCAAGTGCCTTCGCCGCCTCTGCGATGTCCAGCCCTGACCGAGCCATCGAGAGGGCCTGTGGTTCATTGCCTTGCCAGAGCTTAACCGTCGAAAGTTGGCCGAGCGTGGCTGCTTCGATTGCACGGTCGCCGTTCGCTCGCAAGAGATGCAGCGCTGAGTTCAGATCGCGCTCAGCTTGCACCAAATCACCAAGCTTCAGCCAGCCATCGCCGAGATTCGCTAGGCCGATAGCTTCGCCGATTCGATCACCGCTTTCGCTGAAGGCCTCCAACGCCTGCCGAGTCATATCGAGCGAGGCCAATAGGTCACCCTGATTGAAGGCTGCGGTCGCGAGGGTGTTCAAAAACCTCGCCTCGACATGGCGAAAGCCAAAGCTTTTAGCCTCGGCCAAGCACCGCAGGGATAGCCGGCGGCCAGCATCAATCGCGCCCAACTGCACCCGTCCAAACGCCACGAAGTTCAACGCTTCCAGTCGCCGCGAATCGTCACCCGCAAGCGTGGCGTAAACAGCACCGTTGTTCGCCGAATCTTCCATCGCCACCCAGTCAGCCAAGCGCAGCGCAAGCCTGCTCCTACGAAATGCTACGTCGGCACGCAATACGTTGTCATTGAGTTCATCGGCAAGTACTGCCAATGCGTTTAGGTCAACTGCTTGCTCGTCGCGCATCCCCTGCAAGTGAAGAGTCAATTCGCGGGCACTTAGCAATCGCCACCGCAGTTCCGCCGACGTCTGATGTCCGGGCTGCTCACCCGTGCCCATTAGTGCCAGCGCCCGGCCGACATGGGCGATCACACGGCCATGCGCAAAGCGCTGTACCGCCCGCTCAGCAGCCAGGATGTAAAACTCCGTGGCGCTGACACCGTCTCCGGCCTTTTCAAAGTGCTCAGCTGCCAATGCTTGATATTCACCAGCGCGCAGATGATCCTGCTCGTTCAAGGCAGCAAGCCACCGCCCCACCCGAGCGTGGTACTCCTGTTTTTGACGCTTCAGCACGGTGTCGTAGATCACCTGGTGAAGCAGTTGGTGGCAAAACGCGTATGTGCGCATGCCATCTAGTGGCGCATCGACAAGCGGCCGGATCAGGTCACGCTGTTCGAGAGTCGGCAACAGTTCAACGGCTTGTGCATCGAGGGCAAGCAGTGCTTTGTCCCAGAAAGTACTGCCAATGACACTGGCCTGCTGCAGCGCGTGCCTCTCGGCTGCGGGGAGGCTATCAAGGCGCGCCTGCAGGACTCCTGTCAACGTGGACGGCACCTGCGCAAGGAGCAACTTCTCCGTGTGGACCTTCCAAGACTCGCCCGATTCGATCGCCCCATGGGCGATCAGCATCTTCAGCAGCTCCTCCATGTAGAAGGGATTCCCGGCCGCGCTGTTGGTGAGCAAGTCTCGCAGGGTCGCTGGGATCTCTGGTAGCTTCTTCAGAAGTTCGGTAGCAAGGTCGCGGCTGGCCCGCTTGTCCAAGGCGGCAAGATCGATGCGCCGGTGTACGCCCTCGGTGCTGCTCCAGTCGGTCCGGCGCTCGAACAGCGTCGGCCGCGTGAAGCTGAGCACCAACATAGGTACGTCATGATTCACTTCGGCAAGGTAGCTCAGGAAGTCCAGACTCTCGCTGTCAGCCCAGTGCAAGTCTTCCAGTTGAAGCACGACGGGGTTGCCATCGGTCGCGCTGACCCGTCGGAACAACTGTGCGGCCGCGTGAAACGCCCGGTTTCTGATCTGCTTGGGGTCGTCGAGGATGCCGCGGATGTGGCGGCTGTCCTTCCACTCGATGCCGATTAGGTGGCCCAGCAGATGGGCATGTCCTTCGGCCAGATCCGGCCCGTCGTCGTGCACGAAGAGCGGCACGATGCCGTCTTCGATTTTCAGCCGTGCCACCTCGACGCTATCGTTGTCGTTGATCTGGAAGTGCCCTGCAATGACGTCGTACAAGAGGCCAAAGGCCCGCGCGCCCGTGGCTGGCGAGGAGCGGCCGCGAAAGAGGTCGAAGGTCTCGGTCCGCGTTTCGCTCCAATCGTCGAACTCGTACAGCAGCCGACTCTTGCCAATGCCGGCTTCGGCCACCACCGTCACAGCGGCAAATCGCCGATCTGACAACAGGCGCTGAAAGGCGGCTTGCAGAGCCTCTAGTTCCGCGTCGCGGCCGATCATCCGAGTCGGCACACCTTCGACGCCGCGTGTGCCGATGCGGAAGGATCTCGGCTTAGCGCCCAGCACCAGGTAGCTCTGCACCGGCGCAACGATCCCCTTCACCACTAGCGCTTCCTGGGCTTCGACCTCGAACATGCCGCGCACTTGGGCGTAGGTGTCGTGGCTGATGCGCAATGCCCCGGCAGGCGCGGTCTGCTCCATGCGCGCGGCGATATTCACCGCGCTGCCCCGGATGGTGCCCTCGGCGTCAACCCCGCCCCCCAGCAGCACGCCACCGGTGTGCACGCCCACGCGCACGTCGACTCCCGCGTGGCCGTACCGGGCCAGTACCTCGGCGCTTAAAGCCTGCCCCAGGCCGAGTAGGGCCAGGCCGCACTGAACTGCGCTCTGGGCATCATCCTCGCGTGCCCCGTCGACGCCGAAGGCCGCAAGGATGTTGTCGCCCGCGTACTGCAGCACGCGCCCACGGTGGGCTTGCACGGTGATCGTGCCGCGCGAAAGCGCGTCGTCCATCACCGCGCTGACAGCCTCAGGGTCGAGCCGTTGCGCCAGCGCGGTGGAGCCCACGACATCGAGGAACAGGATGCTTACTTGCTTGAGCGTTTGGGCGGGCTCAGCCGATGGCGCCGATGGTGTTGCCAACGCGGATAGTCGTACGCGGGCCGGGGCAAGCATGGCGTCGACAACTGCGTCGCCGAGCAGACGACGCTGTGCCTCCAGCGCTTGGATCGCGGCCTCGAGTTGCAGCTGTTCAGATGGCATCGGGACGCAGCATATCAACGCGCCGAAAGCGCACGACGCCATATCCAATGGCAGGCTTTCCTGTTTGAACGTCTGCTTCGGCGGGGATAGGCGACTGACCGCTCCTGGCCGAAAGCCGAAACAGGTAGGTCAGGGAACGGTGCGACCTAAACGCTACCTGGATAGCTCAGTGGAAGTCTTCCTCGCGCTGGTGGCGTGCTCCGATCACAAGCACTGACTCGGGCGATCGAATGTCGAAGCGAAGGATGTAGCCGGTTGTGCCGAACGGGACGATGAGTTCGCGCAGCGTCGACCGGGCACCGACCTTGCGGTAGCTGTACGGTGTTGTCGACAGGTGGCTCAGTGCTGCTTGGCGGAGGACCTTGACCGCCTCGTCGGCGACATCGAGTTCTTCGAGGGTTTCGGCGCGATCGAGCAGGAAATCGTAGAGCCGCACCAGGTCGTCTTCAGCGCCTTGCGTGAATTCGACGGCGAAGCTCATCCGCCCAGTTGCTTACGGCGCTTCGCGAGCTTGGATTCGAGCTTGGCGATGACCTGGGCAGCGGGGATGGACACTCCTGTGCGCTCGTACTCGGCCAGGGATGCGTCGCAACGCGAAGCGAAGTCGGTTTGCACGCGCCGGTACGCAACAGCGTTGCGCACGGCGACTTCGACGAAATCGGTCAGTGTTTCGCCAGGGCGGAGCACCGCGTCGAGGCTGGCGCGTAGCTCGGTTTCGACACGGACTTGGGGGATGACAGCGTCTTTCATGGCCAGATCGTAGTGCAAACGCACTACGAACTCAACTCCCTATGCGCGGGTGACCTGCCCGTCCGTTCCGAAGCGCTCCCAAGCAGCCGCTCGTCGCTGGCGGGTTGTGGCCGAACGCCGACGGTACCCAATGATCGCTTGTAGCCGTCGACGCGCCTTCAGGCGGTCGACGCGACCAGCGACCGGATGGCCGCGTCGACGCCGCCGCGGCCGAAGGCGATGCCCTGCGCCTGCATCGCCGCCTCGACGCCGGCGAGGCAGCCGAGGATCATCGCTTCGTTCATGTCGCCGAGGTGGCCGATGCGAAAGACGCGGCCGGCCAGCGGCCCGAGGCCACCGGCGACGGCGACCTGGAAGCGCTCGCGTGCGACCGTGCGCAGCGCTTCCGGGTCGATGCCGGCGCCGACCTCGATCGCCGTCACCGACACCGAGCGCGCCGGCACCGACTTCGTGAACAGGGCGATGCTGCCGCCCTCGCCCCAGCGCTCGACGGCAGCGTGCACCGCGAGGGCCAGGCGAGCATGACGAGCGTGGACGTTGGCGAGCCCTTCGGCGGCGATCAGGCCGAGCGCGGCCTCGAGGCCGGCGAGGTGGGCGAGCGGCGGCGTGCCGCAGAACTTGTGATACGAATGGCTGCTCTGGCGGCGGCCCCAGTCCCAGTAGAAGCGCGGCGTCGTGTTGGCGCGCGACACCGCCATCGCGCGCTCGTCGGCGGCGACGAAGGCCATGCCGGGCTGCAGCATCAGGCCCTTCTGCGCCGCGCCCATGACGACGTTGACGCCGAGCGCGTCCATCGCGAACGGTGCCGCCCCGAGCGAGGCGACGACGTCGACCACGAAGAGCGCCGGATGGCCGGCGGCATCGATGGCGCGGCGCAACTCCGCCATGTCGCTGGTGGTGCCGCTGGCGGTGTCGGTGTGGACGGCGAAGACGGCCACGATCTCGTGATCACGGTCGTCGCGCAGCGCGGCTTCGACGGCGGCTGGATCGATCGGCATGCCTTCGACGTACGGCGTGCGCACGGCCCGCCCCCCGAACGCCTCGACCTGCTCGGCCCAGCCGTCGGAGAAATGGCCGGTGCCGGGAACGAGGATGGCGCTGCCCGGCGCGACCAGGTTGGCGATCACCGCCTCCCAGCCGCCGTGGCCGTTGGCGGCGTAGAAGAAGATATCGGCGCGGCGTGTCTGCAGCAGCGCCTTCATGCCCGACTCGCAGGCGGCGATGAGGTCGGGCAGGCGCGCGTCGGCGAGGTCGGTGGGCTGGCGCGACATCGCTGCCACGACTTCGTCGGGAACGCGCGTCGGGCCGGGGGAGTGGAGCAGGCGAAGGCCGGGGATGCGGGGGCGCGGGTTCATGACGGGAATGTTAGCGGCAGGGTCCGCCGTGTCCTTCCGAGTGAGGATGCGCCGGGGTGGCAGGGGCCCTAGTTTGGCACTGCGTTTCGTCAACGCTGTCCAACACCAAAGAGGGAACCTCATGAACACATCGCGCTCAGCCCTTCTCGTTGCCTGCGCCGTGACCGCAGCCGCCCTCGTGGCGGCCTGCGGCGGCGGCAGCAGCAACGACACGACGACGCCGCCCGTCGTCGTCGTGCCCGATCCCGCGCTCATCGGCACCGCCGCGATCGGCTCGGCGCTCGCCAACGCGCAGGTCAGCATCGTCGACGGCACCGGCGCAGCGGCCTGCCAACAGGCGAGCATCGTCACCAGCGGCACCGGCAGCTTCACGTGCACGCTGAAGGCCGGCAAGGTGGCGCCGTTCTTCGTCTCCGTGATCGACCCCGCCGGGCTCGTGCCGCCGCTGGTCAGCATCGCCACGCAGACCCCGGCGGCCGGCGCCTCGCTGGTCGTCAACGCGACGCCGCTGACGACGGCGATCGTGGCCCAGCTCGCCGCCGATCGCAACGCGCTGTCGGTCTTCACCGCCCACGCCGTCGACGCTGCGGTGCTGGCGCAGACGACGGCCAATGTCGTCG
>Ga0209724_1004784_pt1 | contig 10548 bp, 8 predicted proteins | sample grotaG_FD_184143 | JGI IMG/M metagenome (GOLD analysis project Ga0209724, IMG submission 184143) | Glacier valley bacterial and archeal communities from Borup Fiord, Nunavut, Canada, to study Microbial Dark Matter (Phase II) -... | ecosystem: Environmental > Aquatic > Freshwater > Ice > Glacier ... | reverse complement strand
GTTGATTTGATGGCATGGGTATCAAGCGTCCCTTTTTTGATTTACTTAAGCATAACCAATGGTTGGCAATCAAGATTACTTTTTATACTGGCACTGGTTATTGCCTGGTCATTGTGTGTGTTTAAAATTCTGTCGCCACCGATGCCTGCTATAATGATCTTTTTATTTTCAGTCCCCATAAGTTTGTTTCATCTTCCTGCATATTTGTTATGGGATACATTTAAAAAACACAAGTGGTCAGCTTTTTTATTTCCTGCAACACTGGTCTTTATGGAATGGTTACGGTATACCTTCACACCATTTGCAAGCTGGGGGGTTGCTGCCTACACGCAATCACATAGTTTAATCCTGATGCAGTCCGTTTCATTATTTGGTATGGCTGGCTTGAGTTTTTTAATTTATTGGGTCAATATTTCAATAACAGAAATAGCGATACACAGAAAGACATCACTGCAAACTTTTCAAATACCATTAGCTGTTTTATTGATACTGGTAATATTTGGTGCATTGCGTTATGACATCAGTAAATCGAAAGGAACAAATACAATTACGGTAGCAGCGGTCGGCACAGATTCAGAAGTGAGTGGCTTACCATTGCCATCTAAAGAAAATAGCGAAAAAGTTAATGGTATTTTGTTCGAAAGAACAAGTGTGGCAGCAAAAAATAATGTAGCATTAGTTGTTTGGAATGAAGCTGCAACTTTTATCTTACCCGAAGACGAATCCATGTGGAAAGATTCTCTATACTCACTTTCATCAAGACTTAAAATTTCACTAGTCGCTTCTTATGTGGTGCCTGTTTCAATAGCACCGCTGAAATACGAGAATAAATATTTGTTCATTGATTCAAACGGGGTAATTGTATCAACTTACCATAAACATCAGCCTGTGCCGGGTGAGCCTTCAAAAAAAGGAAATGAACCGCTACAAGTCTTCGACGTTGCAGGGACGAAAATCGGCGGGGCCATTTGTTATGATTATGATTTCCCATATTTGGCAAAAAGGTTTGGTAAATTAAATGCGGACATTGTTGCTGTACCTTCTTCCGACTGGAGGGGAATTGACCCCTTGCATTCAAGAATGGCGGCTTTCAGGGCAATAGAACAGGGACATTCTATTTTGAGGTCAACAAGGTTTGGGAACTCCGCTGCAATTACCCCGTATGGAGAAATAATTTCACAAATGAGTAGCTTTGATAATAATGACAGAATTATGCTGGCGCATTTACCAGTGCGGGGTATAAAAACTTTTTATGCCGTTATCGGAGATAGTTTTGTTTTTGGCTGCATCGGATTTATTATTTTTTTCATAATAAATAGTAGCCGAAATAAGCACCGGAATCCCGAACCAAAATTCCTGTAAAAAAATACCTTACATACGGCATACTTAAAGAGTTCTGGTGAGCATTTATCAGAACCTGGAAAAACTAATCACTTAAAATAATTTTATGCTTAAATATTTTTTTGCTTTTATCCTGCTTATCCACGGGCTGATTCATTTCCTGGGTTTTGCAAAAGCTTATGGCTATGGCAATATTACGCAGCTAACAAAATACATTTCAAAAATCAATGGTTTAGGCTGGTTTTTAGTTGCGATCCTTTTTGTGCTGGCAACAATTTTATTCTTACTTAAAAAAGAGAGCTGGGCATATATCGCTGTTGCCGCCGCGGTGATTTCGCAAATCCTCATCATAACCGTTTGGAGAGATGCGAAGTTCGGAAGCATTGCCAATGTAATTGCAGTGCTGGCAGCTATTTCAGCCTGGAGTAGTCAGCAGTTTGAATCAACCTTTATCAAAGATGTAAAATCACATTTGCTTAAAACAGGTACTATTCAAACTAATTTATTAACCGAAGCGGACATCCAATTCTTACCGTTTCCTGTTCAGAAATACATGCGTTATTGTGGCGTTATCGATAAGCCGAAAGTGAAAAATATGAGAATTGTATTTGATGGAGAAATGAGGGATAAGGGGAAACCGTTTTTCAAATTTAATCCGGTGCAGTATAATTTTTTCGATGAACCGGCAAGGTTGTTTTTTATGAAAGCAAAGATGTATGGAACCACGGTACCGGGTTATCATTGCTACCAAAATGAAAGGGCAACCATGCAGATAAAACTGTTAGGCTTATTTAATGTAGTAAATATAAAAGGTACCGAAATGAACAAAGCTGAAACTGTAACGGTATTCAACGATATGTGTCTGATGGCACCTGCTGTATTGATTGATAAGAGAATTGAGTGGACACCCATTGATAGTTTTTCTGCTAAAGCAATTTTTACGAATGGGAAAAACAAAATAACCGCTACACTTTATTTTAATGAGCAGGGGCAACTAATAAATTTTATTTCGGATGACAGATATGCAATCGGCGATATGAAACAGTATAGATTTTCTACTCCTGTAAAAGAATACTCACAAATGAATGGAAGGAATATTTGGAAATATGGAGAAACCGTATGGCATTATCCCGAAGGAGAATTTGTTTATGGAAAATTTACTTTAAAAAGTATTGAATACAACGTGGAGGAATTTTAAAAATAGCCCTAAAGATTATTATGCCGAATATTTTGATAACAGGTGCAACCGGAAATGTCGGGACAGCAGTAATCAAATCTTTACAGAAACAAGCGCTACCAATAAATATTACAGCTGGTGTAAGAGATCCTACTACTGACATCATTAAATTGAATGATTATAATATTGATATGGTAAGATTTGAGCTAACAGACCCTTCAACTTTTACAACAGCATTTCAAAGTATTGACATAATTTTTTTGCTCAGGCCACCTCAAATTTCAGCCGTAAAAAAGTATTTTAAACCGCTAATAAATAGTGCAGTTGAAGCAGGCATAAAACATATTATATTTCTATCGGTGCAGGGGGTAGAAAAAAGCAACATTATTCCTCATCATAGAATAGAAACACTTGTTGTAAACAGCAAAATCCCCTACACTTTTTTGCGTCCCGGTTATTTTATGCAGAATTTTACTTCCATCTTACGAAATGATATAGTGAATCAGAGACAAATTTTTTTGCCTGCCGGCGATGCAAAATTTACACTCGTCGATATCAGAGATGTCGGCGATGTAGCGGCTGCAATAATAACAAACACTGCAAATCATATCAACAAATCATATGATCTGACCTGCTACGAAAAACTTACATTCTACGAAATGGCAGAAAGGTTAAGTGATGGTTTAGGTATAAAAATAAATTATGACTCACCAAATATTTTTTCTTTTTATCGTAAAAAGTATAAAGAAAAAACGCCTGCTATGCTGATACTGGTAATGATAATGCTTCACTACTTGCCACGGTTTCAAAAAGAACCCCTGATAACAGATTGCATTGAGATAATTACCGGCAAACAACCAATAACATTTGAGCAGTTTATTTATGATAATAAAAATTTATTGGTCAATGAAAAGGATACAATTATTTATTAAATACGTTCTTGGTTTTTATATATTCATTGCATCAATTTACTGGATTTTTATCCGTCCTCAACATATAAGCTGGGGTGCGACAGCTTCGGAAATAAATAGGAAGATACCGGGAGGAGAATTGATCTCCACAAATAGAATTTTTTCTACCCGTGCCATCAACATTCATGCAGCCAGAGAAAAAATATGGCTATGGATTGCACAAACGGGGCAAAACCGGGGTGGCTTTAATAGCTACTACTGGTTAGAAAATTTGTTTGGCGCCAGAATGGTAAATGCGGAGCGTGTTCATCCTGAATGGCAAAATCCTCAACCGGGAGACACTGTTTATTTAGGGAAAAACGAGCCATATATATTGATCACGCTGGCTAAGCCCAACGAATATTATTCTCTTAGTGGGTGGACATTTTATTTGCAGACTCTTGATTCCACCAATACAAGATTAATTATCCGGTATCCTTCAATGGAGATAAAGGAGAGCAAACTAATGGCTATTTATTATTATGGTTTGTTTGAGCCACTGCATTTTATTATGGAATCTGGAATGATGATGGGTATAAAACAAAAGGCTGAAAGACAATAATAAAAATATGATAGACAGTAAACAATATATTTCCAATAAAATTATAGCATACAATGGCGCCGCAGTAGCGGTTGCCTCCGTATTTGCCTATTCTATAATAATAATGACGTATGTCATCATCCGTTCCTCGGTAACTATTTACAGCATTATGGCAATAGGGGAAAGAAATACCATCCTTTTAACCAATGGTTTTTCAATTGCTTATTCGGTGGCTGTTTTTTCACTTTTAATGGCACTACTTTCGACAATTACGGGAGCCATGGCTGCTCTTCTTTTAAAAAAATCGTTGCTTTATTTTAATTCCAGGTGCAACTATAAAAAAGCTGTTGCGATAAGTTTCATTATTGCTTTCACAATGCTTGTCCTTCTATATCTTTTGTTTTATGCCTTGCTGAAAGACAGGATGACACTTAGCTACCGGGAAACATTTTCATTCTGGTTTTTATTTCCAGCTGTTATTTTTTTTACAGCTGTTATAATTGGTGGTTATAAATTAAATAAGGTTTTAAATAATAGCATTAAAGAAGTGAAGCGTAGTAAAGAAAATTAATATCTTAAATTAGAGCCTGACAAATAATAATTTCGGAATGAAAAAAATATTAATCATTAACGGGCATCCTGATAAAGAAAGTTTTTGTTTTGCTTTGGCAGAAAGTTATAAAAAGGGAGCGGAACTTACCGGAGCAAATTGCAAACTCATTCATCTTGCGGAGATACATTTCAATTTGAATTTAAGCAAGGGATATAGACAGATTACAGAACCGGAACCAGATTTATTAAAGATACAACAGGACATATTGGATGCTAATCATCTTGTATTTGTTTATCCCACCTGGTGGGGAACATATCCTGCTTTGCTAAAAGGCTTTATTGACAGAACCCTTCTTCCGGGATTTGCTTTTAAATACCGGGAAAATTCAATTTTCTGGGATAAATTATTGAAAGGTAAAACCGCAAGGCTCATCGTAACAATGGATACGCCCAAGTGGTATAACTTTCTGGTATATAAAAATGCAGGCCACAATTCAATGAGAAAAGCAGTATTGGAATTTTGCGGGATAAAGCCAGTGAAGATTACAGCATTTGCATCTATTAAGTCATCAGATGATAAAAAAAGAAAACAGTGGCTGAACGAAGTGGAAGCATTAGGAAGAGAACAAAAATAAAATTGGCTATCATAAATCTATTGCAAAATAAAAAATGGAAGTCTCCATTTACGATAGAATAATTTTTAAAAATTTATAAACTTTTACTTTTTCGTTTTTCCCATACGTATTATTTTATATTTAATTAGCACTATTGCGATTTATTTATCGGAACAGAATATTATCCGGAAAAAATTTTCATATCACCGGCAATGACAGCCTTTGAAAAAATATTATCAGGTGGCGACTTACGCTCCATCGGAAAAAGCAATAAACTTATTTTGAAAATTAACTATGCAAATGATTTTGATGAGCTTTTCAAATACTTGTATAATGTGGATAGACTTGTTGTAATGCGAGCTGCTGACACTATTGAAAGAATTACCATCGATAATCCCCAATACCTCACAAAGCATAAGAATGAAATCATCGAGCTATGCGATGCTGCAAAAGACAAAGAACTTAAATGGCATTTGGCATTGTTAATACCACGACTTAATTTGAATAATAGGGAGTATGAGAAAGCCTGGGTTACATTGACTATCTGGGCCAGGGATAAAGATAATTCAAGAATAGTAAGAGTGAATTCACTTCAGGGATTGTTTGAGATGACGAAGCAGCAAAGCAAATCAGCAAAAGATTTTTGGTTGACATTGCATGAAATCGAAAAGGATAATATCCCGTCAATCAATGCAAGAATAAAAAATATCCGAAAACAAAAATCATAAAAACCATTTAATACAGGTATTGCTTTGTCAAAATTAATTATCATCAAAATCATTCATACAATCATTTGGATTTTTTTTAATATGGTATTTTTCTATATGGCTTACGCTGTAATGGTAAATAAAATTAACAAATTTATCTGGCTTGGCATCGGACTTATCATAGCAGAAGTTGTCGTGTTTTTTTTTAAGATGATTTGTCCGCTTACCATTATGGCCCGTAAATATTCAGATTCATCTAAAGAAAACTTTGATATCTACCTTCCCAATTGGTTGGCAAAATACAACAGGCCGATTTATACCGTCTTTTTTATCATCATAATCATGGGTATAGTGTATAGAATATTACAGCAACATGTATGAAATCAACAGCAACGGAAAAGGCTGTCTATTCTTATCAGCCTTTCCCGGATTGACTGCTAACGTGGTGGCGGTAGTGTTATCGAACCTTACCGGTGTGGTTGCAAGAGACCGGTGGGTGATATATATGATGATCGCCAGGCTATCATTTTTCAGGATCAATTGGCTAAATATTATTATCATGCGTAAATTGACATTGATAATTCAACAGAAGCGACAGAAGACGGCACACTGCCAGATGAATCTCGGAAATATCAATATTTTAATTTTAATTTTCATACAAGCCGCTGGTAACCTAGAGATAACTATTAGGTAATATTCTGTTAACACAGGTGTAGTTTCTTACCTATAGTTTTGCACAAAAATTCAAAAGGTATGAAACTACTGCTGCAACAGACGCTTATTTCGTTTTCCTTTCTTTTTTCTTTTATCGTTGTTAAGGCGCAGGAAACGACCTCTACATTAAGTGGATCAATTACAGATTTAAAAGGCACACCAATATATGGAGCATCAATTATAGTAAAACATGATCCAACTGATTATAAATCAGGAGGCCAATCCAACAGTAAAGGGATATTTATCATTCCCAATTTAAAACCGGGTGGACCATATACCATCACCATATCTTTCACCGGTATGGTTACACAAACACTGGAGAACATTAATCTTAGCCTGGGAAACAATCCTGATGCCAATATTAGCCTGAAAGTCAATGATAACACCCTGACAGAAGTAGTGATTTCAGGAAGCAGCCGCAGAGCAGGTTCAGGACTAACGGTGGGCAGGGCACAATTGACTACGCTTCCAACAATAAGCAGAAGCTTATCTGATTTCACCCGCCTTACCCCTCAATCAAATAACAACTCCTTTGCGGGAACAAATTTCAGGTATAATAATTTAACTATTGATGGTGCCATTAATAATGACGCCTTTGGTTTTAGTAATTCGGCCGGGGGAACAAGCGGTGGAGGACAGGCTGGAGCAGCAGGTTCGGGCACCAGAACCAACCCTTACAGCCTGGATGTAATACAGGAAGTGCAGGTTCAGCTGGCACCATACGATGTAAAACTGGGTAACTTTACCGGTGGTAGTGTAAACGCAGTTACAAAAAGTGGTACCAACGATTTTCATGGTTCTGTATATGGATATGGTCGTAACCAAGCATTGATTGGGAAGAGCGTAGATGGAATAAGAACAAAAATTGGAACTGACTTTCATGATTACCAGTTTGGGGCAACAATAGGCGGACCGATCATTAAAAATAAAGCTTTCTTTATTGTAAATTATGAGCAAACCCGTCGCCAGGAACCATCCTTTTACAATGTTGGCGACCCGGGCGCGGCTATGACAGCTACAGAAGGCCAGCAAATTGCCAATCAATTGCAGACAAAATATAATTATGACCCGGGAAGCTATCTGGGCGCATACAAAGTTTTTACCAACAGTGATAAGTTATTTGGAAGACTTGATTTCAATTTGAATAGCAAAAATATTCTTACGGTACGTGGTATTTACACCAACGGATCAGGAAACAATCTGGAAAGGTCATCTAACAATTTTCAGTTTGGCTCGACGGATTTTACGCAGCATACAAGAAATATTAACCTGACAGCAGAACTGAAATCTAAGTTCAGCAGTGCTGTCAGCAATCAGTTCAATATTAGTTACATTAATGTTCATGAGTTCAGAGATTTTCCCGGAACCCTGGCTCCCTATATGGATATCGACAACGGTAGAATAACGCTTGGTACCTGGAGAGAAGCTTCTATTTATAACCTTAAGCAGCGTACAATTGAGGTAAGCGATAATGTAACCATAGTTAAGGGTGTCCATAAATTTACGCTTGGCACTCACAATGAATTTTATAACCTCACCTACGGATTTATTAATTCATGGAATGGACGCTGGGAATATGCGAGAGGCGTTAACAGCTTTCTTGCTGATAATCCTTCCCGGGTCCGGGGCGCCTTTACTACCGATCCAAAAATTCCTAACGATCGCAGCGGTCTGTTCAACTCACCTCCAAACCCTTTTTCAATTGCCTTGATGAGTGTATACGGACAGGATGAAATAATTATCAATAAAAAGTTTAGAGTTTCTCCGGGCATAAGGCTGGATTATTCTTACAATGGCAATCAGCCGGGTTTAGACCAGGCTATTAATACTACCAACCCTTCTTATCAATCCGCAAACCCTACCTACACCAATACGCCCTTTAACCAGTTGACAGGAAAGTTGCCTTCTAGAGTAGTTCTATCACCAAGACTTGGTTTTAATTTTGATGTCAAAGGAAATCAATCAATAGTTATCCGGGGCGGTACAGGAATATTTACAGGACGTGTTCCTTTTGCCTGGTATGGTTATGCTTATACCCTTAATGGCGGGACATATGGAAATATTGATTGGAACCAAATTTCTGGTGTTACAACCGTTCCCCTCGCTATCAACCCTTATGGTTTAAAGGATACCGTTACAAAATATGGTGGCACCACACGAAGCAACACCAGGGAAATAGATATTTTTGATAACAACTTCAAATTACCGACTATCTCGAGAAGCAGTATCGCGGCAGATTTTAAGTTCGGCAAAGGTTATAAACTTACATTCGATGTATTGTATACAAAGACAATTTATGATGTGAAATATGAGCAAATCAACCTTAAAGATTCTGTTCAATATTTTTCTACCGGGCCTGTACAAACGCCGGTATATGTAGGTGGCAAATACAATACGCAATTTTCCAATGTATATTTTCTAACCAATACTAAAGACGGGTATCGTTACAATCTGACAGCACAGCTATCCAAGGTAACCAATAATATAAGGGTGGGTACTCACGGCTTAAATCTTAACTGGAGCGCGGCATATACCTATGGTTACAGTAAAGATGTTACCAACGGGATCCGTAATTCATGGGAGAGTAGTTATAATGTAAATCCAACAAAAATTCCCAGCAATTCTGTGCTGGCATTTTCAAATTTTGATTTGCGCCATCGTATCGTTTCCACATTCAGCGGAACATACGTCTGGAACCAGACAAACGCAACAACATTGTCTTTTTATTATGGCGGACAATCTGGAAATCCTTATAGCCTCGTTTACCAATCTGCCCCTTTTGGCAATGGCTCCAATGCACTTTTGCCTTACATCCCTAAAAATCAATCCGACATCAACCTGAAAGACAACGGTTCCTATACTGCGGCACAACAATGGTCGGATTTAAATGCTTTTATCGACGGGGATAGATACATGAAAACAAGAAAAGGACAATACGCTGAAAGAAACGGTTTACGAACACCCTGGGTGCACGATGCAGACTTAAAAATAATGCATGAATTTAAATTAAGTAAAACCAACAAGCAGCATTCTTTGCAGATCAGTTTTGATGTACTCAACGTATTAAATTTACTGAACAACTCCTGGGGTCATGTAAATTTTGTAACTAACCTTAATAACTATACTGTTAACTTCTTGAAATTTGTCAGCGATGCAAATAACAAAGCACCTGGCACACCGGCTTCCGGTTATCAGCCAACATTTAATTTTGTGAAACCTACCGGTATCAACAATCATTATTACACACTTGATCCCATCAGTTCACGCTGGCAGGGCCAGCTGGGAGTAAAGTACAATTTTTAAATAACTACAATTATCATCCTGGCTTCCTGGTGTCTTGTCAACCATGATTTTACGATCAGTGATCAGCTGTCAGCCATAGTATAACGCGGGCGTTATCTTTCGAATAAAACAACTTTTGAATTTGCACTAAATCATAATCAAGTGGCAAGTTTGTGATTATACAAAAGAGCTTTCAACACAGAGAATTGCCTCCGGCAATTCTCTGTGTTGAAAAAAACATCCAGTTATATAAAAGCTATCCAGAGGAAATAATAAAACAATTTAAATATTCCTTTGAAGCGGAAGATAAATATCAAACCTTGCACCCTCTCCTAATTCACCCTGGGCAGTGATATAGCCGTTATGGTTGTCAACTATTTTTTTTACGATCGCAAGCCCGATGCCGGTGCCTGCATATTTTTCCCCTGCTATGCAGTCGTTGAAATACCTGGAAGATTTTATCCTTATATTTCGGCTCGAAACCTATACCGTTATCGGTTACACTAAGATGAAAGTAAGCATTGTTTGCAGGCGGCTTTCCTCCCGGCTTATCAAGGTTTTGGTATTGTAGCTGGCTGCCTTCAACAATACTACTCTGTATGATAATATGAGGTGCGATACCCGGCTTAGAAAATTTAAGTGAACTAGCTATAAGGTTGTTTATTACCTG